>Ga0116180_1000745_pt1 | contig 29178 bp, 28 predicted proteins | sample AD_UKC073_MetaG_FD_89804 | JGI IMG/M metagenome (GOLD analysis project Ga0116180, IMG submission 89804) | Active sludge microbial communities of municipal wastewater-treating anaerobic digesters from USA - AD_UKC073_MetaG | ecosystem: Engineered > Bioreactor > Anaerobic > Digestate | place: USA... | reverse complement strand
GAGAGCTGGAACGAGCTGGCTTCGTCGACGCGGTGGGCGTCGACCGGATCTATGCAACGCTGCCGACGGCGGTCGCTGCCTTCCGAGCGGCAAAACCTGTCCAGGTTGACCCTCTGCCTCCGGCTGCCGACTGACCCGATCCTGCCCTCCGGTGTGACGCCGTAGGGTGGCGGGGTGGTGAGATTCGACCTTGGTCCCTGGCGTGAGCTCCAGGAAGGCATCTTCGTCGCCCAGTGTCAGCCGGAAGGCGTCAACATCGGGCTGGTCGTCGGCAGCACGGCGTGCCTGCTGATCGACACCGGCTCGTCGCCGTGGCAGGGCAGCCAGATCCGTGAGTCGATCGCTGAGCTGACGTCGGTGCCGCTCACCGCCGTCGTCGTCACCCACCACCACTACGACCACGCGTTCGGGATCTCGGCCTTCAGCGACCTGGAGGTGTACGGGCATGCCTCGGTCGCGGACTCCCTGCGCTCCGACGAGGCTGTGGCAAGAGCCAAGGAGCTCCGGATCGACCCGGACGCCCTGGCTGTTCCGAACCGTCCGCTCACCCTGCTGGCAGCCAAGGACCTCGGCTCGTCACCCCGCTCCGACCAGCGGCGATGGGTAGAGATCAGCCACTTCGGGCCGGCTCATACCCAGGGCGACCTGGTCGTCTTGGTCCCTGACGCCCGAGTCCTGTTCGTTGGTGACCTCGTCGAGGAGTCGGGCCCGCCCCAGGTCGGCCACGACACAACCATGCGAACGTGGGGCAAGGCCCTGGACTCCGTGATCGGGATCCTCCGCGCCGACACGATGGTCATCCCGGGCCACGGCGAGGTCCTCGACCGCATGGACGTCCTCCAGCACAACAGCGCCATCGGCGCCACGTTCGCCCAGAGCGAGTGGCTGCGGAACCAGCACGTCGCCGAAGCCGACGCGTACGGCCACCCGGAGATGCAGTGGCCCTACACCGAGGACTGGGCAAGAACCGCCATCAAGAAGTCGTACGAAGAGCTGACGGTGCTCGTACCGAGACCCATTCGAGAGCTGCCGCTCAGCCCGCTCCAGGGGCACTGAGTCATCGGCGGATCCGGTCTCCCAGCGCTTGGTCTGCTGCCTGCCAGGTCTCCTCGTCCAGCGCCACGATCAGCGCCGGCCCGGTGGACGTCGGCCCGTACTCCTGGCCGTCTGTGGTTCTGGCCACTCCGCCGAACTCCCGGAGCATCAGGGTTGCTGCGACGTGGTCCCAGGGCTTGGGTGGCCCGTACGCGATGAATCCCGTCTCGCCAGCAAACATGAGCGGGTAGTCGATGCCGCAGCAGAAGTGCGTCCTGGCGAGCGGGGCCGCCAGCAGGGGTGAGGTGAGCCCATGAGTCTTGGAGATCGAGCTCCAACCCAGGGGCGGCTTCGGCACCAGCGGGGGCGTCATCCGTACGGCGTCGCGCCAGACGCCCTCGCCCTTCTCCGTGACGTAGGCGTGGCCGAGGGCGGGCTGCAGGATCCAACCGCGGACGGCCTCCCCACCGACGACCTCAGCAACGATGACGGCATGCTCGGGGCTGCCGTGGACGAAGTTGCGGGTGCCGTCGACTGGGTCGACGACGAAGACATGCGGGTGGGTGCGCAGGAGCGACAGGGCGTCCGGATCGTCGAACACCGCCTCCTCGCCGACGATGGCCGCGTCTGGGTAGGTCTCGAGCAACAGTCGACCCAGCTCGGCCTCGGACTCCCGGTCAGCGATCGTGACGTAGTCACCGGGGCGCTTCTGGTCGATCTCACCGTCGGCGAGCGCCCGGAACCTCGGGGTGATGATCCGGTCGGCGACGTCCCGCATGATCGCGAGGACGGTCTCAGTCTCCATCGGCGTCCTTTCGAGCGTCTGGGACGGTCTGGCCTTGGCCCGCCTCGACGACGTACGGGCGGGTGCCCAGCGGACGCTCCTCGGTCGATGGCACCTCGCCTGGTCGAGGGGCGCGGTGCCCAGCTTCGACGGATGGTTCCTGTTGACGGGAAAGGTGGTAGGCGATCTCCACCACGATCGCCCCGACAGTGCCCGCCGCCAGTCCGCGCGTGATCGCCGCCTGGTCCAGCTGCAGCGCGAAGAAAGACTGCCCGACCGGCAGCCAGAACGCGAGGACGACACACGCCACCATCGCCAGCACGACGCCGACCTTCCAGGGCAGGTACGGGCGAGCGAGCACGCCCAGCAGCCAGAAGTTGACCACCAGCACAGCCACCAGAGCCGCCGTGGAGGCGACGAGGTCCCCCGGCCCCCTGGCCAGCGTGACGTAGGTGAAGAGCCCAGCGACGCCAGCCACCACACCGGCGGGCAGCGACAGCGCCAGCACGCGGCGCAGGAAGCCTGGCAGATACCTGCGCTTGTTCGGTCCGAGGGCCAGGATGGCGGCCGGGATGCCGATCGTGAAGGTGGAGACGAGGGTGAGCTGACGGGGCAGGAACGGGAAGGCCAGGCCCGCGACGGCGGCGACCAGGATCGCCACCGCGCTCATGGCGTTCTTGGCCAGGAACAGGCTCGCGACCCGCTCCACGTTGCCAATCAGGCGGCGGCCCTCGGCGAGCACGTCGGGCAGGTGGCTGAACTTCGAGTCCAGCAGGACGAGCTGCGCGACCGCCTTGGTGGCCTGTGCGGCGTTGCCCATCGCGATGCCAATGTCGGCATCCTTCAATGCCAGCACATCGTTCACACCGTCGCCGGTCATCGCGACGACGTGTCCGCGGGACTGTAGCGCCCGGACGAGCGCTCGCTTCTGGCCCGGGGTGACGCGGCCGAACACGGTGGTGTTCTCGGCGATCTCGGCCATCAGGTCGGGTGACTCCAGCGGGAGCGTACGGGCGTCGACCGGCTCGCCGACGTCGAGGCCAGCGCGCTTGGCGACGGCGGCCACCGTGCGGGGGGTGTCACCCGAGATCACCTTGACCGTCACGCCCTGCTCACGGAAGTAGTCGAGGGTGGCCTTCGCGTCAGGCCGCATCACCTCGGTGAGCACCACCAGGGCGGCCGGCCGGATGTTGCTCGGCGGCTGGCCCTCCGCTGGCAGAGACGACACCTGGGCGAGCAGGACCACTCGCTTGCCCTCGTCGGACAATTCGCCGACCTTGGTGCTGAGCTCCTCCTCGTTGGGCATCCCGGCCAGCAGCACGTCGGGGGCACCCAGCAGCCAGCAGTCACCATCGCCAAGGTCGGCACCACTCCACTTGCGGGCAGAGGAGAACGCGGCCCTGGCCACCACGTCGACGCCGGGGTCGGGCACGGCCTCGGCGATCGCCTGCGTCGTCTGGTTGGCCTGTGGGTCGTGGGCCAGCGCCCCCAGGGCTCGGGTGACGGTCTTCTCGTCGTACGAGGGCAGCGCCTCGATGCTCTCGTAGGCGATCTTGCCCTCGGTCAGGGTGCCGGTCTTGTCGACGCAGATCACATCGACCCGAGCGAGGCCCTCAACGGCTGGCAGTTCTTGGACCAGTGCCTGCTTGCGGGTCAGCTGCACGGCGGCAAGCAGGAACGCCAGCGTCGTCAGCACGACCAGGCCCTCGGGCACCAGACCCACGAGGCCGGCTGCCGTGCGCAGGATCACGTCGCGCCAGTCGTCCACGCCGAATGCCCTGATCTGGGAGAAGATGGCGATCGGCAGCATGCCGAGCACGATCCAGGTCAGCCACCGCAGCAGGACGTTGGTCGAGTGCTGCACCTCGGAGTGGGCACGGGTGAACTGCCGCGCTTCGGCCGCGAGCTTCTGGGCCGTCGCCTGCTCCCCCACGACGGCCGCGCGGAACCAGCCAGACCCGGCCACGACCGCCGTACCGGAAGACACCTCGTCACCGGGTTGCTTGTGCACGGCGTCCGACTCGCCAGTGAGGTTGGACTCGTCGATCTCCAGGTTGTCGGCAGCGAGAATCGGCCCGTCGGCGCCGACCTGGTCACCGGAGCGCAGCTCCACGACATCGTCGCGCACCACGTCACCCATCGGGATCTCGCTGACGGCGCCATCACGCAACACCCGCGCGGTCGGGGCGTGCATGACGGCGAGCGAGTCGAGCTTGCGCTTCGCATGCCACTCTTGGGCAATGCCCAGAACGGAGTTGAAGACGAGCGCGATGCCGAACAGAGCGTCCTTGTACGACCCCGTCACCAGCACCAGGATCAGCAGCGCGCCGAGGAGGCCGTTGAAGCGGGTGAAGACGTTCGCCTTGACGATCTCGCTGAGGGGCCGCGAGGTGACCTCACGGGTCGCGTTGACCTCGCCGGCATGGACGCGTTTGGCGACCTCGGCGGCGGTGAGACCAGAGCCGAGCTCGGTGGGGACCATCGTCACCCGCCCAGGCTAGTGGGTGGCCGAACGGGTCAGATCTCCTGGACGAAGTCGATCAGCCGCTCGACCGAGGTGACCAGCTCCCGGTCGAGGTCCTGCCAGGTCTTCACCTTCGCCAGGATCGAGCGCCAGACGAGGGCGATGTCCGCCTGGCTGCCGTGCGGCCAGCCGAGGGTGCGGCAGGTGCCGGTCTTCCAGTCCTGCCCCTTGGGAATGTCGGGCCACGCCTTGATGCCGATCGTCTGGGGCTTGACCGCCTGCCAAACGTCGATGTGCGGATGGCCGGTGACAAGGACAAAGGCACCGTACGGGCCCTTCGCGACATCGGCGACGATCCTCGACTCCTTGGTGCCGGTGACCAGGTGGTCGACCAGCACCCCCAGCCGCCGCTGCGCTGTTGGCCGGAACTCGGCGACGATGGCGGGCAGGTCGTCGATTCCACCGAGGTACTCCACAGCCACTCCGACGTGGCGAAGGTCGTCGCCCCAGACCTTCTCGACGAGCTCAGCATCGTGTCGACCTTCGACGTAGATCCGTGACGCCGCGGCCACCTTGGCAGGCTGGGTCGGGCCGATCCGCGACCCACTGGCGGTGTGCGTCGGGGCCGAAGGGGCGGTACGGCGGGGAGCGGTCAGGTTGACCGGACGGCCCTCGAGCAGCAGTCCCAGACCGAGCGGGAACGATCGCCGCTTGCCCTTGCGGTCCTCTAGGACGACGATGCCGTTCTCGCAGAACAGGACCGCGCCGCAGAAGCCCGACGCTGGGTCCTCGACCACCAGGTCGCGGACCGCTTCGACCTCAGGCGGTCGCACCTGCTTGGCAGCCTTATGAGCGGCGAGCACGTCAGAGCCGTAGCGGTCGATGGGCATCGTTCCACGATACGGCGGGGATGTCGTGGGCTGCGGCAGGCACGCGGGCGTGACCGGCTGGTGGAGTCCTTGGCTGGCTCAGTCGAGCACGTCCCGCACGACGGCGTCAGCGAGGAGCCGGCCCTGCAGGGTCAGCCGGACGACGTCGTCGTCCAACGTCACCAGCCCTCGGTCGACCTGGTCGGCGAGCCGTGGTCGCTCGGTCGGTGTGAGCACGCCCAGTGGCAGACCGTCAGCGAGCCGAAGCTCCAGCAGGACCCGCTCGACCCGACGCGCGTCGTGATCGAGAAGCTCCCGAGCCTGGCCTGGGCTGAGCCCCTCGGCGAGCCTGGTCGCGTACGTCGCGGGATGCCGCACGTTCCACCAGCGCACTCCCCCGACATGGGAGTGGGCGCCGGGACCGATCCCCCACCAGTCGGCTGAGCGCCAATAGGCGACGTTGTGCCGGCACTCACGGCCGGGTCTGGCCCAGTTGCTCAGCTCGTAGCACCGGTAGCCGGCCGCCGCCAGGGTCTGGTCGGCCATCAGGTACCGGTCTGCCAGCGCGTCGTCATCGGGTGCCTCGATCAGCCCCTTCGCTACCCGTCTCGCCAGAGCCGTCCCCTCTTCGACGATCAACGCGTAGGCGCTGACGTGGTCTGGTCGGGCAGCGACGACGGCGTCGAGGGAGGCCTGCCAGTCGGCATCTGACTCCCCAGGCGTGCCGTAGATCAGGTCGAGGGAGACATCGTCGAAACCAGCCGCCCGGGCATCAGCCACCGCATCGACGGCACGCCCCGGGGTGTGGACACGGTCAAGCGTGGCCAGCACGTGCGGCACGGCTGACTGCATGCCGAACGACACGCGAGTGAAGCCACCCTCGCGCAGCTCGCCCAGCGAGGCCTGGGTGACCGTCTCGGGGTTGGCCTCGGTGGTGACCTCCGCAGCGGGGTCGAGGTCGAACCGCTCGGCGATACCCGCGACAAGCCTGACCAGCTCGGAGCTCGGCAGCAGTGTCGGGGTTCCACCTCCGACGAAGATGGTCGGCACCCGTCGCCGCCCCACGACCCGATGGGTGAGGTCGAGCTCGGCGAGCGCGGCGTCGATGTAGGCCTCCGTCGCTGACCCGGCCGGAACTTTCCCGTCCGCTCCGGCCAGCTCACCGGCGGTGTACGTGTTGAAGTCGCAGTAGCCGCAGCGGGTACGGCAGTACGGCACATGGATGTAGATCGACAGCGGCCGATCCGGGTCCAAGGAACCGACCGGCAGCGACCCGTCTGCCGGGACCGGCTCACCGGGGAGCGGCTGCCCCGCCATCAGAGGCTTCCCGTCTGCACAGGCTCACCCTATGCGGGGTCCGCCACATCCGCGTCAGCCGCGACGGGTGTGAACGACACGGAAGGTCGTGTCGGTCGCGGTGATGACGGAGTCGTACACACCATCACTGAAGGTGAGGGTGGTGACCCCGTTCTCATTGAGGTCACCGGTGATCGTGACCAGGGGCGAAAGGTCGCCGCGGTAGAAGGCCAGCAGCTCGGCAGGCGAGCGGCCGGTCAGGTCGTACGAGGATCCGCTCGGCTGGATGCGCTGGTTTGCTGGCGTCACGCCACTGGGGTAGCGCATGAGCGCTGGGACCCCGGTGGTCAGCCCCACGTCTCGTGCGTACCTCGCAGCGACGGCGTCGCCGACCACCCAGCGCATGGTCACGCCGCTGCCCTCGGCCGCGACCTGGCCGACCCAGCCGGGGCCTCGGAAGCGGAAGGCGGTCGCCGTGTCGTACTCGACCGTCATGCCCAGGACCGACAGCTGGGCGTCGAGTTGGTCGAGCAGCGTGGCGCGCGAACTGGCGGTCATGGTGACCAGTCCGCCGCGGCTGTCGGTGAGCGCACTCGTGACGGTCGTACGAGCAGGGATCACCATGCCTGCTGGCCAACTGCGCAACTGCCGGTCACCGGCAGTGGTCGTCGAGGGGTTGGGTGTCGGGGTGACCGGTCTGGTCTGGCTAGGGCTGGGGCTCGATGAGCTGGCGGGCGTCGGCGTCAGGCTGGGGGTCTCGCTGGCTGCGGCTGTCGACGAAGCAGCAGACGTTGGTGCAGCCGTCGGGCGGTTGACGGGAACCACCGCGTTGCCGCAAGCCGCCGCAGTCACGAGGGCGGAGACCACGAGCAGCCTGACGGCCGCCGTGTGGCCTCGGCGCTGGACTCCCATGGGTCCAGCCTCCCGCATGAAGCCCGTCAGCGGGTGCAGGCGTCCGTCGAAGCGCAGATCTGGAAGGTGGGCGCCTGGGTGGGTGAGTCGGCAACCGCCTGGTGCACGAACGAGACGAGGCCCATGACGACCCAGGCGACCAGGCACAGCGCCACCGTACGGAGGTTCCGCCCGCTGTTCTCTGCTGCCATGTCGACTCCACTTCCTGGTTGGTAGTCCCAGACTCCCCGCTCGCAGCCGTTCACGCACGACGGAAATCCTGCTGTCGGCAGAACTGCCGACAGCCGTCCCCAGCCACCCGCGACAGCCCTGGCATGCTTGGCGCCATGACGTCGGCGCCTCACTCGGATGCGACCGCATCGGGTGAGGATGTGGTCGCTGCCAGCGGCCCGCCACGCCGCGCAGGGCTGGCTGCGTTCCAGACCGCGATCGCCGGCCCGCCAGCCCTGGCCGACCTCCCTCGCCCGCTCGTGGGTCGGCTTGTCGTGCTGCTGACGGCCATCGCTGCGGTCCAAGCCGCCGCGTGGCCGGTGGCCATGGCTATCACCGGTTGGGAAGGCGTCGGGCTCCCTACGGTCGCGGTCGCGTCGTCCGTCCTTCAGCTGGTCGCCACCGCCGGGATGTGTGCCGTGGGGTGGCTGCGGCGCTCGTACCCCACGCGTGTGGTGCTGGCCAACGCCGTCGTCTCGGCTGCCGCTCTGCTGGCGGGCGGGATCTCGACGCTGCCGGGGTACGGGACGTCCTTCGCGCACCCGACCGTGCCCCTCGCCATCTGGGCGGGGATGCTGGCGTCGATCTGTCTGCCACCGCGGGTGGTGGGGGCGGTCTTGGGCGGGCTCGTTCTGTCCTACCTGCTCGGGGCCGCGGCGACGCTGACCCGTGGCGTGTCAGTCCTTTCCAGCGTGGGTGCCGAGCTGGTTTCGCTGGTGGGCGTTCCCATGCTGGCGGGACTCGTGGCGCGACCGTGGTTGGAAGCCGGCGCCGCACGGGTCCGGGCGGAGGCCGAGCTCGCCACCGCCCGATACCTGGTCAAGGCGGCTCAGGGACGCGAGGTGGAGCGGGCCAAGCAGTATCGGACGCTACACGACACCGTGCTCTCAACCCTGTCGGCGCTGTCCCGCGGGAGCCTCGACCCGCAGCAGCACGACATTCGGCAGCGGATCTCTGCCGATGCCGACTATCTCCGCGGGCTGATCGCCACGACGGACTCTGCCGCGGGCATGTACCTCGTGGGCGAGCTGGCGCGGCTGACCAGGGAGCAGGCGGCGGCCGGGCTGCGCGTCCACCCGCACATCGCCGACGTCCCTGACGAGGTGCCGACCGACGTCGTCCGGGCCGTCAGTGACTGTGTACGTGAGGCGCTCAACAATGTCGTCAAGCACTCGGGCACGAAGCAGGCCTGGGTCACCGTCGTCGGCGACACCGAGGCGAACCCGGTCGACCTGCGGCCCGGGGCCCGAACGAAGCTACTGGTCACCGTGACCGACCGCGGCCAGGGCTTCGACACGTCACGACCCACGCGCGGCCTCGGGCTGAAGGGCTCGATCAAGGAGCGCATGGCCGAGGCTGGCGGCGCCGCAGACATCGACTCCGAACCAGGACAGGGCACAACCGTGGAGCTGAGGTGGCCGGCATGAGTGTGATCAGGGTCGCGGCGATCGACGATGACCGGATGCTGTTGGGCGGTCTGGACTCGTGGCTGCGACCGCTGCCCGACATCGATCTCGGTCTGATGGTGACGACGGTGGGCGACTACCTGGCGGCCGTCGCTGACGCGCCGCCGCACGTGGTGCTGCTCGACCTGAACCTGCGCGACCACTCAGCCCCGGCCGACAACGTCCAGCGGGTGCTGGCCTCTGGCGCCCGAGTGCTGGTGGTGTCGACAATCCCCGACGCTGATGGGGTGCTCGCCACGATCGAGGCTGGCGCGTCTGGGTACATCACCAAGGACCAGGACCTCGAGGTGCTGGTACAGGCGATCCGCGACGTGGCCGAGGGGCGCTCGGTCGTCAGCCCGGAGCTTGCCTTCGTCCTGTCCCGCGATGCCCGGCCGAACCGTCCTCAGCTGTCGCCTCAGGAGCGGGTCGTGCTGACGGCGTACGCGTCGGGCGCCACGCTGCAGGCGGCAGCCCGGCGGGCCGGAGTGGCGTACGGGACAGCGCGCGAGTATCTCGAGCGGGTGAAGCGGAAGTACACCGATGCTGGCCGTCCGACGTACACCAAGCTCGACCTGGCCACCCGGGTCCGCGAGGATCGGCTCGAGCTGGACGGCCTGGGCGACTGACGCGTTGCTTCCCCATACGGCTTGGCCGGACGGGCATTCTGGATCCATGGAGAAGATCGGGCCCCGCCTCAAACAAGCACTGATCGTCATGGCTCTGGTCGTGGCCGGGCTCTGGGTGATCGAGGTGGTCGACACGGTGGTCAGCCACTCGCTGGACGCCTTCGGTATCGTGCCTCGGACCGTCGAAGGCCTCGGCGGGATCGTGGTCGCTCCCCTGCTGCATGCGGGCTTTGGGCATCTGGCAGCCAACTCCGTACCGCTGTTCGCCCTGGGAACCGTGCTGTGGACCGAGGGGATCAAGAAGTGGTTGGTCACCGTGGCCACCTCCTGGCTGACGTCGGGAGTGTTCGCGTGGCTCATCGGGCCTGTCCAAGCGGTTGTCGTCGGAGCGTCCGGCGTGATCTTCGGGCTAATCACCTACCTGATCGTGCGCGGCTTCCTGTCACGGTCCTGGCTGCATCTGGGCATCGGTCTCGTGGTGATGTTCGCGTACGGGTACGCACTGCTCGGCATCTTCCCGTGGGCCGTCGGCCCGTTCGTCGCGTGGCAGGGGCACCTGGGTGGCGCGATCGGTGGCCTTCTGGCGGCCTGGCTGCTGCATCGCCGCTCCGAGCGCACCCGGATGCGCCCGGTCATCTGAGTCAGGCTTCGGCAGACAGGGCGCGGTAGCGGCGGTTCCGTACACCCAACACGACCGTCGCGACGAGCGACGCCGTGACCGACGCGACCAGAACCCCCAGTTTGGCGTGGTCGGTGAGGGTCTCCTGACCGGGGAAGCTCAGCTCAGTGACGAGCAGCGACACGGTGAACCCGATTCCAGCCAGGAGGCCGATGCCGGCGAGGTCAGCCCATCTGACCGAGTCGTCGAGGCTGGCCTTCGTGAACCGGGTCACCAGCCACGTGCTGCCCACGATGCCGATGGGTTTGCCCAGCACGAGCCCTGCCATGACGCCGATGGTGACGGGGTCGACGAGCGCTGCACGGAGCTGGTCGAGGCCGCCGACCGTGACACCGGCTGAGAACAGGGCGAACACCGGAACCGCGAAGCCTGCCGAGAACGGTCGGATCTGCTGCTCGAGGACGTGAGCGACAGCCGGGACGCGGGAGTCCTCGGCCCGGATCCTGCGGACCGGGACGCAGAGCCCCAACACCACGCCCGCGATCGTCGCGTGGATGCCTGACGAGTGCACCAGCGCCCAGGTGACCAGGCCCAGCGGTAGCAGCACCAGCCAGAGCGCCCAGGAGCGCTGGGCGAACCAGCTCGGGAAACGCTGCACCAGGAACGTGAACACACCGATCGGCACCAAGGCCAGCAGGAGCGACGACAGGTGCAGCTCAGTGGTGTAAGCGATGGCGATGATCAGGATCGCGATCAGATCGTCGACGACGGCGAGGGTGAGCAGGAAGATCCGCAGCGCCGATGGCAGATGCGAGGAGATGATCGCCAGCACTGCCAGGGCGAAGGCAATGTCGGTGGCCGCCGGGATCGCCCACCCATGAGCCCCCGGGCCGCCTGCGTTGACCGCGGTGAAGATCAGCGCCGGTACGGCCACACCCGACGCCGCTGCCACCACCGGCACGATGGCCTTCGACGGGTCGCGCAGGTCACCGGCGACGAACTCATGCTTGAGCTCGAGACCGACCAGAAAGAAGAACACCGCGAGCAACCCGTCGGCTGCCCACTGGCCCACGGTCAGCATCAGGTGCCAGGGCTCGTACCCGAACGTCGTGTCGCGGATCGCGGCGTACGAGCTCCGCCACGGTGAGTTGGCCCAGATCACGGCGACCAGCGCAGCGGCGATCAGCAGCAGCCCGCCGACGGTCTCGGTACGAAGGACGCTGGCGACGCGACGCAGCTCGCGTCGACTGCCGCGAGCGAAGATGCGCGCACGGAGGCGGGCGCGCGAGGCGGGGTGATCTGAGTGAGTCATCGTGGGCCTGTCTGGGAGTCGCGAACAAGGTCGCCGACCCGACTTCCCGGCACTCCGCAGGAGACTTTACTCGCCGAGGCTCTCTGGACGCGAACCGTCCGAGTCCCGCTGCGTCTGGAGGCTCATGCTCACTCCGCGAGCAGCAGCTCCGTCGTCCGCAGTGCCAGAGCCAGTCCGGTGAGGAACGGGTTCACTCCCCCGTTGGTCACGTGGACGGACGTGTCAGCGACACACAGGTTGGGGTGCCCCCACACCCACCGTCAACGCTTCTCAGACGCCTCGCCGCCGGTCGACAGGGCTGCCACGAAGGCCTCCTGGGGGACCTCGACGCGGCCGACCATCTTCATCCGCTTCTTGCCCTCCTTCTGCTTCTCGAGCAGCTTGCGCTTGCGGGAGATGTCGCCGCCGTAGCACTTGGCGAGCACGTCCTTACGCATTGCCCGTACGGTCTCCCGGGCGATCACGCGGGCTCCGATGGCAGCCTGGATCGGCACTTCGAACTGCTGGCGTGGGATGAGCTTGCGCAGCTTCTCCGCCATGACGACGCCGTACGCGTACGCCTTGTCCTTGTGGACGATGGCACTGAACGCGTCGACAGGCTCGCCGTGCAGCAGGATGTCGACCTTGACGAGCTCTGACTCCTCTTCGCCAGCCTCCTCATAGTCGAGCGAGGCGTAGCCCTTGGTCTTGGACTTCAGAGCGTCGAAGAAGTCGTAGACGATCTCCGCCAACGGGAGCGTGTAGTGCAGCTCGACCCGGTCGGTGGAGAGGTAGTCCATGCCGCGCTGGATGCCGCGGCGCTGCTGACACAGCTCCATCAGGGCACCGATGTACTCGGTTGGGCTGAGGATCGACGCCTTCACGACGGGCTCGAAGACCTGGGCGACCTTGCCCGTCGGGAACTCGCTGGGGTTGGTCACGCGGTGCTCGGTGCCGTCCTCCATCACGACGCGGTAAACCACGTTCGGGGCGGTCGAGATCAGGTCGAGGTTGGACTCACGCTCAAGCCTCTCCCGCACGATCTCCATGTGGAGCAGCCCAAGGAACCCGATCCGGAAGCCGAAGCCAAGGGCCGACGAGGTCTCCGGCTCGTAGACGAGGGCGGCGTCGTTCAGCTGGAGCTTGTCGAGCGCCTCCCGGAGCTCGGTGAAGTCGTCGCCGTCGATCGGGTAGAGACCCGCGTACACCATCGGGTTGGGGTGCCGGTAGCCGCCGAGATCCTTCGTTGCAGGGCGCGAGACGGTCGTGATCGTGTCGCCGACCCGGGACTGGCGGACATCCTTCACGCCGGTGATCAGGTAGCCCACCTCCCCCACGCCGAGCGCGCCGGCCTTGATCGGCTCGGGAGAGATGACGCCCACCTCGAGCACCTCATGGGTGGCCTTGGTCGACATCATCAGGATCCGCTCACGATGGTTGAGCTCGCCGTCGACCACCCTGACGTAGGTCACCACGCCTCGGTAGGTGTCGTAGACGGAGTCGAAGATCAGTGCGCGGGCGGGTGCCTTGGGGTCGCCGACCGGAGCCGGGATGTCGCGCACGATCTTGTTGAGCAGTTCGGGGACGCCCTCGCCGGTCTTGGCCGACACCCTCAGCACGTCGTCTGCCGTACCGCCCAGGATGTTCGCGATCTCGGCGGCGTACTTCTCCGGCTGTGCTCCCGGCAGGTCGATCTTGTTCAGCACCGGGATGATGTGGAGGTCAGCCTCGAGGGCCAGGTACAGGTTGGCCAGCGTCTGGGCCTCAATCCCCTGTGCCGCGTCGACGAGGAGGACTGCGCCTTCACAGGCAGCCAGCGAGCGGGACACCTCATAGGTGAAGTCGACATGGCCGGGGGTGTCGATCATGTTGAGCACATGACCGTCCCACGGCAGCCGGACCGCCTGGGACTTGATCGTGATGCCGCGTTCGCGCTCGATGTCCATGCGGTCCAGGTACTGGGCGCGCATCGACCGCGCGTCGACCACTCCGGTCAGCTGCAGCATGCGGTCGGCCAAGGTGGACTTGCCATGGTCGATGTGAGCGATGATGCAGAAGTTGCGGATGATCGCCGGGTCGGTGCTACCGGGAGCGTGTACGGACATGCATTTCCTCGTCGTGACGGCGGGACGAGCCATCCTCTCACACGTCTTCGGATCGGCTCCTGCTGCGGACGGCGGTCGTCACGATCGGCGCGGCACACGCCACGCTGGCACCCGTGATTTGGGCGGGGCGGCGCGCTTTGATAGATTGACTCGTCGCGTCCCTGCCGGGATGCAGCGAGTGCGTCCACCGGGCGCGACCACCATCGGACGAAAACAGTAGAGGCTTGCCCCGTGGCGAACATCAAGTCGCAGATGAAGCGCATCAAGACGAACGAGAAGTCGCGTCAGCGCAACAAGGCCATCAAGTCGGCACTGCGCACTGACGTGCGCAAGTTCCGTGAGGCCGTTGACGCCGGCGACACCGAGAAGGCCGTGCAGCTCGCCCAGGTGGCGACCCGGTCGCTCGACAAGGCCGTGAGCAAGGGTGTCATCCACTCGAACAACGCCGCCAACAAGAAGTCGGCCATCGCCGCCAAGGCCGCCGCGCTCTGACCTGACCCTCCGCGCGCGAGCGCCAGAGTCAGCAACGCCCCGCCCGTCAGGTCGGGGCGTTTGTCATGCCCCCGGTCGGCGGTGATCAGCGCGCGGGGCGGCGGTAGTCGTTGAGTGCCACGAGGAGGCGTTCGACGGCGAACTCCGCATCGCCCGATGCCCCTTTGACCTCAGCGTCGGCCTTGGCGATGGCGATGATCGCCTTGGCCACACCCGCCTCGGTCCAGACGCGGGACTGGCGCGCCAGGTCCTTGATCTTGAACGGAGGAACCCCGATGTCGCGAGCCAGCGTTGCCTCGGGACGCCGGTCTCCTCGAGCGTCCAAGTAGCGTCCCAGCTGTCGCATCGAACTGGCGAGGGTTCCGGTCACCAACACGGGTGAGACCCCGGTGGACAGCGCCCAGCGGAGTTTCTCAACCGCCTTCTCATACTCCCCGTTCAACACGTCGTCGGCGATCCCGAAGCTGGTGACGTCCGCTCGACCAGCAGCCAGCCGCTTCACGAGGGCGACGGTGACGGTCGCCCCTTCGCCATCGGCCGCGAGCTGCTCGACGGTGGCAGCCAGCGCCCTGATGTCGGTGCCGACCGAGTTGACCAGCAGCTTCGCCGCATCCGCCTCGATCGTGACCCGGTGACGACGCGCCTCGGCCTGCACGAACCGGTCGAGCTCCCAGGTCTTGACTGGCTTGCACTCAACCACGTCGTCGGCGAGCGGCTTCAGCTTGTCGAGCAGCGGCTTGCCCTTGGCTCCTCCTTCGTGGACGCAGACGAGGGCGACCTCGGGTGGGACGTCCCGGGCGAGGGCCAGGAGCGCGTCGTTGACCGCAGCCGGCAATGACTCCAGCCCGGTGACCACGGCCAGCGCCTCAGCCGAGAACAAGGCGCTCCCCGTCATCTCCATCAGCTGACCGGTGTTCAGGTCACCAGCCTCGGCGACGGCGACCGTCACGTCAGGGTGCTCGGCACGGCATGCGGCGGTGATCTCCCGGACCGTGCGCTCGGCGAGGAAGGACTCGCTGCCAACGACCAGCACGAGGCGTCCAAACGGCGCGGGCCTGCTCATGGTCCACATGATGCCAGCAGCATCCGACAGTCCCTGCCATGCCGGGTCGGACCTGCGGCGGTCACCTCATCGCGTGACCGTGACCCGGTCCTGCCCACCGGATCGGCTGATGGCGATAGATCCGTGCTGGTCAGTGCGCATCACCTGCATGCCCAGCCCCTCCATCAGCCGGAGCGTCTTGGCGGCCGGGTGCCCGTAGGCGTTGTCGACGCCACAGCTGACCAGCGCCAACCGGGCGCCGGTCACGGCGAAGAAGGCAGGGTCCTGGCGGCTCGACCCGTGATGGGGAACCTTCAGGACGTCGGCTCGAAGCTCGCTGCCCAGCCTGGCGAGGGCCACTCGTTGGCCGGCCGGCTCAATGTCGCCGGTGACCAGTACGGTCAGGTCGTCGACCGTCACCCGACCCACCACCGAGGAGTCGTTCTCCGCGGCTGACTCCCCCTCCCCCACCTGCTCTGGACCAGCCACGATCCCTGCAACCAGGGTCGTCCATGTGGCACGGCCGACGACCAGGGTCTCGCCGGGCTCGGCGGGCCGTACCTCCGCCCCTGACCGGGTTCCTGAGCCACGAACCCAGGAAGCGGTGGCCGAAGGCGACTCGACAGGTGAGAGCAGGATCAGGTCAACTCTGCGCGACGCGAGGAGCCTGCCGAGACCGCCCACGTGGTCGGCATGGAAGTGGCTCAGGACGAGCAGAGGGACGCGGTCGATCCCCGCCTGGTCGAGACACGACACGAGCGCCGCCCCATCGGGGCCCACGTCGACCAGCACTGCGGCGCGCGGCCCAGCGCGCACCAGCAGCGCATCACCCTGTCCCACGTCGCACGCCATCACTGTCCAGTCAGCAGTCGGCCAGCCGAGCACCACAGGCGGACGGAGGGTGGCGATCAGCAGGATCGCGACGGCACCGATCACGGCGGGTGGTGACGCGAGCCATCGTCCCGCCAGCGCGGCGACCGCGGCTGCACCGAGCGTCACCAGCATCAGTCCGGCGACGGTAGCGGGCCATGCGACGACGGCGCCCGGTAACAGAGCCAGGGAGTGCGCGGTGACGAGGATGCCTTCAGCGGCCCAGCCGGCCGCCCAACCAGCCACCGACGCGAGCCCTGGGCTGACGATGGAGAGGATCGCCGCCGCGAGGCCCAGGACGGTGGCTGGGCCGACGAAGGGACCCGCCAGGAGGTTCGCCACCAGCCCCGCGACGCTGATCTGCTCAGAGATCGCAGTCACGATCGGTTGGGTCGCGACCTGCGCGGCAAGCGGAACCGCCAGCGAGTCGGCAAGCCACGCTGGGAGCCACCTGCCGAGCGCTTCGGCCCAGCGCCGCCCCCAGACCAGGATTCCTCCGCAGGCGACAACAGACAGGGTGAAGCCCCACGACCGGCTCAGCCAGGGGTCTGCCCAGCACAGCACGAGGACGGCGACCGACAAATGCCGCACCCCCGCACCTGCCGACGGGGTTCGGCCCAGAGCGGCCAGCCCGACAAGACCCATCGCCGCGGCTCGCAGCACGCTCGGCTCGCTGCGGCACAGCGCTACGAAAGCGGCCACGGAGAGCACGCACAGCAGCGTCAGCGCACGTCCCCGACACCCAACCCAGCCAGCGACGGTGGTGAGGCAGACCAGCACGAGAGTGAGATTGGCGCCAGAGACAGCGGTCAGGTGGGTGAGCCCAGTCGCCTGGAAGTCAGCCTGCAGCTCGGGCGTCATCAGGGAGGTGTCGCCGACCACGAGTGCTGGGACCAGTGCTGCCCGGTCCGGAGCGGTGTCGGCCACCGCGCGCCTCAGGCCAGCCCTGACGGTCTCGACGGCTGAGAGCCAGGCGGGAGGTGGCCCCAGGATGCGCGGGTCCTCCGTGATCCGTACGACTGCCGCCTCGGCACGGCCGGGTTCCGCCACGGCCAGCCGGCCACGGGCGCCCATGCGTGCCCCGACCGGGACGCCCTCCCAGTTCGTGCCCGCCTGGATCACGACTGGCTGACGCAGCAGCCACGCTTGGCCACGACCCTCGATCGCAACCACATCGGCGTTGACATAGGTGATCGGCGCTCCGACGCGCCCCACGTAAGTGCGTGGCTCTGCGGTGATCTCGACCTCGATGGCGACGACTGCCTTCGACTCGGCCAGCCCGGCCACCGGCCCATGGGTGATCTGCCAGGCGCGGAAGCCACCAGCAGCCAGGCAACCAGCCAGGACGAGAGCGACGGACAACCACTGCCACGACCGCCTCCTCGTCCCCACGGTCGCTGCCAACGCGCTGGCGACGCCAAGGAAGACCAGCGCCCAGACCGATCCACTCGAGGCCGCCCACATCCCAGCCCAGGCAGCACCCGCAGCTGGCACGAGGCGGGTGTCTGCAGGGGCTTCGACTCCCGGCTGGGCGCTAGACGCGGACATGGGGCGCGATCTGGGCGTAGGTCTTGGGCCCAATTCCATCGACCTCCTGGAGTTCCTCGACCGAAGAGAAGCGGCCATGCTTCGTGCGCCACTGGAGGATCGCCTGCGCGGTCACCGGCCCCACCCCCGGCAGTTGGTCGAGCTGGTCGATGGTTGCCGTGTTGAGATCCAGCAAGCCATCCTTCGGAGCCGCGCCAGCCGTACCCCCGGTCGGTGCGCCGCTGCCCGCCGCACCACCGCCCCTCACCTCACCGCGCGGCTGCGCCCTTGTGCCGATGAGGATCTGGCTGCCGTCGCTGAGCGGCGCGGCCAGGTTCAGCTCACCAGGATCAGCATCTGCGGTGAACCCGCCCGCAGCCTGGACGGCATCTCTCACGCGCGCGGGTGCCACCACGGACACCACGCCGGGTCTCAGCACGGCACCCAGAAGGTGGACGGTGACCAGAGCCACGGAGGGGCTCGCGGAGGGTGAGGCAGAGACCGGGGCTGGGTTCGTCAACCGTGAGGAGACGACGGGCGCGGCCACCTCCACTGCACGAGCCCGGAGGGACAGCCCGGAGGACGCCACGATCCCCACTAGGACCAGCAGCGCGATGGCCCATGCGTGTCGCTTGGAAAGCCGCCACGCCCGACCCAGGAGTGCATCGGGGCTCCCGGGGACGGCGCTCTCGCCTGGCTCGACACCCCCCGGAACACCAGCGTCTCCGTCACCGCCCGACCGTCCGGCGGTTGAGGTCGGAGGGTCCCCTCGTTGCGCACGGCGTTGCCCCGCCGGGCCCGCGAGTCGTTCCAGCCGGGCGCGGACGGCAGGGTCGAGACCGCTGTCGGCTGGGGGCATCACGGAACGAGGTATGGGACGCAACGTCGGCTTCGTGACACATCTTTTGGTTGCTGTGGACAACCATGGGCTGACGTTCCGCTGTCCACAGGGGTACGGCTGAGGAGATCCTTCCCTTGCTTGAAACGCCTTCGGAAGTGGCGTCCACTGTGGGCATGACCACTACGCTCGAACCACAAGGAGAGACGTCGGCGATGGCTGGACCACCACCGAGCGGCGGCAGGCTGAACGCCAAGCTGAACTGGCTACGAGCTGGCGTGCTGGGCGCCAACGATGGTGTGGTGTCGGTCGGAGGGCTCGTGATGGGAGTCGCTGGGGCGACATCGTCCTCCAGCGCTCTGTTGGTTGCGGGCCTTGCGGGCATGGTGGCTGGGGCCCTGTCGATGGCTGGCGGGGAGTTCGTCTCCGTCTCGTCCCAACGTGACACGGAGCTGGCTGCCATCGAGGCGGAGCGCGTCCGGTTGGCGGCGCAGCCTGCCAAGGAGCTCGCGGCGCTGACGGAGCTCTACCGCGCGAAGGGCCTCAGTGGCGAGACGGCGGCAACCGTGGCGCGTGAGTTCACTGCGAAGGATGCGCTCGGCGCACATGTTGAGGCGAAGCTGGGCATCGACCGCAACGAGCGGACCTCTCCCTGGCAGGCCGCGTTCGCCTCCATGGCCGCATTCGTGATGGGTGCCCTGATTCCCCTTCTGGCCATGGTGGTGTCGCCCCCTGAGATCCGGGTCATCTGCACCGTGGTGGCGGTCTCGGTGGCTCTGCTCGTCACCGGCCTGACCAGCGGTCTGCTCGGCGGCGCGTCACCGATCCGCCCGATGCTTCGGAACCTCGTCGTCGGCTCGCTCGCGATGGGGCTCACCTACGCTGTCGGCCATCTGGTGGGTACGCAGCTCTGACTCAGCCAGCGCCCAGCGCGGCAGCAGCGACCTGGAGATCGTGGCGGGTCGGTGGGTTGGCTCCCTGTCGCTGCACCACGATCGCGGCGGCCTGGATCCCCTGGTGCAACGCTGCCTCCAGCGCTGTGGTGTCGGCGGTGTAGGCATCCAGGAACCCAGCCATGAAGGTGTCGCCGGCTCCGACCGTGTCGACGACGGAGACTCGTTGGCCCGGGACCGCGACGCGGCCGTCAGGCCCGTGGGCCGCGGCGCCGTCGGGGCCCAACGTGGTCACCACCGCTGCTGCTCCGAAGTCGTCACACCAGCGCCTGGCCACCTGGTCGGCCGAGCCGCCCGACGGACCGGCGAGGAACTCAAGGTCCTCGTCGCTCGCCTTGAGGATCCCGCCCGCCGCACCGACCAGCTCGAGCCAGGGCTGCGTCCGTCGCGCATACTCACGCGGGTCCGCCAGCACCGACGGTCTGACATTCACGTCGTAGGAGATCCCTGTCACGGTGTCGATTTGGCCCCGGGTCCACTCCAGCAGTGCTTCGGCGCCCGGCGACACCACGGTTGCCAACGAAGCGACGTGCAGCCAGTCGGTGGGCTGCAGCTGAGGAAGCTCCCCGGCCTGCCAGCCGAAGTTCGCCGTCCCTGCGAAGTGGAACGTATAGGAAGGGTGGCCGGCTGCGTCCAGCGACACCACAGCCAGGGAGGTGGCCTCGTCGGCGGCGACGGCGAGATCGAGCGAGACGCCGCTGGCCGCGAGGTGGGCCCGCAGCTGTTCGGCGAAGGCATCGGAACCCAGCCTCGCCAGCATGGCCACCTCGTGGTCAAGCCGAGCCAAGGCGATGGCGGTGTTCATCGGGCCGCCGGCACTCAGTGCCGACCATGTGCTCGACCTCGAGTCGGTCCTGCCCTCGCTGATCAGGTCGATCAAAGCCTCCCCGCACACCACGAACCGTGTCACGGCACTGCCTTCCATCCTCGATGCGTGGGGGACAATCTAGTGTCATCTCACCACGCGCGAGGTGATCGAGTCGCACCTCAGCATCCGGTCAGGCGGCGCTGAGGTCGGATCCGCTGCGCATCTCCTCCCAGAGTTGCGGCGGCAGCATGTTCACGCTGATCGCCGCGACGATCTCGACCAGCTCATGCCGTGGCGAGATGGCCACGGCTCGATCCAGGCAGATGGTCAGCAGGACGCCCTCGCCAGACTGCCACGCGGCGAGGGCGAGCATGCAGAGCACGGGCACGCTGAGCTGGCGGGGAGTCGCGCGGACAACCTGAGTCATCATCCGGACGAACCCACCTCCCGACACACGGTCCAGTCGCTGCCAGTAGGCCTCCCGTGCCGCCGGCCGCCGGGCAAGCATCGCCAACCGTGCGACCTGGTCGATGTCCACGTGACCAGCGGCCAAGGCAGCATCAAGTGCCTCGTCCATCGCCCGGTACAGCGACCCGTCGGGAACCCGAGAGACGTCGGCCTTGGCGCGCTTGAATGCTGCCGTCACACCCGCCGGCCGACGCCCACCAGGCGGATCAAGCGTGGCCTCCACGTCCTCCCGCGATCCCAGAACCGACTGTCCGGCATAGGCCGCTGCCGCCCCGATCTCGCTGCTGCGCGGGTCGTAGGAGCGCCCAGGGTCGTGCGGGCCATCGTCATGGAACCACCACGTGTCGCCCACCACGACGGCCCCGAAGATCTCGGTGGCCGGGAGTTGGGCGAGCATGGCGCCCACGACCCCCCGTACGCCCTCGGTGTCATCGCCGTAGCCGACGACGATGGCACCCAGGTCCGGTCGCCAGCCGATCCGGCGCAGGGCTGCCGACAGCGGCTGGGTGGGGTTGTCCTTGCCCAGACAGGCGTGTAGGTCCACACGCGCCGTCAGGATGACCCCGTCGCCTGGAGTAGCCAGGAGCACCACGACGGAGTCGGCGGGGTGGAAGCCGAGGATGGTGGGGATGGCGTCGAGCACCTCTGACTCGGTGCGGACGACCAGGGGCGGTGGCGCGGTGGCTGTCATATCGAGGGGTATGGGACGTTGGCCGCGGCCTGTGACAGCCGCCCAGAACCTGTGGACAGTCACGCTGTCCGGGCCCGGTTGTGGACAGAGCACTAGTCTGGAGCGCACCATGTCGAACCCTTGGACCCCACCCGGCCAGCCGCCACGTCAGGTGCAGCAGCCCCGCCAGGCACAGCGCCCACCGCAGCCACCGATGCCGGCACCCGGCACCACCCCGCTTGGCGCCCAGCCGCCCCGGCCCGTGTCCATCGACTCCTACGGTCCCCCTTCCTCCAATGTGACTCCCGCCATCGTGCTGATCGTCGCCGTCCTGTCGCTGGCGGCTGGCATCTTCGGCTACCGCATGGTGTCCACCGCGAACCCGACCTCGAGCCCCAGCCCCACCCGGAGCGCCGAGCCCAGCTCGACGCGCAGCGGTGGCGTCTCGTTCGAGTCACGGAGCGACAACGCTACCGGTCACTGGTGGGTGACCTCGTCTCGGTGGGAGGGCAACAAGCTCCTGGTCAGCGTCACGCTGATTGCCGACGAAGGTCAGATCAAGCCGTCGTTCTACGTCTTCGGCAACTCCGACTCGACCGTCTACGACCCAGAGCTCGATGCGCCGGCACCTGCCTTCGGCGAGCCGAGGGTCACGCGCGGCCAGACGGCCAGCGGAAACATCGTGTTCCTCATGAAGCGCGGACCCGCCACGCTCGTGCTGACCGACAGCAATGGTCGCCAGATCTCAGCCCTGCCGATCCAGGGCTGAGCCGAACGACCCAGGGCTGGAGATCCAACCCCGGGCTCACGACCGGTAGACCACGACCTTGTCGCCGTTGTTGACCTGGTCGAACAGACGGGCGATGCCAGCCTTGTCCCGTACATTCACGCAGCCATGCGATGCGCCGTTGTAGCCGTTGGCGGCGAAGTCGGCCGAGTAGTGCACGGCCTGCCCGCCCGAGAAGAACATCGCGTACGGCATCGGCGTGTTGTAGAGCGTCGAAACGTGGTCACGCGACTTCCAGAACACCGAGAAGGTGCCCTCGCGGGTTGGCGTGTACTGCGAACCGAACCGCACGTCGAAGGTGGAGATCACGGCACCGTCGTTCATCCACCGCAGCTTGCGGGTCGTCTTGTCGATGCAGAGCACCCGACCGGTCAGGCAGCGGTCGTCAACGGCGCCAGGCGCGACGGGAGCGGCAGAGGGCTTGACGTTGTTCAGCTCATCTGAGGTCGGCTTCCGGGTCATCCCGACCAGGCGGTCCAGGGTGCGCTGGTCGACCTCACCGGTGACCGGGATCTCTCGCTTGCCCTGGAAACCCTTCACGCCAGCCAGCGTCGTGTCGCCGTAGGTGCCGGTCACGTCGCCGGAGAACCAGGCGAGCTGCTTGAGCCGCGCCTGCAGGTCCTTCACCTTCTCGCCGGTGTCACCCTTCTTGAGCAGCGCGGGGCCGGCGGTGAGGACGTTGTTCATCTCGTCCTTCGTGGGCTGACGCGTCATACCGAGCAGGGTGGTCCAGGTCGTCTGGTCAACCTCGCCGCTGGTCGGCAGGGAGCGCTTGCCCTGGAAGCCCCGAACGCCGTCGACCGTCTGGTCGTCGTAGTTGCCGGTGGTCTTGCCCTCGTACCAGTCCAGCTGGGCGAGCCGGCTCTGCAGCTCCCGAACCTGGTCGCCGGTGGAACCAGCCTTCATCAGCACAGCCGGTGCCGCGGGCGCCGTGGTCGTGGGAGCTGCCGAGGTGGGGGCCGCGGGGGTTTCAGGCGCAGTCGAGGCTGGCGCCGCGGACGAGGGGCTGGGTACGGGCGCTGCCGTGGTGGGCGCAACCGAGGTTGCCGAAGGTGCGGGGGCGGTCGAGGACACTGCGGTCTGGGCACACCCTGACAGGGCCAGAAGGCCGGCTGTCAGAAGACCAACAGCGAGCCGTACGGGGCGGGTGGAACTGCTCACAACGTCTCCTCTTGATGCGTTCAGTCGATCAATGGTAAGCGTCGACATCTCACCTCTTGACCATCACTACGCGTGGCGGACCCATGTGGTTGTCTGCCCCTGGCAGGTGATCGTTCCGTACGACCCTGGTCTCCTTCATCGACCCAAGGTCCGACTGGGGTCTCGGACCGCCTGTCACAGGTTGCGACGACGCCGAGCAGTCGCTCAGGATCGACACATGAGCCCACACTCCCCCGTCGTCGTCCGCATCGGCACCCAGGACCGGTCGGCCGTGAGCCGCGAGCTGATCGCCCACCATCAGGCGGGGCGGGTTGACCGTTGCGAGCTGGAGGCCAGGTTGGCACTGGCCGCGTCCGCTCGTACGGAGGAGGACCTGCGGCTGGTGCTGCTCGACCTGCCGGATGCTCCCCTCGCGCCACACCACGGGCCCGTCCCAGGAGCTCCCCGCCTCGTAGCTCAGCCCGCGCCGCGGAACGAGACGCTCGGCGTCACGTTCGACGTCATGGTGATGCTGCTGACCTTGGCTGCGTTCGTCTGCACTGCCCTGCTGTTTGCGGTCAGCTCAGGGTCGCTGCGCGGCGACGAGCGGGTGGTGCTCAGCCTCGCGGCGTTCGGCTCGTTCTCGATCGGCGCGGGAGCCGTGCACCTCGCCCATCGGGTCTTCCACAGCACCCGCTGACGCCTGCTGACGCCCACTTCAGCGAGGGTACAGCTGAACCTGGGCAGCCTTCACGGCCAGCCACACGCGCGAGCCGGGCTGGAGGTCCGCCTCGACGGCCGCTGACAGTGTCAGGTCAGACGCGACCGCGGCGCCATCGGCAAGCCTGGCGCTCAGACGGACAAGACCGCCGCGTGGCTCCATGGAGGTCACCGTCGCCGCGAGGTGGTTCCGTGGGCTCCCGGTCGGTACCTGCACATGCACCGCCACCGCCGCAGGCGCGAACGACGCCAGCGCCGGAGCGCCCACCGCCAGCCCGCCCTCCAGCACCCCGGTGACCTGCTCGCCGGTGGGCAGCCGGAGAGTGTCGGCCGACTCGCCCACCCCAGCCACGAGGTTGGTGCCGGTCAGGTTGGCCAGGAACGGGTCCCGCGGACGGGTCATCAGCTCGGCCACCGGGCCCTGCGACACGATGCGTCCCGCGTCCATCACCACCAGGGTGTCGGCCAGGCTGAGCGCGTCGATCATGTCATGCGTCACGAGGACAGCCGTGCGACCTTCGTCACGGATCCGCTGACGGAGCAGGGCTCGTACGGCCGGGGCGACCGTCACGTCGAGCGCGGCCATCGGCTCATCCAGCAGGACGAGGGTGGGATCGGTCGCCAGGGCGCGCGCCACCGCGACCCGTTGGGCCTGACCGCCGGAGATCTCCCAGATCCGTCTGGCCGCGAGATCGGCACAACCGACGGCATCCAACTCTGCCCGGGCGCGGGACTCGGCGGCCGTACGGGAGGCGCCCCTTGCCATCGGACCGAAGGCGACGTTGGCCAGGACGTCGAGGTGCTCGAACAACGCAGGTCGCTGGTCCAGCAGGGCCACCCCCCTGCGATGCACGGGAACGTGGGTACGGGGACCGCTCAGCACCGCGCCATTGACGACGACGGTGCCGGCCGAGGGGCGCAGCTGCCCGGTCACTAGACGGATCAAGGACGACTTCCCGGCTCCGTTGGGACCGACGATCGCGACCACCTCACCTGGCTCGACGGTGAGCTCGACGCGCAGGTCGCGGTCGGCAACAGTCGCGTCCACCTGCAGCGCGGCCGGTGTGGGCGCGCTCATGCCGCTCCTCGCCTCACCGTACGCCGCGACACCCAGCCGCTCAGCCCCACCGTCAGCGCGGCTACCAGGATCAGCACCAGCGACAGAGCCAGAGCCGAGTCGGTGTCGAGCTCCCGTACCTGGTAGATCTCCAACGGGAGCGTACGGGTGGTGCCCTGCAGCGAGCCGGCGAAGGTGATCGTGGCCCCGAACTCGCCCAGCGCCCGAGCGAACGCCAGGGCAGCTCCGCTGGCGACGGCCGGCAGCATCAGGGGCAGGGTCACCCGGCGAAGGGTGTACATCGGCGAGGCACCCAGGGTGGCGGCGACCTCCTCGTACGCCCCGCCGGCGGCCCGCAGCGCTCCCTCAACCGAGGTGATCAGGAAGGGCATGGAGACGAAGACCTGCGCGATCACCACCGCCACCGTGGTGAAGCCGACCTCGATCCCCCAGGCCGACAGCGTCGCTCCGACCACCCCGCGGCGTCCAAAGGTGATCAGCAGCGCCAGTCCAGCGACCACCGGCGGCAGCACCATCGGGATCGTCACCAGGGTGCGAATCGCCCCCGCCAGACGCCCGTGGCTCCGGGCCAGGGCGACCGCAAGCGGCAGACCCAGCACCAGGCTCACCCCAGTGGCCGCCAGGCAGGTGACGAGGCTCAGCCAGAGGGCATCCCGGGCCTCTGGCGTGGCCAGCAGCGACGGTGCCTGCGCCCACGGCACACGGACAGCGACACCCACGAGCGGAACCAGGAGGAACAGGACCGCCACTGCGGCGGGCAGTCGGATCCAGCCGGGCACGTGGCCCGCGCCCGCTGTCACGGGAGCGTGAACCCGTACCTCGTGAGGACCGCTCTCCCCTTCTCCCCTGTGACGAGTTGGACGAACGCGGCCGCGGCCTCGGGCCTGGTCGACTTCGCCGTCACTGCGAGCGGATAACGGCTGACCACCTTGTCGGCTCCCGGGAGCTGGATCGTGGCGACCTTGTCGCCAGCTGACTTCGCGTCGGTCGAGAACGCGATGCCGGCATCGGCTTCACCGGAGGTGACCTTGCCCACGACGTCGGTGACCTTCTGTTCCTCGGACACGGGCTGGAGCGAGTAGCCCGCGTTCTGAGCGATCGTACGGGCGGCTGCGCCGCAGGGAACGGACGGTGCGCACACCACCAGCTTCTTGCCAGTCAGCGAGTCATTGAGGCCGGTGACCTTGCCCGGGTTGTCCTTCGGCACGATCAGGACGGCGGTGTTGGTGGCGAAGATCGTGGGTTGCGCCTTGATCAGCTGGGCGTCCGAGGCCTTCTTCATGTTCGGCTCGTCAGCGGTGGCGAGCACGTCAGCCACGTCCGGCTTTGCATTGAGCTGTTCGACCAGGGTCGGGGAGCCGTCGAAGGTATAGGAGATGTCGAGCCCGGGTGCCTGGGTCGCCAGCTCCTTGAAGGCGGCGGTCAGTGATGCCGCGGCGAAGACGACGACCTTCTGCTTGACGACAGGCGAGGTCATGGGGGCACCGGATCCCGCAGGCGCTGCTGGCGGCGAGGCGCAGCCGGTGAGCGCGAGCGCGACCCCGACCACGGCAGCGCCGAGGCGCGCCAAGGCCCTCATGAGCGGCCGTCCAGTGTCTCGACGGTTACGTTCGTGGCTTTGACCACGGCCGTCGCCAAGGTGCCTGGGACCAGCTGGAGCTCCCTGACGGCTTCCGTCGAGATCAGCGACACCACGCGGTGTGGGCCGCACTGCAACGTCACCTGGCTCATCACAGCGTCCGAGATCACATCGGTGACGATGCCGGTGAAGTGGTTCCGTGCGGACCGATGGGCCGATCCGTCGTCGAGGTCACCACCGTCGCGGGCCAGCTCCTCAGCCAGGCGAGCCACGTCGAGCCCGGCCACGACCTTGCGGCCAGCGGCGTCGAGGGACGTCTGGAGCCGTCCCGCTTCGACCCATCGTCGTACGGTGTCGTCGCTGACGCCCAGCGCGACAGCAGCGTCGCGAATCCGAAGTTGCGTCACGAATCAGAATATATACCCGCATCTGCGGAACAATCCTCCGGATCGTCCGCCCGCGTCGAGGACGGGCCGGGTGCGATCGACACCTGACAGTGCCAGTCGCTACTGGGTAGTCATCCGCCGTACAACGTTGGCGGTCGTTGACAGCGCATCGTCGAGGAGGAGGGCGGGAATGTACGTCATCGACCCCGCGCTGAACACGGCGTACACGTCATGCTCGAAACCCTCGCGCTCCAGCCACGCCAGCAACCGCCAGAAGCACGGGGCCAGCGAGCCGCGGATCCGGCCGGAGAGCGGGTCCGTGGGCACCTCGTCTCGACCCACGCCACACTCGATGTCGGGCCGGTCGAACGACAGCGGCGGGTACGTCCCGTTCGGTGCGACCTGTGTGGCGGAGTTGCCGATCACGTACCGCACCAGGTCCTGGCGCCCGTTGAGAACCGGGTACGGAGGCAGCCCCGCTTCGTTGATGTAGTTGCTGCGGCCACCTAACCGGTTGTAGGCGTTCCAGTTGATCGTCGCGGCGAGCACGGCCACCGGTGCGGTCGGCGTTGCGGGCGCGACGACCAGGGGCATCGCGAGGTGCTCGCCCACCTCGGTCTCGAGGTGGACGTAGTAGAGACCGGAGCGGTCGGGCGCGACCAGCCTGGGCACATGCCCGAAGCTCGTGTAGCCCACCGAGTTGAACCTCGCGCCGGTCTCGGTGACGTCGGTGTCGGGCATCGTCTGACGCAGCACCCGAAGCGCCATCGCTGATCTCCCGCGATCGAGATGTGTCGTGATACCTATCCAAGCGCTCGGCGTTGGGTCGCGTGACCCGATGGCGATCTCAGGTGCCGGGAGGCGCCGCCAACAGCCCAGGGCGGGTTCGCTGCCACTCACCGCGCAAGAAGTCGGGGAACTCGATCGGCATGGAACCAGCCTCCAGCGAGTCAGCCGACAGAGGTCCCGGAGCCGACCAGGCCGCAGCGTCGTACACGTCGATGTCGGGCACCAGACCGAGCCTGATGGTCTCGATCAACCGGAACAGCATGAGGTAGTCCATGCCCCCATGGGTGCCGAGCTGGAGAGCGCGCTCCCCTTGCAGGCGCCACAGGGCGTGCCCGTACGCCTCGAGGTAGGGCCCGATCTCGCAGAACTCCTCACGCTCCTGCGCAGTGCGCACTCCGGGGCGGAGTGGGTCGTCCTCAAGCTGGATGCGCGATGGGTAGTCGCTGTAGATGCCGTTCGTTCCGACCAGTTGGTTGCGGCGTTCGTACGGGCGGGGGCCGATCACCTGGTGCTGAAGCATCACGGTGCGGCCGAGGGCGGTCTGGATCAGCGACGTGTTGATGTCAGCGTTGCGGTACGCCTCGGCGCGGCGGGGATCATCGGCCGCGACGGTGCGATCGCGATACGTCTGCAGACCGATGCTCGGCGAGTCCATCGACACCAGCCGGGTGAACCGGTCACCGCGGTTGATTCCCAGGTAACCAGCCACAGGACCCAAGCCGTGGGTGGGATAGAGATTGCCTGAACGGTCGATATGGGCCTGCCGACGCCAGGCCTGGGTCTCCATCAGGTCGGCCCGCAGGTCATGGGTGTACGAGCACTCGGCGTGCAGCAGATCGCCGAGCAGGCCGGCCCGGACGAGGTTGAGTACGAGCAGCTCGGTCTCGCCATAGCAGCAGTTCTCCAGCATGACGCAGTGCCGCTGGGTCTCCTCGGACGCATCGACAAGGGCCCAGCAGTCAGCGAGGGTGGTCGCTGCCGGCACCTCGACCCCGACATGCTTGCCGGCCCGCATGGCTTGTACGGCGAGGCTGGCATGGCTGTTCCACGGGGTCGCGACCAGGACGAGGTCGATGTCGGGTCGAGCCAGCAGGTGCTCCGCGGCCTCGGGGCCGTGGTGGGCAGCTGGCGCGCTGAGGCCTGCTGCCACTGCGCGTGTCACGAGGCGCGAGACTGCCTCCTCAGACGTGTCGGCGATGGCGACGACCCGCACGTGTGGCACGGGGAAGAGGTTGTCGAGCAGGCCACGCATCCGACCACCTGCGCCGATCAGGCCGACAGCGACCTCGGGGCGAGGCTCGAAGGCAAGGTCGGCCACTGACGCGCCGGTTGTCCGGGCAGGGGTTGACATCCGTGGCACCTCTCTCGCTGG
>Ga0116180_1000742_pt1 | contig 29196 bp, 24 predicted proteins | sample AD_UKC073_MetaG_FD_89804 | JGI IMG/M metagenome (GOLD analysis project Ga0116180, IMG submission 89804) | Active sludge microbial communities of municipal wastewater-treating anaerobic digesters from USA - AD_UKC073_MetaG | ecosystem: Engineered > Bioreactor > Anaerobic > Digestate | place: USA... | reverse complement strand
TGAATTTTTTGGATATATTCACGATGTTTTCCATCGTCATGCTGGCTATGATGCGCAATAAATAAGGGGGCACGTCATGTTGGTGGTCGTCGCACCGGATTCATACAAAGGCAGTGTTTCCGCCATCGAAGTGGCTAATGCCATGGAGCGCGGCGTCAACCGGGTTTTCGCCGAGGCGCAGGTTCGCAAGATCACCATCGCCGACGGCGGCGAAGGCACGGTCGAAGCGCTGGTGGCCTCGACCGGCGGCGCGCTCCGCTCGGTCGAAGTCAGCGGACCGCTCGGCGACCCGGTACGCGCCTGCTGGGGCGTGCTGGGCGATGGCCGCACCGCCGTCATCGAAATGGCGGCCGCATCCGGACTGCCACTAGTCGCACGGGAGCGGCTCGATCCCCGTCACGCCTCGTCCTATGGCACCGGCGAGCTGATCCGGGCCGCGCTCGATGCGGGCTTGCGGCGGATCATCATCGGCATCGGCGGCAGCGCCACCAACGATGGTGGCACCGGCATGGCGCGGGCGCTCGGCGTCCGCTTCCTGGATGCCGCAGGACGGGAACTGACGCCCGGCGGCGCGGCGCTGGCCAATCTGGCCACACTCGACCTGCAGGATCTCGACCGGCGTTTGGCCGACAGCGAATTGATCGTGGCCTGCGACGTCGACAACCCGCTGTGCGGACCGCGCGGCGCTTCGGCAGTATTCGGCCCGCAGAAGGGTGCCACGCCGGAGATGGTGGCCGAACTCGACGCTGCCCTAGCCCGCTTCGCCACCGTGGCGCAACACAGCACCGGTCGGGACGTAGCTGCCCAACCCGGCGCGGGCGCCGCCGGCGGACTGGGCGCGGGATTGCTGTTCTTCACCCCGGCGCATCTGCGACCAGGCGTCGGCCTGGTATTGGAAACGGTCGGCTTCGCCGACATCGTGCGGACGGCCGACTTCGTCATCACCGGCGAAGGCCGCACCGATTTTCAGACGGCCTTCGGCAAAGCGCCGGTCGGCGTGGCCCGAGTGGCAAAAACCTTCGGCGCACCCGTGTTCTGTCTGTCCGGCGGACTCGGCCAAGGGGCCGACGACGTACTGGCGCAAGGCATCGACGCGGTGATGAGCATCTGTGATCGACCGCTGACGCTCGACGAGTGCATGCGCGACGGCAGCGTTCTGATCAGCAACGCGGCGGAGCGCCTGTGCCGCATCATCAGGGCCGCGCGCGCCCGGCGCTGAAATCGCAATTTCCCGTTCATAACGACAAACAACGACAAACATTAGATACGGAGGGGTAAAAAATGGTCCAGGGACCTATGCTTCTCGTCATCCTGGTGGCGGCGATCGTCATGATCGTCGTGCTCATTTCCCGCTTCAAGGTGCACGCTTTTCTCGCCTTGCTGCTAGCTTCCTTCTTCGTCGGCCTGGCCGCCGGCATGAATCCGGTCGATGTCAGCAAGACCATCATGAAAGGCTTCGGCGGCACGGCTGAACGTATCGGCATCGTCATCATCGCCGGCACCATCATCGGCGTTTTCCTGGAAAAGACCGGCGCAGCCCTGACCTTGGCCGAAACCGTCTTGCGGGTAGTCGGGCCGAGACGGCCTGCGCTGGCCATGAGCATCATCGGCTACATCACTTCGATTCCGGTGTTCTGCGATTCCGGCTTCGTCATTCTGTCATCCCTGAACAAGGCGCTGTCGAAGAAGACCGGTGTCTCCATGGCCACTATGGCCACGGCGCTCGCCACCGGCCTGTACGCCACCCATACCCTGGTACCGCCGACCCCTGGCCCGATCGCCGCCGCCAACAATCTGCACGCCGATCTGGGCACGGTGATCTTCATTGGCCTGATGGTCGCTATTCCAGTGACGATCGCCGGCTACCTGTGGGCGACCAAGTTCGCCAGTCACTATGAAGTGCTGGCCGAAGCGAGCATAAGCTACGAGGATCTGATCAAGCAGTACAAGCAACTGCCCGGAGCTTTCGTCTCCTTCCTGCCGCTGGTACTGCCGATCCTGCTCATCGGCCTGAAGTCGGTGGCAGCTTTTCCCGGTCAACCCTTCGGGACTGGCCTGCTCAAGGCGACGCTCGATTTCATCGGTGAACCGATGGTGGCCTTGTTGTTCGGTATGTTCGCCTGCATCCCTCTGGTGCCCAAGCTCAACGAAGAAGTGATGTCCGGCTGGATCGGTCAAGGGATCAAGGATTCGGCGGCGATCATCATGATCACGGCCGCTGGCGGTTCGCTCGGTGCGCTGCTGGCCGCCAGCAAGATCGCCGACTATCTCGGAACCAGTCTGTCGACGCTGAATCTCGGCATTTTCCTGCCCTTCCTGATCGCCGCTGCGCTGAAGACGGCGCAGGGCTCGTCGACCGTGGCCCTGATCACCACCTCGGCCATCGTCTATCCGCTGCTCGGTTCGCTTGGGCTGGATTCGCCGACTGGCGCGGTGCTGGCGACGATGGCGGTCGGTTGCGGTGCAATGGTAGTCTCGCACGCCAACGATTCTTATTTCTGGGTCGTGGCGCAGTTCTCGAACATGAAAGTGGACGTGGCCTACAAATGCCAGACCCTGGGCACGCTGGTGCAAGGCGTTACCGGCATCCTGGTGGTCTATGCGCTGAAGTTGGCGCTCGTCTGAGTCGAATGGCGGGTGGCGTCGACAGCGCCGCTCGCCTCGCGCAAAACCCCATCATCTCTCGGCCCAGCCATGCTTGCATCACGTGACTGGGCCGAAGCCGCTGCCTGTCCACTGCCGGAAAGACGCGGCTTGATGTAGATCAAAGCAGCCCGGCCCCCACCCACCGATAATGATCGCCGTCAGCCACGCCGCCGGGGCGTGGCGATACAGCGAATGGTCGCGCCTGCCGCGACGGGTTCTATCTTCGGGGGCTGTCTCATGTTCTGTAATCAGTGCGAACAAACCGCGCAAGGCGTCGGTTGCGTATCCAGCGTCGGGGTCTGCGGCAAAAACGCCGATGTGCAAGCCGTACAAGAGTTGATCCTTTATGGGCTGAAGGGCATGGCCGCCTACGCCAACCACGCACGGCGGCTCGGCAAGACCGACGAGGCGGTCAGCGCCTTCATCGAAGAAGCGTTGTTCGCCACCATGACCAACGTCAACTTCGATCTGGACAGCCTGCTGGAAATCGCGCTGGATGTGGGTCGCCACAATCTCCGGGTCATGGAGCTGCTGGATGCAGGTCATATCGCGGCGTTTGGCAAACCGGAACCCACCACGGTGTCCTGCGGGACGCAGGCCGGTCCCGGCATCCTGATCACCGGCCACGATCTGGTCGATCTGCAGAACCTGCTGGATCAGGTCGCGGGCACCGACATCAAGGTCTACACCCACGGGGAAATGCTGCCGGCGCACATGTACCCCAAGCTGCGCAACCATCCGAACCTGGCCGGGCATTACGGCGACGCCTGGCAAAAGCAGAAAGCCGAGTTCGGGAAATTCGCCGGCCCGGTGGTCGCCACCACCAATTGCATCCTGATTCCCCGCGCCGACTACGCCGATCGGGTCTTCACCACCCGCCATACCGCCGTTCCCAACGGCACCCGTCTGACCGACGATGATTTTGGACCGGTGGTAGCCAAAGCCCGGCAATGCCCACCGCTGAACGCCGTCGATCAGGGCAGCCTGATGGTCGGTTTCCATCGCACGGTGTTGCTGGACGCTGCCGCTACCCTGGTGGATGCAATCAAGGCCGGTCAGATCAGCCGCTTTTTCGTGATCGGTGGTTGCGACGGCGCTGAACCCGGTCGCAATTACTTCTCGGATTATGCCGCCGCCACTCCAGCCGATTCGTTCATCCTGACCCTGGGCTGCGGCAAGTACCGCATCAACCATCAGGCGTATGGCGATCATCTCGGCTTTCCTCGCCTGTTGGACATGGGGCAGTGCAACGACGCCTATGGCGCGATCCAGGTCGCGTTGGCCTTGGCGCAAGCCTTCGATTGCAGTGTCAACGATTTGCCGCTGACTCTGGTGGTCAGCTGGTTCGAGCAAAAAGCGGTGGCGGTGTTGCTCAGTCTGCTGGCCCTGAACGTGCAGAACATTTCTATCGGGCCGAACCCACCGGCGTTCATCACGCCCAAGGTGTTCGCCATCCTGCAGGATCGCTTCAAGTTGAAGCTGACCGGTGGCGATGCCAGAGCTGATCTGGCCCTGGCCATGGCAGCGTAACCGGCGCTCTCCCAAAACTTCGGGGGCGACACGCGCCACCCCCGGTTTCGACATGCCTGGTGGAATCGGCCCACAGCCACGGGAGATTTCACCAGGCGATCGCGCTTTCTTCCCGATCACTCCTGTAGCAACGATAGCCAGGTAGGTCGGGCACGTCCTGTGCCCGACAGGCGCCCTCCCGCTCCATTGAACCTGTCGGGCAACGCTCCGCTTTTGCCCGACCTACCCCGCTCCGCTTTTGCCCGACCTACCCCGCTACATCTTGGGGTGACCACGGGAAGTCTCATTGAGCCCAATGGGACAAAGGAAATCACCTATACCATTACGGAACGTGGACTCTCTGCCGGACCCGCTCTTGAATCGCTATCCAAATGGGGAAGACAGCTATCCAAGGAATTTTCAGTTGGAATCAAGAGAAACAACACCCATGAATCTCAGTCGAAGATCAAAGCATTTATTTATAGTTCACCACCTTGAAAGAGACTGGATGCATGTTATCCTTAGCTTATTTTGAGAAAATGATTGATGAAAATTCTCCATCTTGATAAAACTAGTCATTAATTATAATTTGCTGTACCGTCCGCGTAAGACAACTCAACTGTCGATTCATCCCAAACCTCAAGAGGGGAAATAGCATGGCTGATCCAGAAGAATTGTTTTACGATATCCGCGTACTTGCCAACAAAGCGGCTAAGCATGAAACCACATCTGCCCAATTAAAAAGCTGGCGTCAGATGAAGGTCCATAAACTTAAAAAACCGGGCAATATTGCTAAAACCATTGCATCAGGAGCGGGCGCAGCAATTCCAATTCCTGGTATCAGCATCGCGACAGACTGGGTTATTGGGAAAGCTGTCGAATGGAAGCGTACTAAATCTCATGCCCAAAAGGCACAGAAATACAGCAGGCATGACGAGGATGACACTTACCATAAAGTCAAATGGGACATCAAGGAACTCGATGTCAAACATTTGGATCAATCGCGTCTTAAAGTGATCGAAGAGTTGAAAAAATACAATTCACTCGCGGGTAGGTTCTGGCCTGACAAAACCTGCGAGCGGGCCTATGAACTGATTTACGCCGTTGAGCGTACCCGCTATCGGATGGACAAGCTCCGCTTGGAAGCAGCCGCCTTGAGAGTTGTCGCCGACGAAATATTGCTTTGGTGCGACCAAGTGGACAATGCTGCGAATTATGATGCCTTACGAGAGCAAGTCATCAAAGCCCTTGATCACGACTCTTGCGGCAAGGATTGCTACCATTCAGATGATGGCGAGTCCAAACTAAGAGCTACTGCCGCACGCTTGAGAGCGTATCCAAGTTCGCCTCTATAATCCACCCGATTACCCATATCACCACTCCTCGACTGTTCACGGATGGATCGGCGGGGCCGCTCCGCACAGCGATTGTCACAACATCACCAGCGAACCTGGCTCACCACCAATATTATCAGCGCTTTAGCGCCATAGCGGTTTGCGCCAACGCTGGTCGACCCCATTAAATGGTGATTGCCCAGCCGCGCGTTTCAGGCAAAATGACTTGATTGTTTCCCGATAATAGAGATCTTTTGGTCATAAGGCCAACCCATGACCACCCTTCTGCTGTCGACCCTGAATGCCCGTTACTTCCATGCCTCGTTGGGCTTGCGCTACCTGCTGGCCAATCTGGGCGAGCTGCAAACCGATACGGCCATTCGCGAATTCATCATCACCCAGCGTCCGCTGGACATCGTCGAAGCCCTGTTGGCCGAACAGCCGCGCATCATCGGCTTTGGGGTCTATATCTGGAACGTGGTGGAAACCACGCAAGTGGTGGCCTTGCTCAAACGTATCCAACCGGATCTGTACATCGTGCTGGGTGGGCCGGAGGTCAGCCACGAATGGGACGAACAGCCGCTCGTGGCCATGGCCGATTATCTGATCACCGGGCAGGCCGATCTGACCTTCGCCCGGTTGTGCCGACAACTCCTGGAGGGAAACCCACCGGCAACCCGCGTTCTGGCCGCCGACCCACCGCCGCTGGATCAGCTCACCCTGCCCTACCGGTTCTACACCGATGAGGATATCGCCCATCGACTGATTTACGTCGAAGCGTCACGTGGCTGTCCGTTCCGCTGCGAATTCTGCCTTTCGGCACTGGACAAGACCGCCTGGCCGTTCCCGCTGGAACCCTTCCTCGCCGAACTGGATCTGCTGTATCAACGCGGGGTGCGCCATTTCAAATTCGTCGATCGCACCTTCAATCTCAACGCCAAGATTGGTGCGCGGATTCTCGACTTCTTTTTGGAACGGCTGGACGAGCGGCTGTTTCTGCATTTCGAACTGATTCCCGATCAGCTGCCGGAGGCGCTCAAGGAGCGCATCGTGCGTTTTCCGGCCGGCGCGCTGCAATTCGAGATCGGAGTACAGAGCTTCGACCCCGAGGTGCAAACCCGTATCAGCCGCAAGCAGGACAACCGCAAAACCGAAGAGAATCTGCGCTGGTTGCGGCAATACACCCAGGCGCACTTGCACGCCGATCTGATCATAGGGCTGCCGGGCGAGGATCTGGCCCGCTTCGCTGCCGGTTTCGACCGGCTGGTGACGCTCGATCCACATGAAATCCAAGTCGGCATCCTCAAGCGCCTGCGCGGTGCGCCTATCGTGCGCCATACCGCAGCATTCGATCTGCGCTACAACCCACATCCACCGTACAACCTGCTGTGTTCGACCCAGTTGGATTTCGCCACGATGCGCCGATTGGAACGTTTCGCTCGCTACTGGGATCTGATCGGTAACTCTGGGCGCTTTCACCACACCCGCCCCTTGCTGCTGGGCGATGCACCCTTTGCTCGTTTTCTGGCCTTCAGCGACTGGCTGTTTGCCTGCACCGGACAAACCCACCAGTTCGCCCTGGAGCGGCTGTTCGACCTGCTGTATCAGGGCATGATCGAGCGGCTGCAGCTGCCCGAATCGGTCACCCGCGCCGCATTGGCCCAGGATTACCGCAGCACCGGCGCGAAAAGCTGCCCGGTTTTTCTGCGCACGGACCCCGCCGCCGCGCTCGACCCTCCCGCCAAACGCGCCAAAACTGCCGCCAGCCCTACCCGACAGACTCGCCATCTGCGGACCGATTGATAAAATCAGATACAAAAGTTGCGTAAATACAAAATTTTCGCTATACAGCAACAAAATTATGTTGCACTGCAAAACAAATTCCGCCAACTGCTGTCCAACAGGACAATGATGAATCAACGGAGACTTTTCTCATGACAGCTGCAAATAAGGTTTATACAGTGTGCCCGCACTGCAAACGACCGGTCGTGGCGCTGCGCGACCAAAAAAGCGCTTATTGCGCGGAGCACGGCGATGTCGTGCCGATGCGCAGCACGATCGCCAATCAGCCACTGAGGCAACCCCTCGCGACCGCGCAATAACCGAAACAGCGCCGGGTTTCCGGAGGCCACACCAGCTTCCGGAGATCTGGCGATGTAGTCCCCGCCTTCCTCGCCTGTCTCCACGACAACCAATCCATCGACCGACTCGCCCGCGGTCGCGTCTTGTCCGCCGAATAGCGACTGCATCAAGCAAACCTCGCGCCAGAGCAGCCCTGAAACCGAGTCTGGGCCGCCCGACTAATCAAATAAATTCAATTGATTAGAACAAATTCGATCATTGCTTTTGCCTGGGTCGCAACATATGATGCGACGCATCATCGCTAGTCGCGGTGACAAGCGACAAAGCCGGTCAAGACGCAAATAACAACAAACCGGGAGGACAGCGCGATGTCCGCCAATGAGAATAAGAGTCGTTCGTCGGCGCTGATCATCGGCGCGATTGGGGTCGTCTTCGGCGACATCGGCACCAGCCCGCTGTATGCGCTCAAGGAAACCTTCGCCGGGCATCACCCGATGGCGGTGGAACCAACCAGCATCCTCGGCGTGCTATCGTTGATCTTTTGGACCATCATGGCGCTAGTCACCCTTAAATACGTCGCCATCATCATGCGCGCCGACAATCGGGGCGAAGGTGGCAGTCTGGCACTGCTGGCCCGGGTGACCGAACTGACCCGCAATTCCCGCGCGACTTGGTTCGTGACCATGTTGGGCATCTTCGCCGCCGCCCTGTTCTACGGCGACAGCATGATCACACCGGCCATCTCGGTGCTCAGCGCGGTCGAGGGTCTGGATGTGGTCGCGCCGCAATTCCGCGAGTTCGTACTACCCATCACCGCCGTGGTTTTGACCGGCCTGTTCTGGATCCAGAAACATGGCACCGGCGCGGTCGGTCGCTTCTTCGGCCCAATCATGTGCGCCTGGTTTGGCGTACTCGGCATTCTGGGCGTGCTCAGCATCCTGGATACACCAGCCGTGCTCGCCGCGCTGAACCCCTTGCATGCGATCGAGTTCCTGTTCCGTCATCCTTGGGCCAGCTTCCTCGCACTCGGCGCGATCGTGCTGGCGGTGACTGGAGGCGAGGCGCTGTATACCGATATGGGGCATTTCGGCAAATTCCCGATCCGGGCAGCTTGGTTCAGCTTCGTATTGCCGGCGCTGGTGTTGAATTACTATGGTCAAGGGGCTCTGTTGCTCAAGCATCCCGAAGCGATCCAGAATCCCTTCTATCTGCTGGCACCTGACTGGGCCATGATCCCGATGGTGCTACTGGCCACGGCGGCGACGGTGATCGCCTCGCAGGCGGTCATCTCGGGGGCGTTCTCAGTGGCGCGGCAGGCGGTTCAGCTGGGCTACCTCCCGCGCATGCGGATCATCCACACCTCCCATATGGAAGAAGGGCAAATCTACGTACCGTTTACCAACTGGACGCTTTATGTTGCGGTCATGGCGCTGGTCTTCGGCTTCCAGTCCTCCAGCAACCTGGCGGCAGCCTACGGTATCGCAGTCACCGGCACCATGATGATCGATACCATCCTGGTCTCGTTCGTCGCGATCCTTGCCTGGCGCTGGAACCCCTGGCTGGCTGCACCTCTGCTCGGTGCCTTGTTGCTGATCGATTTCGCTTTCTTCTCTGCCAACGCCATCAAACTGCTGCAAGGTGGCTGGTTCCCCGTGGTCATCGCGATCGCGTCCTTCACCACCCTGACCACTTGGCGGCGCGGTCGCCACCTGCTGTTCCAGGAAATGGGCAATCTGACCATGCCGCTCGACCAGTTCATTCGTTCGATCGAGAAATCGGCTCTGAAACGGGTCAGCAGCACCGCCGTCTATCTGACCAGTCGGCCCGAAGGCGCGCCCTCGGCCCTGCTGCACAACATCAAGCACAACGAAGTGCTGCACGCCCGCAATATCCTGGTGACGGTGCAAACAGCCGAAATACCGTCGGTCGCTCCCCAGGATCGGATCGAGATCGTCGATCTCGGTCACACCTTCTATCGGGTGTTCGTGCGCTACGGCTTCATGGAACAGCCGAATCTGCCGGAAGCGCTGGAAGGTTGCAGCGCCAAAGGTCTGCCCTTCGACCTCGACACTACCTCGTTCTTCGTCAGCCGCGAAGTAGTGGTGCCCAAGATGTCGCCACCGATGATGCTGTGGCGCGAGCTTTACTTCATCTGGATGTTGCGCAACGCCCAGAGCGCCACCGATTTCTTCCACATCCCCACCAACCGGGTGGTCGAGTTGGGGACGCTGGTCGAAATCTGAGCTGAAACCGATCCGCTGGGCATTGGCGTTGGCCGAATGCCCAGCGGTGTTTCCTGTGACTTGGGCTACTCGGGCCGCAGGTGCGGAAACAGCAGCACGTCGCGAATCGATGGGGCGTCGGCGAATAGCATCACCAACCGGTCGATGCCGATGCCCTCGCCCGCCGTCGGCGGCAAACCGTATTCCAGCGCCCGGACATAATCGGCGTCGTAGTGCATGGCCTCGTCGTCGCCGGCGGCCTTGGCCTCGGCCTGCTTGCGAAAGCGCTCGGCCTGATCCTCGGGGTCGTTCAACTCGGAAAAGCCGTTGGCGATCTCCCGTCCACCCACGAACAGCTCGAACCGGTCGGTGATGGCAGGATCGGCGTCGTTGCGCCGGGCCAGCGGCGACACTTCGGTCGGATAGGCGGTGATGAAGGTCGGATCGCGCAGTTGATGCTCGACCGTCCGCTCGAAGATATCCAGCTGCACCCGGCCCAGACCGTGCTCCGGCTGCACTTCGATCCCCAGTCCCTGGGCGATGCGCCGGGCGGCGTCGACATCGTCCAGCTCGGCGGCGCTGATGGTCGGATTGAAGCGCAGCACGGCCTCCCGCACCGTCAGCCGCTGAAAGGGCTGGCCGAAGTCGTAACACTCGCCCTGATAGTCGATGCGGGTATCACCCAGCAGCGCCTGCGCCATACCCCGCAACAATTCCTCGGTCAGATCCATCAAATCCCGATAATCGGCATAGGCCAGATAGAACTCCAGCATGGTGAATTCGGGATTGTGGCGAGTGGACAGGCCCTCGTTGCGGAAATTGCGGTTGATCTCGTAAACCTTTTCGAAACCGCCGACCACCAGCCGCTTGAGATACAGTTCCGGGGCGATGCGCAGATACAGGGCCATATCCAGCGCATTGTGGTGGGTGATGAACGGTTTGGCCGTCGCACCGCCCGGAATCGGCTGCATCATCGGAGTCTCGACTTCCAGAAAACCCCGGTGATTGAAGAAGTCGCGGATATGGGCGACCATCGCCGAGCGCAGCCGAAAGGTGGCGCGGGTCGACTCGTTGATCATCAGATCGACGTAGCGTTGGCGGTAACGGGTCTCCTGATCGGCCAGGCCATGAAACTTCTCCGGCAACGGCCGCAGCGCCTTGACCAGCAAGCGCAGCCGATCCACCTTGACCGACAACTCGCCGGTCTTGGTCTTGAACACTGTGCCTTCGGCCCCGAGGATGTCGCCCAGATCCCAGCCCTTGAACGCCTCGTAGAGATCATCGCCCAGCGCGCTTTTCTGGATGAACAGCTGGATGTCGCCGGACATGTCGCGCAGTCGGGCAAAGCTGGCCTTACCCATGATCCGCTTGGCCAGCATCCGCCCGGCGATGCTCACCCGTCGCGGCTCGGCCTCCAGCGTGGCGCTGTCCTGATCGTCGTAGGCCGCGTGCAATTCCGCCGCCAGCGCGTCACGGCGGAAATCGGTGGGATAGGCGTTGCCACGCTGGCGCAATTCGCCGAGCTTCTGCCGCCGCAGCGCGATCAGCTTGTTCTCGTCGAGGGAAGGTTCGGCGGAAGCGGAATCGGTCGTTTCGGTCATGATCTACAGTCATCCACAATGGCTACAGGCCGCTCTTCAGGCTGGCCTCGATGAATTCGTCCAGATCGCCGTCCAGCACCGCCTGGGTATTACTGTTCTCGATGCCGGTGCGTAGATCCTTGATGCGCGACTGGTCCAGCACGTAGGAGCGAATCTGGCTGCCCCAGCCGATATCGGACTTGGTCTCTTCCACCGCCTGTGCCTTGGCGTTGCGCTTCTGCACTTCCAGCTCGTACAGCTTGGCCTTCAGCTGTTTCATAGCGGTGGAGCGATTCTTGTGCTGGGAGCGGTCGTTCTGACACTGCACCACGATGTTGGTCGGCAGGTGGGTGATACGCACCGCCGATTCGGTACGGTTGACGTGCTGGCCGCCGGCCCCGGAAGCCCGGTAGACGTCGACTCGCAGATCGGCCGGATTGATCTCCACCTCGATGCTGTCGTCGATTTCCGGCGAGACGAACACGGCGGCGAATGAGGTGTGGCGACGGTTGCCGGAATCGAACGGCGACTTGCGCACCAGGCGATGCACCCCGGTTTCGGTGCGCAGCCAACCGTAGGCATAGCTGCCTTCAAAGCCGACGCTGGCGCTCTTGATCCCGGCCACTTCGCCCGGCGACACTTCCAGCAACTCGGTCTTGAAACCGCGCCGCTCACCCCAGCGCAAGTACATCCGCAGCAGCATCTCGGCCCAATCCTGCGCCTCGGTGCCGCCGGAGCCGGCCTGGACATCGAGGAAGGCGTTGCAGCCATCCAGCTCGCCGGCGAACATCCGCTGGAATTCCAGCTCGGCCACCACCCGGTCGTGGCCTTCCAGATCCCGCACCACTTCGGCGATCGCCGCGTCGTCCTCTTCCTCGCCGGCCAGGGTCAACAGCTCGGCGACTTCGTCCAGCCCGCGGTCGAGACTTTCCAGCCGATCGACCACGGCTTCCAGCTGAGCACGTTCCTTGCCCAGCGCCTGCGCCCGTTCGGGATCGTTCCAGACGTTGGGTTCCTGTAATTCCCGGTTGACTTCGATCAGGCGCTCGCGCTTGGTCTCGAAGTCAAAGATACCCCCTCAGGGACGCGCTACGCCCCCGCAGGTCGCTAATCTGATTGAAATAGGGATTGAGTTCCTGCATGACGCCGCTCCAAACCAAAGCAAAGGGGATGAATTGTATCGGGGGCGACGGGCCAAGTCACTCCGCACCGGACCCAGCCAGTCGCTACCGAGTCCAGACAAGCTGCAGGGGCAGCGACGAACAATGCCTCGACCGTTCGCCTGCCCCATCGCTACGCAGCGTTCCGGCCGACGTGCCGGATCAGTCTCCCGCCAGGACCGTCTCGACCGGCTGACAATCGCAGCCCAGCGCCGTGGCCACGGCCGGATAAGTGATCTGGCCGCGATAGACGTTCAGACCAGCCTGCAGGTGAGGATCGTTGCGCAGCGCAGTCAATGGCCCCTGATCGGCCAGTTGCAGGATGAACGGCAGGGTCGCGTTGTTGAGAGCAAAGGTCGACGTCCGCGCTACCGCGCCGGGCATGTTGGCCACGCAGTAGTGCACCACCCCGTCGATGATGTAGGTCGGATCGGCATGGGTGGTCGGCCGCGAAGTCTCGAAGCAACCGCCCTGGTCGATGGACACATCCACCAGCACCGAACCCGGTTTCATCGCCGCCAGCATCGCCCGTGGCACCAGCTTTGGCGCCGATGCGCCGGGAATGAGCACCGCACCGACGATCAGATCCGCCACCAGCACCTCCTCTTCGATCGCCTCCAGGGTGGCGAAACGGGTCAACAAACGGCCATGGAATTCGGCATCCAACGCGCGCAACCGCTCCAGCGAGCGATCGAGCACCGTCACTTGCGCGCCCAATCCCACCGCCATCCGCGCCGCGTTGGTTCCGACCACGCCGCCGCCCAGTACCGCGACCCGACCCGGCAACACCCCCGGCACTCCGCCCAGCAAAACGCCGCTGCCGCCTTGGGATTTCTCCAGGCAGTGGGCGCCGGCCTGAATCGCCATCCGGCCGGCCACCTCGCTCATCGGCGCCAGCAAGGGCAGGCGCCCCTGGGCGTCGGTCACCGTCTCATAGGCGATTGCCGTGCAGCCAGACGCCATCAACCCCCGGGCCTGCTCGGGATCGGGCGCCAGATGCAGATAGGTGAACAGGGTCTGCTCGGCCCGCAACTGCCGATACTCGACCGGCTGCGGCTCCTTGACCTTGACGATCAGCTCGGCCTGGGCGAACACCTCGGCCGCTGAGGCCGCAATACTGGCCCCTGCTTTCACATAAGCCGCATCGTCCAGACCGATGCCCACCCCCGCACCGGCTTCCACCAAAACGGCATGGCCGTGGCGCACCGCTTCATGCACGCCGCCCGGCGTCATTCCAACCCGATATTCATGGGTTTTGATTTCTTTCGGTACACCGATCAACATGACACTCTCCTGGGAATCACGACGCGGAAACCACTAGACTACTGTGTATCATTACGACTCATCATACGATGGCCGCGCACCATAACGATACCGACCCCCACCGCGAGAAGCGCCATGAATAACAACACTCTCGAGCAGATCGAAACCGCCCTCAACACCATGCTCGCCTATTTTCAGGGCGTCGATCGGGATTTCACGGCGTTGCACGACGCTGGCGACACGCATGAGCGCCGGTTGAACGAGCTGGCGGCGACGCTGGCGACGATCAGGCAGGAGCTGCAAACCGCGCGCGACGAAGACCAAAGTGCCGCCAGTCGCCTCGAACAACAACTGGAAACCGCCGAGCAGGCACTCCAAACGGCGCAACAGGCCAACGGCGCAGCGGCCAGCCGCCTCGAACAACAACTGGAAACCGTCCAGCAGGGGCTGCAGGATGCGCGGCAAGTCGCCACCGAACTGGCGAGCAGCCTGGACATCCAGCGGACCGCGCTGCAGGAGCAGGCCGAAACCCAGGCGCGCGAACTGGCAACGTTCAACGAACGTCTGCAAGCGCAGGCCCAGATTCAGGACACGCTGACCGCATTCGACCATCGTCTGGCGACCCAGTCGACCCAGTTCGGCAAGCTCGACGGCGTCCTGCGCGAATTACATGGCGAATTGATGGCCGTGCATCAACGAGTGACGGCGCTGGAAGCCGGTGGCATTCCAAGCTCTACGCCCACCCAATTCAAGCCGCTGCTCATCGCCATTCTGGTCGCGCTCGTCGTCCTCATCGTGCTGGTCCTGTTCAAGCCCGACACGCCATAGCCAATTGGCGGGCGGGAGATCGCGCTTCCCACCCGCCTGCCAATGGGCAACGGTCACTGCCGACGCTGAATTTCCTTGGCCACCTCGCGCTGGGTCAGCAAGGTGACGTCGGACAGGCCCACGGCCAGCACCGACAGGATATCGTCGATCGCCAGAATTCCTACCAACACGCCGTCCTTGTCCACCACCGGCAGGCGCCGTACGCCCTTGGCGCTCATCCGATCCAGGGTTCGCCAGAAATTATCGTCCTCCCGCGCCGTCACCAGCGTCGAGCTCATAACATCATTGACGCTGATAGCATCCGGCGAACCGTCTTGAGCCAGCACCTCGACCACCAGATCTCGATCAGTGACGATCCCAACCGGGTATTCCTTGTCGCCATTACGATCCACAATCAGGACGGTACCGACATGCTGATGGCGCATCATCCGCGCAATCTCACGAACTTCCGTGGACCGCTCGGCCGTAACGATGTGACGATTGCAGTATTGGCCCACTGACATGAATGTGCTCTCCGTATAGGTAAGGTCGATTGAAGTCTTGGTTTTGTATTGTTAAGGACGCTGATTGTTTGCCATTACGATGATGCCTGCAAGAGGCTGGTTGGCCATGGCCAGCGTTGCAGATGTCATCGCTGCCGCCCCTTCCAGGAGGGCAGCGACAAATCGGGTCCTGAGCCCGCTCAGTCCTGCGCCAAAGGCTCGTCCAAATCCACCCGTCCTGCCTTCTTCCCAGCATCGGGCGGCAAGCGCGCCAGCCAGTCACGCAGCAGCTGGGCATGTTGCCGTTCCTCTTCGGCGAACTCGGCCGCCATCTGGCGGATGGCCGGATCGGGGCTGGAATCGACCACCGACTGGTAAAAATCGCGCGCCCGCTCCTCGCAGCCCAGCACCAGCAGCAGCGCCTGCTGAGGGCTCATCTGGTATCGCTCTTGGCCGATCGGGACGCTTTCCGGCGAGTCCGCATCCAGCCACTGATGTTCCCACGGGGCCAGATGGGGCAAATCCCGATCGGCGACCAGACCTGCCACCTTATCGACATGCTTGCTCTCGATCTGCGCCATGGTGCGGAACAGTTGGGCGATTTCCTTCTGGTGATGGACCTCCATCAGGTCGGTCAGCTCCTGATAGCGCTCCACCGCCTCCTCCTCCATGGTCTGGGCGTAAGCCAGCAATTCTTCCAGCGTCACTAAAGTCGTCATAGCGTCAGTTCCGTTTCGATAGCGTTCAGTTGGTCGATCGGTTCCATCACCGTCGCCGGGTACAGCGGCAGCTCGGCCTTATAGAAGATACCGGTGGTCATGCCGTCGTCGGCCGCCAGCCGTCGAGTGGCCTCGGCCCAGTTGGCGGTGGTCGGCAACTCGGAGGGATGCACCTGCAACCGCCAGTCCTTCTCTTCCGGGCGGAAGGTCACGCAAGGGCTGAGCACCTGCAGCAAGGCGAAGCCCGGATAGCGGATCGCTTCCACCAGCATCTTGGCGATGCCGTTGCGATCGCCGGAAAAGCCGCGGGCGATGAAGCCCGCGCCCGAGGCCAACGCCACCATCAGCGGCGAAAACGGACTGACGCCTGTGCCGCCCGGCGCGATCTTGCAATCCCAGTTGGGCGGTGTGGTCGGCGAAGGCTGACCCTTGGTCATGCCATACACTTCGTTGTCCATGACGATGCAGGTCATATCGACATTGCGCCGGCAGGCATGGATGAAATGATTGCCACCGATGGAAAAAGCGTCGCCGTCGCCGCTGGCCACCACCACCGTCAGATCGGGCCGGGCCAGCTTCAAGCCGGTGGCCATGGGCAGCGCCCGGCCATGGATGCCATGAAAGCCATAGCATTCGGTATAGGCCGGCAGCCGCGAGGAACAGCCAATGCCGGAAATCACCGCCACCTGTTCCGGCGGCAGGCCCAGATGGGCCAGGGCGCGGAACAACGCGCTTTCGATGCCGAAATGGCCGCAGCCAGGACACCAGATCGGTTTGACGGTGGATTTGTAGTCCTTGGCCTCGAGGCTGGACAGAATCGGTTGTGGCTTGCCCATGCGCTTACCTCCACTGCAACAGTTGCGTCAACACCGCCGCCGGCCGGATCGGCAACGGTCCAGGTTGATTGAGAACCCGGATCTCGCCCGGCAACGCATAATGCGCTTTCAGATAACCGTAAAACTGCTGGGAATGGCTCTGTTCGACCACCAACACCCGCTGCACGCCGGCCAGCAACGCCGACAAGCGCGTGGGCTGAACCGGGAACAACAGGCGCAAAGACAGCACCTTGACCGCCAACCCTTGCGCCCGCGCCCTGGCGGCGGCTTCCCGCACCGGGCCAGTGGCCGAACCCCAGACCACCACCGCCAGCTCGCCGTCGCCTTCCTCATCCGCCCACAGCGGGCCGTAGTCGTAATGCAGCAGCTTGTCGCGGCGCTTGTCGAGCTGGGCGCGGTGGTCGGCAGCGCGGCTGGAAGGTATGCCGTGGGCGTTGTGCTCCAAGCCATCGGCGGTGTATTGACCGCCCGGCGTACCGGGCAGAGCCATCGGCGAGATTCCGTTGTCCGTCAGCGCATAGCGATCGTAACGACCGGCGGAACCCGGCTCGACCGCAACCAGGCGCGAAGCTACTCCCAAGCCATCGTGATCGACCGGCTGCTCGCACACGGCCTGGCTCTGCCCCAGGAATTGATCGGACAGGACGATAGCCGGACATTGCAGCGCCTCGGCCAACTGCACCGCCCACTGGGTGGCGGACAGACAGTCGCTGACCGTATTGGCCGCCAACACCAGATGCGGAGCATCGCCATGCAGCCCATAGAGCGCCATGTTCAGATCGGACTGCTCCGATTTGGTGGGAATGCCGGTAGACGGCCCGCCGCGCATCACGTTGACGACCACCGCCGGCACCTCCGCCGCCACCGCCAAACCGAGGGTTTCGCTCATCAGCGCCAGGCCGGGGCCGGAGGTGACGGTCAGCGATGGAATCCCACCGTAGGACGCGCCCAGCACCATATTGAGCGCGGCGATCTCGTCCTCAGCCTGAATCAGATGGCCACCGACCCGCTGCAATCGCACCGCCAGCCACTCCGACAGATCGGTAGCCGGCGTGATCGGATAGACCGCCGCGAACCGCACCCCACCTCGCAATGCCCCCAGTGCCGCTGCTTCGTTGCCGGTTAGCCGCCAGCGCGTCCCACGGGCTGGCGCCGGCGGCAAAGCCCGGATCGAATCGTCCAGGATCTCGGCGGCGTCATAGCCGGTCTTCAAGGTTTCCTGCAACAGATCGACATCAAGCCCCTTGCGCTCCAGCGCCCGGCTCGCCACGATCAGCAACTCATCCAGCGGCAGCGCCAGCAAGCGGGCCAGCACCCCGAGGGCAACGATGTTGGGGCGACCCTCTTCGACCCCTTCCGCCAGAGATTCCAGGGGCAGCGTCACCAACCGGGCGCCGCTGGCCATGATCACGGCAGGCGGTTCGCCGGCCTCGGCTTCGGCCAGGATCAGGCTATTGGCGTTCAACGGCACTTCGTCGACGAAGCGATCGGCGTTGTGCCAATCCAGTGCCAGCAACACATCGAAATGATCGCCATGCGACCCGACCGGCGCACCCGCCAGCCGCACCATCGCCAGCGCCTCGCCACCGCGGATCTGCGGCCCCACCGAGCGGGTCATCAACCCATACCAGCCGATGCGGCCGGCAGCCTCCAACAACAGGCTGCCAGCGGTGATCGAGCCGGCCCCGCCGCTCCCCACAATCGCGACCGCGACACTATCCATCGGTGAAACAAGGGTATTCATCGGATTGCTCCTGCAGTGACACAGCAGTAAACCGTTGTTACTGCCATCGCCTGCTCAAATAAAGAAGCCCCGCCGAAACGGGGCTTCAGGAATCAACGCGACACCGCGATCAAGCCACCGTAGCGGCTGAATCGCGGTAGACATCCTGAATGGCGTTGAGGATAGCGACACACTCCTTCATCGGCCGCTGGAAAGCTTTGCGCCCGGAGATCAAACCCATGCCGCCGGCGCGCTTGTTGATGACCGCCGATTTGCCGTCGCTGCACCCTCCCATGTTCAAGGCTTCGAAACCGCCGTTGTGCCCCAATAATTTCTGCTCGATGATGTCGGCCTCGATGGTGACGCCCAGGTAATTGGCCTGGCCGGTCAAATCGGCGGACCGTGATCATCCCTTGCCATTTGCTACCGCGCCCAGATCTGGCGATCGACGCCGTCGCCCAGCTCCGGATAGTCCGTAGCGTTAAAGACCGGTTCTACCCCCGCCTTGCGTTGTTTGAAATAATCGTTGGTCAGCTTCACCACCGTCCCCGACAGCAGCACGATCGCCACCAGGTTGATCGTGGCCATCAGTCCCATCGACGCATCGGCAGCATCGAACACGGTCGCCACCGACTGGATCGCGCCCCAGACCACCATCCCCAGCGTTGCGATGCGCAAGAACACGATCATCGAGATATGGCCATGGCCGAGATAGATGATGGCGTTCTCGGCGTAGGAGTAGTTGCCGATGATCGAGGTGAAGGCGAAGAAGAAAATAGCGATGGCGATGAAATACTTACCGGCCTCGCCGAAGTGGGCGGTAAGCGCCGCCTGGGTGAGTTGCATACCAGTGACGCCCGATCCCGGCTCGAACGCGCCGGACAAGAGGATGACCACTGCCGTGCACGAACAGATGACCAGCGTGTCGATAAATACGCCCAGAGCCTGGACGAAACCTTGGGAAGACGGATGATGGGGATCGGGCGTGGCGCAGGCGGCGATGTTCGGCGCCGAACCCATACCCGCCTCGTTGGAAAACAGTCCGCGCTTGACGCCGTTCAACATGGCCGCCGCCACCCCGCCGGCCATGCCGCCAGCCGCCTGGTGGAAACCGAAGGCGTTCTCGAAGATCAACGCGAACACATCCGGCACTTGGGACGCGTGGGTGATGAGGACGAAGATCGCTAGCAGCAGATAGCCAAGCGCCATGAACGGGACGACGAATTCGGCGACGCGGGCAATCTGCCGGAGGCCGCCGAAGATGATGACGCCAGCGACGATGGCGATGCCGACGCCGACTGCAACTTTCGGGATCCCAAACGCGCCCTGCATCGCTTCGGCGATCGAATTGGCCTGCACCGCATTGAAGACCAGGCCGAACGACAAGATAAGGCAGACCGAGAAGATAACGCCCGCCCACGGCGCCTTCAGGCCCCTGGAAATGTAGTAGGCGGGACCACCGCGATACTGGCCATTGTCGTCGGTGACCTTATAGAGCTGAGCCAGGGTGCTTTCCGAATAGGCGGTGGCCATGCCGACCAGCGCTACCATCCACATCCAGAAGATGGCGCCCGGACCGCCGAGGTAGAGGGCAACGGCAACGCCGGCAAGGTTGCCGGTGCCAACCCGGGAGGCGAGACTGATCGTCAGCGCCTGAAAGGGTGAAATGCCAGCGCGATCGGTTCCCCGCGCACCACGAATGACCCGAAAAAATTCGCCAAAATGAACAATCTGCAACAATCGTAAGCGAATGGTGAAATAAAGACCGACGGCGAGCAGACCGTAGATCAGCACATATCCCCAAAAAATCGTGTTCAGAAAACCAATGACCGCGTCCATAGAAGCCTCGTTATCGTCGAGAGGGTCCGCATTGGGATCAAGGGGCATCCGCCTCCGCTTGAAGCCGTCGCAACCAGGGGTGCAGCAAGCAGCATGCCACGGACAATCACAAGCGGGCCTCACGATCGGCAAGACTGTGAGGATCGCCAAGTTCCTGTGCCATTGCCAACCCGCCCGACATGTCTCCCCTGGTCCAGTCCAGGGCAAGTGCCTATTTGCGACGATGCGATTCGGGGCATTCGGCAGGAGAAAAACTTGCCGTTGCACTCAATGAGTGCATGACCTGCCTGATTGCGACCATCCATGCTCGCTGGCACAGCAGCGATCGGACACACGGGAAACCGCTTGGCGGCAGACCCAGCGTAGCTGTTACGGCAACGGCGCAAGGTCTATACTTGGCTGCGTGAATAGCCGTTTTACCTTCATCCCCATAGCCCTAAAGCGAGGATTTTTTCATGGCGCAACTCAAACCCGGTGTCGTAACTGGCAAGGACTATCTGACCCTGGTGGCCGCGGCCAAGGCCGGCGGTTATGCCCTGCCTGCAGTCAACGTCTCCAGCAGCAGCACGATCAATGCGGTGCTGGAAGCAGCGGCCAAGAACCAGGCCGACGTGATCATCCAGCTCTCCAACGGCGGCGCGCAGTTCTACGCTGGCCAGGGGCTGAAGGACGGCTTCCAGGCCAAGGTGCTGGGCGCGGTCGCGGCGGCGCTGCACGTTCATCTGCTGGCCGAGCATTATGGCGTGTGCGTGGTGTTGCACACCGACCATGCCAACAAGGGCCTGATTCCCTGGGTCGACGCCCTGCTGGATCACGGCGAAGCGTATTTCAAACAGCATGGCAAGCCGCTGTTCAGCTCGCACATGCTGGACCTGTCCGAAGAGTCGATGGAGTTCAATCTGAACGAATGCGCCCGCGTCCTGGGCCGCATGGCTCCGCTGAACATGAGCCTGGAAATCGAGCTGGGCGTGACCGGTGGTGAAGAAGACGGCATCGGCAAGGAAATGGACGAGAGCAGCGCCGCCGACAATTCCCATCTGTATACCCAGCCGGAAGACGTGCTGCAGGCTTATGATCGTCTGTCGCCGATCGGCCATTTCTCGGTTGCCGCGTCCTTCGGCAATGTGCATGGCGTATACAAACCCGGCAACGTCCAGCTGCGTCCGGAAATCCTGAAGAATTCGCAGGCGCTGATCGAGAAGCAACACAGCACGGCGGCCAAGCCGCTGAACCTGGTGTTCCACGGCGGTTCCGGCTCGGAGAAGGACAAGATCGTTGCGGCGGTCAGCTATGGCGTGTTCAAGATGAACATCGACACCGACCTGCAGTTCGCCTACTCCGAAGCGATCGGCAAGTTCGTCACCGAGAATCCCAAAGCCTTCATGTATCAGGTCGATCCGGAAACGGACAAGCCCTACAAGAAGTTCTACGATCCGCGCAAGTACCTGCGCCTGGCCGAGCAGAACATGGTGACCCGGCTGAACGAGGCGTTCGAGGATCTGGGCTCTAAGGGCAAATCGCTGGCCCTGTAATACCGGTCATCTTCGACCGAATCGGCGGGTGCATGCCTTGGCGTTCACCCGCCGATCTCGTTATATAGGACCCCCGCCTTCAACCCAGCGCCTTCCCTGGCCATTTCAGCAACCAACGCCCGGTATTCGTCAGTTGCTGGCGGAGCAGCGTCCAGTTTTCCCGCTGTTTCTGCTGCCGCAAACACCGCAGGAATCGAACCTTACCGGCTTCGTCCTGCCGATCGAGCAGCGCCGCCCACAGCGCATCATCCACGTTGTAGATCCGTCCTTCCGCCAGACAGACCGGAATCACATCGCCAATCGGGACCGCCAGATCCGTCGCCACCGCCATCACCGCCGCCTGGATATTGCTCGCCTTGGGTCCGTTCGGATTCTGCAGATCGTAGGGTGGTTGCCATTCTTTCGCCGGGCGCAACTGGTCGATATGACTGACCGCCACCAGCAATGGCGCCGGGTGGAGGTTGGCACGCTCTTTCTGCCAGCCGCGCACCTGATCCAGAGCTTTGCGCTCTCCATCGCGATCGCCGGGTTTGTTTACGGCGCTGACCCAGAGCAGTAAATCCGCCTCCAGCACAGCCTGCCGCAACTTCTTGCCGTTCAGCGCAGCACTATCGTAAGCGGGCGCGTCGAAAATCAGCGCGGCATCCAACCCGTCATGCTTCAACCGGTAGGGCGTCCATTCCGTCGTCGTATCGGGCAACACATCGGTTGCCGCCGTCAATTGACCAAACAAGGCATTGATCAGACTCGACTTGCCGGCATTGGCCCGACCCAATACCAGAATGCGCAGCGGTTCGCTCTTCATGGCATCGGCTTGCTTCAGATCGGCCTGCGAAGACGGAGTCAGCGTGACTGTAGGGCCGTCATCGCTCAGCGGCAACCGCCCGCTGTACAAATCGATGGCGTAGCGCCCCACCTTGCGCACGTACTCGCGCAACAGCCAACGGTGAAACTCGGTCAAGGCTTCGCCATAAGCGCTGCCACGCAACTGCCCCCAGACTTCGCCCAGCAGCGCGTTGACCGGATCGATGACGAAACGGCCAGCCCGATACAGATACAGCAGGCGCTCGGCGAATGCCTTCCACCGCCAAGTGCGAATCAGATCACCGATCGTCAAGCGATGACTGAGGGGAATGTGCTTGGTGACGTCGGCTCGCAGGTCGCGGCTGGCCCGTTCGATGATCAGCAAGGTATGCGGCACGGTCAGCTCCAACAGCGGTTGCTCCACCGCCGGGTGATAGCAACGGGCCACTACCTCCAGGGTGCGCTGGCCCAGCGCCCACCAGCGCCCACCGTCGTTCAGCGGCCAATCCTCCGGCTTCACCTCCTCGGCCAGCTGCTCGACCGCCGCCCACGCCTGATCCGCGAGCTTGGGCCAGTTCGGATCGGGTCCGGTCGCCACACTCGCCAGCAACTCACGATTCTGCCGCTGTAGCCAATATTGCAAGCCATAGCCGGCTGCGCTGCACGCCACCATGGCTAGCAGCCACCAGGACAATGCCCGCTCCTGCCATAACCAGAGCAACCCGAGCGGCAGCAAGGCCGCGACCGGCAAGAGCCACAGCGCCAAGGCCAGCAGCCGCCCACGATCCAAGCGCGTGAAAACGGCTTTCATGGTCAATGGCCCTCAGCCGGCTTCCGTAACAGACGGGAGCCCTGGGTCAGCGCATCGACATATATCTGACGCAACATCTCGGCGGTCAGCGGCTGTTGCCGACTGCGGCCGGCGAAATAGGCCGCCGCCGCCTTGCCGAGGGCGTAGGTGGTCGCACCGCTGGCCGTCGCCCCCCAGATCGCGCCCACCGTCTGCCCCCATCCGGGTACCCACTTGACCAATTCCCGGCCCAGCGTCCGGGCGACATAACCAACGCCGATGCTCGCCCCCAGCAGACCGAGGAATTCAGCCGCCATAGACCCATTCCAGTCCTGGCCGTACAGCACCGCCACACTATGCAGCAGCTTGGCCTGCACCGCGGGCACTCCGACCAAATCCACCAGCGGCAACACTCCGACCCCAGCCGCTGCCAGCGCATAGCCGACGATATGAGCATGAGCGGTCCGGGCATAGACATCGCACACGCCGGCATCGCTGCGCAGCATCGCCGCCAACCCCAGGGTCGAGATCGCTTCGATCGCAGCCCACAGCGCATCCAGACCGTAATCCGCCGGCTCGTAACCGTCTTCCGGCAAAGTCAAATCGATGGGAACCCAACGCACCGCGGCCGAACCTGGTAGCACGCCCAGGCGGTCACGCTGTGCCCGCAAGGCGCGAGCGAGATCGGCGGGAATCGGCGGCGACCCAGCCTGGCCATCCTCGAAGGGATACGGCAGTGGATGTTCGCCATTCGGTGGATAGGCTTCATGCAGACCGGTCTGGGCGATCAGCACCGGCCATTCCGGATGGCGTTGCCGCACCGCCCGCAGTACTTCGAATACGGCATCCTGGCGAATATCGGTCGCTTTCATCACCGCCAGCAGCAGATGGGCTTGCGATTCACAGTAGTGAATATCGTCGGCCGGGTCGTAAGCCACCTCGCCCAGGCCGCGGGTATCGAGAAACCGGACTATCGGCATCTCGGTCGGGAAATCGTAGAACCGGGCAGTGCGGGTACAAGGCTGGAAGCCGTTGCCGATTTCGGCGCTGGCGCTGCCGGTCAGCGCCCGGATGATCGAAGTCTTGCCGGCCTGCGCCTTACCGAGCAGCCACAGCACCGGCAAGGGTTGCCGCGCCCGCGCCTCGCTCAGCGCCTCGGCCAGTTGGTCCTCGACGACATGGGGATTGAGCAGCGCTTCGCGCAGAGCCCTCAACCAGCCGATCTCTTCCTGCCCGTTCTCCGCCGCCATCGCCCGCTTCCTTCGATGCAGTCACAAAAAAATCGCCCTCCTTGGCTATCAAGGAGGGCGACGTTCCAACGCGCGCTATCGTCAGTTTGACCGTCGAAACGCTATCGCATGTCTTGATTGTAATCCGGCGGTGGCGGCGGCGCGTAGTGATTGTTTTCGTCCCACATGCGGTTGGGACGGGGCGACGGTCCACCGCCACAATCGATGACTCGCTGCTGGCACAAGGTCTCGCGCCAAGCGTACTTCAGGAAAATCCTGGCGAAAGGCCGACGGTCCGGGTCGAACTCCACCCGGCGCGACGGCGACCATTCGCTATCGCCATAACCGGTGCCGGGCTCGGACTGGAGCCGCGGCGCGGCGGCGGATTCGGGCGGCGGCGGACGCCGCAGGCCACGTTGATCGCTGAAACCGGGGCCCTCCGGATACGGCTGATTCTCCCGGAAGGCAGCCACCGCAATCACCCCCATCGCCGAGTAATCACCCCAGGCACCGGCGTAGGAATCGCCCTCGTCGGTGAAGTAGAAGCGGTTGACCCGGTTCTTGCCGGTCCGCCAACCCTCATAGGTCTCTTGCTGATACGGCCCGAGCACGTACATGCGCTCGTCCGGACTGAGATTGGAGCGATCGCCGGAAATGATGTTGCGGCCATCCACCGCGATCACCACCCCAATGCGCTGGTTACTGCGATTGCGCACCTGAACGGAATAGTTGCGACCGCGCATCGCCTCGAGATAAGCCTTGTAGACCGCTGGCCCACCTGCGCTGCGCAACGGATATTCCGACAGCTTCCGCCCGCGGTCATCGACCACGTCGACCTCGATATTACTGACATCGTAGCGCTGCGCCCACAGGACGGATGGCCCCCACAGCATCAGCACCGCCAGCAATCCTATCTGCCATTTCATCTTCATCAATGCTGCCCTCGGTGTTGGTTATCGATCCGCGACACCTTATGCGCGGTCTTTCTGCTGCAGTCCAGCCTAAGAAGGACTGGCTGAATCCATACTGAACATTTTTCAATCCAGGCCAGTCGGATTTCCGTCGGCAATCCCCCACTTTCGATCCTCTTTTCGACACGAATACGATTCAGTGCAGATTCATTCTCTTTTCGATAGGCTTAAAATCAAATTCAAATATTCGTTTGGAAGTTCCCGACCATGTCCAACAGATTACAGCGATGGCGGCAGCTGGCGCTGGTGGCGCTGGCGGGTTTGCTGGCGGTCGCAGACGCCCAGGCGCAACCCTGGTTCCGCTCCAATCGGAGCGACGATTACGCGCCGCCTCCCCCTCGCGGCCAGCCAGCACGCCCACCGACGGCCCGTCCGTACGCCGATCCCGATCGGGCGGCCAACGCCGCTCGCGAGGCGACCGGCGGTCGGGTGCTCGGCGTCCAAGGCGCCGAGCAAAATGGCCAACCGGGCTACCGGGTGCGCATTCTGCAGCCGGATGGCCGGGTGCGCAGCCTGCACTTCGACCCCGCCAGCGGCAAGATGCGGGACTGATTCCCTTTCAACCGGACACACTCCTCATGCGTATCCTGATCATCGAGGACGAAGCCCCGCTGCTGCAACGAGTGAGCACGCAGTTGCGCGAGCAGGGCTACGCGGTAGATACCGCCGCCGACGGTCGCACCGGTCTGTATCTCGGCCAGGAATATCCGCTGGACGCCGCGGTGGTCGACCTCGGCTTGCCGGATCTGTCCGGCATCGAGATCATCCGCCGCTGGCGGGCGGCTGGCCGGCCGTTTCCAATCCTGATCCTAACCGCACGCGGCCGCTGGCAAGACAAGGTCGAGGGTCTGGAGGCGGGCGCCGACGACTATCTGGTCAAGCCGTTCTACCTGGAAGAGCTGCTGGCCCGGCTGCGCGCCCTGATTCGCCGCACCGGCGGCTGGTCGCAGGCTGTGCTGGCCTGCGGCCCCATCGCTCTCGACACCGGCGCGCAACAGGTCACCCTGGCCGGTCAGCCGGTAGAGCTGACCGCCTATGAATACAAATTGCTGGAATATCTGATGCTGCGCGCCGGCACGGTCATCTCCAAGACCGAACTCACCGAGCACCTGTACCAGGAAGATGAAGACCGCGACAGCAATGTGCTGGAGGTTCTGGTCGGTCGGCTGCGCCGCAAACTCGATCCCGATCGCACCCTCAATCCCATCGAAACCCTGCGTGGGCGCGGCTACCGGCTCCGGCTGGAGCGCGCCTGATCCGAGCGCCGATGCGTTCCCTCAATGGCCGTCTGCTGATCGCTGCCAGCGTGGTGCTGGTGGCGTTCTTGAGCCTGACCGGTTTCACCCTGGATCGGGCATTTCGCGACAGCGCTTCGTCCGCCGTCCGCGATCGCCTGCAGGCGCAGCTCTATATGTTGCTGGGCGCGGCCGACCTGGACGCCTTCAATCGGCTGAGCCTGCCTCAGTCCCTGCCCGAGGCGCGCTTCTCCACCCCGGATTCCGGGCTGTACGCCGACGTGATGGATAACCAGGGCAATCTGGTCTGGCGCTCGCCGTCACTGCTGGGCCTGGCGCTGCCCTTCTTTCCCGCCGTCCGCAATCCCGGCGATACCCAATTCGCCCCGCTGGAATCCTCCAACGACACGCCGCTGTTCGTGCTGGCCTTTACGGTCAGCTGGGAAACCGCGCCCAATCAATACCGGCTGTACACCTTCCGAGTGGCCGAGACTCAATGGAATTTCCGCGACCAGCTGTGGAGTTTCCGGCGCAGCCTGTGGGGCTGGCTGCTGGCATCGACCGGGGTGCTGCTGGCCGTGCAGGGCGCAATCCTGCGCTGGAGCCTGAAACCGCTGCGGCAGGTCGCGGCCGAAGTGACCGACATCGAGGCCGGACGCCGCACCGAACTCAGCGGCAGCTATCCCGAGGAGCTGCAACCGCTGACCGTCAACCTGAATGCGCTGCTTCGCCACGCCCACGCCCATCTGGATCGTTACCGGAATGCCCTGGGCGATCTGGCCCACAGCCTGAAAACGCCGCTGGCGGTATTGCGCGGTGCGCTGGAAAACAGCGCCCCGGACGAAGAACTGCGCCATACCCTGTCCGAGCAGGTGGAGCGGATGAACCGCACCGTCGACTATCAGTTGCAACGCGCTGCCGCTTCCGGACGGATCGCGCTCAGTGCACCGCTGCCGGTTGCACCGGTTGCCCGCAAGATTCTGGATTCACTGGCCAAGGTCTACGCCAGTCGAGCGCCGCAGCTACAGTGCGAGGTCACGGCCTCCACGGTGTTCTACGGCGACGAGGGCGACCTGATGGAAATTCTCGGCAATCTGGCCGACAACGCCTGCAAGTGGTGCCACCGTCAAGTGGTGGTGCGCGCCCATCCCGCTGCGCACGGCGACCGCATGGAGCTGGTGGTCGAAGTCGAGGATGACGGTCCAGGCATCCCGGCCGAACAGGCCCCGCTCCTGCTGGGCCGCGGCCAGCGCGCCGATCCGACGGTCGCCGGTCACGGCATCGGGCTGGCAGTGGTCAGGGATCTGGTCGAGGAGATCTACTACGGCCGACTCGACATCAGCCGGGGTGCGCTGGGCGGCGCGTTGGTGCGAGCCCGGCTGCGGTTCCAGGCCAACGGCGGCTGAAATTGGCCCACGCCTCCTGATTTTTTGCACTCACCACTGGATCGTTCAGAACAACGACAAGGGAGTCATCATGCTGAGCATCGCCACCTTCAATCTTTGCAATCTCGGCGCCGACGCCTCACCGGATCGCTTGGCGCGGCTGGGCCGGATCATCGCCCATGACCTCGGCGGACCGGCCATCCTGGCAGCCCAGGAGATCATGGCGCAGACTCCAACGCAAGCGGATGGCGAGGTGCCGGCTGACACCGCCTATCAGGCGCTGACCGCCGCCATCTGCGCCGCCGGTGGTCCGCGCTACGCGTTCCGGGAAATTCCGCCGCTGGCCAATCGCGACGGCGGCATGGCTGGCGCCAACATCCGCACCGGCTTGCTGTTCGATCCGATCCAGCTGCATTTCGTCGAGCGCGGTCACGCCGGCCCCGAGGATCACACCGGCATTCGCCTCAACTGCGGCAAACCCTGCCTCACCCTCAATCCCGGCCGCATCGCACCGACCCATCCTGCCTTCGCTGGCGATCATCACTGTCACTGGGCACCCAGCCGCAAGGCGCTGGCGGCCGAATTCGAAATCGAGGGTCAGCGCCTGTTCGTCATCGCCTGTCATTTCAAATCCATGCGCGCGATCAGCCGTCGCGAGGCGGACTACACCAAGAAGCAGCGCCACATCCAGGCCGAGATCGTCCACCGTTTCGCCGCCGATCTGCTGGCCATCGATCCGCAGGCGGCCATCGTGCTGCTGGGCGACCTGAACGATGTGCCCGGCTCCAAGACGTTGAAAGCACTCAAGGGCGAACTGTTTCACAATCTGCTGGAAGATCTGCCGCACGGGCAATGCTACACCCGCCGGCATGGCGGTCAGCCGCAGGCGCTGGATCATATCCTGGTCAGCCCAGCTCTGCGGCACGGCGCGGCGGCGCGCATTCCTCATCTCCACAGCGACGCTTCTCCCCACGCCCGGGAGCCGGCCAGCGATCACGATCCGGTGATCGCGACCCTGCCAGCTTTG
>Ga0116180_1000741_pt1 | contig 29212 bp, 32 predicted proteins | sample AD_UKC073_MetaG_FD_89804 | JGI IMG/M metagenome (GOLD analysis project Ga0116180, IMG submission 89804) | Active sludge microbial communities of municipal wastewater-treating anaerobic digesters from USA - AD_UKC073_MetaG | ecosystem: Engineered > Bioreactor > Anaerobic > Digestate | place: USA... | reverse complement strand
TTCATTTGCTGTTTCTGCTGTCGGTTCCTCAGATGCTTCGTTAGTTTCGGTTTCTGCGTTTACAGCAGGCTCCTGAACTCCAGTTTCTTCTGCAACTGGGATGGCTCCCGTCTCTGGATCCTGCACGACTTTAATCTCAGCGATAGCTTCACTCATAGTGGAAATGACCTCCTTAATAATGCGTTCAGGAGTTGATGCACCTGCCGCAATCCCTATTCTATCGCATATTTCGATTTGTTTCAATGGTAAATCATTTATATTTTCTATAAAGAAGGATTTTTTACAGTTCTTTTTTGCGATTTCAAACAGCTTCCTCGAATTGGCGCTGTTCCGATCGCCGATGACGATCATTACATCGGATTCTTTGGCAAGTTCTTCGCAGCTTTTCTGCCTTTCATCCGTTGCGTTGCATATGGTGCGCAGGGCGATTACATCGGTTTTTTCCTTCTCAAGATAGTCCACAATACTGTCCCAAAGATCTCCGGTTATAGTGGTCTGCGCAACCAGCGTTATATGATCATGATCGATCTTTTTTGCTTCTTCCAGACTGTTGATTACGGTGCAATCGGGACCTGCCCATCCAACAATTCCCTTTACTTCCGGGTGAGCCCCATCTCCTACCACAACTATATTTCTTCCCTTCTGGCGGGCATCTTTTACAAGCCTGTGAATCTTTGATACAAAGGGACATGTGGCGTTCACTATTTCCAGATCCAGCCGCTCCGCTTCTTCATAAAAAGACTCCGGTTCGCCGTGAGACCGGACTACCACGATAGAACCGGGTTGCGCATCGGATAACTTTTCGAGGATCTCCACACCGCGACGGTTCAAATCATCTGTTACAGCTTTGTTGTGGATCAATGGACCGTGAGTGTATATCCGTACATTTCCGTCGTTTTTCCCTATGAGTTCTTCCGTTTTTCGAATGGCTTCACGGACGCCAAAGCAAAATCCGGAATGCTTCGCTAATTTAATCTCCATCTCTATTGCTTTTGAGATTCTTGAGACTCTCAAGATATCTCTTGAAAGCACCTTCCTTTCCGTTTTCAGTTGGTTCGTAATATTTTACTTTTGCTTTATATAGATTATCCGGCAAATACTGCTGCTCAACGTAACCCCCGTACGCATGGGGATATTTATAATCAATTCCGATGCCTCTCTGTTTTGCTCCCTCATAATGGCTGTCCTTTAAGTGGAGCGGGACATCGTCTATATTTTTCGTTCGAAGGTCCTCCGCCGCCCTTTCTATTGCCACGATGGCGGAATTTGATTTTGGGCATGAGGCGAGGAGTATGACTGCATGGGCAAGGTTGATTCTCGCCTCGGGGAAACCTACCATCTGGGCCGCCTGAACGCAGGATGTAACGATGGAAACTGCCTGGGGATAAGCCATGCCTATATCCTCGCTGGCTATAACGAGCAACCTGCGGCCGATGGTGTTCACGTCCGCACCGCCTTCGATGAGCCTTGCCAGGTAATGAATCGATGCGTCGGGGTCGCTTCCCCGAATGGATTTCTGCAGCGCCGAAAGCAGGTTGAACTTGTCCTCTTTTCGATCGTAAAAAGTCATCTGCCTCTGCATGGCCTCTCCCACCACGCCAAGGTTTATAACTTCACCGCTCTTTAAGTTGTCGGCGATAAATCCCAGGGTGTACAAGGCAACCCTGGCATCCCCTCCGGCCAAATCCGCAAGAGCATACAGTGCCTCTTCATCCCATTTCAGAGAGAGGTTGCCTAAACCACGCTCTTTATTTTTAAGGGCTCCATGGAGGATCTTGAGAATATCTTCGGTGCTGAGCCTCTTAAATTCATAGATGGACCTTACCCGGCTCAGTATGGCGTTGTTCACAGCAAAATACGGATTTTCCGTAGTGCTGCCTATAAACCGGACCACACCTTCTTCCAGGGCTTTAAGAAGCGAGTCCTGTTGAAGTTTGTTCCATCGATGAAATTCGTCTACATAAAGATAGGTCTTTTCCTTTTGGAGGCCGAAAAACTTTGTTTTTGCCTGTTCCAAAACATCTTTGAGCTCTTTGGTTCCGGTAGTTGATGCATTGAGTTCAAAAAAATCCGAATCCATTTCCTGGGCAATCAACCTGGCCAGGGTAGTCTTCCCTGTCCCGGACGGACCAAAAAAGATGGCGGAATCAAAAGTTTTGTTCTTTATGGCATTGTAAAACAGAGACCCCTTATACATGAAGTGGTCTTGTCCAACAAATTCATCCAGACTTTCCGGCCGCATCCTGGTGGATAAAGGGATCATTGCAATCGTACCTCCACTGTGGTGACAAAGAGATCGTCCCCGGCAACGGCTTTTGTTCTTTCAAGAGATGCTTTCGCCTCGTCTTTCGTCATATGGGGAGCGCCGAGAACTTTATAGGATCCGTCCTTCTGTATTACCATAACCGCTATGTCAGCATCTGTCAAAGTCGAGACCATGGCTTCAGCACCTGCCTGATCGCTGAAACTGCCGTACTGCACGCAATATAGCAGGTTCGCCGTGCTTGTACCGCCGTTTTGCTGCTGTTGCTGCGGCGTGGCAGGCTCCTCCGCCACCGGAGCAGAAGTTTCCTGGTCCTTGGAGTTTATATCATTTACATCCTGTTGGTTTATAATAATAGAGGAACCGTTAAACTCCTCTTGGGAAGGATTTTCTTCCGTAGCCTTAATGTCCTCACCCAGGAAAAAAGGTTTGACCACGTACTCGGTAAGGCCGTACCCAGCTCCCACTGCCAGGATGGCCACTATGACAAAGACCAGAAATCCCCGCCCAAAAGGCTTGTTTCTATAAGTATATCTTCTCTTACTCATCCCTCAACCCTCTTTTCGTTTCCCCGTTTGTCTATCCTTATGAGACAAGTTAGGAAAATATGCGAAAAGAGTAGTTATTGCCCCTTTGAAAAGCGCTTTTTATAGAATGCGATGAGGAGAGTAAATATGTAATCGTAGAGGAGAAACAGCGGTTGAGCGCCCAAAACTAATAGAATATTGGAATACTCGGGAAGATGGACATTTCCAAGAAACGCTGCTTTGAACAACAGGATGCCGGACCCGATGCTTGCGTTGAAAAATACCAGTTTCAGGATAATCTCAACGGGTTGTTTCCTGATTTTTTCAATATAAAATTTTACGATTCCATACAGCCCGAAAAAGAACAGATAAGGCAGGACCGCCGCCTTGTTGGGAACCAGAAGCAAAGCCAGTATGGACGAGGCTATATAAAAGAGTCCTCCGCCTTTAACCCTCGTTTCCATAATCATGACAGCGGTATACAGCGAACTGACGGCATAGAGAGTCAGCTCAAATCCCGGCACAAAGCTGGCAAGAAAGAGGGTGACCACTGAAAGCGCCAGCATTATGCCGCCCAGAGCGGTAGTTTTTATTCTTAGCCTTTGTTGTTGCTGCATTCCCGTCCCTTCCGTTCCTATCCTGCATAGTCGTTATAAGGGCATGATTTTCCCTTTTCCCTTAGCTTGATTACAGAGGTATAAAAGATATATTCTTTAACAGTTTAAATGCAATCGCAAAGCAAGTCGGCGCAGCAGTAGCACTGAAGCATCCTGCAAAGCTCGTCGTTCATGTTGCTGTAACCCCTGCCGTATGCCGTTGTCCGGTAACCGCTTGAAGCCTGTATTATGCTGTTCATGGCCATCCTGTATTCCATATTGCCCGGATCCATGCTGACAGCCGTCTGCACGTGGCTTACGGCTTCGTCGTACCAGCCCTTACGCAGGAAAAGCATGCCTTTTAAAAAGTACCATTCGGCGCCTCTGTTGCTGCTGCGTTCCAACGCCTCCTCTGCAGCTTTCAGGTTGCCGCGATCTATATCTATCCTTACCTGGCGGAACTCAGGGCTCTGTCTGGATTGATTGCCGCTATATGCGTTATTTGAACTCCCGTAGCTGCCGCCTCCACGGCCCGCATTTTTCATCAGATAATCGTAGGCTTCGTTTATCTCCTGGAGCTTTTCTTGAGCTAACTCGTAAAGCGGGTTGTCCTGGTGAAGGTCCGGATGATATTTCTTCACCTGCTCCTTGTAAGCGGCCTTTATTTCTTCTATGCTGGCTCCTTCTTTAATTCCCAGTACTTCATAGGGGTTTTTCATCTTCTGAAGTTCCTTTCTTTAGTATCTCTTCTGTTTTCCGAAGCAATCCAGAATATATGATGTTCTCAGTCAATTCCCGGTTTCGCTGAACGTCCAGCTGATCCCAAGCCTTGGATAATTCAGCAAGGTAGAATAACAGGTTGAACTCTATTCGCTCTTTTATCCGTTCTCTAAAGTCAGTCATGGATTCTTTGCCGGGTTGGTAATCCCATTGCAGAAGCAGCGGGTTATACGACCCGTTTGCCGCGTTTTCCTCAAGGTCGTCATAGGCATCGATTAAGTAAATCCATTTTCCTGTATGATACCCTATTTTGCCGAGCAGTTCCAATGTCTTACTGTCGTAACCCAGGCTTTCCGCGGAGAAGACCTCTTCCATCAGCTTTGCAAAGGGCTCCGCTGCCCGGTCAAGGGAGGCGCATTTCTGCTCTTCCAGGTCTGCCAATTCCTCCAGCTTTCCCTGAATCATTATACATTTTTCCGGATAGCTTTTCATTAGTTTTTTGTAGGTCTTTTTGAGCATAATTACGCCTGCGGCGGGTTTTATGCCTCCCTCGTCGCGTTTCTCGTCCATCAGATTAAAATATGCCAATAGCAACATCATGTCCGCAGCGTAGTCCACTGCGGCTTCATTATATACGACAGTGCGTTTCTTCAATGGGTGGACGGGGCATCTCTCATGCTTGATATTCTCTATATTCGAACCGAGGGCCCCCAGAACTAAAGCAAGAAAGACTGAATCATAGTTTAAAACGATCCGGGGAAGTTGTCCGTATCTCTGCTTGACAGACTTGCAGAGCCCGCAATAATAGCCGGAGTACAGTTCGAACTCCCTTATTTTCAATTCCGGCTTATCCGGCACTACGTATCCTAACATCCTATACCTTTTCCAGTCTATTAAGTGTCACGGGTTTATCCATGCATGTACACAAAAAATATCTCTGTGAGAAGTGAAATGCGAGAAGCGAGATGCAAGAGGCGGATCGCATTAAAAAATGCCCTCGCAAAACAAATGAGCAAGGGATCCTGCCTGCCGAAACTCTTTGGGCATATCCCGGCTTATCCGGTAATTTTCTTAAGTCCTTTTAGCAGCAAATAGCTTACCGTCATGTCAACGGCAAAGCAGCCAAGGATGATTCCGTTAAAGCATTTTTGGCTTTTCGGCATTTCCTTGTATACCTTTACCGGACAACAGCTTTTCTCGTCGCTAATAACCTTCTTTTTTGAAAAGAAAGCATTGCCGACCAATGCCATGGAAGCATAGAACATCGACACGGCTGCCACATGTTTTTTTAAATCCCAGTTGCGAACGAAGTTTTTCATACAACACCTCTCTCCCGTTGCTCTCGTTTTATTATACCGTCTCATCTGCAAATATACAACTATACTACCCAATATAACGTTATTACAACATTATATTTACGGCATTATGGCCACATTAAGCATAATCCTTTGGATCCGATGAGGTTAATTTCAGCAACATATTATCTTCGGCTACGGTAATCAACATGTCCGCTTCGTCGGCCGGGCGCAAGGCAGATCTTTCTGGCCAGTTATTACTGTAAATATCATGGCTCACATCCCTAAGTATTTTTTCAATTCCGCTAAGAGGTACGTTGCTGTTTATGATCCTACGATATATTTCTCCCGCATAGGCCGCCCACTGTTCGTCACCGGCGGTTTCAGCCGTGTCCCTGACAAGACCGGCGAATTTGCCGGTAATTCTCATGGAGACAGGATCCTCCGGAACGTACGCCAGTTTAACCTGACCTGTATGCACGTGCACGAACACAACATCCGGATGCAGGAGGAAATCTTCACAGAAAAACAGATAGTTTTCCGCCAAAAGGAGGCACCTGGCCAAGGCAGCAACGGTCTCCGCCATTTCGACTGCCAGATTTTTACCCTTCTTAGCCCATTCCCCAACCATATCTTTAAGCTGCAAAAAACCTCCGAAATCATAATATGCATGCAGGCTCTGCCCTTCTCGAAGAAAATGCATGGGAAGCAGCCCGCTGCAGTGAAGATTCTCAAGCATCTTTATTCGATATAAAGGAATCCGGCTCTCATCAAACTTAAGAGCGAAGAAACTCCGCCCTCCGGATTCGATTATTTCCGTTTCGTTTCCGTTTATGCAAACCCGTTTTCTGCTTTCCGCCTTCTCCATTTCAAACCCCCGTTTCTCAATAGTTTTTTCATTACAAGATCAATGTTCATCGCAAGGATCACCACAAGGTTCACAATGAATTTTTCGCCTCAGACTCTGCAGTAATAGCAAGGCGTATATCCCTGCTCCAAAGCTTCCTCGCCATCAATCCCGATAACGAATCGATCTACAGTAGGGCAACTTCCTCTGTGAAAGGCCTTTCCCGATGTGTCGAAACAATATACCCGACACCCATATGGCAAATTATCTGCATCGCATATCTTGCAAGGTGTGTACTTTTTGCGAACAGAGGGAGACAAAACCATCTCCTTCGGGTAGACTTCGATGATTCTGCAGTCCGATTTGTGAAACCTTTCTCCCGCTCGAGGGAAAACATAGACGGTGTTTGCATCGTCCTGGGTTTCCATCGCTTCAAACCCCATGCCTTCCCCATCCTTGTCGGCTCCGATGAAACCCCGAAAAAGCAGCCTCTGTTCAAATTGCAACTGCCTGTGAAAATCCAAAGGCAAAAGCAATTCCACCCCGTATTTAAATCCGCAATGGATCAATCCCGATGTTTCTCCGTCGGAATACAGGTACTCAAATCTGTTTAACGAAGCATCTTTCAGGGACACTGTTTCCTCTTTAAGCCTGCTTTGAATGCGGAATTCCAGCAATGCACCATGCACCAAGGCCTCGTAGACTCCCGTTTTGCCCTTTTGCTGAACCGAGTCATAGGAATCAGAGGGATCAGAGAAATCTATATCGAATTGCCAGGGAAGCAAATCCAGCTGTGTAAGGTATGCTTCCTTTGATGTCTTCTGGGCTTCCTCCGCAAAGCATCGCATAGTGTTTTCTTCTACCGCCGTTATCCGAATCAAAACGCTTACAGAGAGCACCGCCAAAAGAAACAAGGGCAATATAATGGCTGTTTCTACAAAAAGAGAGCCTCTCTTGTTCATCCAATCCCCCTCTCCTCTCCTACTGCTCCGCCATGGCTGCGACTTCTTTAATAAACGTGTATTCCTGAGAATTCACCGCTGCGCAGATTTAACACGCCGGGAAACCCCGACGTCCTCTTCACTTTAGAACGAAAGGAAAATCCGGAATAGCACCTGCTCATGTCAAAATCCTCGTCCGCCGTACCTTTTAGGTTCAATTGAATCAAATCCATTATCCGGATCAACTTGCTTTCCTTGTCTTTAAAGCAGAGCAATAGAAATAGATAGTCTTCATAGTCCAGTCCCTCCTGCTCTTCCGGTGATTCTCCTGCCTCATTCATGATGCCCTCGATGGCATTTTCCAGGCTGAGCACCCAGTCCTCCGCTGTTTTGATCAGGGGTACTTTTTCCCCTTTCTCCAACCGGGACATGTCCGTTGCTGCTTCGGCCCCCGCCCAGATAGCAACTATCGCTGCCTGTGCCGCAGGAGTAGCTGCGCCGCCTCCTGCCAGCGCAGCGGCCAAAGTCACCGCCTCCCATTTTTCCGCATCGGAACGAATATGCGCCGCGTTAATGGCAGTCCGAAAGGCCAATAATGACAGGTACACGATGTTTTGGTTGGTTTCATCGCTGAGCCGCCCGCATAATATGTACTCAACCTCGTTGGAAAAAAAGGTATTATTCCATTGGGGCTCGTCTAATCTGTGCCTGAAATATTTCAATATGTAGAGATTGATGCAAATCTCTTCAAAAGCCATCTGACCAAATTCGCTCGGGGAAGGCAATTCCAGAATGCTCTTAAATCCGCCGTCAATCCCTGCCAGCAGCCTGGAAGGCAGCCCTTGGATTATCTTGCCGTTTCGCAGCACGCGCTTATTCTTCTCATGGGTTCCTCCCCCATTATCATTATCGTCTTCCCGGCCATCGTCACTGCTGTCGTCTTTTGGTTTTTCATTTTCTCCTGCCCGGGGCCAACCGCCGTTATCGATCAATTCCAAGGCGTCCAGCACATGCAAGGCGCCGACCAGCATGCCGTCGCTCATAATCTCCAAGATTTGTTGTTCCAACAGCTCCGGATTTGTCAGGACATGTTCCGAAAGATCCACCCTAATCTCCTCCAGGCGTAAAGAAAGGAGGCTTGTCTTTCCCGCACCGGTAGAAAATCCCTCTCGGAGGTAATCCCCGAGCTTGTGCTCCACCTCTTCTTCCTCCATGCGAAACCCGAAGATGCGGTACCGGTCTTTCAACTCACGGTCATACTCGGACAATATGGAGCGCCCCGCCAGGTCAAATATCGCGTTGGCGTAAGGCCGCGAAGCCAATGCGGCTGACGCTTCTCCAAACATGCCCACAAGAAGCAGCAGGCAAGATAGAATCATGCAGAGCAGAACCGTTGCAGCGCCCCTTTTCTTTCTGATATATCCACGACAGCCGCGCATTTATAGCTCCTCCACCAGGAAGTCAATTTTGCGGATAAATTCACTTTCGCCTTTATCGATGCGTCCATCCGCCAAAGATTCCTCCCGCAACTCATTGTGAGCCTTCACCTGACTTTTGACTTTTTCATAGCTGTTGGAGGAATATCCGATGAGGATGGCTGCCGTCAATATGATGACGGGAAAAATCAATGCCGCTTCTACGAAGACGGAACCTCGCTTTGACGGGTTCATGCTTTTAAAAACCGCTGCTTTCCAAGCTGTCAAAAGTTCCATTGATAAAGTCCATGATCCTTTCGCGAAAGATTAGGCCCAATGTTACGGCGATTGCCACCAGGATGGCAACTTGAACAAGTTCCATACCTCGTTTGTTTCTCAGATTCATGATCTTTCTCCTTTCCTTCCAGTTCTTTTCCAAGCAGTTTACAGGCTGAGCAATATGGGCGCCGTCGTGATGATCATAAGAGACAAGAGTAGAAGCATGAGAGGAAATGACAATTTGGTTTCCGCCAGCCTGGCTCGTTCTTCTGCGCGCTTCTTTCTGTCCATCCATAACAACGTGCCTTCCGCCTCCAATTTTTCCGCTAAGCTGCTGCCCTTATTGATGTTGTCTTCTACGATGGCGGAAAATCGCAAAAGCTCTCGCACGCCGCTTTTCACCGCATATTCAGACAATTCCCGCTTGAGACCGGAATTCGTCTGCTGTGCTCTGTCTATCAAGTTCGAAAGCCCTTCATAGAGAGCCCGCTTTCCGATCAGTTCACGTGATTTCTTATAATCGAAGGCTATTTTTCTTAAAGCAGCCTCCGTAACCATGCCCGCATTCAGAAGCAGTATCAGTTTGTCTGTAAATTCGGGGAAGTCTTCGATGATGGACTCCTTTGTCCTTTTAATCTGTTTTTCCACCCAGCTGTACCTTTTCCTGTATACGGTAAACAGCAAAGTCGCAAAGAGAATCAGGATTCCGGCAAGATCAAAGCCGCTCCCCTCTCCGGCAACAGTCTGAAACAAGGCCGCAGAGACGGATACGACAAAGAGGGCACCTATGAGCAAATAAATCCGCCCAATGCGTTTTATGTTTTGTTCTATTTCCTTTTTTGCATGCTCCGAATTGTAGAGCTTGTCGTACATGCCCATTGCTATTTCAGGATCAGGCAACAGTTTTTTAATACTCATTTATTCTCCCGCTCCCTTTTGTTAAATAGGATCCTTAATGGTTCTGAGGTCCTTACAGGGAAATGCGTGTTATACGGGCTCCGAGAACTGCTGCGGCGCCGATGAATAAAAGCGCCATGGTCATTAAAATTCTTCCTGCAAGAGTTTCGTACATTATTTCCAGATAAGACCCGGATGTCAGCCTGAGGAAGATAAGTACGAAAGGAGGCATGGCGGTCAGAATTATGAACTCCATTCGCTTTTGCGCGGTAAATGTGTGCACTTCTCTTTCCAATTCGATTCGATCCAGCAATATGGCCACTGTCTTCCGAATGACCCTTTCCATATCTCCTCCTGTTCTTTTGCAGATGGAGTAGATATCGGAAAAGCTTTTTATGTCAGCAACCCCGCTTCGAAGGGCAAAATCCCGCAGCACGACTTCTTCCGTTTCACCGCTTTCCTCCATTCGATCTATCATGTATTTCAGTTCCCGGCTGATGCAGGCATTTTCCCCATGAATCAGCTTCATTGAGTTTTCCGCTTCTATCAGGGCCTCTCTCATCCGGCGCCCTGCCGAAATTGAAGAAGAAATAGCATACAAAAGATCCCGGAATTGATAGGATAGTTCTCTCCTCCGCTTTTCCGCCAAGTACTTGGAATAATAGCGGGAAGCCGGATATGCAAGCCCGCAATAAAGCAGGGAAATAACAATGCTGTTATAAAAGAGATAGACGCAGCTTCCTAAAATCGCGGCGGCAATAACGCAGAATATAAGCAGTTGTCTTCGACTCAAAGGATATGTACTGTATTCCCGTATCATAGCGAAATTCCTTTCAGCTCAGCTTTTGTCATATTCTTCAGCCGGTTGCCGGTTGGAATCAGGCCTTTAGCCCTGTCGTAATAAAATAGCGGATTGATAATGTATCTTCCTTGATCAAACCCTTCCACCTCAACGATCTCCAGCACCTTCCGGCTCTTATCCGGCATTCGGCCCAGATGTACGATTATATCTATGGCTTCGGCGATCTGTCCTCTCACCGCATCTATGGGTAAGGATGCAGCCGTAAGGTACATGGCTTCCAGCCGGGACAGCATTCCTAAAGGCGAGTTTCCGTGGCCGGTTGAAAGAGAACCGTCGTGTCCCGTATTCATGGCTTGGAGCATATCCATGACCTCCGCTCCCCTGACCTCGCCGACGATAATTCTATCCGGACGCATCCGCAAGCTGGCGCGGATCAATTGACGAATGGTCACCTCACCCTTTCCCTGCACATTTGCATTTCGGCATTCCATGCGCACAATGTTTTCAACACCCTGTATCTGTAACTCAGCCGAATCTTCGATGACTACGATTCTTTCATCGGAAGGAATAAACCCCGAAAGGACATTTAACAGAGTTGTCTTTCCCGAACTTGTCCCGCCGGATATGAAAATATTAGAGCCTCCGGTTACAAGTTTTTCTAACAGTTCCGCAGCTTCCGGGGTGAGGGTTCCCCACTCCAACAATTCTTTCATGGAAATGCGCTGCTTGGGAAATCGGCGGATGGAGAGTATGGGTCCGTCGATTGCCACATTGCGGCTCACTGCATGGACCCTGGAACCGTCTTCCATGCGCGCGTCCAGGATAGGGTTCAGATCGTTGAATTCTCTGTGTACTTTTCCCGCAAGGCGATGGATGATCTCCTCCAGTTCTTCAGCGCTTTCGAAGCGCTGGTCTACCTTTTCAATGTTCCCGCAACGTTCTATAAATATGGAGTCAGGGCCGTTGACCATTATTTCGTTAACTTCCGGATCATCCGCATAAGGTTGAAGCAGTCCCAACTCTTTTCGCGTGGCGTTGAACACGCCCTGAATCATAGCGGATTTCACAGGGAATGTGCAACGTCCGGTGCTGCTGTCGTACAGAACAAACTCCTCGATAAGTTCCAAAACTTCCTCATCGGTAAGCTTTTCCTGCCGGCTGTTTATCACCGCTCGAACGTTTTCCGTAATCTCTTTTACACTGCTGACCGCATCGCATCTATGTCTCTGCCGGGCACTTATCTGCAATCTTCATCACCCCCAGTTCGAAACAGCGCATCTGTCCCACATTTATTCGAATTTTTTTCGTTCCCGCTCCGAAGCAACGTCTCTGTCGTACAAATATCTGCAATTTTTCTCACTCCTACTCCGAAGCAGCGCTGAAAGCTTATATCGATATAAAGTCCGTCTGTTACGAAACTTTCTTTGTCATATTCCACGAAAATGCGATTGGCGTCGAAAACCTCCTCTTCATTTTCTTCTTCCTCTTCCTTTTCCGTCTCAGGTTTTGGGAGCCATTTGTTGGTCACCCATTTTATTTGATCTACTATCTCCTCATACTCTTCGGCGGCCATATTTTTTGTAAATTTCCTGTTCTTCCAAAGGGATATGGGGCTGCCGTCATCAATGAAAAATATGTTGTGACAGGATTTTAAAAGATACATAATACAATCGGATTGCCGCGCCGGAAAATCAACTAGGATATAACGGAAACGGCCTTTGGCGCAGATGGAATCGAGGAACTGGATCAGCTGCTGGCAGGACAGCTGTGTGAGTTCGTTTATGGCTTTTGCCGGCCTGAAGGCACATAGTCCGTACATGTCGGATATTAAAAAACTGTCGATGAAAGATGCAGTAACTTCTTTTCCGCCGGAAAACAAGTAATATAGGTACTCGCTGATGGACGCCCTTCCCTGATCCAAGGGAAAGTATATAGAGGTCGATTCCGTCTCCTCAAAAGATAGATACAGTACGTCCCGCTTGTCCAAAGAAGCCAGCTCGCGGCCTGTCGCAATGGCTATGCAGCTTGTGCCCACGCCGCCGGCGCCGGAAGTGAAACCTATTAATTTTGTCTCGTTGTTATGCAAGAAAAAACGTTTCCTGCCGGTAACTTCGGAAAAGGCGATCTGAAGTTCGGAAGAGATCCGCTCTAACCCACCGTATTTATATATGTAGCCCGGGAGAGGCGTTTCGCTGAGCCCCATCAGCTTTTCCCGATTTTCTGCATTATCCCGGTCCGCACATTTCTTCCATTCTTCATCTGTCAATATCAGATCGTATTCTTTTTTTGCCGCCTCCTCCAATACGCCGGCAAGAGAAAATTTGTGTCCCGATGCCAGCGTAATGGCGTAAATTCTGTCTCTTAAGGCCAAGGCTCTGGCCAAGGCGGAGGCATATTCCACATCTGTGTGTAAAATGAGCAGGCGAATTTGATTCATCTCTCTACCTTTGACTTATGTTCCGACCGTCGATATGCAACTCACACATGCAATCTCGCTATATATTTGCAATACTTACATTTATTTACACATATTCTAGCGCGTTCCCCATATTTTTACAATTGATTTCTGTCGACATTTTTCGACACTATAATGAGTGTTCTTCTTTTTCTCGGGATCTGAAATTTTTCATGCCTGCCAGCCATTATTTTTGAGAGTTTTGATTTGCTTCTTGCTCATCGATCATGGATCTTAGTTTTTTCAACGCATCCTTCAATCCCCCCACCTCATCTATGAGACCGATCTTCACAGCTTCTTTCCCGTAAAGTATTGTTCCTACATCATTGGCCATGTTTCCCGTAGCGTTCATATAATGGTTTACAGTATCAAGATCTGCCTTTGAGGTTCGCACGATAAAATCTTCAACTCTCTGCTGCATCCTCCGGAAATATTCATAGGTTTGCTGCGCACCTATGACCAAACCGGTCAGGCGGATGGGATGCATGGTCATGGTTGCGCTTTCTGCAATAAAAGAATACTTGCTGGCCGTGGCAAGGGGTATTCCGATGCTGTGGCCGCCTCCCAGCACGAGGGAAACCGTAGGTTTTGTCAGAGTGGCTATAAGCTCTGCGATTGCAAGGCCGGCCTCCACATCGCCCCCCACGGTGTTGAGCACGGTAAGCAATCCCTTAATATGCTTGTTTTCTTCAACCGCAATGAGTTGAGGGATGATGTTTTCGTATTTGGTAGTCTTGTCCTGCGGAGGCAATACAGAGTGTCCTTCAATGCTTCCGATTATGGTCAGATACTGGATATCGCTGCGAAAGTCAAAGGCGTTATTTATAGCACCGAAGTCGTCTATGGTTTTCTTTATTTCCGAGGTTTCCTCCGGCTTTGCTTTTTCATCTTTCTTGTCAGGTTTTGCTGGTTCTTTCTCCTTCATAGTTCTTCCTTTCTCATCCAGAGACTTTATAGATCTGATTGATGGCACCGGTCCGGCAGTATCCGTTGGATTCGCCGATTACAGCCGGTGAATTGTCAGAGCAACAAAGTTCTGGCATGAAATATAGTTTGTACTAATATACTTATTACTACCTATCATTTGATTTTTAGGAGGGAATTATGCGATTATCGGATTTAGGAGAAAAAGAAATCATAAACATAGCCGACGGGAGTCGATATGGCGATTTGTATAACGCGGAGCTCATGTTCGATGAAAGGACAGGCAAGATCCGCGTTATCATGGTGCCTGAACATACAGGGCGGATCCGTTTTGGCAGTGTCAACAATTATATCCATTTCCCATGGGATTGTGTCAAGAAAATCGGCGAAGACATCATCATCGTAGACACGACAACTTAATCTGCGATGTTTTAGTCGTAAATATCAAAATAATGTATTATATAAATAATTCTATAGGACAAGGCTGGGATTTTATGATAAAATAGTAGGACCCAAAGCGAATTATGTGAAAGCTATAAAACCAGAAATTATGCCATAATATACTGAAGTATCAGAGTGGTGGTGAAAGAAATAAAACGCTTTCGGAAAAGATCCCTGTCCTTGACAGCTCTGAAGAGAAGAATCGTAAAATCGTTCCAGAACAACAGCAGCGTTTTAGGTGAATGCACGCTTACCAACATCCGAAGAATTTACTACTTAACACTTATTGCAATACCATTGCGCATTATTAATATTGTCCAATTTTCTTTCACCGAGTCCCAAAACACGCAAGTTTATGAGACCTGGAGACAGGGAATCATCGCATCCCATTATGTTTTGCTGGGCTTTTTATTTGTTGTCTTTCTAATAACTCGCAAACTAAAAAACAGAACAGAACCTAATATAATTATGTCTGTTTTGCAGTACATAGTCGCGGTTGTTATCATGGCTTCCGGCGTCGTCATAGTTGCCATTGACCAATTGGTAACTACCAACATCACACCGTTTCTCTTAATAAACATCGTTATAGGTGCATTTTTCTTATTTAGGCCGCTGGTTTCCTTCTTTTTCTTTCTGTGTTCCTATGCTGCTTTTTATTATTCCATAGCATTTACCATAACCAACCAGGAAGTGCTGCTTTCCAACAGAGTCAACGGAGTCACCGCCGTTGGAATCGGACTCTTGCTTAGCATTATCCTGTGGCAATACAATTACACGAATACAATCCAGAAAAAGTTCATTGAGATGCAGCAAAAACAGCTGGAGCAGATGGCATACTACGATCCTCTCACCGATTTGCCCAACAGGCGATTGTTTGAGAAAATGGTTAAACGAGAGTTTGCAGCGATGCAGCGTTACGGCCACGAAACGGTCATAGTGTTTTTAGATATCGATGATTTCAAGCTCATCAACGATACCTACGGTCATGCCGTTGGCGACGAGGTGCTGAAGCAAGTGGCCGAAATATTAAAGAATAACGTCAGAGAGTCGGATACAGTTGCCAGATTTGGCGGCGAAGAGTTTATAATCCTTCTTTCCAGGGCTTCTGTGGATGAGGGCTGTGCCTTTGCGGAAAGACTGCGAAAAATAATCATGGAGAAGACATTCTCAATAGGTTCTCTTTCATTGAAGATCACTTCCAGTTTCGGCGTTTCTTCATTGCGGGATGTCAGCGGCAAAACCTTGGAGAACTATTACTATCATGCGGATCAAGCTCTCTACCAAGCCAAGCAGAGCGGAAAAAACAGGGTAGAAAAAGTCTGCAGCCGTGTTGACCTGGAAATCTCAAGCAAAACAAAAACCCAACCCGAACTGCAGAACTAATGACGTACAAAAAATCAAAAGGGACAATCCCTTTTGATTTTTTGCCTTTTTTATATTTTGACTAAACCCGTGTCATACGTTCGGTTTAGTTTTTCTTATCTTTCAGCACCGCCTGGGCTGCTGCCAACCTGGCAATGGGCACCCGGAAGGGTGAGCATGATACGTAATGCAATCCCGTCTTGTAGAAGAATTCTATCGAAGAGGGATCGCCGCCGTGTTCTCCGCAAACTCCCAGCTTGATATCGGGTCTGGTCTTCTTGCCCAATTCAACTGCCATCTGCACCAGCTTGCCTACCCCTGCCTGATCCAGCCTTGCAAAGGGATCGTTCTCGTAGATCTTCTTATCGTAGTAAGCTTCGAGGAAGCTTCCCGCGTCGTCTCTGCTGAAACCGAAGGTCATCTGGGTCAGATCGTTTGTACCGAAGGAGAAGAACTCTGCCTCGGTGGCAATTTCATCCGCCGTTACCGCAGCTCTGGGGATTTCCAGCATTGTTCCCACCAAATATTTCAGATCGATGCCGGATTTCTCGATGATGGCGTCGGCAGTTTTCACAACTACATCTTTTACATACGCCAATTCCTTAACTTCGCCCACGAGGGGAATCATGATCTCGGGAACCAGGTTCCACTCGGGATGTCTCTTCTGCACGTTGATGGCAGCTTCGATAACTGCTGTCGTCTGCATTTCGGCAATCTCCGGATAGGAAACCGTGAGACGGCAGCCTCTGTGTCCCATCATGGGGTTGAATTCGTGAAGGGAAGTGACTACCTCTTTCAGAGCTGCAACTTCCATCTTCATCTCCTTAGCCAATTCAGCGATATCCTCCTCATCGGTGGGCAGGAACTCGTGAAGCGGCGGATCCAGGAAACGGATGGTAACGGGATATCCTTCCATGGCTTCGAATATTGCTTCAAAATCGCTCCTCTGCATGGGCAGCAGCTTTGCCAGCGCAGCCCTTCTCTGCTCTTCCGTCTTAGAAACAATCATTTCGCGCATGGCTGCAATCCTGCCGGAGTCAAAGAACATGTGCTCCGTACGACAGAGCCCGATTCCCTCTGCTCCGAATTCTCTTGCCTTAGCTGCATCCTGAGGCGTATCCGCATTGGTTCTAACCTTCATGGTGCGGATTTCATCAGCCCATTTCATGATTCTGTCGAAGTTGCCGGAAATAGAAGCATCCACTGTGGGAATAGCCTCCCCGTATATGTTGCCGGTAGAACCGTCGAGGGAAATGTAGTCGCCTTCCTTGAACTCTTTTCCGCCCAATGTAAATTTCCCGGCTTCTTCGTTTATAACAATATCTCCACAGCCGCAAACACAGCAGGTACCCATACCTCTGGCAACAACGGCAGCGTGTGAGGTCATGCCGCCGCGAACCGTGAGGATACCTTCAGAAAAATGCATTCCCTCAATATCCTCCGGGGAAGTTTCCAATCTCACTAAGATTACCTTCTCACCTCTTCTGCCCCATTCCGCAGCGTCGTCGGCAGTAAATACCACCTTACCGCATGCAGCGCCCGGGGAAGCCGGAAGGCCTTTTCCGATGGGTTTTGCCGCTTTCAGCGCATCCGCGTCAAATTGGGGATGCAGGAGTGTATCCAGCTGATTCGGATCGATCATGGCCACCGCTTCGGCAGGTGTAATCAAGCCTTCGTCAACCATATCACAGGCAATCTTCAGCGCTGCGGCAGCGGTTCTCTTGCCGTTTCTTGTCTGCAGCATGTACAATTTACCCTCTTCTATGGTAAATTCCATGTCCTGCATATCTTTATAGTGTTTCTCGAGAGTATATGCAATCTTATAGAACTCCTCGTAAACCTTTGGATTGATTTCCTTAAGCTGATCGATGGATTGAGGGGTCCTTATACCTGCAACAACGTCTTCTCCCTGGGCATTCATGAGGAATTCGCCGTAGAGTTTAGCTTCTCCGGTAGCCGGGCTTCTTGAGAAAGCCACACCGGTACCGGAATCATTGCCCATATTGCCGAAGACCATGGCCTGCACATTGACTGCAGTGCCCCAGGAATGAGGAATATCGTTTATCTTCCTGTAGTAAATAGCTCTGGGATTGTTCCAGGAGCGGAATACGGCCTTTATGGCGCCGAAGAGCTGCTCTATCGGATCGCTGGGGAAATCCTCTCCCACCTTGTCCTTATATTCTTTCTTGAACAGTTCACACAGGGTCTTGAAGTCATCTGCGTCAAGATCTATGTCATCCTTAACGCCTTTTTTCTCCTTTAACTCATCTATGAGCCTCTCAAAGTACGACTTGCCTACTTCCATTACAACATCGGAATACATTTGAATGAATCTCCTGTAAGAATCGTAGGCAAATCTGGGATTGTTCGTCTTTTTCGCAAAGCTTTCCGCCACCTCATCGTTCAAGCCAAGGTTCAGGATAGTATCCATCATGCCTGGCATGGACGCTCTCGATCCGGAACGGACCGAAACCAACAGCGGATTATTCACATCGCCAAACTTTTTCCCCATGATTTCTTCAAGCTTGGCAATGTTTGCCATGATTTCTTCCCGGATTTCGTCATTGATAGTTTCGCCGTCCTCATAGTATTGAGTGCAGGCTTCCGTCGTAATGGTAAATCCGGGGGGCACAGGCATGCCTAAATTGGTCATTTCGGCCAGATTAGCACCCTTACCTCCCAAAAGCTCCCGCATGGAACCATTACCTTCGCGGAACAGATAAACATACTTCTTCTTGCTCATAAGTCATTACTTCTCCTTCTATTTAAAATTGTATTTTGTCCTCAATGTAAGCTCTGATGTCAGATATGGGCAGTCTGATCTGTTCCATAGTATCCCTGTCACGGATGGTTACAGTTTGATCTGCTTCAGTGTCAAAATCCACAGTGATGCAAAAAGGCGTACCGATCTCGTCCTGTCTCCTGTAACGCTTGCCAATACTTCCGGTCAGGTCAATATCCACCATGAAATATTTGGATAGTTCCTCATGGAGAGCTATAGCGGTCTCATTCAGCTTCTTCGTCAATGGAAGAACAGCTGCTTTGAAAGGCGCCAGAGCCGGATGGAAACGAAGCACGACACGCTTGTCCTCTTTTCCGTTGACATCAACCACCGTCTCTTCGTCGTAGGCATCGCATAGGAACGCCAAAGTCACGCGGTCCGCGCCGAGAGAAGGCTCTACACAATAGGGTATATATCTCTCGTTGGTTTCGGGATCCAAATAAGTCATGTCTTGTCCCGAGTGCTCCTGATGCTGCTTCAGGTCATAATCGGTACGGTCCGCGATGCCCCATAGTTCGCCCCATCCAAAGGGGAATTTATACTCAATGTCCGTAGTAGCTTTACTGTAATGAGAGAGTTCTTCTTTCTCATGATCCCTCATGCGAATATTCTCCATTTTCATGCCGAGGGATTTGAGCCAGTCTATACAGAAATTCCTCCAGTATTCGAACCATTCCAGATCCGTTCCCGGTTTGCAGAAGAATTCCAGCTCCATCTGCTCAAACTCTCTTGTTCTGAACGTGAAATTGCCGGGAGTTATCTCGTTGCGGAAGGATTTGCCTATCTGGGCGATTCCGAAAGGTATCTTTTTTCTCGTCGTTCTGGCTACATTTCGGAAATTAACAAAGATGCCCTGAGCCGTTTCAGGCCGCAAAAACAATTCCGCCTGAGAATCTTCAGTGACTCCCTGAAAGGTTTTGAACATGAGGTTGAACTTGCGGATTGAAGTAAAATTGTGTTCTCCGCAATCCGGGCAAGGAATCTTTTGCACGGCAATAAAATCCTGTAATTTCTCGTTGGACCAACCGTCTACAGTGACGGACATACCGTCCTGCGCCTTGATATAGTCCTCAGCCAGTTTGTCGGCCCGAAATCTGGATTTGCAGTTCTTACAATCGATAAGAGGATCGGAAAACCCGTCTACATGGCCTGATGCCACCCATGTTTTCCGGTTCATCAGGATGGCGGCGTCCAGTCCCACGTTGTATTTGGATTCCTGAACAAATTTTTTCCACCATGCCTGTTTGACGTTATTTTTGAGTTCTACACCAATAGGGCCATAATCCCAGGTATTTGCCAACCCTCCGTATATTTCGGATCCGGGAAATACAAACCCCCTGGACTTGGCCAAAGCCACGATTACGTCCAATGAAAATTCTTTGCTCATATTATCTTATTGCTCCATTCACTGAATCTATTTTTATTGTTATAAAACAAAACAATAAACTTATTCGGGTGTGCCGTCTTCTTATTCCGCGTCTTCCTTATCGCTTGCTTCTGCGCCGCCTTCTGCGTCGTCCTCAGCGTCGTCGTCAAGCTCTTCATCCTGGTCGCTTTCCTTCTTAACGGCTTTGCTTATGGCTTCATTGGCCTTTGATTTTACATTTTCAAATACGTCGCTGCTCTTTTCCATAACTTCGTCGGCTATGACAGCGCCTTTTTCCACTACATTTTCAAAGGTATCCGATGCAATCCCGCTGATGTCTACAACTTCACCGTTGTCCTTAACCAGTTCTACGGTGCACTTGGTTCCAAAGATTGCAATGACTCCCGCTACAGCCGCCCAAGGAGCCAGCACCGAACCGATAATGCCCACATTAACGGGCAGATTCAGAATTACATCATCGCCTTTTCTGACGATGATCTTGGAAACATTGCCTTTGCGAATGGCGCTCTTTAGTTTTTCAACAATTACTTCGCTCTGCTCTTTCAGCTTGCTTTTCGACTTGATGTCGATGGATTCTTCGATGCTGATAATCGCATCTACCACGCTGCCGTCAGCCGCTTCCAAGGCTTCCTTTGCTTCTTTGTAGCTGACGCCTGTTCTATCCTTTACCAGTTCAATTTTCTCAAGAGTAATTTCCATGATAATACCCCTTTCCTTCTTAAATCTCTAACAATAACGTTTTCATGCAGAGGTTTTTCCGCCGTCTACCGGCAGTCCAGAAATTCCTCGGTCTTGAGACTGCTGATGTCCAAATGGTACTCGATATAATTCCTTAAAACTCTTTTGATCCATTCCAGTATACTATCGTCCAAAGCCAGATTCTCCAAGTGAGATAAGGATCTTTGAGTCAGGAATTTAATCACACCTACTATATCAAATCCCGCTTTGTAAATCAATTGCCCGTTGCCATCGGCAAGGGATCTGCAGGATTCGCATACAACTCCGCCATTTTCAACGCTGAAGCCGGTTAAACTCTCGCCGGCACCGCACAACACACAGGCATCAAGCTGGGGTGAGTTGCCGTTCAATGCCAAAGCTTTCAGCAGGTAGGCCACAAGCAACGTATCGTACTTCTTGGTACGCTTCTCCATCAGGGAGAGGAATTCCTTCAGCAGAGAAAACAACTTGGTCGCCGGAGCCTCTTCCGGCAACAGTTTATCCGTAAACTCCATCCCGTAGGATGCGCAGAGAAATTTATCTATATCCTCTCCGATGGAGTAGTGGCTGGCTATAGTTTCACAGCCGTTTACATGATAGTTGTCTCCGGTCTTTTTGATCTGATATCTCCCGTAAGTAAAAGGCCGCAGAGCCAAGGCCGCACGATTTTTCCCCTTTTCGCTGATATATGTTCCGGCACTTATTTTGCCGTAACGCTTGGTAAAGATTACAAGCATGCGCCTGCCGCCTGATATCTTTATTTGTTTAAGCACAATGCCTTCTGTTTCAGCATACATTTGAGCCCTTATTCTTTCCGATACCCGAATTCAGATATGAAGAACGGGTTGTCTCTCCAGTTTTCCTTGATTTTTACCCAGATTTCCAGAAAGACCTTTGTCCCCAACAGAGCTTCCAGCTCAAGTCTTGCACTCTTTCCTATGCCTTTCAGTTTCTTGCCTTCCTTGCCTATAATAATGCCTTTGTGAGACTTCTTTTCGCAGTATATGACCGCTCCGATCCTGGTCAGGTTTTCGTCTTCTTCATAACTTTCGATCTCCACGGCAATACCGTGAGGAACTTCTTCCTCCAAATAGAGGAGGGTCTTTTCACGGATAATTTCGCTGATGAGAAATCTTTCCGGGTGGTCCGTAACCATGTCCTCCGGGAAGTACATGGGTCCTTCCTCCATCAGCTCTTCGATGGCGTCCACCAATTCCTGAACGTTTTTGCCGTTCAGAGCGGATATTCCAAAGATCTTATGGAAAATACCTGTTTCATCGTACTCATCATATATGTGGCGAAATACGTCCGGCGGAAGCTTGTCAATTTTGTTGATGGCAAGAATGCGGGGTGTTTCCACCTGTTTTAATAAATCCAGTATATATTTATCCCCGGGCCCGCTTACATCATCCACGATGAAGACTATGACATCCACCTCTTTTAAAGTCTTGAGGGCCATTTCAGTCATGTATCCGCCGAGTTTTGTTCGCGGCTTGTGAATGCCGGGTGTGTCGATAAATACCAGTTGGCTGCGAAGGCCGTTCTCATCGGTCCTGGTATAGATGCCTCTTATCCTGTTTCGCGTCGTCTGGGGCTTATCCGTGATAATTGCGATCTTTTCGCCCAGTATTGCGTTCAGCAATGTAGATTTCCCCACGTTTGGGCGTCCAATGATTCCAGCAAAACCCGATTTCATAATTTCTCCTATAATTTTTATAGTATAGTTGATAACATCTAATATGTATAGTGTTATTTATTTATCGAACTAGACGGAAACCTTCCGGTAATAGCTCCTGTATCGTATAGACCTTCAAATGGTCTTCATCATCGCCGGTTATAATCCGCAAATCATCGCTAAACTCGAACATAAACTGCCGGCAAATCCCGCATGGAAGCACCGCCCCTTCCCCCGACACCACGGCGATGGCAGTGAACTTACGCTTTCCTTCCGAGACAGCTTTTACAAAGGCAGTTCTCTCGGCGCAAATGGTGGCTCCAATAGATGAATTTTCCACATTAACGCCTGTAAAAACCTCCCCGGTTTCGCTGAGAAGGGCTGCCCCCACAGTAAATTTGGAAAAGGGCGCATAGGCGTTTTTCAAAGCTTCCTTTGCCTTTCGATAAAGATCTTTGTCCGTAATCATTACGATAACTCCTCTCTTTTCAAGCCCAATTGCTCCATAACCGATTCCTCAAGTTGTCTCATGTCCTTTTTTTCGTCCTCTTGTTCATGATTAAGGCCAAGCAAGTGAAACATGCTGTGCACAAACAGGTATACTAATTCCCGTTCGGGAGAATGACCGAAATCATCCGCCTGAAGCAGAGCCTGCTCAGTGCAAATTACCACGTCTCCCAGCAGTATATTCCCTTGTTCGGGGATCTCCTCCGGGTTTTCGTATTGCGGAAAAGAGAGCACGTCAGTAACTCTATCTACATTCCGATAAAGCGCGTTGAGCTCTTTCATCTCCTCACTGCTGACGAAAGTAACTGAAACCGTCACCCTCTCAGGATCCAAATCCTTTTTTGCAAGGCACAGTTCTGCAGCCTGATACATTTTCTGGAGTATAGATTCTCCCGGCTTCCTTTCATCACTGAATATAATTTCCATAGTGCCCTCCCTCCCCTTAACACTAACCGCTATTGCTATTGCTATTGCTATTCTTATTCTCGATCTTCCTGATCATACTCATACCTTTGCTCTCGCTCCCGGAGCTCTTCCTCTTCATCATCATCGGAGAGCATTCGTTGCTCGTAGGCGTTTATAATCCTCTTTACAAGGGGATGGCGCACTACGTCTGCATCATTGAGAAAACAGAATTTAATACCCGCTACGCCATCCAATGTATGATGAGCATCGATGAGCCCCGATTTTTTGCCCCGGGGAAGATCGATTTGTGTGATGTCTCCGGTGACAATTGCCTTAGACCCAAAACCCAGCCTGGTTAAAAACATCTTCATCTGTTCCCTGGTTGTGTTTTGAGCCTCATCGAGAATAATGAAGGAATTGTCCAGGGTTCTTCCTCTCATATATGCCAGAGGCACAACTTCAATGACTTCTCGCTCTTTAAGCCTCAATGCGTTATCTCGCCCCAGTATATCATAAAGGGCATCGTAAAGGGGTCTCAAATAGGGATCCACCTTTTCCTGAAGATCACCCGGAAGAAATCCCAGGCGCTCTCCCGCTTCCACCGCCGGTCTTGCGAGAACAATTTTAGCTATTTCCTTGTTCTTCAATGCATTGATGGCTAAAGCGACGGCGATATATGTTTTTCCCGTACCTGCAGGGCCGATGGCAAACACTACGTCATGGGCTTTGATGCTCCTGGCATAGTGGGTCTGGCCGATAGTTTTTGGCCGGACCGCTTTCCCGCGATGGGTAAAGCATATTACGTCTTTATTGATATTGCTTTCAAGATAGGATATCCCCTTCTCTTTCAAGCTGATTACATAGTTCACCTTCTGGGTATCCAGAACCTCTCCGGACCGAAGAATGGCTATGAGTTCATCGATAACTTCTTCGGCTTTTGCCGCTTCTTTTCCTTGCAATACGATTTCGTCCTGTCTCAGAACGATATTGACATCGTAGCTATCCTGAATGATTTTCAGATTGGCATCCAGGTTTCCGAAAAGTTGTTCGCTTTCATCATCATCGTTTATTCTTATGCGTATTTCTTCAATCTGCATATTTTCCAAATGTAATTTTTCCTTCCTCTTCTTTATTGAATTTTTTGTTGGTCATTGCTTTGGTCCCTGGGCACATCCCGGGGGATAAATGGTTTCTTTTCACCAATTTGTTCCAAAGCTTCTACCATAATTGTAACCTTTATTATATTTTCTTCCGGCAAAAACTTCAAACTTTTATTTATTATTTGGGCTGATTGGGGAACATTCTCCTGAATAAGCTGTCTTGCCTGCCGTTTTGCCTGTTTTTCCACCTCTTCTCCGGTCCGTTTCCCCCGGTATAATTCCAGCTCTGAAACGCGATTCACGGCAAGCTCCAGCGGAACAGGCCAGAGAATGTCAATGAGCTTCTTTTCTTCATATACGGAGGTTTCAAAGGGGGTAATAAAACCGGACGTACTCAATGTACGATCACCAATGGTCAACCGGATGCCGGGTATGCTCTTTCCCGTTTTGCGTTTTTCCAATTTGTAAACATCCTGGTAACATATAAAGCGATAGACCGTTTTGGCATAAACTTCTCCGTCAGCGTGTACATATCGGTAGACTTTGCTTTCCGGATCCAGGCTGTAGGTTTTGTCCTCAATCTCTAGTATACCCGAAATCAGCACATCTCCAACGTGTACAAAGTCACCTTTTTCAACCTCACCTTTGCCTTCCTTTGCAATTACTTTTTCGATGTATCCTTCTTTTACTGCAATTATATGGCAGGGCTGGCTCTCGTCAACTTCCTCAATGGGTTCGGTCCCCTCAACAACTGTAACTTCTGCCAAACCACCTTTAAAGGTAATTCCTATCCAACTTAGGATATCCAGTTTTCTGTACATTTCAATCTCTACCCGATCAGGGTCGACAAACCGGCTGCACCCCACATACAGGCCCGCATCCTTTAAATGCTGGAGTATTTCCCGTTCTGTAAGACTTTCATAACCGTAGACCCGAATTTCCGAAATAAAGGAAGTTTGCAAAAAAAGAATGATAATAAATAGAATAACACCCGCAACGGCGCTTCGATTGGACAACATCTGAATGAGAAGAGGCTTCAGCCCTTTTTCCCGCGTTACAGTCAGCCGGTATTTGCTGCCTGCCATCCGGGTTAACCGCAACCAATCTTTTCCGTTTACATCAGCCGTGAATTCGCAATCGCTCAATATCCTGATATTTCTTAAACCGATGCCTTCTTTCAGGCATTGAGAAAGCAGTCTGTGAATTTCGAAGCCTTCAATCCGGATGGTTTTATAATGCATGGCTTACCTCTCGCGCTGGAACAATTCAATGGTCTTTATCTCTCCGCTTACAACGACCCTTTCATCGGAGAGCTGCCTTATGGACAGATCACTTCCGCTCAACGAAATGTATCCGGAACCGCACTTGGCTACAATATTATTATCAGTGACAATGAGGAGTTGTTTTACGTGATCCAGCACGCCGGTTTTGCCGCCTACCAACACGCGAGGCAGATTGACGCTGAAATCAAAAATCAATTCGTCCATAACAAACATATACAGCCCTCCAGTCTGTATAGATTATGATTCCGGCGAAAAAAAAATAACCCGACACAGTCGGGTTATCAATCCTTATGTTGGTTTTTGATTTTGTGTCACTGAAGGAAGTTCTCAACCATCTTCCTTACGATAGCACCGTCGGCCTTGCCTTTCACCTTTGGCATTACCGCTCCCATGAGTTTTCCCATGTTCTGCCTTCCGCCGTCGATCCCAAGATCTTTGGCCGTCTGCTCAACGATTTCGGCGACCTCCGCTTCTGTCAGCTGTTTGGGCAGATATCCCATCAATATCTCGATTTCTTTGTTATAGGTTTCTAATAAGTCCGTTCGCTCTGCTTTCTCAAAATCAGAGAGGGCATCCTTACGCATTTTAACTTGTTTGGTCAGAATGTCTATGACACCCTGATCATCCAGTTCTACCCTGTGATCTACTTCGTACTGCTTTATCGCAGCCCTTGCCATACTCACCGCATTTTTTCTTACTTCGTCTTTGGCTCGCATGGCTTCTTTATAATCGTTTGCCAATCTGTCTTTTAAAGACATGAGCAACACCTCATTTATATGTTACCTTTTCGCTTTTTTACGAGCGGCTTCTGACTTCTTCTTCCTCTTGACGCTAGGCTTTACGTAATGCTCTCTCTTTCTGATTTCAGACATTACGCCGTCTCTTGCGCAAGAGCGCTTGAATCTCTTCAGCGCACTTTCGAGGTTTTCACCTTCTCTAACAACAACCTGTGCCATTTATCCATTTTCCCTCCCTCCGTAATTAGGACTTCAGATGCACTGTTACTCCCGGAAAGCTCTGCTCTGTCCAAATGGAGTAAATGGAACGGTTCCACCTATAACGAGCCCATTATACACACTGCCGTCGAAATAATCAAGAATTTATTACATGCAAAAGTAAATTAGAGATCAGCCCGGAGGCCATTGCATCTTTCTCTTTCCGAGCAGATGAAAATGCAGATGCTTCACAGTCTGCAGACCATCTTCTCCGCAATTGGAAACCAGACGATAGCCGTTTTCCAATCCCAGCTCGGATGCAATGTCCTTTACTTTTGCCATAAGCCATCCCATGACCTCCTTATGGTCTGTGGTCACCTCATCCAGCGAAGCAATATGCTCTTTTGGAATAATGAGCACATGAACCGGGGCCTGGGGATTCAAATCGTGAAAGGCGATAATTAAATCGTCTTCGTAAACGATGTTTCCAGGTATCTCTTTTTTTGCAATCTTGCAAAAGATACAGTTGTCCATGTTATCACTCCTGACGATTTCGCTTAATTGATTCAAAATCTTACACGACGGCTCTGTAAACTATACAATAAAATATCATTTCACGCAACGGTTTTTAGGGTTTTTATGCTATTTATCACAAAAAGTTCCCCTTACGCCATCAAGATATATCTCCGAAAACTTGACCTCTTTCAGAGTATTCAACAGACATTGTCCATGTTTTTCGTCGTCGACCTGACAGTATACCTTGATGTAGTTGTCGGAAAATCCGGATACCATACCGGATGTGTCATCATATTCCTCAAAAAGCACTTTTCTCCTGTCGCCGATTGTACCTTTTAGAAAATCCCGGGAAGACTCCTCGGCTATTCTTATTAACTCTGCACTTCTGGCCTTCTTCGTTTGGGGGTCCACCTGTTCCCTCATCTCAGCCGCTTTCGTTCCCGGACGTTTGGAATAAGGGAATACATGGGTTTTGAGAAAACCAACCCGCTTTACCATATCCGCACTGTCCTTGAAATCTTTTTCCCTTTCGCCGGGAAAGCCTACGATAACATCCGTAGTAAGTCCATAACCGGCATCAGCCTTTCGCAGAACCTCAACGATTTCAAGATACTCTTTCCGGCCGTAATGGCGGTTCATGGCCTTAAGTATTCTATCGCTGCCGCTTTGGAGGGAGAGATGCATATGATGGCAGAGCTTGTCGTACTTCAACAACCTCTCAGCAAGAGAAGCGTTTATAACCGTAGGCTCCAATGAGCTCAGACGGATTCGAAAATCTCCGGGGAGATCATTTAATTGCTTGACAATAATCTCTATTCCGTAAACATCCTTTTCCTCCGACCGGAAGTCTTCTTCCGATCCATACAGGGCGGTATTGATGCCCGTAAGCACCAGTTCCTTGAATCCCTTCTCCAGAAGACTTTTGGCCTCCCTGATTATATCCTGGCTCGCTCTGCTCCGGGCTGCCCCTCTTGCATATGGTATAATGCAATAGGAACAGAATTGATTGCATCCGTCCTGTATTTTGATATAGGCCCTGGTCCGTGATTCCATAGAAGTAATTATGCCGCTCTCTTCGTATTCTTTCAGCTCTTCTCTGGGAAGTATGTGGATGTAAGGGCCTTCTTGCTCCTTTTTTATCTGCCTGTCTTGCAGCAGTTTCTCTATGTGGTCCGGCAAAGCATTTTTTTCATTATTTCCTATAACAAGGTCTACTCCGTCTATGGCTGCCGCCTCTTCCGGATTAACCTGGGCGTAGCAGCCGATAACCGCAACTATGCTGCCGGGGTTTTGTCTCTTCATCCTCCGGATATATTGCCGTGACTTTCTGTCAGCCAAGCTTGTAACGGTACATGTGTTTACCACATATATGTCCGCATGCTCAAACTCATCCGTTATTTCAAAACCCCGCTTAATAAAATTTTCCTTTAACCCTTGGGTTTCGTATTGATTTACTTTACAGCCCAAAGTATAGAATGCAATTTTCTTTTTTGTATTTCCCACGGTTCTGTCCTCGGTTCTGTTCAATTTATATTTCCAGCTCGTACATGATCATTGCCAGAGTCGCAGGTCCGGCAGTCTCGGTACGTAAGATTGTCTTTCCCAGGGATACGGATTTCCCGCCCGCATCCACAACTGCCTGAGCCTCTTCTTGTGAAAAGCCGCCCTCAGGGCCGATAATTACGGCAATGTTCTCTTTTTTATCCTTCAAATTGCGAAGCACATCCTTGATGGAGGCGTCGTTTTCATCTTCATACGGAAACAGGACTAAATCATACTGTGCCAGGTCATCCAGCATTTCGTTAAAATTCAGGCTTTTCTTTACCTCAGGCACGATTCCCCTCTTGCACTGCTTGACGGCTTCCGCAGATACTCTGTTCCAGCGATCCAGCTTCTTCTCAATGCCATGTTTCTCCGTAACTATGGTTCTTGCCGTAATTATGGGAACTATGCTATAGACCCCCAGCTCCACCGATTTCTGAATGATGGTTTCCATCTTGCCTTGCTTCGGAACGGCTTGATAGAGCGTAACTTTGATTTGCGGTTCCCTTGCAAATTTCTGCTTGTCGAGAATCCGCACCGTAACCATTGCCGGGCCGATATCTACGATCTCCGTTAAATATTCGAAGGCATTGCTGTCG
>Ga0116180_1000740_pt1 | contig 29221 bp, 16 predicted proteins | sample AD_UKC073_MetaG_FD_89804 | JGI IMG/M metagenome (GOLD analysis project Ga0116180, IMG submission 89804) | Active sludge microbial communities of municipal wastewater-treating anaerobic digesters from USA - AD_UKC073_MetaG | ecosystem: Engineered > Bioreactor > Anaerobic > Digestate | place: USA... | reverse complement strand
GTCGGCGTGGGCGTCGGCGTGGGCGTCGGCGTGGGCGTCGGCGTGGGCGTCGGGGTCGGGGTCGGAGTGGGCGTCGGGGTCGGGGTGGGCGCGGTGCCGAAGGCGATTTCCGCATCGACGAAGTAGGACGACGCCGACCAGGATGACGTCGGCATCCCGCCAGCGGGTCCGTAGAAGAACCGCCCGTTGTTGCCGCCGGGAGCCGTGATGTAGCCGCTCGTGACATCCGCTGCGAAGTAGTCGGAGGTCATCGCATAGCGTCCGCCCGGCGAGAAGTACGACACGACGTAGGTGCGTCCCGGCTTGACCTCCACCGGAGTCGAGAGCGCGGCCCGCTGCCATCCCGACGTCGTCTCGTTCTCGAAGGCGACCGTCGCCAGAAGCGAACCGTCGTCGCCCCAGAGGTGACCGATGTGCGCCCCGGTGTTGGCCGCGCCCTTGTAGAAGCGGATCGCCGTGGCGCGCCCCGAGTAGGCCACCGTGAACGCCGTGCCCAGCTCGACCGGGTCGGTATCGGTGATGGCGCCTACCGCGGGCACCGTCTCGCCGAAGAGGTTGCCGACCACGCCGTCGAGGTTCGGCTCGACCGTGGTGAACGTCCACTGCTTCAGCGATTGTCCGCCGACTCGAACATTGGCGGTGTACGTCGTCGCGAGCGCGAGCTCAGAGCTCGGGACGAAGGTCACGGTGCGGGTCGCGGCGCTGTAGCTCGACGTGCCGGGCACGACGATCCCACCGGCAGTGAGAACCAGATCGGTGTCGGCACGGTGCTCCGAGAGCGTCGCGCTGACCGACGCGTTCAAGGCCACCGAGCCACCGTCGGGGGACGCGTCTGTCACTTCGAGCGCCGGGGTGGTCGGCGTCCCCGCGCTGAAGACGACGTCTACGAAGTAGTTGGAAGACTGCCACGAGGCTGCCGGGGCCACGCCACCGGCGCCGTACCGATACAGACCGTTGTTCGTGCCCGCGGTGAGCGGCCCGCTTACGACGGGCGACGCGAAGTACTTCGCGCTCGAGGCATACTTCCCCTGCGGGGAGAAGTACGAGACCGTGTAGCTCGCCCCCGCCGCGAGCGTGACGGGTGAGACGAGGGAAGCGGTCTGCCAGCCCTCGGCGGATCCGGCTCCGAAGGCGACGGAAGCCAGCGCGGTGCCGTCGCTCGACCACAGCGTGCCCGTGTGCGCGCCGGAGTCTCCCGGGGCCTTCAGGAATCGGATCGCGGTGACCTGCCCTGCGACCGCCGAGGTGAACGACATCCCAAGCTCGACCGGAACCCCGTCGGCAGCGTAGCCGACCGGTGCCGGCACGGTGTTGCCGAAGAATGAGCCGTCCCAGGCGACAGCGTCGTTCACGATGTCGAACGCCCATGTGCGGTCGCGGCCGGGACCGGACGTGGCTGACACACCTGTGAGTACGACCACGACGTTCGCCCCCTTGGCGAACGCGGCGTCCGGCGTGAACGTTGCGATTCGGCCACTCGCGTCGAGCGTGACTGTCCCCGTGACGGCTGCGCCGTTGGCGGTGACTCGCATGCTCGGCGCCGCCGTCAACGATTCGCTGAAGGTTGCAGACACGGCAGCGTCGACCGGCACGTCGATCGCACCCCCGGTCGGCGACGTCGAGACCAGCGACGGTCCCTGAACCGATCGCTCGAACACCACGTCGACGAAGTAGCTCGTTGTCGAGGTCTGCGACGGGAAGCCGCCCTGGTAGGTGAAGACACCCGCGCGCTCCGGCACGGTGATCGGACCACGCGATGAGGACGTGGCGAAGGCCGCCGGGGTCACCGAGTAGCCGCCGACCGGGGCGAGATATGACACCGTGTACTCGATGCCAGGCGTGACGTCCACGGGCGTCGCGAAGATCGCCGTCTGCCAGCCGGAGATCGTCTCGCCGCCGAAGTCGACGGTTGCGAGCCGCTCACCCGACGGGCCCCAGAGCGCACCGGAATGCGGACCGCCGTTGTTCGCGCCTCGGAAGTAGCGCACGCCGGTGATCAGGCCAGGCTCCGTCACCGAGAACCGCATGCCAAGGGTCACGGAATCGGTGTCGATGTCAGAGGAGATGAGCGGGCGGTCGGTGTCTTTGTACAGCGAGCAGGGGCACTCACCCTCGGGGAGCTCGGGCGTCGCCGTCGTGAACTTCCACGGCGTCCCCGGATCGAAGGCTGTGCCGTCGACGGGCGTCGCGGTCAGCGTGACCTGGTACTGCGTCAACTCGGCGAATGGCTCCGCGGGGACGAATCGCACCGTGCGCGTCGGCTCGTCGTACGACACGACACCGGTGACGGGGTTCGCCCCGTGCGCCACGGTCAGCGCGACCGAGCCGGGAATCACGGGCCGAGTGAACACGGCCGACACGTCGGAGTTGACCGGCACGGCCGTTGCGTCGGCTGCAGGTTGGCGCGCTGCCAGGCGTACCGGCGATTGCGAGGTCGACTCGAAGACGGCGTCGACGTAGTAGTTGGCGTTGCCCCACGTGCTCGTCGGGAATGCGCCGGCGTTTCCGTACACACCGGGGCTCGCCGCCCCCACGCCGGACGCGATGGTGAGCGGCGCCGAGGCCCGACCGCGATACGGCCAGTATTCGTCCGCATAGGCGTATCCGCCCTGTGGCGCGGTGTACGACACGACGTACCTCGTCGCCGCCTGCACCGAGACTGGGGCGTCGAAGAGCGCCGTCTGCCAGCCCGTCGCGGTCTCACCGGCGAAGGTCACGCCCGCCAGCTGCTGCCCGTCGCTGCTCCACAGGCGCCCGGTGTGCACGCCGGTGTTGGCTGGCCCCTTGTAGAAGCGCACGCCCGTGACAAATCCGTCGCGGTCCGGGGTGAACTGGAGGCCGACCTCAACTGACTGGGGGTCGTCGGTCGAAGCGAGCGTCGGCTGTTCGTCGCCGAGCGCCGAGTACGGACCCGATACGTCCACGGTGCGGGTGACGCCGGTCGCCGAGAAGTTCGCGCTGTCGTCGATGGCACGCGCGATGATCGTCGCCGTTTCGAACCCCTGCTGCACGTAGCTGTAAGTCCAGTTCGTCGTGCCCTTCGCAGGGTGCCATGAGATGCCGCCATCGGTCGAGACCTCGACGCCGGCAACGCGACCCGCGGCGTCCGCGGCAGTGCCTGTGACAGTGACGACCGAGCCGTGGGCGAGCCGCTGATTCTCGAGCGGCGTCTCGATGTGCGTCACGGGGGGTGTCGCGTCGGTCGATGGCGTGGCGGCGACCAGTCCGGCCATGAGCGAGCCCGGCTGCGCGCCCATGTCTGCGAGGAGGTTGACCTGAGCCTGCTGCATGCGGGGATCGGCCGGAACCTTCGTTCCGTCGTGCTGGCTGTCCAGCCCCCAGCCCCACTGCACGCTGGCCGCCGAGAAGACGAGCGCACCACTGGCGGCGCGATACAGGGTCACGTGATGCTCAGTCATGCCGGGCGTCACTGTGTTGCCGTAGTCGGTCAGGTACTGCGGCGTGGGCCCCTGCGTCGTCGACAATCGGATGAGGCCCTCGGGGCGGAATCCGTTGTCGATATCTTCGTTGGACTCGTACCCGACGGTCTGATCGGCCAGCTCGACGGAGGTTCCTGCCGGCAGCGCGTCGAGTCCCGAGTTCCGCCAGAGCCGGTACTTGCCCTCGTCCGAGTTGACGGTCACCGGCAGATAGACGTCGTTGACCATGTACATCGTGCCCGTGAGGCTGTTCTCCGGGCTGTGCCCGCCCTGCGCCGCGCCAGCAAACCGCGGGTCGCGCCAGGTACCGGTCCATTCCGATGCCGGGTCGATCTTTCCGTTGCCCCAGGTCTCCTTGTACGACACGAGGGTGCGGTGGTCCGTGCGCGATGGGTCCGCCGATGGCTCGTACCGCGTACGCCAGTAGCCCTCGTTTCCGGTCAGGAACTGCATGTTGACGCCCGCATCGCGCGCAGCCTCCATGTTCGCGCGCTGCGCGCCCGACCAGTACTCGTCGTGGCCGACCGAGAGGAACACGTTGTGGTTCAGGAGCTCGCTGCCCCGCCGGTCGGTGTCCACGCCGGCGAGGTACGACACGTCGTAGCCGTTGCGCTCAAGGAAGCGGACCGTCGCGTACTCCGACGCGAAGTAGAAGTCTCGCTTCTCAGAACCCTGCCGCGTCGCGAACGGTCGGTTGTAGCTCAGCTTGTACGCGCGGCCGTTCGCGGCGCCCTGATAGAAGTCCGAGCCGCCGTAGGTGTTGTACGCGTGCCAGGTCGGGTCGGAGGTCTGGAACAGCACATCCGAGGTGTTGCCGTCCTGGCGGACGATGAAGATGATGTGGCTCTGCCCGCCCGTGTCGGTGCGCTTGAGGCTCGCGATGTACACGCCCGAGACAGCCGTTGCGGGAACGTCCCAGCCCGCCGACACCGCCCAGGTGCCGCAGTCGTAGAGTTCGGTCGCGAGGTCTGAGATGCACTCAGGCTGCGCCTGCGGGAGCGCGGCCGACGGCGCCAACGAGGCGATGTGACGCGCGCCGAGGCCCTGGTACCAGCCGGTGCGATAGATGTCGATCGTGTAGTTCGAGGCATCCGTGTCGATCTTGAAGTCGATGCGCGAGCCGGCGTTGACACTGATATCGGTGGCGAAGCCTTGGATGCTGGGGTCGCCGGCGCCGTCGATGTCCCAGACATCCGGATCCGTGCCGGGCTGCTGGTTCTCACAGACGATCGCGTTGACCCCCGGGCCGCAGGGGCTGGCCGCCTGGGCGGACGCAGCCGGCTCGAAGGCGATCAGCGACGATGCGACGACCGCGAAAGTCGCAAGCAGCGCGCCGACGCGCGCCCCGAATCGTGGCCGTCGAGCGATGGTGGCCTCTGCAGGCGCAAGTTTCCCCATGTGATGTCCCTAGGTTTGATCGCCAAGGTCGAACCGTCGGCGATCGTCGTCGTCGAAGCACCTCCCAGATGCTTCGCAAAATCCGGACCGGTGCACACGATTCCCCCATGCGCGCGGGTCCATCCCCGCCTGCATCTTATACACAGGATGGCGGAATTCTCACGAAAAATTCAGAAAGTGGCTCGATCGATGTCGGCGAGGAGGTAGTCGGCGATCGCCATCGACGATGTGGCGGCCGGCGACGGCGCGTTTCGCAGCACCGTGATCGGGCCGATGGTGTCGATCGCGAAATCGTCGAGCAGTGAACCATCCCGGCCCCACGCCTGCGCGCGCACGCCGGCGCCCGACTTATGGGTCAGGTCGGCCATCGTCAGCTCGGGCATGAATCGCTGCGCCTGACGGAAGTACGCGGACTTCACCAGCGAGCCCCACACCTCGCTGACGCCCATCCGCCAGTGCTTGCGGGCCAGGGGGAACGCCCCGGGCCACGTCAGCGAGCCCCATGTGTCGCGCACCGAGATCGTGCCCCAGTCGTAGCCCTCGCGGGCCAGGGCGGGAACGGCGTTCGGCCCCACGTGCACGCCATCGTCGAAGCCGCGTGTGAAGTGCACGCCGAGGAACGGGAACCGCGGGTCGGGCACCGGGTAGATCATGCCGCGCACGAGGTCGGCGCGCGCCGGGTCGAGCACCCAGTACTCGCCGCGGAACGGCAGGATGCGCGGCGAGGGATCGGCGCCGACCATCTTCGCGACCGCGTCCGACTGCAGGCCCGCGCAGGCGATCAGCCGATCGGCGTACACGTCTTCGGTCCCGGCCACGACCCGCACGCCGGCGCCCTCGCGGCGGATCTCCGTCACCTCTGCGCCCAGGACGACCCTGCCGCCGGCGGCGCGCACGTCGTCTGCCATCGCCTCGCTGATTGCGGTGTAGTCGACGGCCGCGGTCTGCGGAGAGTGCAGCGCCGCGATGCCGACGCCGTGCGGCTCGATCTCGCGGATCTGCTCGGCGCCGATGCGTCGCAGGCCCGGCACCTCGTTGGCCGTCGCGCGCACCTCGAGGGCGTCGAGCGCACCGATCTCGCTCTCGTCGAGGGCGACGACGAGCTTGCCGAGCTCGCGGTAGGTCAGGGCCTTCTCGGCGCAGTACTCGCGGATCGCGTGGCGGCCGAGGCGGCACAGCTCGGCCTTGAGCGTGCCGGGGGCGTAGTAGATGCCGGCGTGCACGACGCCCGAGTTGTGGCCGGTCTGATGGGCGGCGACGCGGTCCTCCTTCTCGAAGACCACGACCTCGTCGCCTCGCATCGACACCGCCCGCGCGACCGCCAGCCCCACGATCCCGCCGCCCACAACCACGATTCGAGCCATCGACTCCCCCAATCCGGCACCAATCCTACTGACGCGCGCGCACGCGTCAGCGCTGCGCCTCTAGTGTGGATGCCACATCCCACCGCCGACCGAAGGGCCCCATCGTGAGCGAAGCCGACCTCCCCACCGTTCAGGCGACCGCCGATGTCGCGGAGTCGGCCACGCTCGGCCCGCGGACGCGGGTCTGGCACCTCGCGCAGGTGCGCGAGGGTGCGCAGCTCGGCGCCGACTGCAACATCGGCCGCGGCGCATACATCGGCCCGGACGTCGTGCTGGGCGACGGGTGCAAGCTGCAGAACTACGCGCTCGTGTACGAGCCCGCCCGCCTCAGCGACGGCGTCTTCATCGGGCCCGCCGCGGTGCTCACCAACGACGTCTTCCCGCGAGCGATCAACCCCGACGGCACACCCAAGGGCGCCGACGACTGGGAGGCGGTGGGCGTCGAGATCGGCCGCGGCGCGTCCATCGGCGCACGAGCCGTCTGCGTCGCGCCCGTGCAGATCGGCGCCTGGGCGCTGGTCGCCGCCGGCGCGGTCGTCACCAAGAACGTCCCCGACTATGCGCTCATGGTCGGCGTTCCTGCGCGACGCATCGGCTGGGTCGGCCGCGCGGGGCATCCGCTCGAGCAGCGCGACGGTCGCTGGGTGTGCCCGGAGTCCGGCGAGCAGTACCTCGAGACCGACGGCGTCCTCGCGCCGGCAGTGTGAACCTCGGGCACATTCCGCCCGACGCATTCGGAGCTCGCACAGCCGCACGCCCATAAGCTTGTAGGCATGACTGCCGCTGAGAAGTTGACCGGGATCACCATGTTCGGCGCCGAATGGTGCAGCGACTGCCGCCGCACCAAGCGTCAGCTCGACGGCCTCGGCATCGAATACACGTACATCGACCTCGTCGAGACCCCCGACGCCGCAGAGGTGGCCCGCGAGATCTCGGGACGCACCAACATCCCCGTCGTGGTCTACCCCGACGCCACGCACCACGTCGAGCCGTCGAACGACGACGTGGCGGCGAAGCTGCGCGAGCTCTCGCTGATCTAGCGGCGGTGGATGCCTCGGCCGAGGCATCCACCAGGCCTCCCCTGCGCGCGGGCCCTGCAGGGATCGCCGGAGCGTGAAAAGGCCTGTCCGTGCGGGGCACCCGCTGGATAGGCTGGCGCGATGAGCAATGGTGCACCCGGGTCGCCGCCGACCGCGGCTCTCTCGCGACGCACCCTGGCCCGCTACGCGGCGGGCTCGATCGGCACCGGAGGCTTCGCCACCCTCCCCGGACTGGTGCTCACGTACTACCTGACCAACTCGCTCGGGGTGACCGCCCTGCTCGCGGGCATCATCGTCACCGTCGCCAAGATCTGGGACGTGCTCATCGACCCCGTGATCGGCGCGATCAGCGACCGCGAGCTGCGCCTGCGCGGCTCGCGTCGACGGCTCATGCTCGCCGGCGCGGTGCTGCTGCCGATCTGCTTCGCGCTCACGTTCGCGGTGCCGCCAAGCGTCGGGCCCTGGGCCGCAGCAGCCTGGGTGCTCGTCTCCTTCGTCGCCACGGCGACGGCGTTCAGCCTGTTTCAGGTGCCGTTCGTCGCGCTCCCCGCCGAGCTCACCCAGCGCTACGACGAGCGCACCCGCCTGCTGACGTGGAGCGTCGTCGTGCTGACGTTCTCCATCCTGCTGTTCGGCGCCGGTGGCCCGATGCTGCGCGGCCTCGCTGGGGACGAGACCGCCGGATACCTCCTCATGGGGGTCGTCGCCGGCATCACGCTCGGCGCGGGCATGCTGGTAGCGACCACCGCCGCGCGCCGCGCGCCGACCGACGCGCCCGCGGCGACGACCGGACCCGACGGCGAGGGCGGCCCAGGCGAACCGCACGACCCCGCCGACACCGGGCGCGACCCTGTCGACACCGGGCGCGCCACCGGAACCCGCGTGCGCGCCCACTTCGCGGCTGCGCTGCGCACGCTCCGCGCCAGCCAGCCGTTTCGCGCGCTGCTCTCGACCTACCTGCTGCAGGCCCTGGCCACCGCGACCATGCTCGCCTGCGCCCAGTTCTACGCCACATGGGTGCTCCACTCCGAGGACGCGATCACCCTGCTGTTCGTCGCGCTCATCGCTCCCGCGCTGCTCGCGGCGCCCGCGTGGGGCGCGCTCGCACGGCGCATCGGCAAGGAGCGCGGCTTCGCCATCGCCACCGTGCTGTTCGGAGCGGCCACGCTCTCGATCCTCGCCTCGCTCTGGGCGCCGGGCGACTGGATCTACCTCCCCGTCGCCGCCGCGGGGATCGCCTACGCCGGCATGCAGTCGCTGCCGATGGCGATGCTCCCCGACGTCATCTCGCACGACGCCGCCTCCCATGGCGACGGCCGCGCGGGCGCCTTCGCCGGCGTGTGGAGCGCGGGCGAGACGACCGGATTCGCGTTCGGCGCCGGCATCCAATCGCTTGTCCTGGCCGCCACGGGCTACGTCGAGAGCGTCGCGGGGCAGGCGGTGGCGCAGCCCGGCTCCGCGGTGGCCGGCATCGTCGTCACCTTCAGCGCCCTGCCCGCGCTGCTCGTGCTCGCCAGCCTGCTGACGCTCCGCCGCTACCGCCTCCGCAAGGGGACCATCGACGCCGAGCAGGGCATCGCGACGCGACCGGCGCGTGACGTGGATGCGCCCGCCAGCGCATGATGGAACGACCACCTCGTGCACCGCACGACGCCCAGCGTGCAACGCACGACGCCCAGAAGGAGGAGCCCGTGGCGACGAACTCACAGGCCGCAGCAGCACCTGCACCCACGCCCGCACCCACGCTCGAGGAGGCCGTGCGCGCGCCGCTCGACGCGGCGATCGCACAGCTCGCGATCGGCGAGCGCACCTGGGGCGCCTTCACGGTCGGGCAGCGCGCCCGTCTGCTCGACCGCGTGACCGAGACCGTGGGCGCGCACGCCGCCGAGTGGGCCGACGTCGCCGCCACGGCAAAGAGCCTCCCCCAGGGCGACCCGCTCCGGGGCGAGGAATGGCTCTCGGGCCCCTACGGCACCCTCACCGCCCTCGCGTCCTATGCGAACAGTCTCCGCGCCCTCGAGGCCGGCAAGAGCCCGGCGGGCGAGCTGCGCATCGACCGCGCACCGGGTGGGCGGTTTCGCGCGCACGTCTTCCCGACCTCGGCCGTCGACGGCATGCTGCTGAGCGGCTTCACCGGCGAGGTGTGGATGCGCCCCGGCGTCACCGAGGCGCAGGTGCGCGCGAACGCGGGCCTCGCCCAGCTGACGCCCGAGCGCACCGGCGGGATCGGCCTCGTGCTTGGCGCGGGGAATGTCACGAGCATCCCGCTGCTCGACGCGCTGTACGAGCTGCTCGCCTTCAACCGCGTCGTGCTGCTGAAGCTGAACCCGACGCAGGACGCGCTGCTGCCGGTGTTCACGCGCGCCTTCGCGCCGCTGATCGAGCTGAACCTGGTGCGGATCGTGACCGGCGCCGGCGACGTGGGCGCCTACCTCACCGCGCATCCGGGCATCGCCCACGTGCACATCACCGGCTCGGCCGCCACGCACGACGCGATCGTCTGGGGCGTGGGCGAGGAGGCCGCGCGCCGCAAGGCCGCGGGCACCCCCCTGCTGCAGACCGAGATCTCGAGCGAGCTCGGCGGCGTCTCGCCGATCATCGTGGTGCCGGGCCGCTGGTCGAAGGCCGATCTGCGCTTCCAGGCCGAGCACATCGCCACCATGCGCCTGCAGAACAGCGGGCACAACTGCATCGCCGGGCAGGTCGTGCTGCTGAGCGCCGACTGGCCGCAGAAGCACGCGTTTCTCATCGAGCTGCGCGACGCCTACTCGCGCGCACCCCAGCGACCGGTCTGGTACCCGGGCGCCGAGCGCAAGCTCGAGGACGCCGCCGCCGCATATCCGCACGCCGAGCGGCTCGGCGACGGCAGCCGGCTCCTGATCGACCTCGCGCCGGGCGACGACGCGTCGGCGATGGAGCACACCGAGTACTTCGCTCCAGTGCTCGGCGTCGTCGAGCTCCGGGGCACCGGGCAGCGCTTCGTCGACGCCGCCGTCGACCACGCCAACGACCGGCTCACCGGCACCCTGGGGGCGAACGTGCTGATCGATCCCGTCACGCAGCGCCGACTCGGCGAGGGCTTCGAGGCCGCGATCGAGCGTCTGCACTACGGCGCCATCGCCATCAACACGTGGACCGCCGTCGCGTTCCTCACCTCGGGCTGCACCTGGGGCGCGTACCCGGGCGCCACCCTCGAGAACGTCTCGAGCGGGATCGGGGTGGTGCACAACTCGTTCCTGCTCGACGACGTCGAGCGCTCGGTCGTGCGCGGCCCGTTCCGCCCCTTCCCGCGCTCGGTCTCGCCCAGCTCGCTGATCGCGCGCGAGGGCTCGGTGCTGCCGAAGCCGCCGTGGTTCGTCACGGCGCGCACCGGCGCGCAGGTGAGCGCCGGACTGACCGAATTCCAGGCGCGCCGGAATCCGATCGGGCTCGCTCGCACGCTGATGGCCGCGTTCCGCGCCTAGGCGCGGCATCGCGGCGCCGCGGGTCGCGAAAAGGTGCCGCCGCGGCGCAAATGGGCGAGAATGGTCGCGGGAGGCAGGCAGTGGAGCACAGCACGGGAATCATCGACGTCAATCACGACGCCGCGACCTGCACGGTGTGCTTCGCCCCCGAGAAGCAGGAGCACGCCTGGTGGGAGGCGCGTCCCGACTCGTCGCGGCTCGTCGGCCTCGTCGTCGCGCGCGACGACATGCCCTCGGTCACCGAGCAGCGCAATCTGCTGAGCCGCTTCGGCGTGCCGATCGCCGGGTTCCGGCATCCCGCCGCCGAGACGCTCGAGAGCTGGCGCGAGCGGCTGCACCGCTTCTTCGACACCCTCTCGCGAGGCGACGTGCTCGTCGTCGCGAACGTGCACGCCCTGGGCCGCGATCTCGCCGAGGAGACGGCAGCGGTCGCCGAGCTCAGCCGGCGCGGCATCGTGGTCAAGGTGCTCTCGCACGGCTCCGGCCACCTGCACTCCGCCGGGCGGTAGCCCCGGGCGCCACACGATCGTCCCGCCGCGCTGCGCCGACCCGCGTCGTGCGGCGGCGACCTCAGCCCGCGACGTACGCGCGCAGGTGCGTGGCCGTGAGCGTGTCGGCCGAGGCCACCAGCTGGGCCGGCGTGCCCTCGAACACGATCGACCCGCCGTCGTGCCCGGCACCCGGGCCGATGTCGATGAGCCAGTCGGCGTGCGCCATCACGGCCTGGTGGTGCTCGATCACGATCACCGTGTTGCCGGCCTCGACGAGGCGGTCGAGCATGCCGAGCAGGTGCGCGACATCGGCGAGGTGCAGGCCGTTCGTGGGCTCGTCGAGCACGTAGATCGCGCCATCCTTCGCCATCGAGATCGCCAGCTTCAGTCGCTGGCGCTCGCCGCCCGAGAGCGTGTTCAGCGCCTGGCCGAGCGTGATGTATCCGATCCCGACGTCGATCATGCGAGCGAGCAGCTTCTGCGCCGGGCCGCGCTTCTGGGCCGCGAAGAACGTGGATGCCTCCGCCACGGTCATCGCCAGCACCTCGGCGATGTTCCGGCCATCGAGCCGGTACTCGAGCACCTCGTCGCTGAAGCCGCTGCCGCCGCACAGCTCGCACAGGGTCTCGACCGTGGAGGCGAAGCCGAGCTCGGTGATGATCATGCCGAGGCCACGACACGCGGGGCAGGCGCCCTCGGAGTTCGCGCTGAACAGGCCGGGCCCCACCCCGTTCGCCTTCGCGAAGGCGGCGCGAATGGTGTCGAGCAGGCCGGTGTACGTCGCCGGGCTGCTGCGCCGCGAGCCCTTGATCGCCGACTGGTCGACGACCACGACGTCGTCGAACGCGGGCAGACTGCCGTGGATCAGCGAGGACTTGCCCGACCCGGCGACGCCAGTGACGACGGTGAGCACGCCGAGCGGAATGTCGACGTCGACCTGCTTCAGGTTGTGCAGCGACGCTCCGCGAATCTCGAGCGCGCCGCGGCGCTCGCGCACGGCGTCCTTCAGCCTCGCGCGATCGCCGAGGTGGTGCCCGGTGAGGGTGTCGGAGGCGCGCAGGCCGGCGACGTCGCCCTCGTACTGCACCTGCCCGCCGTCACGCCCGGCACCCGGGCCGAGGTCGATCACGTGGTCGGCGATCTCGATGACCTCCGGCTTGTGCTCGACGACCAGCACGGTGTTGCCCTTGTCGCGAAGCTGCCGCAGGAGCGTGTTCATGCGCTCGATGTCGTGCGGGTGCAGCCCCGCGGTCGGCTCGTCGAACACGTAGGTGATGTCGGTCAGGCTCGAGCCGAGGTGGCGGATCATCCTCGTGCGCTGCGCCTCGCCGCCCGAGAGCGTGCCGCTGGCCCGGTCGAGCGAGAGGTAGCCGAGCCCGATGTCGACGAACGAGTCGACGGTCTCGCGCAGCCCGGCCACCAGCGGGGCGACCGCGGGGTCGTCGACCGTGCGCAGCCACACCGCGAGATCCGAGATCTGCATGGCCGCGGCATCCGCGATGTTGATGTCGCCGATGCGCGATGCGCGGGCCCCCTCGTTGAGCCGGGTGCCGTGGCACTCGGGGCACGGGGCGAACTTCACGGCGCGATCGACGAAGGCGCGGATGTGCGGCTGCAGGGCGTCGCGGTCTTTCTTCAGGAAGCTGTTCGTGATCTTCGGAATGAGCCCCTCGTAGCTCATGTTGATGCCGCTGATCTTGACCTTGGTGGGCTCCTTGTAGAGGAAGTCGTGCAGCTCCTGCTCGGAGTAGTCCTTGATCGGCTTGTTCGCGTCGACGAAGCCCGACTCGGCGAAGCCGCGCACCATCCAGCCGCCGACGCTGTAGCCGGGGATCGTGATCGCGCCCTCGGCGAGCGACTTCTCGCGGTCGAACAGCTCGTCGGGGTCGATGTCGTTCACCTCGCCCAGGCCCTCGCAGCGCGGGCACATGCCGCCCGTGATGCTGAACTCGCGCCGCGCTTTGGTGCCGTCGGCCTTCTTGATCGCCCCGGCCCCGCTCACCGAGGGCACATTGAACGAGAACGCCTGCGACGAGCCGACGTGCGGCTTGCCGAGGCGGCTGAACAGCATGCGCAGCATGGCGTGCGTGTCGGTGGCCGTGCCGACGGTCGAGCGCGCGTTCGCGCCCATCCGCTCCTGGTCGACGAGGATGGCGGGGCTGACATTCTCGAGCGCGTCGACGTCGGGGCGGTCGGGCGCCGACATGAACTGCTGCACGAACGTCGGGTAGGTCTCGTTGATCAGCCGCTGCGACTCGGCCGCGATCGTGCCGAACACGAGCGACGACTTGCCCGAGCCGCTCACGCCGGTGAACACCGTGAGGCGACGCTTCGGGATCTCGACGCTCACGTTCTTGAGGTTGTTCTCCCGTGCCCCGACGACGCGGATCACCGCGTGCGAATCGGCGATGTGGGGGGTGGATGCCTCGGCCATGGTGGTCCTCTCGACGGGTAGAGAATACCTGGCGGCGCGGGCAGAGGGAGGCCCCCGCCCGCGCCGGGTGGGCGCATGGCGGGGGCCGGTGCGGGCCGTGCAGGGGGTCGCCCTGCGTCGGCCCGGTCTGGGCGCGGCGACGAGGCTGCAGGCGGGATCAGCCCGGCGTCACCGCGAAGTTGTCTGAGAACAGGGCGCCCGGGTCGACCTCGGCCTTGATCGCCCGCAGGCGCGCGAGGGTGGCGGGCGGGAAGGCCTCGCCGATGCGCTCCGGGCGCAGCGAGGTCTCGAAGCTGAGGTAGAGCCCGCGCGCGTGGCCAGCCAGCGCCTGCCACATCGCGTCAAACGCCTCGGGGTTCGAGCCGAACGCGACGACCGAGAAGTTCGCCGCGCGGTGCGCGTAGGCCGTCGCGTCGTCGGGCACGTCGGCGACCGCGCCCCCGACCGAGCGGATCTGGAAGAAGTACGTCGCCCCGACCTCGAGCATGCGCGCCGCCGCCTGGGCGAACTCGGGCGTGATGTGGTCGATGAGCCCGGAGCTGGCGAGCGGCTCGCCCGCGCCATACTGCGGGCCGATATCGGCGTTGGCCATGATCCGCGGGTACGTCGACAGGTGCACCGACTGCTGCAGCAGCGGGGCCAGGGCAGCGAAGGGCTGAAGCCGGTCGATGATCGTGTCGGGGTCGGGCGAGTCGACCACGGCGAGCATGGTCGCCACCTGCGGCTGCCCAGGCCGACGCCCGCCGAGGATCAGGAACGCCGTGAGATCGCGCGGCGAGGCCTCGACCAGCGCACCCCAGCCCTCGAGGAACGCCGCGGTGTCGGTGGCGTCGAACGCGAGCTGCGCCCAGCCGAGCTCGCCGATCTCGACGGCCTCGAACTCGAAGCTCGTGACCACGCCGATGTTGGCACCCGCCCCGCGCACGGCCCAGAACAGCTCCGCGTTGGTCGTGGCATCCGCGCGCTGGATGCTGCCGTCGGCGAGCACGATCTCGGCGGCGCGCAGGTGGTCGATGGTGAGGCCGTGCTCGCGGGCGAGCCAGCCGATGCCGCCCGCGGTGGCGAGCCCGCCGACGCCGACGGCGCCGTAGTCGCCCGAGCTCAGCGCCCACCCGTGCTCGCCGAGCGCGGCGGCCACCTCCATCCACCGCGCGCCAGGGCCGATGCGCACGAGGCGGCGCTCTCGGTCGATGACCTCGATGCCGTTCATGTGCCGCAGGTCGATGACGATGCCGCCGTCGTTCGTGCTGCGGCCGCTGATGCCGTGCCCGCCGCTGCGCGTCGAGAGCGGCACGCCCGGGTGGCGGCGCGCGAAGCCGACGGCCTCGGCGACCTGGGCGGCCGTCTCGGGCTGCAGGATGATGCCCGGCGTGCCGCCGCGCATGTAGGTCGAGCTGAGCTCGGGGTAGTCGAAGTCGCCGGGCTCGATCGCCCGAAGCCCCTCGGGCACGGCGTCGTAGTCGATGCCGTCTCGCCGGCGCGACAGCGCGATCCGGCTGCGGGTCGGCCCGCCCGCCGTGCCGCGGTGCGCGCGCTCGGCGTCCACCAGCTCGCGCACCGAGGGGGCGATCTCCTGCCCGAAGTGCGCGAGCAGGTTCGGGTCGTCGCCCATCGCGATGAAGGTGCTGACCCCGTGCGTGATCGTCAGCTCGGCGAGCTCCTCCGCCCAGGGCGCGCTGCCCGAGGGGCCCGCGCCGATGTTGAGCATGCGGCGGATCTCGCGGGGGTCGCGCCCCGCGTCCTCCGCGGCCTCGTCGATGATCGTGTTCGCCCGGCCCAGATCGCCGGGCTTCAGGTAGGCGAGCGAGGGCAGCCAGCCGTCGGCCTTCCGCCCGATCAGGCGAAGCATCCGGGGCTTGAGCGCGCCCACGAGAATCGGGATGTCGTGGGCCGGGCGCGGCCCCCGCTTCGCGCCGCGCAGCCGGTGGAACTCGCCCTCGGTGAACAGTCCGCCGCGCTCCGAGGTGTCCCACTTGCCGCGGATCACGTCGATCGCCTCCTCGAGGGCGACGACCGACTCGGCCGGGGTCAGGCGTGCCGTGCCCATCGACTCGATGGCGTCCCAGAAGCCGCCGGCGCCGAGCCCGAGCTCGAGGCGCCCGCCCGAGAGCAGGTCGAGGCTGGCGGCGGCGACGGCCGTCACCGCGGGCTGCCGCAGCGGCACGTTGAGCACATTGGGTGCGACGCGGATCCGCTCGGTGCGCGCGGCCACGAAGCTCATCAGCGTCCAGGCGTCGAGGAACGCCGGCTGGTACGGGTGGTCTTGAAAGGTCGCGAGGTCGAGCCCGGATGCCTCGGCCACCTGCGCCAGCGCCACCGGCGCCGTCGGGTCTGCCGCGATCGGGGTGATGAAGGCTCCGAATTCGAGCCGCTGTCCGTAGTCCACGTTGCTGCCTCCTCCTGGAGCAAACGCCCCGGGCGCAAATCTATTCCGTTGGATGGATCGCGGCGCGGGTCGGTCGCGGGACGAGGCCGGGCCACCGGGGGGCATCCCGCGGGTTCGGGCGGGGTCGTGTCACGGGGTCAGGCCGAGGCATCCCGCGCGGCGACGTGGGCGGACTGCGCCTCGCGGTCGCGGGCGACGGCGTCGCCGAGCATCTGCCCGCCGCTGCGCAGCAGCGCCCGGCGCCACGGCAGCGTGCCCTCGATCTCGATCTGGATCGACATGCTGAGGATGGTTCGGATGATCACGATCATGCCGAGGATCGCGGCCTCCTCGAGGGAGGGCTTCGACGTGATGGTGCGCACGAGGTCGGCCGCGACGAGCACCTCGAGGCCGAGGAGGATCGATGAGCCGAGGGTGGTGCGCAGGATCGTGAACGCCGCCTGGCCCGACTCGCGGCGCGCGAGCGCGCGGACCGCGAGCACGAGGGCGATGCCGAAGCCGACGATCATCACGATCACGCCGACGGTCTCGAACACCACGGCGATCGTTGAAAAGACGCTCTCGAAGCTCACGCGCCCAGCTTAGGGGGCGGGCGGCGGCGGCCTTGCAACCACCGCCCGCCCCCTGTCGCTGGGCGTCGCCGCGCTACTCGACCGGCTTCGCGCTGCGGCCGGCGCCGTGCGTGCCGGCGTGCTTCTCGAGGATCGGCGCGGTGCCGGAGGCGCGCTGCTCGGCGTAGTACGCGCGAGCCTCGTCCTGCCGGGCCCGCTCGGCACCCGACGCGATCGGCGCCCGCAGGTGCTCGGGGGCATAGCCGAACGCGTCGACCAGGTCGAGCGCGTGCGGGCGCAGGCGCTGGCACAGGCGGTCGATGTATGCCGTGACGGCCGCGGCGCGCTGCGCCGAGAGGCGCCCGTTGATCAGGTGCCAGGCCAGGTGCTTCTCGATGAGCCCGAGCCCGAACAGGTCCCGCAGCCACGTGAGCACCGTGCGGGTGCCCTCGTCGTCGATGGCGTTCACGGCGTCGGTGAACGCCTCCCACTGCAGCAGCTCGCCGTGCGCGCGGGCCGCCTCGATCAGCTCGGACTGGTTCTCGTTGAACAGCGCCGCGGCATCGGCCTTCGAGAGCTTGGATGCCGGGCGCAGGCGCGTCGCGACGTCAGAGACCATCTGCTCGACGCGACCGGCCAGCAGCGCGTGCTGCTGGTCTGCGCGCAGCCCCCGCTCGACCGCGCGGGCGGTCGAGCCGAGGTCGCCCACCGTCTGACCGAACTGGCGCAGCCCCGCGCCGTGGAACACCTTGCCCGCGGTCTGCCCGACGGCGAACTTGGCCAGTGCCGCGGCATCCGCCCCCTTGAACTGCTTGGCGAAGTCAGAGAGCAGGCGCTTGCCGACGAGCTGGAGCAGCACGTTGTTGTCGCCCTCGAACGTCGCGTAGATGTCGAGGTCGGCGCGCAGGCCCACGAGGCGGTTCTCGAACATGAAGCCGGCGCCGCCGCACGCCTCGCGCGCCTCTTGCAGCGTGTCGAGGGCGTGCCAGGTCGACAGCGGCTTGAGCGCGGCCGCGAGGGTCTCGAGGTCTTCGCGGTCCTCGTCGGTGTCGGCCGCGCCGCTGAAGACGGCGTCGAACTTCACCAGGAACTCGTCGTGCGCGAAGATCGACGCGTACGTGGTGGCAAGCCGCGGGAGCAGCCGGCGCTGGTGGCGCGCGTACTCGAGGATCACGGTCTCTTCGGTGCCCTCGCCGGCGTTGAACTGGCGACGCTCGCTGGCGTAGGTGACCGCGATCTTCAGCGCGAGCGCCGAGGCCCAGGCCGCCGAGCCGTCGAGCGAGACGCGACCCTGCACCAGCGTGCCGAGCATGGTGAAGAAGCGCCGGCCGGCGCTCTTGATCGGCGAGCTGTAGGTGCCGTCGGGGGCGACATCGCCGTACTTGTTCAGCAGGTTCGTGCGCGGGATCCGCACGTTCGTGAAGTGCAGGCGGCCGTTGTCGATGCCGTTGAGCCCGCCCTTCTGGCCGTCGTCCTCGCCGCCGACGCCGGGGAGGAAGGCGCCGTCGGCGTCGCGGATCGGCACGTAGAAGCAGTGCACGCCGTGGTTGACGCCGTTCGTGATGAGCTGCGCGAACACCGTGGCGGCGATGCCGTGCACGGCCGCGTTGCCGAGGTACTCCTTCCACGCCGCGCGGAAGGGCGTGTGGATCACGAACTCCTCGGTCTCGGGGTCGTACGTCGCCGTCGTCGCCGCGGAGGCGACGTCGGAGCCGTGCCCGGTCTCGGTCATCGCGAACGCGCCCGGAATCTCGAGGCTCATGATGCCCGGCAGCCACTTGTCGTGGTGCTCCTTGGTGCCCAGCTGCTGCACCGCCGAGCCGAACAGGCCCCACTGCACGCCCGCCTTGATCTGCAGGCTCGGGTCGGCGCTGACCAGCTCGACGAAGCCCGCGATGTTGGCGCCGTTGTTCTCCAGGCCGCCGTACTCCTTGGGGAACGCGCGGTGCACAGCCTTGTTCTCGACCAGCAGGTGCAGCTGCTCGAGCACGCGCTCGCGGTGCGCGTCGCGCGCCAGCTCGTCGTCGCGCCAGAACGCCGGGTCCTTCACCATCTCGCGAGCCTCGCGACGCACGTCGGCCCAGGTGCCGAGCAGACGGTTGGTCACGTCTGCGACGTCGATGCGAGCGGTGGATGCCTCAGCCTGCCCCGCGCCGGCGCGGTTCGTGATGTCGGTCATGGTGTTCTGCCTCCCAGTGCGCAGCACGCCGTGTGGTGTCTGAGTCGCGTGGTGTCGCGCGAGCACACGGGCATGAAGTCACTGCAATGGTAGATCTACGACAAGAACTCACAAATCATGCTGTGCACTCCCAACAAATTCTGTTCGAGGCGTCGTCCGGCCGGCTGTGTGGAATCCACAGCCGGTCGAGCCGCGGCGCGCGAACGCCGCGCTACAGCGCGAGCCCGTGCCCGAACCGGAACAGCGGGTCGGGTGTGTCGAAGGGCACATCCGGCATGCTGGCCTCGACCGCCGCCATCGAGCGCGGAATGTCGAAGGGCAGCCTGCCCCCCGGCTCGGCGACGCCGGTGAGCACGTCGAGCAGCGCCCGAGCGTTCACACCCCAGTTCGCGGTCACCGCCGCGGCGACCTCGACGAGCGGCTCGAGGATGGCCGGGCGGTCGAGGAACACGTCGACGACCGTCGGCACGGCCGCCGCAACCTCTCGCACCTGCGCGAGCGTGGCGTCGTCGAAGTCAAGGGATCCCGCGTGGAAGAAGTTCTCGAAGAAGGTCGCCCGGGCCTCGAACGGCGCCTGGAGTCGAAGCACCGCGATATCGGCCTCGCCGGGGGCGGATGCCACGGCGCCGTACTCGGCGACGACCTCGGGGGCGATCCCCTCGGCGTAGATGCGCAGGCCCCGCGCGAACGGGAGCACCGGGGCGCCCGGGGTGCGCGTGGGCGCGGTGACCGTGGGCGCGGTGTTCGTCAGCACCGTGACCGAGGCCCGCTGCGCCGCCTCACCGGCGGCACGGAATGCCTCGGATCCGACGATCTCGGCCGCGGCGTCAGCATCCACCATCGCGTTCTCGAACAAGCCGAGCACGAACTTCTCGCGAAGCAGGCGTCGGGCCGAGACGTCGAGCCGCTCCTCGCTGACCTCGCCGCCGCGCACGAGCGCCACGAGCTGATCGGGAGTCGACTCTCCGCCGAACTGGTCGACGCCCGCGTCGAGCACCTTCACGATGCGCGCAAGGGGCGTGAGGTGCTCGACACCCCACGCCCGCGCCGGAAACGGCTCGCCCATGAGCACGGAGTCGTTGATCAGCCCCCAGTCGGTGCACACGACGCCGTCGAACCCGAAGCGCTCGCGAAGCAGCCCCGTGATCACCGATCGGTTGAAGCCGAAGCCGACCTCCTCGTGCTCGGTGCCGACGGGCATGCCGTAGTAGGGCATCACCTGGCTGGCGCCGGCCTCGAATGCCGCGACGAACGGGCGCAGATGCAACTCGAACTCGCCGCCGGGGTACACCTGCTCGCGGCCGTAGGCGAAGTGCGGGTCTTCGCCGTCCTTCTGCGGGCCGCCGCCCGGGAAGTGCTTGACCATCGTCGCGACCGACGCCGTGCCGAGCGTGCCACCCTGGAAGCCGCGGATGTAGGCCGCGCCGAGCCGGGCGGTCAGCTCGGCGTCCTCGCCGAACGTCGCGAGCTGGCGCGCCCAGCGAGGCTCGGTCGCGAGGTCGATCTGCGGATGCAGCGCGACGCGGATCCCGACGGCCAGGTACTCCTGGCGGGCGATGTCTGCGAAGCGCTCGACGAGGGCCTCGTCGCGAATCGCCGCCAGCCCCAGCGTCTCGGGCCACTGCGAGAACGCGCCCGCGAGCATTGCGGCGCCAGGGTTGTCGCTGAACGAGTGCCTCGGATCGGTCGAGATCGTCACCGGGATGCCCAGGCGCGTGGATGCCGCCAGCCGCTGCAGCTCGTTCTGCCACCGCGCGATCCACCGTCCGCTCGGCGTCTCGCCGAACAGATTGAAGTGGGTCATGTGCCGCCCCACCACGGCCTCCTCGGTGGACGGGAGCCCGAACACGGGGTGCGGGCCGGCGAGCCCGCCGTCGTCGCCGATCGTGATCATCGACTGGAAGCAGAGCCCGGCCTTCTCCTCGAGCGTCATCTCGGCCAGGAGCAGATCGACGCGCGCGTCGACGGGGAGCGCGGCGTTGAGCCAGGGCCGCGCGGCGGCGGCGTCGTGATCGGTCATCGGGCACCCCTTCGTGTCGCGCCTTCGCGTCGCGGTGCCCCCAGGCTAGGCCGAATCCCAGCGAGGTTCGAGGGCTACGCGGGCAGCGCGGCCTCGATCGCCTCCACGATCTCGGGGGCGTCGGGCACCGTGCGCGGGCGGAAGCGCTTGACCTCGCCGCCCGGCAGCACCAGGAACTTCTCGAAGTTCCACACGACGCGCCCGGCCTCGCCCGAGGCATCCGGGGTCTTCTTCAGCGCCTTGAAGATGGGCGCGGCCTTCTTGCCGTTGACCTTCACCTTGTCGAGCACCGGGAACGTGATGCCGTAGGTCGCCGAGCAGAAGGTGGCGATCTCCTCGTTGGTCGACAGCTCCTGCAGAAACTGATTGCTCGGGAAGCCGAGCACCTGGAAGCCGCGGTCGCCGTAGCGCTGCTGCAGCTGCTCGAGCGTCTCGTACTGCGGGGTGAGGCCGCAGCGTGAGGCGACGTTCACGACGAGGAAGACCTTGTCGCCGTAGTCGGCGAGCGTCTGCGAGGTGCCGTCCATGGTGTGGAACGGGATGCTGTCGAGGGGCGTGTCTTCGCTGGGTGCGGTGGCTTCGTTGCTCATGATGAGCTCAACATTGCCGCACACGCGCGCATTCCGGGGCATTGCGACGGAAAAACCTCGCCCGAGCGGTGGCGGGGGCCAGCTGGGCGCAGGGGCGTCAGTTGGCCGCGATCACGGCGAGCACCGACTCGCCATAGGCCTCGCGCTTCTTCTCGCCGATGCCGGTGATGCCCTCCAGCGCGCCGATGCTCGCGGGACGGTGCTCGGCGAGCGCCCGCAGCGTCGCGTCGCCGAACACGATGTATGCGGGCACGCCCTGGGTGCGCGCCGTCTCGGCGCGCCAGACCCGAAGCGCCTCGAAGAGCGGCCGGTCCGCGGCATCCAGGCTCTCGGATGCACTCGACTTGCGGGCACGCGGGGCCCCGCTCGAGCCGCCGCGGCCCAGCACGTCGCGGCGAAGCGGCACCGGGGTGGAGCCCGCGAGCACCCCGCCGCTGGCTTCGCTCAGCGCCAGGGTGCCGTACTCGCCTTGGGCGACCAGCAGCCCCCGCGCGAGCAGCTGGCGGATGACGCTGCGCCAGTCCTGCTCGCTGAGGTCGCCTCCGATACCGAAGGTGGCCAGGGCGTCGTGCCCCTGCTGGCCGACGCGATCGGTGCGATTGCCGCGCAGGATGTCGATGAGGTGCCCGGCGCCGAACGCCTGGCCACGCTCACGCTTGAGCCGGACGATCGTCGAGAGGAGCTTCTGCGCGGGCACGAGGCCGTCCCACGTCTCGGGCGGCTCGAGGCAGGTGTCGCAGTTGCCGCACGGGCCTGAGGGCTGGCCGAAGTAGCCGAGGAGGTCGACTCGGCGGCATCCCGTCGTCTCGCACAGGGCGAGCATCGCGTCGAGGTGCTGGCCCTGGCGGATGCGGTGCGCCAGATCGCCGTCGCCGCGCTCGATGAGTCGGCGCTGCTGGACGACGTCGCCGAGGCCGTACGCGAGCCACGCGTTCGCGGGCTCGCCGTCGCGGCCCGCGCGGCCCGTCTCCTGGTAGTAGCCCTCGACCGACTTGGGCAGGTCGATGTGCGCGACGAATCGCACGTCGGGCTTGTCGATGCCCATGCCGAACGCGATGGTCGCGCACATCACGACGCCGTCTTCGCGCAGGAACCGGGACTGGTTCGCCGCACGCACCTCGGCGGGCAGGCCCGCGTGGTACGGAAGCGCATCGATGCCCTTGCCCCGCAGGAACTCGGCGGTCTGCTCGACGCTCTTGCGACTGAGCGCGTACACGATGCCCGCCGAGCCCTCCGGCTGCGATCGGATGAAGCCGAGCAGCTGCTGACGCGCCTCGCTCTTCGGCACGATCCGGTACTGGATGTTCGGCCGGTCGAAGCTCGCGACGAAGTGCCTGGCGTTCGGCATGTCGAGCCGCTCGCCGATCTCGGCGTGGGTGGCCTCCGTGGCGGTCGCGGTGAGGGCCACGCGGGGAACGCCCGGGAACTGCTCGGCGAGCGCCCCGAGGGTGAGGTAGTCGGGGCGGAAGTCATGCCCCCACTGCGAGACGCAATGCGCCTCGTCGATGGCGATGACGCCCAGCGTGCCCCGCTGGAGGAGCGCGAGGGTGCCCTGGTTCGAAAGTCGCTCGGGCGCGACATACAGCAGGTCGAGCTCGCCCGCGAGGTAGGCGCGCTCGGTCGCCGAGCGCTCGGAGGCGCTCTGCGTGGAGTTGAGGTATCCCGCCCGGACGCCGTTCGCCCGCAGCGCGTCGACCTGATCGTGCATGAGCGCGATGAGCGGGCTGACGACGAGCCCCGTGCCCTCGCGCACCAGCGCCGGCACCTGATAGACGAGGCTCTTGCCGCCGCCGGTGGGCATGAGCACGATGGCGTCGCCGCCGCCGATGATCTGCGCGATGGCCTCGGCCTGGTCGCCGCGGAACGACTCGTAGCCGAAGACCGTGTGCAGCGCCTCTTGCGCGGTGGCGAAGCGGGAGGGCGCGGCCACTGCGTGTGCGGCCGGGCTGCCGCTTCTGCTGCCGCCGGTGCTGCCGTTGCCGGTGCCGTAGGCGCCCGCGGGCTCCCACTCGGGCGGCGGGGCGTCATCCCACTCCGGCGGGGCGTCCTCGTCGAGGGGCACCCAGACGGGTTCGTCCCACTCGATCGCACCGCCGCTGTATGCGGCGTCGGGTGCGGAGGGGTCGGAACCATGGATTGGAGTCACGGCTTCAACGCTACCTGGAGCCGTCGACATCGGTCGGCGGGCTTCGGTCGTTCGGGGGCGATTCGGGGGCGTTCCGGCGTGATTCGCCACCCCGATCATGGGAATGCCTCTTCGAGAACGTTCTCCACAGATGCGGCCCGAGCGGTGACACATTAGAAGATTTCTGCGAAAATGGACTCATGAACCCCTCCATGGGCACAGCAGCAGGCGGCCTCGCGATGATCGCCGTGCGCGCCGTCGGGAGCATCCCGGCGCGCAGCGCTCGGAGCACCGTGACGTTCGTCCCGCAGGGCCCGGAGGCCGATCGAGGTGTCGAGGCTGAGGTGGCCGGTGTTGCACGTTCCGGTGCTCGAGGCCCCGGAGTAGCCGGTGGTGGAGGTTCCGGCGCTCAGGCGAGAACCCGCCGAACTGTCCGCACCGAAGCGGCGATCACCGGAGCTCCCGCCACCGGCATGGCAACCGATGTGCCCGCTGTGTTCGAGCCGGCGGCGCATCCCGAGTTTCTGCCCGCCGAGCTCGTCGAGTTGGATGCGATCGTGCGCGCCCTGGTCGATGGGGATGCGGCGGTGAGCGTGTGGCACGCCGAGCGTGCCGAGCTCATGACCGCGGCCGCCCGCATCGCGGGTGCGGTCGCGGGGCGTGGCGAGCGCACGGGCCGGGCGATCGAGCTGCCCTACCGGGCCATCGCGGCCGAGCTGGGCACCGCGCTGCGCGTGAGCGACCGCACCGTGCAGCGCGAACTCAGCGAGGCACCCCGCCTCGTCGAGCAGTTCCCCGACACCCTCACCGCACTGCGCGCGGCGAGGATCACCGGTGCGCACGCCGAGGCGATCCTCCGCGGCGGGGCCCACCTCCCCGACCCCGAAGCGCGGGCCGCGTTCGAGGCACTGATCCTGCCGATCGCGGAACGCGAGACCCCGGGCCGGGTGCGCCACCTCGCCCCGATCATCGCCGAACGCGTCCACCCCCGCACCTTCACCGAACGCCACACCACCGCCGCCGCGTGCCGCGGGCTGCGCGTGGTCGATCTCCCGGACGGGATGGCAGAGCTGATCGCCACCATCCCCGCCGTCCACGCACACGCGATCCGCGACCGAATCCTGCAGATGGCACACAGCGTCACCGACGCCCGTCCAACCAGCCGCCGCGGCTCACGCGGCGTCGCGGGCACAAGCGGTACGGGCAGTGCGGGGTTCGGGGTCAACGGGCTCGGAGCGGGCGGAGAGCGTGCAACCGGGAACGGAGCGGCCGAGGGCGCCGACGAGCACGATGTGCGCGATCTGCGCACGATTCAGCAGCTCTGCGCCGACGTCTTCGCCGACCTCGCCCTCACCGCATCCCCCACCGCACACACCGGCACCACCGCCCTCGGCACCATCAACGCCCGGGTCCAGGTCACTATCCCGGTGCTCGCGCTGATGGGCCACACGGATACCCCCGGCGAACTCGCCGGGATCGGACCGATCGACGCGAACACCGCCCGCGAACTCGCCGGCGCCGCGACCGGATGGGACCGAGTCCTCACCCACCCCATCACCGGCGCCATCCTCACCGTCGACCGGTACACCCCCAGCCGCGACCTCAAACGCACCCTCCGTACACGCGACCAACACTGCCGCTTCCCCGGCTGCCGATGGCCCGCCCACCGGTGCGACATCGACCACACCACCGACCACGCCCACGGCGGCCCGACAAGACACGACAACCTCGCCCACCTCTGCCGCCGACACCACACCCTCAAACACGCCACCGCATGGTCGGTCACCCAGAAACCCGGCGGCATCCTCGAATGGACCAGCCCCACCGGCCGAACCCACCCAGACATCCCCACCAGCACCGTCACTTTCTCACCCGACCCCAACTGGAAACACGCCACCAGCAGCGCCGATGGAACAGTCGGGCACTGGTCGCGAGCCCGCACCGACGCCAGAGCCGGCACCGACACGGACGACGCACCACCCTTCTGACGCCTGCCGCCCTCGGGGCGGGGCAAGTGAGAATGGGGGCACCTCGGACTCGGGTCGGACTCGGGTCGGACTCGGACTCGGACTCGGGCCCGGGTCGGAATCGGACTCGGACTCGGGCCCGGGTCGGAATCGGACTTGGACTTGGACTTGGACTCGGGCTTCGGATCGGCACGGCACGGTCCATCCGGAAGGCCCACGCCGTGCGGGGTGTCGAACGCGCTGCGGCATCTCGGATCGCACACCGGGCGGGGCAGCGCACAGACCACGCGCACCGCATGGCCTGCACACTGCACGGCAGAGCACAGCAGCGCACACGGCACGGCACGGCCAGCCAGCCAGCCAGCCAGCCAGCCAGCCAGCCAGCCGAACCTAGCCCTCTCCACCGCACCGCACCGCACCGCACCGCCGCACGCACGATGCCAGTCGCGCGTGCTCGCGCGGCGCGACGATCTTCAGCGCGAGGAAACCCGCGCTCAGGCGTGGAGCGAGAAGCCCTCGGCGAAGCGCACGGTGCGCTCGCCCGCCCGCACCGGGAAGGGCAGTCGGTTCTGCAGCGGCGGCAGCGGGCAGTTCATCTGGTTCGAGAAGCCGCAGGGCGGCACGACCGCGCGGTTGAAGTCGATCGTGAGCGAGACCGACCCGCCGGCCGCGAGCTCGGCACCGGCCGCCGGGTGCTCAAGCAGGAGGAAGCGCCCCGTGCCGTACGACTCGACGCCGTTGCTCTGGTCGGCGAACACCAGGTGCAGGATCGACTGGCCCCCGTAGTTCGCGTCGACCGCCGCGAGCCGGATCTCCTGCCCCTCATGCGTGAAGACGAGATCGCCCGACACCGGCAGCTCGCGCGTGGCGCCCCCATCGAGGAGGTGCTCGATCGGCACGACGCGCTCCTCGTCGACGAGCTCGAAACGGCCCTCGACCACCCAGGCGGGGTCGTAGTCGTACACCTCGATCGCCTCGAAGGCCCGCTGCGCCGGAGAATCCGTTCGCCAGATGCGGTAGCCCTGCTGCACCTCGCCCGTCTCGAGGTCCGGGCGCTCGAGCCGCGTGAACCCGGCCTCGGCGGGGTGCCCCTCGCGCGCGACCTCCTCCGCGATCTCGGGTTCGCCGGCCCCGGCCCATGCCTGCACCACGAGCGACAGGACGCCCTGCGCCGCGGTGACCGTGTCGCGCCGGGACTGCGCCCACGCCAGATGTTCCTCGTTCGGATTCGTCATGGGCCCATTGAAACAGGACGCACGCCGGCACCGGCCCGGCGTTGCGCACCGTGACGGAGCATGACGCCGCATGACGGCGCGTGACCGCGCGTGACGCGTCGTAGCGATGCCGGCGGCTCAGCAGGGCGACTCAGCGCCAGCAGCGCATCCCGCTCAGAGTCGCAGCACCTCGGTCACGCGCAGCACCGCGGTGCCCGCCTCCTCCGACGCCGCGAGATCGACGACAGCGCGGATGCGCCAATCGTGATGCTCCTCGGGGTCGTCGATCGTCTGCTCGACGCGCCACAGTCCGTCGGCGGCATCCGACTCGTCGATATCGACCAGCGCCGGCGAGCGCGCCGGACCGCCCGTGAGCATCTCGTCGTGCTCGTCGAAGTAGTCATCGAGCGCCGCCGACCAGTCCACGCCGGGATCGAGCTCGGCCAGCGCCTCGTCGTCTTCGCGCGCGGCCAGCCGCACGCGGCGGAACAGCTCGTTGCGCACCAGCACCACGAAGGCGCGACGGTTCGTGAGCAACGACGGCGGCGCGGGCGGGACGACGGGAGCGGCGTCGGATGGAGCATCCAGGGGATTGATGAGCTCCTCCCACTCGTCGACGAGGCTCGAGTCGACCTGCCGCACCAGCTCGCCGAGCCACTCGATGATGTCGAGCAGCTCCTCGGTCTTCGCCTCGGTCGGCACCGTCTGGCGAATCGCCCGGTACGCGTCGCTGAGGTAGCGCAGCACCAGCCCCTCGCTGCGGGCCAGCTGATAGTGCGAGACGAACTCGCCGAACGAGAGGGCGCGCTCGAACATGTCGCGCACGACCGATTTGGGCGAGAGCTCGAAATCGCGCACCCACGGCTGGCTCGACGCGAACACCTCGAACGACTGCGCGAGCAGCTCGGCGAGCGGCTTGGGGTGCGTCACCTCCTCGAGCAGCTCCATCCGCTCGTCGTACTCGATGCCCTCGCGCTTCATCGCCGCGACCGCCTCGCCGCGGGCCAGGAACTGCTGCTGCGAGAGCACCGGACGCGGGTCGTCGAGGGTCGCCTCGATCACGCTGACCACGTCGAGCGCGTAGTGCCCGGTGCCGGCGGTGGATGCCTCAGCCCCGGCCCCGCTCCCAGCCCCTGCGTGCTCGCCCGCCCCGTCCTCCGGGTCGAGCAGCTCGATCGCGGCGAGCGCGAACGGCGAGAGCGGCTGGTTGAGCGCGAAGTTGGGCTGCAGATCGACCGTGAGGCGGATGCCGGGGGCCGCGGCCGGGCCCTCGGCCGGGCCCTCGGCCGGGACGACCTCGACCACGCCCGCGACGACCAGCGTGCGGAAGATGCCGAGCGCGCGACGCGCGAGCTCGTACTGCCGCGGGCGCGACTCGTGGTTGTCGAACACGAGCGAGCGGATGTTCGCGAAGACGTCGCCGCCGCGGGCGATGACGTTGATCATCATCGCGGCGGTGAGCACCAGGTGCGGGGTCAGCGGCTCGGGTTCGGCGGCCACCAGCTTCTCGAAACTCGCCTCGCCCCAGTTCACGAAGCCGGTGGGCGCCTTCTTGCGCACCACCTTGCGCAGCTTCTTGGGATCGTCTCCCGCCTTGGCGAGCGCCTGCGCGTTCTCGATCTCGTGCTCGGGCGCCATCACAACGACGGTGCCGGCGGTGTCGTACCCCGCCCGGCCCGCCCGGCCCGCGATCTGATGGAACTCGCGGGCGCTGAGCTGACGCATCCGCTGCCCGTCGTACTTCGCCAGCGCGGTGATGAGCACGGTGCGAATCGGCACGTTGATGCCGACGCCGAGCGTGTCGGTGCCGCAGATCACCCGCAGGAGCCCGCGCTGGGCGAGCGTCTCGACGAGGCGGCGGTAGCGCGGCAGCATGCCGGCGTGATGCACCCCGATGCCGGCGCGCACGTACCGCGAGAGGATGCGCCCGAAGGCCGTCGTGAATCGGAAGCCGCCGATCGCGTCGGCGATCTCGTCGCGCTGCTCGCGGCTCACGATGCGCAGGCTCGACAGCGCCTGCGCCCGCTCCATGGCGGCGGCCTGCGAGAAGTGCACGATGTAGATGGGCGCCTGCCGCGTGTCGAGCAGCTCTTCGACGGTCTCGTGCACGGGCGTGCGCGCGTAGGAGAAGTGCAGCGGCACCGGGCGCTCCACGCCGGTGATCAGCGCGGTGGGGCGGCCGGTGCGCTCGGTGAGGTCGTCGGCGATCTCGGTGACGTCGCCGAGGGTGGCCGACATGAGGACGAACTGCACGCGCGGCAGCAGCAGGAGCGGCACCTGCCAGGCCCAGCCCCGATCGGGGTCGCCGTAGTAGTGGAACTCGTCCATGACGACCTGGTCGACCGGGGTGTCGGCGCCGTGCTCGCCACGCTGGGCGGCAACGGCGCGGTCCTGGTCACCTCGGAGGGCGCGTGGCACGCTACGCCGCCACCCACCACGGTCGTCAGCACCGTCGGCGCGGGCGACTCGAGCCTCTTCGGCTACCTGCTCGGTGACATCCAGGGGCTGTCCCCCCCCGGAGCGCCTGGCGCAGGCCGTCGCCTACGGCAGCGCCGCCG
>Ga0116180_1000737_pt1 | contig 29325 bp, 18 predicted proteins | sample AD_UKC073_MetaG_FD_89804 | JGI IMG/M metagenome (GOLD analysis project Ga0116180, IMG submission 89804) | Active sludge microbial communities of municipal wastewater-treating anaerobic digesters from USA - AD_UKC073_MetaG | ecosystem: Engineered > Bioreactor > Anaerobic > Digestate | place: USA... | reverse complement strand
GTGCCGAGCTCGACGGCATACCCGTGGATCTCGTCACTGATCCGGCGCACCATTTCCAGGCGCTGCAGGACTGCGGCGACATCCCGAACAGTGACGAGGTCTTCGATCTCCAGGGCGGAGAGGGTGGCGCTCACCTCGTCGAGGCGGGCCTTGTAGCGCTCCAGGGTCTGCAGGGCCTGGTTGGCGCGGGAGAGGATCGCGGCGGAGTTCTCGACGACGTGCCGACGGCCACCGACATAGAGCGCGATGGTTTGCATCGACTTGCTCACCGAGATGACCGGGGCGCCGGTCTGGATGTGGACTCGCTCGGCGGTGCGATGCCGAGTGCCCGACTCGGAGGTGTCGATGCGAGCGTCGGGGACGAGTTGGGTGTTGGCCCGGACGATGCGGGCGACGTCCTTGTCGACGACGATGGCGCCGTCCATCTTCGACAGCTCCCGCAACCGCGTGGCCGAGAACTCGATGTCGATCTTGAAGCCACCTGAGCACAGCGCCTCGACGGACTTGTCGCTGCCCAGGACGATGAGCGCTCCGGTGCCGCCCCGGAGGATCCGCTCCAGCCCGTCGCGAAGCTCGGTCCCCGGAGCGACAGCCCCCAGGATCGCAATGAGCTGTTCGTCGTCGGCACGTTCCACGCTGGGAGTCTAATGCGGCTGGCTGCCCAGCCCTTGGACGCCGTTGCTCACGGTTCGGACACGACCGACTCGGGAGCGGCTCGAAGGGCGACGGCGACTGCCTGGGCGAGTTGGGCGACCTCCACGAGCTGCAGGCCGGGGACCCGGGTCACCGAGCCGCAGGTGCCCGGTGGCACGAAGGCTCGGCGGAACCCCAGCCGGGCCGCCTCGGCGAGCCGACGCGGCATACCGGTGACCGGACGGATCTCTCCGGCGAGCCCGACCTCGCCGATGGCGATGGCGTCGGAAGGGAACGCGCGTTCCAGGGCGGCCGAGGCCAGGGCCAGCGCGATCGCGAGGTCGGCCGCCGGCTCGGTGACCTTGGCACCCCCGACGGTGGCGGTGTAGGTATCGGCGGCAGCAACCGGGATGCGCGCCCGACGCTCGAGCACCGCGACCGACATCGCGACCCGCGCCGAGTCCAGACCGCTGGTGGCCCGTCGCGGCGAGGGGGTGGTCGATCGCGCCACGAGCGCCTGGACTTCGGCCACCAGCGGGCGCCGGCCCTCCAGGGTGATCGTCACGCAGGTGCCCGGCACGGTGACATCGCGGGTGGACAGGAACAGCCCGCTCGGGTCGGGCAGCCCGACGATTCCCACGTCGGACAGGTCGAAGCAGCCGACCTCGTCGGTGGGGCCGTAGCGGTTCTTGACGGCACGGACCAGCCGCAGTCGGGAGTGCCGCTCGCCCTCGAAGGCGACCACGACATCGACGAGGTGCTCCAGCACCCGAGGCCCGGCGATCGACCCGTCTTTGGTGACATGCCCGACCAGCAGGACACAAATGTCGTGGGCCTTGGCCACGGCGATGAGCGCGGCAGCCAACTCGCGGACTTGCGCGACATTGCCCGCCGAGCCGTCGATCTCGGCGCTGCCGATGGTCTGCACCGAGTCGACGACGACGAGGTGGGGCTCCAGCAGCTCGATCTGGCCGAGGATCGTGCCGAGGTCGGTCTCGGCGGCCAGGTGCAAGTGCTGGGCCATCGCCTCGATGCGCTCGGCCCGCAGACGCACTTGGGCAGCGGATTCCTCGCCGCTGACATAGAGGACCCGGCGCCCGGTGCGCGCGGCTCGCGCGGCGACGTCGAGCAGCAGGGTCGACTTGCCGATGCCGGGCTCGCCGGCCACCAGCACGACCGCGCCGGGCACCAGGCCGCCACCGAGGACGCGGTCGAACTCGCCGACGCCGGTCGCCGCCGCCTCGGCCCGGGTGAGGTCGACTTCGCCGATCCGTGGAGCCGGCCGAGTGGTGGTCACGGCCGCAGTCGTGCGGGCGCGGCCGGCGCCCACCTCGCCGACCGTGCCCCACGCCTGACACTCGCCGCAGCGGCCCACCCACTTGACCGCGCTCCAGCCGCACTCGCTGCACCGATAGGTCGGCGCCTTGGCAGCGCCGCGCACCGGTGCCTTGCGGCCTTGCATGCCTGGGTATGCCGTCACAGTCGCCCTCGCGTCGTCATGTCGGTCACGCTAGGCCCGGCCACCGACAGAGGTGGGCTGCGACGGCATACCCCAGTTTGGCGGCGGGGTCAGTAACGTCGCCAGCGCAGCAGCACCGCGTAGTCCACCGCGGTGCGCTCCGGCTCGCGGGCGAAGATCCGCGTGCATACCGCGGGCGGGAACTCCCAGCGCAACACCGCCTCGAAGTCCTCGCGCGAGTCGAAAGCCCAGGTCACGTCGAGGGATTCGCGCTGCCACCCCTGCCGGGCCCAGAACCGGTCGACCGCCGAGGGGTCGTAGTCCGGCCACGCCGCGCTGAACCACGACCCGAAGGTCGACCGGGTGGCGTCATTGTCGACAACGAGCGCGATCCCGCCCGGGCGCATGATCCGCCCCAACTCGGCCAGCCCCGGCTCGCACCCGGGCCCGAAGAAGTAGGCCCACCGGGCGATGGCCACGTCGACACTCGCCGCTGCGAGGCCAGTGTCCTGGGCGCCTGCGACGACGACGGTGACGGCGGCCGTCGCCGAGCGGGGACCGGACGGCATACCGGCAATGCGCCTCCGCGCCAGGTCAGCCAGCGGCGCGTGCGGCTCGACCCCGATGACCCTGCGCGCGGTCTCGGCCAGGCGCGGCAGGTGGAAACCCGTGCCGCAGCCGAGTTCGACCACGGTCGCGCCGCGCCAATCCGATCGCCCGGCCAGCCGCAGCAGGGCGGCGTCGATGATGCCGGACCGGTCGAGCGCGAGATTGTGCGTCTCGTAGGTCTGCGGCGAGCCCCAGATGTTGGGACTGAGCAGGGCACCCTCGGCGTCTGACCCAGTTGAGTCGAGATCCGCACTCACGGGCGGCGTTTGGCGCGCGGAGTGGCCTCGGCTTCCAGGGTCGCGGGGTGCACGAGCAATGGCAACATGGCACGGCCACTGCCGCGGTGGGCCGCCTTAACCGACCGCAGGTATGCCGTGCACCTCACCACCAGCTCGTCGTAGGCCTCTTCGCCCATGAGCTCGACGAATTCGCTTCGGCAGGAACGGAATACCGGCTCACGACCGATGTGAGCCTCGCTGTTGCCTGAGCAATACCACGCCAGGTCGTGTCCGCCCGGCCCCCAGGCCCGCCGGTCGTACTCCGTGATCGTCGTCTCCAGGTAGCTCGACCCGTCGTGCTCTTCCACGGTTCGATAGGTGCGCCGGATCGGCAGCTGCCAGCACACCTCGGGCTTGGCCTGATGGGTCGGGATGCCTTGGCGGATGGCGTGTTGGTGCAACGCGCACCCGGCACCGCCGGCGAACCCGGGCCGGTTGAGGAAGATGCACGCACCCTTGACCACGCGGGTTTTGCGGACGCCGTCTTCCAACTCGGTCCACGCGCTGCGCCGCAGTCGCGTCGATGGTTCGGTGACGGGTTCGGCGGCGGGTTCGGTGGCTGGCTCCGTGGCGGCCCCGGTCACGGGCTGGGTCGCCTCAGCGGGGGCCGCTTCGACGACGAGCTCCACACCGGCAACGGCAACGGTATGCCGGGCCGGCAGCTCGTAGCCCTCGCTGAGGCCGCCGAGCACGACATGGTGGATCGGGGGCTCAGCGGCCGGTGCCTGGATCGGCGCAGACGTGCTCAACGGCTCGGGGATGAACTCCACGTCGACGCTGGGAGCGCCCTCCGCGGTGGCCGGATCGATGGCAGCGACCGGAGTGACCCGAGCGCCCTCGTGCGCGAGCCCATAAAACTGCCACTCCTGCGGCGTGAGCTGCTCGGCCACGTCACGGATCGTCCGGTAATCGGCCTTCTCCGTGAAATGTGCTCCGAGAGAACAACATCCGTCGTGCGGACGGCCGGGGAGGATGCCCTTGCAGCCGTTGCCGAAGACACAGGTCCACCGCGAGGTGAGCCAGGTGAGGTCACAGCGGAAGCGTTGCTGAGGGTTGCCAGGGTCGGTGAACTCGACCCAGACGCGCGCCATGTCCAGGGGTGATTCGGGCACGGCGCCACTCTAGATCGTCTCGCCGTGGACGACTCCCACGCCCGCAATGAGCGGGGTAGCGTGCAGGGCATGGGGACATCGGCTGACGGCGTGGGCGCATCCGCGCGCGCCCGGGTCGGCCTGTCCACGGCATCGGTCTATCCCGCCACCTGCGCGACGGCCTTCGAGCTCGCGGCCCGGCTCGGCTACGACGGCGTCGAGGTCATGGTGTGGACCGACCCGGTCTCCCAAGACGCGGGTGCCCTCGCGGCGCTGTCCCAGCACTACGGCATACCCGTCTTGTCGGTGCATGCCCCGACCCTGCTGCTGACCCAACGCGTGTGGGGCCCCGACCCGTGGACCAAGATCGACAAGTCCATCGACCTCGCGCGTGACCTGGGTGCGGACACGGTCGTGTTGCACCCCCCGTTCCGGTGGCAGCGCGAGTATGCCGTGGATTTCGAGGACGGGGTGGCCACCCGGGAGGACCACAGCGGCATCCGGCTGGCGGTCGAGAACATGTTCCCGTGGCGCGCCCGTGGTCGGGAGATGCAGGCCTACCTGCCGCACTGGGACCCCGTGCCGATGGCCTACGACCACGTCACTCTCGACCTCTCACACACCGCGACGGCCGGGTCGGACGCCCTCGCCATGGTCGAGGCCCTCGGCCCGCGACTGCGCCATATTCACCTCGCCGACGGCTCCGGCGGGGTGCGGGACGAGCATCTTGTGCCGGGCCGGGGTGGGCAGCCCTGTGACGCCGTGCTGGCCAGGCTGGCCGCGGCCGATTTCGGGGGTCACGTCGTCGTGGAGATCGGCACCCGCAAACTGACCGACGAGGACCGGGAGCGCGATCTGCGGGCCTCTCTGGAGTTCGCGCGCACCCACCTGGGCCATCCCGTCGACTGATCGAAGAACGTGAGCCCGCGGTCCTAGAGTGGGATCGTGGACCCTCGCGACCTGCTGCGTTCCTCCCTGCTTGGCCTCTCTCGCGCCAACGCCGTCCGCGATGTCATCGAACGCGCGCCGGTCAGCCGATCGGTCGTCAAGCGCTTCGTGCCCGGATCGACGGTCGAGGATGCCTTGCGCGCCACCGGCGAACTGCAGGCCGTCGGCCGGATGGTGACGATCGACCACCTCGGCGAGGACACGACGACCCGAGCGCAGGCCGAGGCCACCCGCGACGCCTATCTCGCGCTGCTGGCCGCCCTCGCCGAGCGGCACTATTCGCTCTCGGGCAAGGCCGAGGTGTCACTCAAGCTCACCGCGCTCGGGTTGCTGCTGCCCGACGGCCATCAGATCGCTCTCGATCACGCCCGCACCATCAGCCAGGCCGCCACCAATGCCGGCACAACGGTCACGGTCGACATGGAGGACCACACGACGACCGACGCGACCCTGGAGGCCGTGCAGGAGTTGCGCGAAGACTTCCCCACCACCGGGGCGGTGCTGCAGGCCTACCTGCGGCGCACCGAGGGCGACTGCCGCGACCTCGCGTATGCCGGGTCGCGAGTTCGCCTCTGCAAGGGTGCGTATGCCGAGCCCGAGTCGGTCGCGTTCCAGGACGGTGATGAGGTCGACCGGTCGTATGTGCGCTGCCTCAAGGTGCTCATGAAGGGCGAGGGCTATCCGATGGTGGCCAGCCACGACCCGAGGATCATCGAGATCGCCGCTGCGCTGGCCGGGCGGGAAGGTCGCGAGCCCAAGTCGTTCGAGTACCAGATGCTCTACGGCATCCGCCCTGACGAGCAGCAACGCATCGCCGATCGAGGCGACCAGATGCGGGTCTACATCCCGTATGGCACTGAGTGGTATGGCTATCTGATGCGACGGCTGGCCGAGCGACCCGCTAACGTCACGTTCTTCCTGCGCGGCCTGGCGACGAAGGGTTGAGTCGACAATGAGCACCACCACTGGCGCCGATGGCGTCACCGCGATTTTCGGTGCGGGCGTCATGGGCGAGACCCTGCTCTCTGGCCTGTTGCGCTCCGGTCGCCCGACCGAGCAGATCGTCATCACCGAGAAGCGCCCCGACCACGCGGCGATGTTGCGTGAGAAATACGGCGTCCGGGTCCTGGACAATGTCGCAGCCGCCGAACTCGCCGACACCCTCGTCCTCGTGGTCAAGCCACAGGACATGGAAGGTCTGCTTGCCGAGATCCGCGACCACATCGTGCCGGGCAACCTCGTCGTCTCGATGGCCGCGGGCATCCCCACCTCCTGGCTGGAGCAGCGGTTGCCGGCTCGGTCCTCGGTCGTGCGGGTCATGCCCAACACCCCTGCCCTCGTCGACCAGGGCATGGCCGCCATCTCGGCCGGCAGCAACTGCACCGTGGAGCACCTCGCCGGAGCCGAGGCGATGCTTGCCTCCTGCGGCAAGGTCGTCCAGGTCCCCGAGAAGCACCAGGATGCCGTCACCGCGATCTCCGGCAGCGGACCGGCATACATCTTCTACGTCGTCGAGGCGATGATCGAGGCGGGCGTGCTGCTCGGGATGCCCCGCGCGACCTCGACCGAACTCGTCGTGCAGACCCTCTACGGCGCGGCAACCATGTTGCGCGAGACCGGCGAGCACCCGACCGTGCTGCGCGAACGGGTCTCCTCGCCCGGCGGTACGACGATCGCGGCGATCCGTCAGCTCGACGACAACAAGGTGCGAGCCGCCTTCATGACGGCGATGGAAGCCGCTGCAGCCCGCTCCAAGGAATTGGCCGACGGCCTTGGCTGACGGATCGTCCGGTCTTGTCGGCCAGCGCGAGCTGGTACTCATCACCGAGGACGACTGGGAGAGCCAGCGCGACATCCGGACGGCGGCGCTGGCCGACGCGCCCGACATGTTCGGGTCGACGCTCGCCGACGCGCTCGGCTTCGATGAGCAGGACTGGCGGCGGGGAATCCGCGCCACGACGTGCTGGCAACTACGGCAAGCCGGTATGCCGGTCGGCATGGTCCGCCTCTCGGTGCGGGAAGGTGGCGCGGACTGCGATCGGGTGGTGCCGGCGGCACCGGGCCGGACGGCATACCTCATCTCGATGTTCGTGGCACCCGAGGCGCGAGGGACCGGCGCGGGGGAGCAGCTCGTCGCCACGGTCGCTGCAGAGGCGAAAAGGCTTGGCTATCAACAGCTTTGGCTTGACGTTGCCAAGCACAACGAGGCTGCGGCGCGGCTTTACACACGGACGGGGTTCCGTTGGGCAGAGTCCGACGGCGCGAGCCGCCACGACGACCGACACTGCGAGCTCTCGATGGTGCTCGACCTCTGAGCCACCCGACCGGCTGGGGGGCGACTGGCCCGAGCGGCCTGCGGCATGGCAGGGTGTCGACATGAGCGAGATCACCGTGACGACCGTGACCCCCGAGGCTTGGGCGGCCTTCAAGAGCGTGCGCCTCGAAGCCCTGCGGGACTCGCCAGAGGCGTTCTCCGCGACCTACGGCGAGGAAGCGGCGTTCAGCGACGACGAGTGGGTCGCCCGGGTTGAGCGCGCCCCGCGGTTCATCGCCTACCGCGACGGCGCGGTCGTCGGCACCGCGAGCCTCGGTGTTCACGAAGCCGACGACGAGACCGACGACCGGCTCGCCGAGGGGTTCGACTCGGGCCTGGGCGAGATCTTCGGCCTCTGGGTCACCCCCCTCGCGCGGGGGACCGGTGTGGCGACCGCACTGGCCCGGGCCGGCGCCAAGCGGGCCCAACAGGACGGCCGCTCCCACGTCGTCTACTGGGTGAGCACCGACAACGGCCGGGCAGTGGCCTTCGCCTCGGGTTTGGGCTTCCGGCCGACCGATTCGCGTCGTCCGATGCGTGGCTCTAACCACGCAAGCGAGGAGGAGATCGCGATGATCCTTCCCCTCGGTGCGGATCGCGGCACACTCCCTGACCTCGGGTGAGGTGCGGCGGCATACTGGCTCCAGGGGCCGTGGCACGCGGCCGGACCGCAGTCCCTTATCGGGCCGCGTCGGGAAGGGTAACGTCAGAACATGCGCAGCCAGGCGCGGGTGATTTGGGACCCGGAATTCACGAAGTACAACTTCGGTCCGCATCACCCGATGTCGCCGGTGCGCCTGGCTCTCACGGCTCGGCTGTGTGAGGAGTTCGGGCTCTTCGACGACGAGGGTGTCGAGGTGGTCAGCCCGGCCATCCCCGACGATGCCCTGTTGCACACCGTGCACGATCGCGGCTTCGTCGAGGCGGTCCGCCTGGCCTCGGAAGACCCCCGACTGGCCGACGAGCACCTGGGCCTGGGCACCGACGACGTGCCCGCCTTCGAGGGCATGCACGAGGTCAGCTCCCGGATCGCCGAAGGCACCCGCGACATTTGTGAAGCCGTGTGGACCGGAGCGGTCGAGCACGGCGTCAACTTCTGCGGCGGCCTGCACCACGCGATGGCCGGGAATGCGTCGGGTTTCTGCGTCTACAACGACATTGCCGTGGGCATCCAGTGGCTGCTCGACCACGGAGCCGAGCGGGTCGCCTATGTCGACGTCGACGTGCACCACGGCGACGGCGTCGAATCGATCTTCTGGGACGACCCGCGGGTGCTCACCGTGTCGATCCACGAGACCGGTCGCGCACTCTTCCCGGGCACCGGGTGGGCCACCGACATCGGCGGTTCCAAGGCGCGTGGCCAGGCCGTCAACGTCTCACTGCCGCCCGGGCTGTCCGACGGCGGCTGGATGCGGGCCTTCCACGCCGGTGTCATGCCCGTGGTGCGGGCCTTCCGGCCGAGCGTGCTGGTCACTCAACACGGCGCGGATACGCACAGCGCCGACCCGCTGGCGCACTTCGCCCTGTCGGTCGAGGCCCAGCGCGAGGCGATGATGGCGCTGCACAAGCTCAGCCACGAGCTGTGCGACGGCCGGTGGATCGCGCTCGGCGGCGGTGGCTACGAGGTCGTCGACGTCGTGCCGCGCACCTGGACCCACCTCACCGCGATCGCCGCACATCGGCCGATCCTGCCCAGCACCGACGTGCCGCAGGCCTGGCTGGACCATGTCGCTGCTGCGCTGGGCAAGCAGGGCCCCACTCGGATGGGCGATTTGCCCGAGGGGCAGCCGCTGTGGTGGCGGTCCTGGGACCTTGGCTACGACCCCAGCAGTGAGGTCGACCGGGCGGTCATGGCCACCCGGCAGGCGGTCTTCCCGCACCACGGTCTGGACATCTGGTTCGACTGAGCCTCGTTCTGCTCATCGGGTATCCACCCGGCGGATCGCGTCATGGCTTGAAACTCATGCCTTTCGTGCCGATCGATGCCAGGCGGATATGGTCGTGGGTTTGTGGCTTCGTGGCGGACATCCGGATCGCGTGCGCCGTGGAATATCGGAAAGTGACGTTGATCGACAAGTCCCCTGACTGGGTGACACGAATCTGAGATGTCCCCTGAACGGGTGACAGAAGACTTGTGCCTATCCGCGCAGTGTGATCGGAAAGTCGCGAAGTGGGCAGTTCTTCCTATTTCATCCCGGGTCTCGCTCCGGTATACATATGGCGTGCCGAGGTGACATGCCTCGGTGGGGGTTCGGCTGTGTTGCCGCTCGCTTCGTCATGCCCATGTGCCCGCACACTGGAGTTGATCATGCTCATTCGCCGTTTGGTGGGCTCTCGCGGGGGTTTAGCGCTCTCTAGCGTTACGGCCTTCGTCGTGGGCGTGCTTGCCACCATTCACCCCGGTGTTCCCACGGCGGATGTCTCGCTCAACGATGGCGGCGTGTGGGTGACGAACGAACACCTGCGACTCGTGGCCCATCTCAACTTTCCTTCGCGCACTCTTGACGGAGGGTTGCGGGCGCCCTCGGAGCGGTTCGATGTCACGCAGGAGGCGGGCGATGTCCTGGTCCACGACAACGCGGGCCACAACGTTTACCCCATCGACGTCTCGCTGCTGACCACTGGAAGTCCGATCAAGAACGATGGACGATCGATCATCCACAGTGGACGGTCAGCCGCGATCGTGGATCCGGCCGCCGGCAAGATCTGGGCCGGGCCGGTCACGGACATCGGTGCTATCTCGCCCGAGGTCACGCCGCCCACGCTAGAGGGGATTAACGGGGCAATTGCCGCCATAGGCTTCGACGGCTCTCTGCACGCCCTGAGCCAATCGGGGGTTCTGACCACCGTGCGACGTGAGGGAGATGGGTGGGGCAAGCCGTCTCAGCGCACACTGGCAGGGCTGGACACGTTCGAAGGTGTTGTCCTCTCAACCGTCGGCAGCGAGCCCGTTGTGCTCAGTCGAGCCAAGAAGACCCTCTACCTTCCCGGGGGTGAGGTGACCCTGGATGACCTCTCGGAGGCGGCTCTGCAACAGCCTGGCCCCGCCGCCGACACTGTGGCGCTTGAGACTCCTGCCGCACTTGTGCACGTGCCGTTGCGTGGAGGCGAGCCCATCCGGAAGCCATCGGGCTCTGCCAACCGAGGCACCCCAGTAGCTCCCGTGGTGCGGGCCGGATGTGTGTATGCCGCATGGTCGGTAACCGGTCAATATGTGCGTGACTGTGTGGGTGAGGGGGATGATGTCACCCGTTCGGTGGACAAACTCCGAACCTCCCAGGCGCTTGTGTTTCGCAGTAACCGTGATGTCGTGGTGATCAACGACACGGCCAATGGCGACGTCTTCCTTGCCTCCGACCAGATCCAGCTGGTCGACAACTGGCAGGACATTCTCACGGCTCTTCAGTCGAAGGAACAGAAGGACGACAAGAACACCGAGACGACGCAGGACGAGGCTGCTCCCGATCGAACCGACACCAATCACAAGCCGACGGCCGAGGACGACAGCTTCGGAGCGCGCCCAGGTCGCACGACCACGTTGCCCGTGCTGCAAAATGACACGGACCCGGATGGCGACATCTTGACCGCTGTTGCCGAAAAGGATCCGTCCGTCGGCACGATCCGCCAGGTCCGGTCGGGCGCCGCGCTGCAAATCGCTGTTCCCGAGAATGCGACCGGGGCGGGATCCTTCACCTACCAAGCCCAAGACGGACGTGGAGAGTCCGACACTGCCTCGGTATCTGTCACGGTGCGTCCCTGGGACGTCAATGCCGGCCCCGAGCAGTGGCGTCCCCAGTCGTCGGTGACAGTCGTGCGAGGCGGCGAGGCGCAGAAGGACGTCCACCCGGACTGGCGCGATCCCGACGGCGACCCCTTTTACATCGTGTCCGTGCAGGCTCCCGAGGGCATGACCGCGAAGTATCGGGAGGACGGACTGATCACCGTGCGAGACCTCGGTGTCAACCCGCCCGGTCGGTACGCGGTGAAGGTCGTCATGGGTGACGGCAGGGCGCAAACCGAGGGTGTGCTCAATGTCGACGTCCGCGAGCGTGGGGCGATTCCGCCCGTGGCGAACGCCGACTACGTGCGTGTCGTCAAGGGACAGCAGGTGACTGTCTGGCCGCTGAAGAACGACACCGACCCCAACGGTGACGAACTGCGTCTTGCCTCGGTAGAGAACATCCCCGCGGGGGCCACGGTCACCACGGACCTGCAGAGCGGCACGTTCCGGTTCACGTCGAACACCCCGGGAACCGTGTACCTCAGCTATGTCGTGTCGGATGGTCCGTCGGCGGTCAAGGGTGTCGTCCGCATCGATGTGGTCGAAGCCGTGCCCGACGCGCCTCCGCAGGCCGACGACGACTTGGCGCTCCTGCCGGCTGGCGGTCATGTGTTGGTCGCGGTCCTGCAGAACGACTTCGACCCTACCGGGGGGGTGCTCGTCGTTCAGTCGGCCTCGTTCAAGCCCGAAACTGGGCTCTCCGTCGAGGTGGTCAACCGCGAGATGCTGCGGATCTCCGCTCCTTCGGGGTTGAAGCAACAGGAGACCGTCACTTACACCATCTCCAACGGTTTCGGTACGGCCTCGGCGACGGTCACCGTCATCCCGTTGGCCCCGGTGCCGACCAGTAACCCGCCCATCGCAAACGACGACTCGGCAACCGTGCGAGCCGGCGACATCGTCACCGTGCACGTGTTGGACAATGACCTCTCACCCTCGGGTCTGCCGTTCTCGATCGATCCGCAACTGCAGTTCAGCGGGTCGGCCAACCAGGGCGAGTTCTTCGTGTCCCAAGACACCATCCGCTTCAAGGCAGGCTCCGAGCCGGGCACGGTGCGGGCGGTCTACACGATCCGCGATACCCAGGGCAACTACGACTCTGCCGAAGTGGCGATCAGCATCAGGGCTGCCGATGGGTCCAATGGGGCTCCGACTGCGCCCAACCTGGTTGCTCGGGTGCTTGCGGGCAGCAGCGTTCGGATCCCGGTCGTCTTGGACGGCATAGATCCCGACGGGGATTCTGTGGTCCTGCTGGGTCTCGACACCGCCCCCAGCAAGGGAAACGTCTCGGTCGGGCCGTCGTGGCTTGAATACAAGGCTCCGGCCGACACGGCCGGCTCGGACACCTTCACGTATGCCGTCATGGACCGGTTCGGGGCGCGGAGTGTGGGTCGGGTGCAGGTGGGCATTGCGCCCCCTTCACCGGTGAACCAATCGCCGGTCCCCGTGCCCGACACCGTCATCGCGCGCCCCGGCCGTTTGCTCTCGGTCGCGGTGACCGGCAATGACATCGACCCGGACGGCGACCGCATCGAACTCGTGAACGGGTCGGTCGTCGGTGTCGGGGCAGCCTCAGGCATCACGGCGACGACGGTGGGTTCGCGCGTCACGCTGACCTCACCGGACGCCCCTGGGGTCTATCCGTTCACTTACGGCATCACCGACGGCAAGGGTGGTACTGCAACGGGTCAGTTGACCCTTGATATTCGCACTGATACGCCGCTGCAGCCGCCCGTGGCTCGCGACGACGTCGTGCAAGGCCCCGAGGTTGCCGGGAAGACCAGCGTCGAGGTGGATGTGCTCGTCAACGACGAAGACCCCGACGGTGCCGCCGAAGCGCTCGTGGTCACCGCCGAGGGAGAGGGCGTCTCGGTCAACAAGGGCATTGTCACAGTGGCCTTGACGCCGGCACGCCGGGTCATCGTCTACACCATCAAGGATGTCGACGGGCTGACGGCCAAGGCGGTGATCGTCGTCCCGGGCACCCAGGACCGGCTGCCGACCCTGAAACCCGACAAGGTCCCCGCGAAGGTCAAGGCTGGCGACCTGCTCGCGATCCCGCTGGCGGAGTATGTGTCCGTCCGGGACGGGCATACCCCGATCCTCACCTTCGAAGACCGAGTCAAAGCTGGTCCGGGGGCTGATGGCGCTGCTCTCGTCAAGAGCCAGACGCTGCTGAACTTCCGTACCCCGGCAGAGTTCTCCGGCGATTCCTCGATTACCTTCGAAGTCACCGACGGCACGGCGGCCGACGACCCGGCCGGGCTCAAAGCGGTCTTGACTCTGCCGATCATCGTCGAGTCCTCCGGCAAGACCAGGCCAAGTTTCAACGCCGCCAAGGTCGATGTCGCGGCGGTCGAGCCGACCAAGGAAGTCGACCTGCGCGCCATGGTGCGTGATCCCGACGAGGGCGACCTCGACCGGATGTCGTTCACCCTGGACAAGCGGGTTGCCGGGTTCGACGTGAGCGTGGACGGGCAGCGGCTCAAGGTGAGCGTTCCACCCGAGACGAAGATCGGGACGACGGCCATCGCCGAGCTGACGATCACCGACGGCTCAACGACGCCGGTGAAGGGCCAGGTGCCGATCACCGCGATCGCCTCGACCCGTCCTCGGATCACCACCAAGGAGGTCGTCATCACGACCGCCAAGGCTGGTCAACCCGAGAACATCAACCTCACCCCTTACATCACCAACCCATTCGCTGACCTCGGTAAGCCGGTCACGATGGTGGGTAACCCATCGGTGGTCGTTGGCTCGGGGAGTGCCACGAAGGCCTCGGACACTGCTGTCGTCGTCACCCCGGCCACTGGCTTCCACGGGCAGCTCACCGTCATCTACAAGCTGGCCGACGCTACGGGCCAACCGGATCGCCAGGCCGAAGGACGGATCTCTCTCACGGTTCGCGACCGACCGGAGCCACCTGTGGGTGTCAGCGCGGTGACCAGCGAGTCGCGCACGGCAACCGTCTCGTGGTCGGCCGGGCCCAACAATGGCGCCCCGATCACCAAGTTCTCGGTGAGCTGGAGCGGAGGCAAGAAGGACTGCGGTGCGGTGACGACATGCACCATCACCGGACTGACGAACAACGTTGAATACACGTTCACGGTCGTCGCGACCAACGAGGTGGGTGATTCCGACCCCTCGGCCGCGTCCAACATGGTGCGTCCGGATGTCCGGCCCAACCCGCCGGCTGCGCCGACGGTGAAGTTCGGTGACAAGCAGATCGAGGTCACCTGGGTCACGCCATCCACCGAAGGCTCCCCGGTCGAAGGGTTTACCCTTGAGATCGACGGCCCAACGGGTGGGGTGACCCAGCAGAGGCTGGGCTTGGTCAACAGCTATGTCTGGACCGGGTTGACCAATGGTGCGTCCTACCGCTTCAGGGTCATGGCCCATTCCAAGGCCGAGCAGCCGTCCGAGTTCTCCGGATATTCAGCGACGGAGATCCCCGCTGGCTTGCCGTTGAACCTCACCGCGCCCAAGGTGGTCAAGGACCCGGTGAGCGTGCTGCCGCCAAGCGCGACGCTGAGTTGGGTCGTGCCGAATGGGAACGGCGACAACGCCATGACCTATGAGCTCCGACGCACGGGCAATGCCGTAGTGGTGTATACCGGCACGAGTCCCGGCACCCGTCTCACCCTCAACGTCGACACCAGTGACCAGACCTTCGAGTACCGCGCGAAGAACAAGGCTGGTTGGAGCGGCTGGTCGCCTGCGTCGACGGCAGTGCGGGGGTTCCAGACGCCCGGTGCCGTCGGGAGTGTCACGGCGGAAGCCACCGGAGTGAATAACCAGGTCAAGGTGACCTTCCCGCCGGCCAATGGCAACGGCGCCCGTCCCGAGGAAATGGTTTATGTGTGGACGGCTGCCGGGGGCAGTGGGATCGTTACTTCGGGTGGCACCATCACCTACGGCGGGCTCGCCAATGGCGCAAACCACTCCGTGAGCATTGCTGCTCGCTCGACGGTCAAGGGTGAGACTGTTACTGGTCCGGCGACGGCGAGCAATGTCGTCATGCCGTTCGGTCCGCCTGGGGCCCCGCAGGTCTCGGCCAGCGGCGGCTACCAGCAGGTGACGGTCTCGTGGGGTAACGCCAATGTGAGCAATGGGCGGAACGCGACCATCCAGATCAGCATCAACAATGGCGGCTGGGAGAACGTGGGCGGCGGCGGTGGATCCCGTGTCGTGGGCGTCGGTGCCGGCGGGGGGGTGTCCATCCGGGCTCGCGGCGTTTACGGAGCTGACGGTCTCAACCTCGTCGGAGCAGAAGCGTTTGCAGGAGCCAACGCTTGGCCGGACTCGAGCTACAACGTGACACTTGGCGCCTCCGTCACTTTGACTTCGCCAGCGTTCTGCGCGAATGGTTGTTATTACCAGGACATCTATTTACGCAATTATCGACCCAATAGCAATGTCTATTGCTTTGTGAATGGTGTAGGTACGGCTGATTGGTATGGCACGTTTACCGTTGACGGTGCCGGAAATAGAGACGTCATCTCTGCGTCGGGCCCTCCCGGGAGGCTGCTGGCTGATGATGCGTCGTGGGTTGGCGTCGACTACTGCCGACAGCAATGAGCAAAGAGATCTAGGAGAAATTTCATGACAGTCACTCCCGAGAACGCGGCCTGGTTCGCCGGCACTTTCGGCAAGCTCGTCGACAACGTCGGCCTGGCGCTGCTCGGCAAGGGTCCGGTCATCCGGCTGGCCCTGACGTGCATGCTCTCCGAAGGCCACCTCTTGCTCGAGGACGCCCCGGGCACCGGCAAGACCGCGCTCGCGCGGGCCTTGGCCGCGACCGTTCAGGGCACCCACAACCGGATTCAGTTCACGCCGGACTTGCTCCCGTCCGACATCACCGGCGTCACGATGTACGACCAGAACCGCGGCACGTGGGAGTTCCACCGTGGCCCGATCTTCGCGTCCATCGTCCTGGCCGATGAGATCAACCGGGCCAGCCCCAAGACTCAGTCGGCTCTCCTGGAGGTCATGGAGGAGTCCCACGTCACGGTTGACGGCACCCGCTATGACACTGGCCGGCCGTTCATGGTCGTGGCCACGCAGAACCCCATCGAGCAGGCCGGCACCTACCGGCTCCCCGAGGCGCAGCTCGACCGCTTCCTTATGAAGGCCAGCGTCGGCTACCCGGAGCGGTCCGCCATGATCCAGATCCTTGCCGGGGCATCCCACCCAGACCGCACCAAGACCTTGCGCCCCATCATCGCGACCAGCGCGGTGGCCGACATGGCCGACATGATCGCCGAGAACTCTGTGGCCGAGTCCGTTCTGGATTACGTGCACCGGCTGGCCGAGCACACCCGCGACAACGACGACACGATTCTGGGTGTGTCCACCCGTGGCGCGATCGGCATGGTGCGCGCCGCGAAGGTGTGGGCGGGTGCGCACGGCCGCAACTACGTCATCCCTGACGACGTCAAAGAGTTGGCGTCCACGGTATGGACCCACCGCATGGTCATGTCGCCCGATGCCGAGTTCTCCGGAGCCACGGCATCTCAGGTCATCGCGCGGGCTCTGGCGAGCATCGACGCGCCGGTCGTGAGGGGGGCGACAGCCTGAGCACTCAGACGCCCCCGGCCCCCGAGGTCACTCGGGGCTCGCGACACGCGAAGCCCTCGTCACGCCGTGGCCTTGGCGCGAAGCTTGCGCGACAGCGCGCTGCGCCAACGTCCGAGGCTGATCTTGGCCAAAGCCCCCCGCCTGGACCGGAGCAGCCCCCAGGTCGTGGATCTCGCCGATTGGCGCGTCGACGGCTCGCTCGCTCGCCACGGCTGTCCACTGCTGTGCTGCGCCGCAGTCCAGCCGTGACGGCCGTCGCACGCGCTGCTGGCTACCTTCGTCGCCAAGCCAACGGAGCCGCCAGACCCGTGCTTGAGGCGATCAACCCGCTCGGGCGGGTTGTGGCCCTGATCGGGCTCCTCGCGCTCTGGGCAGGGATCTCGCGCGGTTGGCAGGAATTCCGAGTCATCGGGTGGCTGTGCGTCGGCGCCCTGGCGTTGGCCGCTGCCTGGACCATCGGACGAATGGCCTATTCGGCTCGGATCGAGCTGGCCAAGACCCGCGTCACCGTGGGCGACCGAGCTGTGGGGCGCGTCGTCGTCTCCAATGCGGGCGGTCGCACTCTTGTCCCGACCCGGTTCGACCTGCCGGTCGGAGCCAGCTCGGCGACCTTCACGGTCCCGGGGCTCGCCGCTGGAGTTGAACACGAAGAACTCTTCTCCATTCCGGCCCGCCGTCGCTCGGTGCTCGTTCTGGGCCCGGTGCGATCGGTCAAGGGCGACCCTCTCGGAATCCTGCAGCGGGTGAAACGCTGGAGCGACCCGGTCGAGTTGTTCATTCACCCCAGGGTGGTCGCTCTCAACGCCGCAAGCACCGGCTTTCTCCGGGATGTCGAAGGAGTCACCACGCAGAACCTGTCCTCCTCGGACGTGGCCTTCCACGCCCTGCGGGACTACGTGCCCGGGGACGACCGACGCAGCATTCACTGGCGCACGACCGCCCGGATGGGCAAGCTCATGGTTCGGCAGTTCGAGGAGACTCAGCGCTCCCACCTCCTTCTGGTCTTGTCGCAGCGTTCAGAGGACTACGCAGACCCCGAGGAGTTCGAGACCGCGATCTCCTGTGTAGCTTCGTTGGCCGCTCAAGCCCTGCGCGAGGAGCGCACGGTGAGTCTGTTCTGTCATGACGGTTTGATCCCCTACCCGTCTGCGGTCGGCCTCTTTGACCAACTGTGCCGCATCGATATGCGGCCCATGACCGACTCCTTGAAGGCACTGGTCTCGGCCGCAGTCACCGCGGTGCCGCAGTCCTCGGTCATCGCTTTGGCCGCCGGAGCTGCCGTCAGCCCTGCGGACCTGCGCGTCGCGCACACGCAAATCCCCCTCGACGTCAAGTCCTTCGCCATCCGAGCTTGCGTCGGCACCGCGCCGGCCCGTCGCCATATCGGCTCGCTCGTCGTGCTCGACGTGGCCGACGTCGACGAACTTGCCAAAGCCGTGAGGACGGTGCGCTGATGTCCGCGACCACGCTCCCACCGGCGGCCGGCAACGCCAAGACCGCCCGTCTGCCGTCCGCCTGGGTGCTCGACGCGGCCACCATGCTCGCGCTGTTCGTTCCCGGCGTTCTGGCCTTCGGCCCGGTGTTCTCGGGCACGCCGGGGTTGGTGGCAGCGGGGGGTGGCGTCTTGCTCGGATGGGCCGTGGCTCTGCTGGGAGCCTGGCGGCGCTGGGGCTGGGCCGAGGTACTCGCGGTCGGCATCACGGCATACCTGGTGTTCGGTGGAGCACTGGCCCTGCCCCGGACGACCATCGCAGGGGTCCTCCCCACGTTGGAGACCGTGCAGAGGCTGCTGGTGCTCTCGGCTCACGCATGGCGCGACCTGCTCACGGTTAGCCTTCCGGCCAGCCTCTTCACGGGGCCTGCGGTCGTTCCCTACCTCAGCGGCATCATCACCGCCTGCATTGCCACATCGATCGCCGTGCGCAGCTGGCGACATATGTGGGCTCTAGCCCCCGCGGCGGTCTTCCTCGCGGTCGGGATCTTGTGGGGTACCCACATCGCACCGCTGGCCGTGGAACAAGGTGCGGCCTTCGGGGGTGTCGCGCTCGGCTGGTTGGCCTGGCGGGCGCGTCGCGCCCAGCGGGACGTCAGTGCGGACATTCTGGGGTTTCAGACCGAAACCCGTGCGCGGCGGCTTCCTGTTCTCAGCATGGCCGGCATGCTCGGTGCGGCGATGATCGTCGGGCTGGGCCTGACGGTGCTCGCCGGCCAGCCCAACCGTTTCGTGCTCCGTGACACGGTCGAGCCGCCGCTGGATCTGCGTCAGTTCGCGAGCCCGCTCACCGGGTTTCGCTACCTGGAACGCGACCAGCGCGACGAGGTCCTCATGACCGTGTCCGGGATGCCACACGGTGCGCGGCTGCGGCTGGCCACCGTCGACACCTACGACGGCGTGGTCTACAACGTCGAGCAGGCATCCTCGGCCTACCGACGCGTCGGGAGCACCATCGGGGAGGAGATCCAGCTGCCCGGGACACCCACCACTGTCGGCGTCACCGTCGCGAAGTATGCCGGTGTCTGGCTTCCCGGTAGTGGTGACTTGCGGGGGGTGCGCTTCTCGGGAAGCGCCGCCGAAGCGCTGAGCGACACGCTCTACTACAACCGAACCAGCGGCACGGCCGTGGTGACCGCAGGGGTCTCCGAGGGCACGGCATACGAGGTCGATGTCGTCCTGCCGGCTGTGGTCACCGATGCGGACCTGGACAATCGGGCCTTCGCGACGGTGGCTCTGCCGTCCAACAGCGGAGTCCCCGAAGCGGTAGGGGCCTCGGCAGCCGAGCTTGTCGGGGCCGCGGCGACGCCGCGCGACCAGGTGCGGACTCTCGCTGCGAAATTGCGCGAGGTCGGTTTCTTCTCCGACGGCAGCGACGGGCGTTCGCGGTCGGGGCACACCGCAGAGCGCATTACCGCGCTGCTCACCGCTCCGCAGATCGTCGGGGACGACGAGCAGTATGCCGTGGCGATGGCACTCATGGCTCGGCAACTCGGTGTCCCCGCGCGGGTGGTGATGGGGTTCTATCCCGACGCCAATGCCGCAGCCTCGGGCGACTGGCAGGTCCGCGGTTCAGACGCACATGTGTGGGTCGAGGTCGCTTTCGATGGGGTGGGTTGGGTGGCTTTCGATCCCACCCCGGACCGTTCCAAGACGCCGCAGACCGACGTACCGCAACCCCGACACGACCCCAAACCGCAGGTTCTCCCCCCGCCGGACCCGCCGGTCGACCGGAACAACGCGGCCAACGACATCGTCGATGACCAACGCAAACCTCCGGTCACCGATGAACCGGCATGGCGTCGGCTGATGCTCTTGACGGTAGTCGGGGTGGTGAGCTTGGCCGTCCTGCTCGGCCCGCTCGTGCTGATCGTTGCGCTCAAGCGCCGGCGCCGTGAACGCCGCAAGGAGAGCCCGGTCATGAGCGAGCGCTCAAGTGGCGGCTGGCTGGAGATCGTCGACCATGCGACCGACCTCGGCGCCAGGATCGATCCAACCCTCACCCGACGGGAGCTCTCCGGGCAATTCGAGGAGTCCTACCCGGGTGCCGGTGCCCTGGTCGTAGCGGAATTGGCTGATGCGGGGGTATTCGGCCCAGCCGAACCTGCGGAGGCGGACGTGGAGGCGATGTGGCGCGAGGTGGACGTCGTCCTTGGACGGATGGACACGTCGGTGTCGCGTCGACGACGGTTCCTCGCCCGGGTGTCCCCGCGGTCTTTGGGGCTGTCGCGGCAGGCGCTGTCCCGATCGCTGTCCTCGTGGCGGATCCCTGAGGGCGTCCGCGGCCGTGCCCACGTGATCACTCGTTCGCTTCGCACTCGCGTCGCCGGTAGGAAGAAGGACCACTTGTGACCGAACAGCACTCTCCGGCAGCGTTGTCGCCGTTCGCTGACCAAGCGCAGAGTTACCCGGCCCTTGACGGGTGCGCGCCGGCCAGCCTTGGGCGTCGGGCCGCAGCTCGCCTCTTGGACGGGGTCTTCGGGACCGCCCTAGGGCTGGTGTGCTCGTTGCCCATGCTCACCGCGAAATCGGTGTCCGCGTTGGCGACGATGACGCTGCTGATGTACGCCGTCTCGGGAGTCGCCTGTGTGGTGGTCTACCTCTACTTCGGTCGCACCGGTTTCCTCCCTGGTGGGCGCATGCTCGGGGTTCGACAGGTGCGGGTGACCGACGGAAGCGCGCCCGGATGGGCCGGTCTGGGGAAGTACCTCTTGGTCTCGGTCGTCTCAGGGTTGACCCTCGGCCTCGGCTACCTCGTCACGATCGCCCTGATTCGTCGGCCGCTCAACCGTGGGTGGCACGACCGAGCCGTTGGGCTGGTCGTCCTCGACATCCGGGCCGGTCGGGACCCCATGAGCAAGACGGTCACCGGGTCAGGGGATCGGCCTGAAGCCACGGAACGGCCCGCGGCTGTGGCAGGTTCGCCGGCAGTCATCGCGGTCGGCGGGTTTGCCCCAGCATCCGATCAAAGGGCCGCCTCCAACGTGGCTGAGCGCGCAGCGGTGGAGAACGACTTCACCCAGCTCGCGCCATCGGCCCTCGGAGCACAGCCGGTGCGACCGGCGCCTGCCGCTCCACCCTCGTCCGTCGCGCCCCCGGTGGTGCCGATCGTGGGGGATGGCGACATGATCGTCGGCGTGCCGTGGCGTTCCGGTCATGGTTCGGGCGATACGCACGCTTCGGTGCCGGCGGTGCCGGCGGTGCCGGCGGTGCCGGCGGTGCCGGCGGTGCCGGTAGTGCCGGTAGTGCCGGTAGTGCCGGTAGTGCCGGTAGTGCCTGCCGTCGCGACAGCGCAGAGCGTGTCACCGACACCTGTCGTTTCGCCCGCGCCGTCCTTCGGTGACGACGAGGACGAGGGACACACGGTTGTCTCCACCGAAGGGCTAGGCCTCTCCGCGCTCCAGGCCCTGACCCTGGTGGGCGAGGACGGGGGGGTGATCCCTGCTGATCGGGTGGTCATCCTTGGACGCAACCCCGCAGCGACAGCGCCTTTCACCGACGCGCACCTGGTCAGCCTGGACGACCCGACGATGTCAGTGTCCAAAACCCACGTGGTCATCGGTCCGGATTCCGACGGTGTGTGGGTGCAGGACCTCTACTCGACAAACGGCACCGCGGTGACGACTCCCGGTGGGGTCCGGACCGCCGTCCCAGCGGGCGGCCGGCTGGTCGTCCAGCCCGGGGCCACGATCCACGTTGGACGGCGTCCCTTCCGCGTGGTCAGGGCGGGTTCGTGACTACTGCCGTGTTCCGGGTCGCCTGGGGTGCCGCGACCGACCGCGGTCGCAAGCGCGACCACAACGAGGATGCCCACCTCGCCTTGCCGCCCGTGTTCATGGTGGCCGACGGGATGGGTGGGCATCAGCGCGGGGACGCTGCCAGCGCCCGGGTGACCGAAGCCTTCGAGACGCTCTGTACCGACAGCACCCTCTCGTGGCTGACGTCGCAGCTGCTGCACGAGGCAGTACTCGTGGCTGTGGAACGGGTCAGAGCGATCCACACCGAAGGTGGTAGCGCACCGGGTTCGACCCTCGCTGGAGTAGGACTTGCCCTGCAAGGGGACAGCCCCTGTTGGCTGGTCTTCAACATCGGCGACAGCCGCACCTACCGGCTCGCGCGCGGTGTGCTCGAGCAGGTGAGCGTGGATCACTCCGAGGTGCAGGAACTCGTGGAGTCAGGGTCAATCGACAAGGAACAGGCGCGAACCCATGCACAGCGCAGTGTGATCACCAGAGCCCTGGGCGCGGGGCTGCAAGGCGACCCGGTCGTCGACCAGTGGCTGCTCCTGGCTGCCACTGGCGACCGGCTGCTGGTCTGCTCGGACGGGCTCACCGGTGAGTTGTCGGATCCCTTCCTAGCGGCCACCCTCGCCAGCGTCGAGGATCCCCAGGCAGCGGCCGATGCATTGGTGACCGCCGCTGTGGAAGCAGGAGGCCGCGACAACGTCACCGCTGTTGTCGTCGATGCCGTTGAGGTCGTAGGGGGCCTGTCCGCTACCGGCCCGACACGGGACAGTGACGAGGACACCCTCGTGGAAGGCCTTGACCTTGAGGGCGACACCATCCCGGGTCAATTGGCTTTTCCGGAATCGAGTGATCTCGCATGAGCCACGGAACGTGCTGGTGGCCGGGGGAGGACCTCGCCTTCGTCTGGCCGGGAGGGGCCCTGGTCGTCGGCCCGCTCGCCGAGGGTCGGGCTCTCTCTGCTGGTCAAGTGCAGCGCATTTGGGAAGCTACCGAGGTTCCGGTCACCCTCAGTGGCATCCTGCAGTTGCTCACCGAAGTCCTCGAAACGTCGTTGCTGACCCTCCCTCCCTTTGCCGTTGTCTTGGTCCAGGGAGGGGCCGGACAGGTCGCGGCGCGCGGTCGATTCATCGTGACGTTGCGAGCCGGTGAGGATTCGGTCGACGTGACGGGGGCGCACGTGTCCACCTGGTCGGAGCGCCAACTGGACCGCATTGACGGATACGTCCTCGCCAGGTCTGTGGTGGATCAATCGCCCCCCGACGGTGCGGCGCCCGACGGCTGGTCGCTCCCGCTGGTTACCGGCGTGGTGCGGTGTTCGCGCTTGGCCTCGGGGCTCGCGGTCGCCGCCCCCTCCCGTGCCTCTGTGGAACCCAGCCCAGTTGCGGGCGTTGTGGCGGCTCCGGCAGGCGAGGTCGGAAGTTCGCTGCCCGCGCCCGATTCCGTCGCGCTCTCGGAGCCCGTTTCCACGACGACCACTGGGGCCTCGGATGGTGAGGTCGTTCCGGAAACCTCGACCCCAACCGGCTCGACCACCGTCTTCGAGTACGACGACGCTGCCGTCGACTCGCTGGACGTGGAGGACGCGTCGGCCGCGGCGGGGGCAGCCGAGCCGAGTCTCGGAACCGCACCAGAGTCCGGGGGGCCGGAGGCTGCGGCATCGGACCTGGCTCCCGCTCCCGCTCCGGTCGGCCGGTATGCCGCCATGTGGGGCGACACCGTCGTCCACAGCGTCGAAGATGCGGCGGTGAGATTCGACGACGAGGGCAACCCGTCGGCACCCGCTCCGGACCCTGCGTCCAGTGTCGAGGGCGGCAGCCTACTCATCTCGTCCGTTCCCGGGCGGGAAGGATCAGCCCATCCCGTGCTGTCCGCAGCCGGCATCGAGTCGCCGATGGGGGATCACGACGGCGATACCGTGATGGGGTTCAGCTTCGCGCCTGTCACGCCCGAGCCGTCCGCTTCCTCCGGGGGCGGTGACACCATCCTCGCGCGGGTCTGCCCGGCCGGGCACGCGAACCGCCCTCATGGGGCGTACTGCCGTGAGTGTGGTGCCCCTCTGGCCGGCGCGCTGACCCAGTCGGTTCCGCGTCCCACCCTCGGCGTGGTGAGGGCTACCACGGGTGAGGTCGTTCAGTTGACCGGTCCGATTCTCGTGGGTCGCAGTCCGCGTGCCTCTCGGTTCCAGGGCACCGTGACTCCGCGTCTGCTTGCGCTGCCCTTCCCACACGTGTCTAGCACCCATGTGGAGATTCGGGTGGAGGGGTGGAATGTCTTCGCCGTCGATCTCAACTCGCGCAATGGGACCTTCCTGCGACGTCGGGACGAACCGGTAGTGCGAGTGACTCATCCTCCGCTCATGCTCACCGACCGAGATGTGCTCGACTTCGGCCACGGCGTGACACTGACGTTTGAGGGTCTGCCGTGACCGCGCGCATGCCCTCCGCGCCTCCGTCGATTCCGGGCTACCGCTACGTCGAGCCCCTCGGCACGGGTGGATTCGCCGATGTCTTCCTCTACGAGCAGATCGGCCTCGGCGCCCGGAAAGTGGGCGTCAAGGTCCTCCTGCAGGGACTGCGTGCAGACCTCCAACAGGCTTTCGAGGCCGAGGCCAGCGTGATGGCGCGGTTGTCCAATCACCCGCACATTGTGAGCATCTTCGATGCCGCAGTCACGACCGACGGGCGTGCCTACCTCGTCATGGAGTACTGCCCGCCGCCGCATCTTGCGACGATGGTCAAGGCCAAGCCTCTGTCGATGCCCAAGGCACTCGAGGTCATGATCCAGGTGTCCGGCGCCGTCGAAACTGCTCACCTGGCGGGGATCCTCCACCGCGACATCAAGCCCGCCAACATCCTCTTCACAGAATTTCACCGCCCCGCGCTCACCGACTTCGGGATCTCGGCGTCGACACAGCAAGGGCAAGCGGGCAAGGCGGTCGGCGTATCGATTCCCTGGGCTCCTCCGGAGCAGTTGACCTCCGAACGGCCCATGGGCCCGACGGGAGACGTCTACTCGTTGGCGGCGACGCTGTACCACGTCCTCGCGGGGCATGCACCGTTCTGGATTCCAGGGGGCGCGAACGACAACTCCGCGATGGGCCAGCGGATTCTCAACGAACCATTGCCGAGGCTCCGCCGCGACGACATCCCCGCCGCCCTGCAGCGTGTCCTTGCGGTCGCGATGAGCAAGCGCCCCGAGCAGCGGTATCCCACTGCCCTAGAGTTCGCCCGGGCCCTGCAGCAGGTCCAACTGGACGAGCACCTCCCACAGACCTCCGCGGGGGAGCAAGCAGGGCTGCTGTCCGATCATGACCGGGCCGATGACGAAGACGCCGGGGGCACGGTCGTCGCGGGGATTGTCAACATCGACCCTCAAGCGTCCGGCCTGACCGGGGGCACCGATCTCATCACCGGCCAGGGCACGACCGGGGGCACGCGCGAGATGCCGCATACGGGCTCTGTCGGCATCTCCGGAGCTGGGGTCTTGCACCACGGCCGTGGGTCGGCTCCAGTGAGCGGACCGGTGGAGTTCACCGGCCCGGCCATTCCGGGGTTGATCGAAGGCGACACCCTCCTCGCGCCAGGTGGATCCGCGCACGTGGATTCGACGGATGGATCCGGCTCAGGGGGCGGGGCGAGGCTGCCGGTCAGCCCACGCCGGCGTTCCAGCGTCATGACCTGGTCCATTGCCAGTGGGGTTGTCTTGCTACTGGCGGCTGGCGCCTTCCTTCTCAGTCGGGCCGGAACCCCAGGTTCGACGGCCAACCCGGTTTCGTCGACGTCGGTCTCAGCCAAACCCATCGACGCTGTGGGGCAGTCTGTGCCCGACGTCACCGCGGTGTCCTTGACGCCCAATGGCTCCTCGGTCACGGTGACCTGGACGAACCCATCGCCCCAGAGCGGAGACACCTACCTCTATCGAATCGTGGACCCAGCCAACCCCAAGGACTACTCACTGGCCAACCAGACCATGGCGACGGTGCCTACCGTGCCCGGACGCACTTGTGTCGAGGTCGTCTTGCGTCGGGCCAGCGGTCGTGCCTCCAATCCCATCGCCAACTGTGCGGTCACTCCATGAGCGACAGCAGGGGCACCGCGGCAGCGCTCGAAGTCGACTTCGCGGGCGAGGTATTCCATGTGCTGCCGGGCCACGAGTTCGTTATCGGCCGCCAGGGAGATCTGGCCCTCGATGACAACCCGTTCCTCCACCGCCGCTTCATCACGCTCACCCACACGAACGGCTTGTGGTGGGTGAGCAATGTCGGCTCGCGCTTGTGCGTGTCGATGTCGGACGGGAGCGGTCTCATGCGCACCGTCCTCGGCCCGGGGGCTCGGCTGCCGGTGGTGTTCCCCCTGGTCCTGGTGACCTTTTCCGCCGGGCCAACGGCATACGAGATTCGCTTGACCACCCACGTGCAGGGTTTCGCGGCCACGGAAGCGGGTGTGACCGCCGCGGCTGGAGAGAGCACGGTTGGGCCGGACCGGTTCACGGCCTCGCAGCGTCTTCTCATGCTTGCGCTCGCCGAACCTGTGTTGCTGCGTGCGGGGTCCGGGGCTTCGCGCATTCCGGCGTCTGCCGACGCCGCGTCCCGGCTGGGGTGGACCATCACCCGCTTCAACCGCAAGTTGGACAACGTGTGCGACAAGCTCACTCGGGCGGGAGTGCGTGGACTCCGCGGACAGGGCGGGGACCAGGCCACCAACCGCAGAGCGGCACTTGTCGAGTATGCCGTGGGGTCACTTCTCGTCCGAGTCGAGGACCTCCCTCTCCTCGATGTGGAGTTGCGTGCCAATCGGACTGCAACACAACGTATCCCGGAGGGCGCGCAGGGCGCTCCCGTGCTGTCACTTTCTTCCCAAGCGAGGCCTCGATGAAGCTGAAGGTCACCCTGCGCGGTGAGTCCGGTCGAGACGCACAGGACATCCAGATCACGGCGGACGCTACGGCCACCATCGGGGACGTCGCTTCGGCGCTCGCCGGCGCCACGAGATCCCCGTTGGCCGCGGCCGCAGAGGGCGTGACCATGCGCGTCACCGAGACGTCCGGCCGGGGGAGCGAACCGCTGAACCCCAGAGTCTCGCTGCTTGACTCCGGAATCCGCTCTGGATCGTTCATCGAACTCGTGCCGCCCGAGCAGCGCCGCAGTACGCGCGGGCGAACTGTCGCGCTGCTGCGGGTCATCGCAGGTCCCGACGCTGGTATCGAAGTACCACTCCCCGCAGGTGCATCGGTGGTCGGCCGCTCGGTCGAGTGCGACGTGCAACTGAGCGATCCCCTGGTGTCCAAGAAGCACGCGATCATCAACGTCGGCGACCGAGTGGAGATCCTCGACAACAAGTCCGCCAACGGTGTCCTGGTCGGTGGTACGCGAGTGGGTCGGGTGCAATTGGGGCCGGGCGACGCTGCAGTCCTCGGGAACACGACGATTGCCCTCACGCTCCATGGCACGGGAGACGCTGTCGAATCACTGAGCACGGACATCCCCTTCGTGCGTCCCCCCCGGGTCGTCCCTCGCGTCCCCCATCGGACGATCTCCGTGCCTGAGGTGCCCTCGCCTCGGGAACCAGCGCCCTTCCCGTGGCTGGCCATGGTGGCCCCGTTGGTCATGGGAGCAGTGATGTTCGCAACGACCCGTTCGGCCATGAGCTTGGTCTTCGTAGCACTCAGCCCGGTTCTCATGCTCGGCAACTACATCGACACGCGTCTGCGTGCCAAGCGCAAACACATCGCAGAGGTCGCAGTCTTCGAAGCCGGGCTGGTGGGTCTGCGAAGCGCGCTGAGCGAAGACCAGGCGGAGGAACGGGCCGCGATGCTGGCGACCCACCCGTCCCTTGAGGCATGTATCGGCGCGGTTCCTGCACTCGATGGACTGCTGTGGTCGCGTCGGGCCGAGCACCCGCAGTTCCTGCAGTTGCGATTGGGAATCGGTGACATTCCTCCGGCCGTGACGATTGAGGGTGAACGGTCAGGCGGTATGCCCGAGCTGTCGCAGCGGTTGCGGGCCCTAGTGGACGACTTCCGCGTGCTGCCGGCCGTGCCGGTCGTCGTGGACCTCAGGTCCAGTGGCGCCTTGGGCTTGTGCGGTGATCGGGAGATCCTCGATGGGGTGGCGCGCGGCGTGGTGGCCCAGGCGGTGGCCTTGCATTCACCGGCTGAACTCGTCATCGCGGTGCTCACCTCCACCGCTGCCCTCCCACGATGGGATTGGATTCAGTGGCTTCCGCATGCATCGTCGCCGCATTCTCCGCTCGGATCCCTGCACCTCGCAGCCGACCCAGGAGCAGGCGCGATCCTGCTGAACGCCCTTGAGGCCCTCGTCGATGCACGCCTCGGCGGAGATGCAAAACACAAGAGCGTCCTTCGGGGACCGCTTGATGGTGAGGAGAAGGCCACATCCCCCCTCGTGCCGAGCGTTCTTGTTCTCGTTGACACCCCGTCGGTGGATCGGTCCCGACTCACTCGCTTGGCCGAGTTAGGGGCCGACGTAGGGGTGCACTTCGTGTGGATCGCCACCCGCCGCAGCGATCTGCCCGGCGCGTGCCGGACATACCTAGAGCTGGCAGCCACCGGCAATACCGTCGGATACGTTCGGTTGGGGCAGGTCGTCCATCCCGTTCAGTGCGAATCGGTGGATACCCGAACCGCGATGGGTCTGGCCAGACGGCTCGCACCTGTGGTTGACGCCGGAGCCCCCGTTAGCGACGCATCGGACCTTCCGCGTTCAGTGCCCGTCGTGACACTTCTGGATCCTGATTCGGTCGACGATCCCGACCAAGTGGTCGCCAGATGGCGTCAGAATGGCTCACTGACGCCGCGGGATGGTCGGCCGCCGCAGCGACTCGACCGTCCAGGCGAGCTCAGCGCACTCGTGGGTCATGCCGGCACAGAACCCTTTTCCATCGACCTTCGCGCTCATGGACCACACGCTCTCGTGGGTGGCACCACAGGCGCAGGCAAGAGCGAGTTCCTGCAGGCGTGGGTGTTGGGACTGGCGCACGCCTACAGTCCAGATCGGGTCACCTTCCTCTTTGTGGACTACAAGGGTGGTTCGGCGTTCTCCCACTGCACCAAACTTCCTCATAACGTCGGCCTCGTCACCGACCTCAGCCCTCACCTCGTGCGTCGCGCCCTTCGGAGTCTGAGGGCCGAACTGCGCCATCGTGAGGAGCTGCTCCACGAGAAGGGCGCCAAGGACCTCATCGAGCTGGAACTCACCGGTGACCCAGAGTGCCCGCCGAGCCTCATCATCGTCATTGACGAATTCGCTGCGTTGGTCGGAGAAGTTCCCGAATTTGTTGACGGAGTCGTGGATGTGGCCCAACGTGGGCGATCCCTGGGATTGCACCTCATCCTCGCGACGCAACGTCCCGCGGGCGTCATCAAGGACAATCTCCGGG
>Ga0116180_1000735_pt1 | contig 29381 bp, 21 predicted proteins | sample AD_UKC073_MetaG_FD_89804 | JGI IMG/M metagenome (GOLD analysis project Ga0116180, IMG submission 89804) | Active sludge microbial communities of municipal wastewater-treating anaerobic digesters from USA - AD_UKC073_MetaG | ecosystem: Engineered > Bioreactor > Anaerobic > Digestate | place: USA... | reverse complement strand
TTTTTCAGCTCTTCCGCTTGTTTCTGGGCTTCAATGCTCTTCTCACCAATGACGAAGATGGGAGAGACTGAGCCGCTCAAGGTAAAGACATTTTCGTTGATAAAACCTTCATTGAATACACGGATGGGAGGCAGGGGTTCCGACGTCAGGTCTTTACTGGAAATGCTGCGGCCGGCGATACTGACAGTGAATTCCCCTTCATGGATTTCTTCTCTTTTTTCCAGAACCCTAAACAGGTTGGCCAAGGTAGTCTTGCCTGTCGCATTTCCGCCATAGATTAGATTGTATTTGGAGAAACTGCCCAGGTCCGAAGTCCAGCGGAAATTCTGGAACACTCTATGATTTTTGATGGATTCGAAGCGGGATATCATGGTCTCTCCCCCTATACAGAAATAGCAATGCCCCCCGGGCAGTTGCTATTAGATAACACTAAATAACATTTTTCCACATAAATCGTGTTTTTCCTCTGTATTAGCGCCAAGTTTTGTTAATATCCAGATTAAAGTTCGCCACCAAGGGTCATGGTCACTAAACTCCCTTACCCGCCGCCAGCTTCCCGTCAAGTCGCTCCTGGCATGGTGATTGGTCTGAACAAGCCTTCTGATGTATTGCAGTGTGCAGTTATCCAACCTGAAATACTCAATCTTGTCAAGAACATGCCCTCATTACAATGCGGTAAGCCCTTATAGCAAACAAAACTGTGTTATTGTCTTTCTTTGTTGACCAACACCTGCAACAGGGCGATAATCTCAGCCAGGGCCAGAAAGATTATCCCGCTCAGCAGTGCAAACACCCAATAACCTATAGCTATCGCCCAATCAAAACCGTAGTTATACAGGCTGGCTAATATCAACCCGGCCAAAAAGCCTCCAACTAAAATGACCCAACCAATGACCTTCAATACAACTGCCACAAGATTGGTCCTTCTTGGTTCCTTTTCGCCCTCCTTAACATACGAACAAATAAGAGCATATTCTTCATCGGTGACGTCTATGGGGACCAGCTTACAATATTTTTGTTTTATTGAATCCCAATGTGGATAATCACGATGCCAGCTATCAGAGTATACCTTTTCAACCAAGCCAAGATTGATCAGGTGTTGTTCTCTTCTCTTGACTTTTTCCCGCTCCTGGCGTTCAACGAATTGCTTAACCTTTTCGTGCAAATTGCTCCCTCCCAATTTAAATTGCAAAGGTGTTATATACAGCCTGTCCCATAATGAGATGCGCCTGTCCTCCGAACGGAACAGCAACTGTCCAGGGGAGTCGCCATATTCGTTTCACAGCGTTGCCCAAAGGAAGCCGGATAAATTAAGAAACCAATGAATTAAAATACATGCTCCCCTCTTGCAAAATTCTCTCTAAGCCAGTTCTGTCGACAAGTATTACCCCGCTGGCTTGCGCAGTTTTGATGGCATTTTCGGTATATGATGAGTTGGTGATAACCATGGCAACATCGCATTTATAGTATATTTTTGCTGAGACGACCTCTTGTACAACTTTGTTGCCGACTGTGCCCTGATAGTTCTTTGCCTGTATCACTATTCTTTTTGCGCCTTTGCTAATAATTAAATCCGCTCCGTAATCATTGCTGTAGGGCAAATCTTCTACGGAATAGCCATAACTGATAAATAAGTCCTTGAGAAAATCCTCAAACTCTAGCCCACTTAACGAATCCACATATTTAATGTCTTTCTTGCTCGAGTCTTTGCTGAACAGGTGATTCTCCAACAGTTGCAACCTTTGTTGCTCTTTTATCCTGGTGTATTCTGCCTCAACAGCCGCTCGCATTTCACTGAAATCTTCTTGAGCGAGCTCGCTTAACACTTCTATATTAGCTGGGTGTAAACCTTTGGCTCCATAATAATCCAAGTAGTCTTTTACGAGATCCTCAATGGTCTCGTACTTCTTCACGTCGATAATTTTTTCCATTTCCCTGAAGTAGACTTCTTTTTTTACCTTATCTATTTGCGCCATAATTAAATTTTTGTTGTACTCCAAGGGCTTTTTTCGCCAGTATGAATAGATTTTTTCATCAATGGATGCTTTTATCGTTGGTTCTGCTCTCAGAAAAATATATTGCAGTAAAAGCCCCAACGAATGGTCGTATTCTGTCGCACTGATTTCATGTAAATCAAATCTTCTGGTGTGTTGCAGAATGAAATCGTACAACTTGGTTTTCATTTCCTCTTCCTGGAAAAGCTGGCCCATAACGCCGTCTATCGCCTCGTCTTTTTCTCTCTGTTTCCTTTTTGAAAGGCCCGCTAAAATCCTATAGACAATAAAAGCCGGTACGAGAAAAAGGAATATTACGCTCGCTATAGCCAGAAAGGAACTAATACCAGCTATCACAGCTATTTGCAATACTAATAGCGCTTTTTTAGTGTCTTTTCGCAAAACATGCCCAACCGTTAACCAAACCAGAGAAACTATAGTTGCGAGCATTGATAAAACCAGCAATATAAATATCAATACGTCGAGCATCAATATCCCCCCATGCTATTTTTTTGAGAAAAAGAGCTTCTTGCTTCTTATTGTGAAAGCGCCGGCTTAAGGTTTATATGAATTATAACCTGCTTGGGTGACAAAACCATCAGCCTTGGCTCTTGTCATAACTGCTGGGGAAGAATACGGCTCTGTAGGTCTCGCCCAGGGTCTGGTGGCGGATTTGGGTGGCGTCAAACTTCAACAGCCTAAACACTATCTGGACGCAAACGCCTATCAGCAGAGCGGATATCACTGTGCCGATGCCGACCATCCCGCCCAGGCGCCAGCCGAAGAACAATGCGGTCAGCTCTATTGCCGCGCGGCATGCCCCTATGGGCAGGCCGGTCTTTCTGGTCAGGGCAACCATGAGGCTGTCCCGGGGTCCGGCGCCGAAGGCGGAACTGATGCTGAAGTATGCGCCAAAGGCAATAATAAACAAACCTGCTGCCAACAGGAGGAGTCCGGGAAGAAAACGGGTTGCCGCGGGTATGATGTTGAGCCAAAGGATTAAGTCCAGGAAGGCGCCCACCAGCAACATGTTGGCTATGCTGCCTAAGCCGATTTTCTCCTTTAACAGCATGACGGCAATTAATATCAGGACACCGACGGCGATGGTGGCGGAGCCAATGCTTATTCCTGTCGTCCTGGCAATGCCGGCATGGAAAACGTCCCAGGGCGCATAACCCAGCTGGGCTTTTAATGTGCAGGCTATTCCCAATGCATAAAGGAAAAGCCCGGTGAGTAAACGGGCCAAGCGAATAGGATAGTCTCTCAGTTGCATGTCCTGCCCCTCTCGTGCATTGATTGTTCTCTTGTCATCATACTCTGTTTCCCGGGTTGGTGTCTGCCCGTTTAGATAAATATCAGCAAGCTGACGGCCATTACCGCCATGCCGGCGACCAGGCCGTAGATGGACAGGTGGTGTTCGCCATACTCCCGGGCGGAGGGGAGCAGTTCGTCCAGGGCCAGGAAGACCATAATGCCGGCTACCAGGGCGAAGACTATACCAATCAGCAGGTCGCTCATAAAGGGCAACAGGACGAGGTAGCCGATTACGGCGCCCAGGGGTTCGGAGAACCCGGATAAAAACGAATAGAGAAAGGCCTTCTTTTTGCTGCCGGTGGCATAGAAGATGGGAACGGAAACCGCTATGCCTTCAGGAATGTTGTGCAGGGCAATGGCCACGACAATGGGAATGGCCACTTTGGGTTCCTGCAGGGCGGCGACAAAGGTGGCCAGGCCTTCGGGGAAGTTGTGGATGGCAATGGCCAAAGCGGTAAAGAGGCCCATGCGCAAAAGCTTCTGCTCTTTTTCGGCCGCTTCCCATTTCCGGACCTGTTCCATGTGGTGGCTTTCTTCGGGGCAGTCAGCGCACATTTCTTCAACGGAGTGCATCTCGTGGGGGTTTTCGGAACTGGGGAGCAGGCGGTCAATTAACCCGATAAACAGCATGCCGGCAAAAAAGGCGATTACCGTCACCCACCGGCCCTTTTCGGGGCCCAGTTCGGTAACCAGACTGGCCTGGGCTTTGAAAAATATCTCAATCATGGATACGTAAATCATGACGCCTGCGGAAAACCCCAGGCTGATGGCCAAAAACTTGGTGTTGCTTTTTTGGGTAAAAACGCCAGTACGCTGCCTATGCCTGTGCTCAGGCCGGCTATGACAGTCAGTGCCAGGGCAAACCAAAAATTGTTCATTTTCCGGTCCCGTCCTTTTTGCTGATGTGAACTGATGCTTTGTTATTTAGCTTTCTCTCTTCAACACGCCGATGACTGTGCCCATAATCCTGGCCTGGCCGTCGGCCAGCTGGATGGGCTCGTACTTGGGGTTTTCCGGCACCAGCAATATTTTGTCGCCCATGCGCATGAAGCGCTTGAGGGTAGCTTCGTCTTCCAGGGCCACGGCGACGATATCCCGGTTTTGGGCGACGGACTGCTGCTGAACCAGGACATAGTCCTGGTCGTCTATGCCCGCCTCAATCATGCTGTCGCCTTTTACTTTGAGCAGGTAACAGTCTTCCCTGCCCCGCAGCCATTGGGCGGGCAGGTAAAACCGGGTCTCGCTCTTTTCCTGCATGAATACCGGCAGGCCGGCGGCAATCCCCTCGTAAGCGGGGATGGGCACAAGCCTGTCGCCGGTGCAGACTTCGCTGCCGGCGGCGGTCTCCACCACAGCCTCCCGGGGCTGATTGCCATCCCGGAGCAGCGTATACTCCTGCTTGCTGGTCAGGCAATGGTAGCGGTATTTTTCTACGGAGCCGGGCAGCATGAAATGGTTAAATTCGGGGATGTCGGCGACGGGGTTGAAGTCGGCGTCGATGATAACCATCTCCTGCCCGTCGGTGGCCAGGCCGTAGCGGCAATGCCTGGCATTGCTCATATAGCTTTTGAGCTGGTCCAGGGCATGCTGGACACCGCTGCCCGGGGCCTTGACTTCACAAAAGATAAAGGGTTCCAGGCGGCCGTTTTTGTTGGCCTGGACGCACACGTCCACCGAACCGATGCGGGACATGTTGTTTACTCTGTACTCCACTGCCAGCAGGTTGAGGGGGTAGTGGTATTTGTCCTGCAGTTCCCGGAGCAGCCACTGCCGGACCTTTTCTTCCTTGCTGTAGATGTCCAGAATCCGGTCGGCAAACAGGTATTCATCAGGTCGGATGTTGTACATGTGGCTGAACCTGGTGTCGCCGGACAGGCGCAAGTACCGGGGAGAAATGTTGCCAATAAAGCGCGAAGGCCTGGCGCTGGAACTCAGGTACAAGCGCTCGGAGGCGCGGGTCATCCCCACGTACAGCAACTTGCGCTCGGTGACCTCCTGCACGTCCTCGCCGATTTCGGCATAGGCGGCGGTATAGGGAATGACGGAATCGTTGAGGCCTATGATGAATACCACTTTAAACTCCAGGCCCTTAATGGAGTGGATGGTCAGGAGTTTAATGCAGTCGTCGTCAAAATCCACGTCGTCGCTCTTAAGGACCTGGCAGGCCAGGCCCTGCTCCTCCAGGCGCGACTGGATAATTTCCAGCTGCTTGTTGAGCCGGGCAATGACGATTATCTCGCCGGGCTGGTATGTGTCCAGCAGCCGGCGTATTTCCCGGGCAACGTATTCCGCTTCTTCTTTTTCGGAAGCAAAGTGCCTGTATACGGGATACTCTCCCTGTTTATCCAGGAGGGCCGGTTCCACGTAGTACTCGTCCTCGACGATATCGGGGTTGTCTTCAATGAGGCTGTATGCCGCCTGGGCAATCTGGGTTGTGGTGCGGTAGTTTTTGTTCAGTACGCTGCTGCGGCCGGTCAAATCCAGGCCCAGGCTGGTAAAATTCCTGCCCCGGACCAGCCAGGAATGGGGATAGATGCTCTGGGCGGTGTCGGCCACGAAGAGCAGGCTGGAATATTCTTTGGGCTTGTATAACAGCTTGAGGAACTCCAGTTGCACACGGGTCAGGTCCTGGCTCTCATCGACGATGATGTGAGTGTACTTGGGTTCGGGGCTTTGCCGGAACTTTTTCAGCACCAGCAGGTCGCGGGTCTTGGGGTCGATGAGGCCTTCTTCCTCCAGGCGGGCGTCAAAGGCCAGCATCAGTTCGTAAATGGCCTGGCGGGTTTCGGAGTTCTTGCGCAACCGCTGGGGCCCCTGGGCTTGCTGGTAGCTCTGGCGGCCCAGACGGTCGACATTTTGATATTCGGACAACTCCATGTAATTGCAGGAGCGGATCCAATCAATCTCATCCAGGAGGAATACGGCATTCTGGGGGTCGAGAATATTGGTGTGCTTAAATTTTTTGGCCAGCTCGGCAATGCAGCTGTTGATAACCTGGTACTTCTTGCCGGAATTGCCAAACAGCAATTCTCTGCGCTGGGAGGGTTCGAACAGGCTGCAGTAATAGCGGTAGAAGAGGCTGTCGATGGTCATGATGTCCACCTGGGACTGGCTGGGTCCAAAGAGGCTGATGTACCCCTCTTCCTCCACATTGACCTTGTCATGCAGGTAGCGCAGGTACTTGACCAAAGTGCGGTTGTAAGTTACCAGCAGAATGCGGTCGGACTCGTCGAGGCAATAATTGTTGAGGAGATAGCCAGCGCGGTGGACGGCTACAGTGGTTTTGCCGGAGCCGGCAACCCCGCGGACAAGCATGGCGCCCCCGTTGGGGACGGCGGTGACCAGTTTTCTCTGCTCGATGTTGAGTTGCATAAGGATCCTCCCTGAATCAGCGGTAATGACAATATTCTACAATTGCCAGCAAATCCCTGCTTATTGTCTGTATTGCCGGAAGTGGACTTAAATTTACTGGAAAATCAGGTCGGCAAACAGCTCGCCGACGTCGACGGCGAGGCCGGCAAAGGCCCGGGAGCTGGCGGACCGGCCTTTCTCGAATACCCGCAACGTTTCGATTTCATGGTTGGCAAAGCTGTAGATTATGACGGCTTGCTGCCTGGGGTCGACAATCCAGTATTCCTTAACCGTGGACAGCATGTAGGCGTTGAGCTTGTCGATCATGTCCTTGTTGCGGGTGCTGTCGGACAGGATTTCGACAACCAGGTCGGGCGTCCCCGTGTAGCGCCCGGTCTCGGTAACATTGCCTGCCAGGTCGCAGACCACCAGCAAATCGGGCTGGACGACGTCGGGGGTCTTGATGTCCTTCTTTTTGAGGTGCACGTCGAAGGGGGCCAGAAATACCCTGCACTCTTTGCCCTTGAAGTAATGGTGAAACATCAGATGCAAACGCCCCAGTATTTCCTGATGCTCAATGCCGGGCGAGGAAAGCAGGTGGATTTCGCCGTTGATGAATTCCATACGCAGGGTGCTCCTGGCGCTGATCTCCAGAAATTCCTCATACGACACCTTCTTGCCGCCGTACTGGTAATCCAGGGCCCTGTCCCGGACCAGAAAATACTGCTCGATGTCGGTGATGTAAGGGGTAAGCCGGGCGATTTTGACGCCGTTTTTGGTAATCACCACTTCATTCTGCTGTTCCACGTAATCCAGGTACTTGCCCAGATTCTGTTTGAGCTCGGTGGCGGTTATGACGTCTTTTGGCACCTTGCAACACCTCCCGGCCCAGAATACCATAATGTACAAAATGGGGCAACTGGGATGTGCGCCCCGGTCCAGGTTATCGTGCGCTTCATCGCACATCCTGGTGTACGGTATCACGATTTAATGCAAAGGAAAAAGCGCTTCGCCAAATGCTTGGGAAGCGCTTGATGCTTTCTCAATTAATCGGCTGCGTTAGACATCATTGCGAGAGCGGTACGACGCTATGCCGATGAATCCCAGGACGGAGCCGACGACCATGCAGCCGTTGGCCAGGAAAGACAGCAACCAACCGGGCTGCAAAACCCTGATCACCATGAGAAATGGTACGACGGCTCCAGCCACGACCAAGACTGATCCCAGGATTAGTAATTTACGTGGCGATGTCATACTACTTGTAGAGCCAGCACTCGACGAAGTGGCCGGGGCGCGGCTCAAACGCAGGCGGCTCTTCTACATCGCAGAGCCCTTCAATGAAGCGGTGGCACCGGGGATGGAACCGGCATCCGGTCGGCGGATTGATCAAGCTGGGCGGCTCTCCCGGCGGCACCTCTTTGAAACGATGGACGTTGTCCGGATCGGGGTCGGGAATGGCGTTGAGCAACACTTGGGTGTAGGGGTGAAGCGGGTTTTTGACCACGCTTTCCACGTCTGTCTTCTCGACCAACTTCGCCGCATACATGATGAAGACATATTCGGAGAAGTAACGCACCGACGAGAGGTCGTGGGTAATATAGATGACGCTCATGCCGTGGTCTTCCTGAATCTTGCGCATCAGCTCAAGAATCTCCACACGCATGGAGGCGTCGAGCATGGATACGGGTTCATCGGCCACGATGAGCTTGGGATTGAGGACTATGGCCCGGGCGATAACCACCCGCTGCTGCTGTCCACCGGAAAGCATGTGGGGATATTTGTTGAGGAAATCGTCCACCGGCAACAGCCGGACCTCTTCCAATACTTCCCGCACCCGTCTCTCCTGCTCTTCCTTGGGCACCCCGTTGATAATCATGGGTTCCCGGAGGATTTGCCTGATTGTCATAAAGGGAGGCAGGGCGCCGTAGGGGTCCTGCTGTACAAAGCCCACCTGGCGGTGCAACCAGGACAAATCCTTGCGCTTGTCAATTTTCTTGCCGGCAAAAATCATTTCGCCGCCGGTAGACTGAGCCAGTCCCAGGATAGTCCGCAACAATGTGGTCTTTCCGGAACCGCTCTCGCCCACAACGGTGATGGTATCGCCGTACTTCAGGTTAAAGGAAACCCCGTCCAACGCTTTGACGTAGCCGGCGTGGAAAAGCCCAAACCTCTTCAGTTCAAACCAGGTGCGGAGATTGGAAACCTGCAACAAGTACTCTTCTTGCTTTTCTGCAGCTTGGGGTTGTTCTTCGACTCGTTGCTTTACGCTTTGCATTTCCTCAACTCCTCTCGTAGAGCCAGCACCTGACCAGATCTTCCCCGACAGCAAAGAGAGGAGGTTCTTCGTCGCAGCGCTCGAACCGCTTATGGCAACGCTCGGCGAAGCGGCAACCCTTGGGGGGATTGAACAGGCTAGGCGGCTGGCCTGTGATGAAATCCGGTTGTTTTTCCTCGCGCAGCAGGGGGACGCTGGCCATCAGCTTCTGGGCGTACGGGTGCAAGGGCTCGCGGTAGAATCTGTAAGCACTGCTGTGCTCCACAACCTGGCCAGCATACATGCACAGCACCTCGTCGGCCAGCTCGCTGGAGATGGCAACGTCGTGAGTGATGAGGATATAGGTCAGTTGCAGGTCCTGCTTGATTTTTTTCAGAGCGTTCATAATGTTGGCCTGGGTCAAAACGTCCAGAGCCGAGGTCGGTTCGTCGAGGACGATGAGAACCGGGTTTGCAACCAATGCCATGGCGATGATGGCGCGCTGGCGCATACCGCCGGAAAGCTCGAAGGGATAGCGGTCCAGGAAAGCCTCGGGAATTCCGACAATCCTGAAAACTTCCTTGGCGCGCTCCATTGCCTCCTCTTTGGTGGCCTGGTCATGGATCAACAGAGGCTCGATGACCTGCTGACCAACCTTGACCACTGGGTTAAGGGAGTTCAGCGCCGCCTGGGGAACCAGGGACATGTTAATCCAACGAATTTGCTTGCGGAATTGCTCGTCGCTGAGCTGCATAACGTCCAGGCCATTGAGGTATACGCGGCCGGTGAACTTGCTTACGTTCTGGGGCAAAAGCCTGAGAATGCCGCGTGTAAGCGAAGTCTTGCCGCAGCCGGACTCGCCGATAATGGCCAAAGAACGTCCCGGGGCCAGTTCAAAGCTTACCCCTTCAACCGCCCGGACCTGACCAAAGGAGGTGCCGAAGTACAAATGGAGGTCTTCGACTTTGAGCAGCGGACGATTAGCTGCGACGGCATCGGGAGTGCTGGTTGCAGTTGCGTTGGCTGTTGAATCCTTAGTCATATTGCTCAACCTCCTTCTTAGAGTCTCCTCAGCCTCGGGTTGAAGATGCGGTCAAGAGTGAATCCTACCAAGGCGAAGCTGAATCCGATTAAGATCAGGATTACTGAGGGAATGAGCACCCAGTAATAGTCGCCCATGTAAAGGGCCTCATTAGCCTGGGCGCTGTGGATAATTTTGCCCCATGTGGGAAGCACCGGGTCGCCCAACCCGAGCACCGCCAGCGTTGCTTCCAGGAACACAAAGCTCGGGATAATGGTCACAAAGGAAGGAAGCAAAACGGGAACGAGCCGCGGCAGGAGATACCGGAAGATGATGCGGAAGTTTCCTGCCCCATATGCCTGGGCGGCTTCAATGTACGGGGCTTCCTTGGCCTGCAGGAACATGGCCCGGTACGTCTTCATGCCGCTGCCAAAGATGCTGAGGAGGATAACCGCACCCAGTATGACCCAGATGCTGCGAGAGAAGAAGTGTCCGACCATAATCAGGACCACCAGCAAGGGCAGAATCATGTTGACCTCGGTAAGGCGGTGGAAGATGGCGTCCACTTTGCCGCCGAACCAGGCGCCAATTCCGGCCAGGATAAATGTGGTGATAGTGGAACCGACGGCTGCCAGTACGCCGAACATAAGGCCGATAGGCGCACCCCAGCGCAGGGCGACGGTCAGATCCCGCCGCAGGTGGTCGGTGCCCGCCCAGCCGTGGACCTGTCCGTATACTACCAGCTCTGCCGAACGCAGCTCATTGGTCGCATCCATTTCTCCCACCATCACTACCTCATACTGGCCCTTGACAGGCTTGCCGGGGTTGCGGCCCATTCTTTCGCCAAAAAGGCCGATATGGGGCAGGGTCTCATTGAGGCGATAGCGCAAATCCTGGTCCTGGGAGATGCGGTAAATGTCGTTGGCGCGCAAATCTTTGCCTTCGGTCAGAGTAATGGTATCCCCGTGGGGACGGCGCATGTAAGCCGCAATGGTCACCTTTTCAGCCATCTCTGTGAAAAGGCTGATTTCCTTGGGGAAGGTGTCGTAAGTGAACTCAAAGGGGAAGACCACTTCCACCCTGTTCCGCCCGTCGCCCAGGGGCACTACGGTCATATGCGCGTCTTCAAGAGGAACCTTGATGGTGCGGGCAAGTTTGTCTTTGGTAAACCAGTCATACCACACCGGTTTGGCCCGCCGCGGAAGGTCGTCCCATACGCCAGGCCCGCCCTTCCACAACCTGATGGCTTCCTGATAAGGGAAGGTTAATACGGTGTGGACGGAAAACAACACGAAAACGATGAGAATGATCGACCCTATAACTGCCGACGGGTAACGGCCCAGCTCTTTCAATCTTTTCAGCATTACCTAGCACCTCCGGAAGACAACCGCACGCGGGGATCGAGAGCGGCGTAGACGAAATCAAGCAGCAGTACTGACAGGGCCAGCAAGTACCCGAAGATGACAACAGTGCCGACAATTACCGGCGTGTCGCTGAGGTTGATGGCTTCATAGAACAGCCTGCCGACGCCGGGCCAGCGGAACACCGTTTCCAGCACGGTGGCGCCCATCCACATGCTGATCAGAATCAGAATAAACTGGGTGACGATGGGCGGGAGAGTCGGCCTTAGGATGTAGCGTCTCTCCAGTGCCCGCGGGGAAAGTCCTTTCGCCCTGGCCAAATCGATGTAGTCTTCATTGGAATATATCAGGAAGAAAGTCCTCCGCGCGTATACACTGGCAAACAGGGTGCTGATCAACATGGCCAGGGTGGGGAGAATCATGTGCTTCATCACACTGAGAGCATAGCTCAGTTTATCCGCCGGCGGCGGGGCATCCACCATGCCGCCCCACGGAAGCCACTTCAGAACGGCGGCAAAGAGCAGGATTAAAAATATGCCATACAACCACGCCGGCGCAGAGGATATCGGCGCCAGGGCAACTGTGAGCTTGTCCATCAAGCTTCCGTAACGGCGGGACAATACAAGGCCCAAATATAATGACAGGAAAAAGTTAATCAACATAGTCGTCCCGATTAACAGCAAGGTCGTGGGAACGCGCTCCAGCAGAACATCCTTCACTTGCCGGGAGCCGGAATCACTGCTCATGTGCTCACTGCGCCCCAGGTTTAGGGTCATGGCGTTGCCCAGGTAAATAAAGCTGCGGACAAGAAACGGCTTGTCCAAACCCAGGCGTTTGATCTCCTGCTCGTATCTGGCTTGAATCAGCTTATTCACTTCTTCACGGGGCATTGCCTGGTAAACAGGGTTGTCCGTAAATTGCATTGTAACAGCAAACAGAATGTTGTTCCTGCGCGCTTCGTCCAGCTGGCCGCCCCAGTTGGCGAGAAATACAGTGAGGTATACGGCTATGGTTACGGTAATGAGAAGCGATACTGACCTTGTCAGCAAAAACCTTACCAGCTTCAGTACAGTTTTCATCGTGAACTCTCCTCACTCTAGAATCCGTCTTTTCCTCAATCGCTGCTCAGTATGCTAACAAAAAGGGACCGAAGGTCGAACCCTCGGTCCCCTTCTGTTGCGTGTATTGGCTAGTAACTGGTGTAGTGAATGCTCTGTTTACTCGGCGGCGAGTTCTTCGAGGAGGAAGAACCACTGATCCACGGGATCGGGATAGGCTTCGAACGCTTCCATAACCACTACTTTTTCAATGGCGTGCACGGACTTGAGGATGTAAGGCCCAGAGCCTACCCAGATGTGTCCGTACTTCTCGTAGAAGTTCTGGAGGTTCTGCCAGCGCTCAGCGGCTTCCTCTTCGGTGATGTACTTGCCGAGAGTCGGAGCGTAGGGGATATAATTCGTTTCAGCTGCTCTGTCCAGGTGCTTCTTGAGGATCGGCAAGCTTTCGCCCTTGGTGTAGTCCATCTGGTCTACGCCGAGCTCGTCAGCCTTGACCTTGGAGAAGGCCAGCTCCTGAGCTTCCTCGGCCAGGCAGCCGACAGCAATCATGTGCCAGTAGCCGCCCCAGGCATAACCGCCGTACTCAGGCCACCAGGTAGAGACGTTGTACTCGGCATCCATGTACCAGGTGTCGCTGTAGGTTTCAATGGTCAGCGGATTGGTGCTGGTGATCTTGAAACCTTTCAGCGCGAGGAGGCTAGCTGCAACGGTAGCTTCTTCGCTCGGGTCAAAGATCGGGCTGTCGGGCTTGCCCCGGTCGATGTTGACGATCATCGCCATGACGAAGTCGCCGACGGAGAGCTTGCTGCCGTCATGGAGCGGACGATCGAAGATATCGTCGGGATATACCACGACGGACTTGCGCTTGGCGGTTACGCCATCGGGATACTTTTCGCCAACGGTGATGAACCGCTGTTCCTTGGCATCCCAGTCTGCCCAGAAATCTTCGGGCACTTTAATCTCGTCGGCAAACTCGAGGGTTACCCAGTCGTGGGTCTTTCCAACCGGCAGACCTTTTTCCATGACGACGTGGGCGCTCTTAATCCGCTTGGCGTGATAGAGTCCGTCACGCGGGTCGGGCAGGATGCCGGCGTCGCCCAAAGCCTTGCGGGTAATCAGCATGTCGTAGGTGTAAGAAGACCCGGAGACAGGGTTATAAGGCTCGAGGATCAGGTTGGGAGCGCCAAAGTCGATGTTGGCACCCATGACGATATTGTTGTTCTCGTCAACGCGGTGGGTGGTGAATACCCAGGAAGGATCGCCGATACCGCCGGCCAGGTCGACGGCAGTCCTAATGTTAGAGCGGAAGGGGTTGGCGCCGCCCTTGTCGCAAATCCAGATCTGGTTGGACATCTTCATGGATTCCCAAAGAGCGGTTTCAAACAGCTCTTCGCGCTCTTCCAGAGTGCTGAACAGCTTCTGGCGCAACCTGTTGGAAGCTTCGTCCAGTTCGGGGAAATCTTTTTCAAGAATGTCTTGCAGGGTGGTGAAAACGGCGTAAGGCATTACCCGGTGGGTGTAGAACTGGTCGAAGGTGTGGGCGGAATCCCGCGGAATGGACGGGGAAGACCAGCCGCCGGTGTAGAAGCTCCACTGACCGTCCTTGGGATGAGTCCCGGTCCAGATCGGGTTGGCTTCGCTGCCGGGGAGCTCCTTGATTTCAACGGTAAAGCCAAGGTCTTCCAGCAGACCGCTGAAGTAGTGTCCAGCTTGGGGATACGGAGGCAGGTCGGCGCGAACCAGGCCGATGAGGGTGACCGGCTGGCCGTCATAGTACCACTTGCCGTCTTTCAGCTCCGCACCCAGGGCTTCCATGCGCTCGGTGACTACTTCCTTGGCCTTTTCAGGATTGTGGGCATAGTGCTCTTCGATTTCTGCAATGATGTGCGGATAGCGGATGGCGGAGTCGGGGAACTTCTTGCCCAGGAAAGTCCACTTGGGCTCGCCCAGACCGCCAAGGTATTCATCGACGATGTAATCCCGGTCCACCAGCCAGTTCATGGCCTCGCGGATCTGATGGTCGTGGAACGGGTTAAACCGTCCGTCCTCAAAGGTCGGGCCCCAGTGGTTGAACCGGATTTCGCTGTATGAACCGTAGGAGATACGGAAATCGAGCCTGTCGTCTTCGATGAGGGTTTCGTAGAGAGTCTGGTCGGTAATGTTGAAAGCCCAGATGTCGATGGTGCCATCCTGCAGTTGCAGAACAGCCTCAGCGGGCTTATCAACAATCTTAAAGGTTATTTGGCCCAGAGCTGCTCCGCTCGGCGCAGGCTGGTCGTCTTTCTTGCAGCCGGTAATGACCAGCGCGGAGACCATAGCGAGGACCAGTAAGACAAATAAACTCTTCTTCCTCAACACGCTAGTTAATCCTCCCTTCTTTTATTGAACGGCATAATTATTTGTGCAAACTCCAGCTTGCCCAACAATCACCTCCTTAAGGGTGAGTGGTACAAGGGTGCGTTTCAGTGCAGGATTTATGCCTGATTTAATTGCTTGGTCACATCTCAATGAACATATATTCACTATAAATTCCTAAAATCCTTCAAAACAATATTCGTAAAATATAATCTTTTTGGCGCAATAGGCCCGGCCGACAACCATTAGGCACACTTATTTTAATTGTCTGAAAGGGCAACTGCTCTGTGTATATTATACGTCCCCCGGTTTATTAGTCAAGGAGTTGTGCCGGTAAAAATCTTCCTTTGATATACGGTTATATACATATTTACAGCCGCCCGGCTCAGCAGGACAGTTTATCCGGGCCCGGGGCCGGGTGAAATTGCCATTATGGTTATAACAAAGTTATAAAAAACATTCTCCATAAATGCCGATTTTCCTGCCGCACCCTGGCTCACCCTCAAAACAGGCGGGCAAATGGCGAATATTGTAAGTGGGAGGCGATATATAATGATGGGATTTTTTCGGTTGGGCATTATTGCGCTCCTGATCATGGCGATGTCTGTGCTGCCGGCCCTGGCCGCGCCGCCGGCGGAGGACGGGCACGGAGATGACGAGCCGGGCACCACCGGCGCCGCTCCGGATGTCGACGAAACCGGCAGCGGTTCCCTCCGGCATTTACCCTGGCATTTCTTCCGGCGCTTTTTCAGGAGGTTTTGCTTTACCGGGGAAATGGAACGGGAACTGTCGCCCAGGCTTCCTTACCGCATCTTTGTCCTGGACGCGGAAGCCGGCGAGCACGAACTGAAAGTCGTCTGCAAGGCCTGGGGAGCCTGGGGCAAAGCCAGGGTGACAATCCAAAACGATGGCAAAGAAATCAGGCTGACGGGCTGGCGGGCCGTGGAATACTTAAAACCCATTTTCGCCGCACTGGAACTGGACGCAACCATGGCGGAGGAAGACATTGCCGCAAAGGTGCTGTCTGCCTTTGCCTGGGATCATGGCTATACCGAATTCAAACTGACGGTAAAATTCCACGACGGCTCTGTTATTATTGTAGCCCTCGAACGGGACGAAAATGACCCGGCCGAGCCCGCTCCCGCGCCGGACACAACGGTGCGCTGTCTGGAGCTGGAAATTGTAGGCGAACAGGCGGAACTGGAAGCGGAATACGAGCATGAGCAAGGCAGCACCCGGGCCGAAGTCAAGCGCCGGGAAAAGGGCGAAAAGGTTGAGCTGGAAGGCAGCGAAGCCGTGGAATACCTGACCTCCGTTCTGGCCGCACTGAACCTGGCGGAGGCCATGACCGAAGACGAGATTATCGAAGCCGTGCTGGCTGCCTTCAACTGGGAGCAGCCCTGGAAAAAGCTCAAAATCAATATCGATTTTGCCGACGGGCAGAAAATCCGCATCCAACGGCAGAAAAAGGACTCCCCCAAACCGGCGCCGGAACCTGCCCTCCCCTTCCGCTCCCTGGAAGTGGAAATCGAGGGGCGGGGCAGGGAGCTGGAAGTAAAAATTAGGCGCAGCAACGGCAAAGTGGAAGCCAAGGTGGAGCGCAAGGATAAAAAGGGCCGCGATTTTGAGCTGAAAGGAAACCTGGCCCTGGAGTACCTGGCGCCGCGGCTGGAGAAACTGCGCTTTAGCCCGGCCATGTCCAGGCGGGAAATCGCCGACGCCGTCCTCACAGCCTTTGACTGGGAAGGAAGCTGGGAGGAACTGGAGATAAAGATCCTCTTTAACGACGGAACGTGGCTGAAAATCGAATACGGCGATTAAATGCGCTTGCCGTGCCTGCGGGCACGGCTTTTTGCAATCCCCTGCGCCGCTGCAAACCGGGCGCGGGGGCTTCACCCCCGGGGGTTTATGTATTATAATAGGACGAGATGTAATTATATTCTTTCAATACCACCGCCGGAAAGGAGGCCCGGCCGGGACTTTTTCCCGTCAAGTACCACGGTATATTTTTTTACCCTCAGGTCTGGGGAGCCTGGGGGACGAAGGAGGAATAATATGTCCCTTTTCCAGAAGTGCGAGAACTTTACCGAGGTCAAGGAAGTACAAGCTATGGGGCTTTACCCCTACTTCCACGAGCTCCAGTCCCATCAGGATGTGGAAGTAATCATGGAAGGCAAACGCCGCATCATGCTGGGATCCAACAACTACCTGGGCCTGACCTCCCACGAAGAAGTTAAACAGGCCGCTATCGACGCCATTAAGCAATTCGGCAGCGGCTGTTCGGGATCCCGTTTTCTCAACGGCACCCTGAGCCTCCACACCGCCCTGGAGCGGGAGCTGGCCAGCTTTCTGCGCAAAGAAGCCGTCATCGTCTTTTCCACCGGCTTCCAGACCAATTTGGGCATCATCAGCGCGGTATGCGGCCACAGGGATTACATCATCTCCGACAGAGAAAATCACGCCAGCATTTACGACGGCTGCCGGCTCAGCTTCGCCAAGCACCTGCGCTTCCGGCACTCGGACATGGACGATCTGGAACGGGTGCTTGCCAGCATCCCGTACGACGCCGGCAAACTTATCGTCACCGACGGCGTCTTCAGCATGAGCGGCGATATCTGCCGCCTGCCGGACATCGTCGAGCTGAAGAAAAAATACAACGCCAGGGTTATGGTGGACGACGCCCACGGCCTGGGCGTGCTGGGCGAAGGCGGCCGGGGCACCGCCTCCCACTTCAACCTGGAAGACGAAGTGGACATCATCATGGGCACCTTTTCCAAGTCCCTGGCCAGCCTGGGCGGGTACATGGCCGCCTCCCGCACGGTGGCGGAATACGTGCGCCACAAATCGCGCCCCTTTATCTTCTCGGCCTCCATTCCCCCCGCCAGCTGCGCCGCCGCAGCCAAGGCCCTGGAAATCCTGCGCAACCAGCCCGAACGGGTGGAAAGGCTGGCCGAGCTGTCCCGGTACATGAAAAAAGCCCTGCGGGACAGGAAGGTAAGCATCAAGGATACCCCTACCCCCATCATCCCCATCTACACCCGGGATGCCCTTACTACCCTGCAGGTCAACAAGCAGCTCTTCGACGCCGGGGTTTACGTCAATCCCGTGCTGCCGCCGGCCACGCCGCCCAACGAATGCCTGTTGCGCCTGAGCATAATGGCCACCCACACCGAAGAACTGCTGGATGAAGCAGCCGACATCATTCAAGCCGTGCTCACGGAGGCCGGCCTGATATGAGCGGCGCCAGAGTAGCTGCCGTCACCGGCGCCTCCCGGGGTATCGGACTGGCCATAGCCAGGCTGCTGGCCAGCAAAGGCTGGGTGGTCTACAACCTCAGCCGCCGGCCGGCGGAGACGGACGGGATCAGGGACATCGCCACCGACGTCACCGACGAAGAGGCGGTGGCCAGGGCCATGGCGCAAATTGAGGCGGAATGCCGGCGCCTGGACCTGCTGGTCAACAACGCCGGTTTCGGTATTGCCGGAGCGGCGGAATTTACGAAGCTGGAAGATGCCAGACGCCAGTTCGACGTCAACTTCTTCGGCGTCCTGGCCTGCATCAAGGCGGCCCTGCCCCTGCTCAAGACCACCCGGGGCAGGATTATCAACATTTCCTCGGCGGCGGCGGTGTTCGCCATCCCCTTCCAGTCCTTTTACTCGGCCACCAAAGCTTCCGTCAACATACTGACCAACGCCCTGGCCAATGAACTGAAACCTTTCGGCGTCAGCATCTGCGCCCTGCAGCTGGGAGATGTCAGGACAGAATTTACCTCGGCCCGGGTCACCTCTCTGGAGGGCAACGAAGTCTATGGCGGCGCCATTAGCCGCAGCATAGCCGTCATGGAGCGGGACGAACAAAACGGCATGACGCCGGAGTACATCGCCGCCCAGGTGTACAAAATCGCGCGCAAGAAACGGGTCAAGCCCCTGTACACCATAGGCCTTAAGTACAAGCTGTTCGTATTCCTGAACAAACTGCTGCCCAACAGCTTTGTCAATTACGTGGTGGGCAAAATGTACGTTAAGTAAACCGGGAAACCCGGTTGGGAAACGGGGGACCGCCTGGTCCCCCTCCTTTTTTGCTCAACTGTACGGGAGGGATTGCTGTGAAAACAGCGGCAGGCGTTTTGTCTCTTGTGCTGGGCGTGCTGGTGTTGCTGCAGGCGTCGGCTCTGAGCTGCAGCGGCGCTTACCTGGGCGAAGAGTCGCTGGAACACGGCGGCAACACCGGCATCTGGGTGGGGTTGCTGTTCCTCGCCGCAGGCTCCTTTGCCTTCTCCCTGCCCAGGGTTTCGCTGTGGTTCCTGATCTTGGCGGGCCTGCTGAGCTTCAGCGCCGGCATCGGCACCCAGTACAAAGACCTGCTGGTGTGGGGCGTTCTCAGCCTGGGCGCCGCCGCCATGTGCTGGCGGGCGGCCCGGCAAGAAAAAAAGGCGCAGAACGCGCGCCCCAAAAAGCAGTATCGGAAAAAGAAACGGTAAAGACAGTGCCGGCGCCTACTCCAGCACTTCCACTTTGACCTTGCCGATGCCGTCGGCGTAGAGCCCGATGGCCTTGGCAGCAGCGGCGGAGAGGTCGATGATGCGGCCGGGCACGTGGGGTCCGCGGTCGTTAATTTCCACCACCACCGACTTGCCCGTCTTGAGGTAGGTCACCCGCACCATTGTCCCGAACTCCAGGGTCAGATGGGCTGCCGTCATGGCGTTCATGTCAAAGGGAACGCCGCTGGCCGTCCTGCGCCCGTGGAACTGGGCGCCGTAGTAGGAGGCGATGCCCTCCTGGACGCTGAGCACGCCGCGGGAAGCGGCAGCCCTGGTCCCCCGCAAAATGACGCCGTCGACGGGCGGGACCAGCACTTCCTCTGCCACCGCTTGCCGGGACACCTCTTCTCCGTCATGGTACACAATTTCATAGGTTACCCGCTTGACTCCGTCCCGAGCCTTTTTGTGCACAACCTCCTTGCCCAAGGGCAGGGAGTTGTCTTTTTTTACCGCAGTCTGGGCCGGGATGGGCTCCTCCCGCACCAGCAGTTCCCGCTCCACCCGGATAACGGTTATCTCGTGGCCGGACTTGATGCTCTGCAATAGGGGCGGGTCCACCAGGTCGCCCTCGACGCTTAGCCCTTGTTCCTGCAACAGTTCGGCCACCGTCCTGGCCCAGGTCACCGCCTGCCATTCGCGGCCGTCGGCCCGGATGACCACCTCGGCCGCCCGGTCGATGAAGATCAGGGGCAAGTCCAGCTCCGCCTCGACGGAGGGGATTGCCCGCTCTCTTTGCGGATCGAGGGTTATGCCTGCCTCGGCCAGGATATCACCCACTATGCGGCTGCGCGTGCTGACCTCGACGACGTCGCCCCCGATATAAATGGCGACGGGCCTGGCCCGGCATGACCAGGGAGAAACAAACCAAAGGGTCAGAACCACCGCCGCGCCGAGCAGCGCCGCGGTAATTTTCTTAACCACGGTATCACCCCATGCCAGTCGTTAAGCAGTTTAGAGTACCAATATATACTCCAATTATACTGTAAAAATAATGGTTCGGGACGCGAAAAACCGTGGTAATTACTGGAAAGGCAAAGAGCCTAGTCAGCTTCGGCCTGCTGCCGGCGCCGGCCGGGTTTGCGGGGCAGCAATATCCAGCCCGCCGCCAGCAACAGCGCCGCTGCCGCCAGGGCCAGGACGGCATTCCACGGCGGCCGGCCGGTATCCAACACCCGCTGCACGCGCAGGTATGCTTCAGGGTAAAACAGCGACAGCACGCCCACGGCGTTGTTTAGGAAGTGCATGAGGACGGGGACCCAGAGGGAACCCGTTCCGTACGCCGCCAAAGCCAGGGCCACGCCGAGAATGAAGGTGGCGGGCATGCGCGCCGGCTGCAGGTGAAAAAGGGCAAACATCAGGCTGGACACCGCAATGGCCGACCAGGGCTTCTCCGCCCCCCGCAGGGCCGAGAAGATGAAGCCCCGGAAAAACGCCTCTTCGCAGACGGCGGGCAGCAGGGCCACCACCGCCAGAGTCAGCGGCAAGTTGTCTCCCTTCAGCACCCGGGTCAGCCCTTCGAACACGCTCCTGCTGTGGGGGAAAAGGCGCATCATCAGCTCGCCGGCCAGCAGGGCGGCAAGCAGGGCCCCCAGCCACAAGCATACCCCCGCCGCCACGCCCCGCATCCGGGGCAGGTACCAGCGAAAGACCCGGGCCATATCCGCTTTGAGGTACAGGGCCAGCAACACCGGCATGGCCAGGATCAGGCCCTGGGTGGCAGCGAGGCCGGCAAAACCCCATTTAAGCTGCCAGGCCGAACCCAGGTAAAACAGGGCCAGCAGGCCGAGGATAAACAGCACCACGCCGTCGCCGGGGGTCAGGGAGCTGCCCTTGATGAGCAAGCTCCGGCGCTCCAGCAGGCGCAACTCCCCCTGGCCAAAGAGGATGTTCTCGGAGTTGAAAATACGGGACAGGAGGATGACGCCCAGCACGGCATATGCGACGTTGCTGGCCAGGACGATAGCCGTTTCGGGACCGCAGGTTCGGCTGACCAGCACGTCGCGGATGAGCAGGGCGATGTTGACGGCGGGAATGGCCGCCGTCACGGGGGTGAGCTCAAATTCCGGGATAACGGCCAGCAGCGGCGGCAGGGAGAAGATCAGCAGCAACGGGGTGACGTAGTTGTTGGCCTCTTTAAAGCTGCGGGCAAAGGAAGTGATGCACAGCACCGCAGCGCTGACAAAGAGCGAAAACACCACTATGCACAGCAATGTGACTGCGAAAGGCAGCGCCATGGCTCCCCAGGCAAAGGACAGGGACTCCCCGTCCGCAGTGGCGGCTAAGGTGCCGGCGATGTAATTGCCCACCAGAGCCAGGGACAGAAAGTTGAGCAGCGCCGCCGCCACCGCCATGCAGGCCACGGCCAGAAACTTGCCGCCCATCAGTTCGGCATTGCTGACGGGCAGGGTAAGCAGGGTCTCCATGGTGCCCCTCTCCTTCTCCCCCGCAGTGACGTCGATGGCAGGGTAGATGGCGCCGGTGACGACCCCCACCACCAGCATAAAGGGCAGGATGGCGCCCAGAAACAGGCCCGTCCTCTCTTCGTCGGCGGTTACATCCTGGAATTCGTACCGGAAGGGCGTCAAAACAGCTTCGGGGTCGAGGCCGGCCTCTTCCAGGCTGGCGCGGCTGAGCCGCTGCTGGTAATCCTTGAGCAAGCTGCCAAGGCGATTCGCCGCCTCGCGGCTGCCCGGCTCGGAAGATTTAAAGTGTATGTGGTAGACGGGGCCGGGCTGGCGGGTAACGTAAGCGGCGATGTGCTGTTGGTCCAGGGCCAGGGCGGCATCGTTGACGCCCTGCACGCTGAGCTTGTAATGGTCCGCTTCCTCCAGCACCATTTGCGCCAGGCCGGCGTCCATGGAGAAGGCAAAGGCCACCGGCAACACCTGCTCCTCCCGGGATTCCAGCACCAGCAAGGTGACTTGCGATGTGATGAGGATGAGCAGGGGGTAGAGAAACAGGGGAATGAGGATCATGGCGGCCAGGGTCCGCTTGTCCCGGAGGACGTCGATGATTTCCTTTCTAAAGACGGCGCGCAGGGCCGAAAACCTAAAACTGGTCAATGCACTCACCCCTCTCCCTCAGCAAAGCTATAAAGGCCTGGCGGATGTTGGCGGCGCCGGTGGCCCGCCGCAGCTCTTCGGGACTGCCCTGGGCAATGACCGAACCCTTGTGGATGAGAATTATACGGGTACAAATGTCTTCGGCTTCCTCCATGTAATGGGTGGAATACACCACGCCCTTGCCCCTGGCGCCCTCGGACTGCATGAACCGGATGATGGCATAGCTGCTGAGGACGTCCAGGCCCAGGGTGGGCTCGTCAAATATGTACACCTCCGGTGCGTGGATGAGACAGCGGGCAATGGACACACGCTGGGTCTGCCCGGTGGACAGGGTCTCGATGCGGTTGTGGGCAAATTCGGCAATTTGCAAAGCCCGGATAATTTCCTCGGTTCGGGCCCGGGCAACGGGGCGGGGAATGCCGTACAGGTCGGCGAAAATGAAGAGCAGTTCCCAGGGGGTCAGGCGCCCGTACAGCTTGGTATTGCCGGAGAGATAGCCGATGGCGCGCCGGTAGGCGTTGGGGTCCTGGGCAAAAGTCCGCCCCAGCAAAGTTACCGTACCCGCAGTGGGAGTCATGATTCCCCCCAGCATGCGCAGCAACGTAGTCTTGCCGGCGCCGTTGGGCCCGATGATGCCCAGAATCTCGCCGGGCTTGAGGTCAAAACTTACGTCGTCGACGGCAAAGAATTCCTCCCGCCGTTTTTTCCTGCCGCCCTTTACCGGCACTGTGCGCGTAAATTTCTTGCTCAGTCCCGCGACCTGTAACACAGCCAAACCTCCCTTGCCCATTGGCGCCAGACGCCAATTCAGGCAATTTTTTCAATATCTGGTTATTATTCAAGACCGTTCCCTCTTTTCCCTGCTTTGCCGCCGGCGCCAAGGCCGGAAGAATGGCGAAAAACAAGGCGAAAATAGCAGGATTAGGGGGTTCTTTGTCGAAGTAAAAAATGAAAACGCGCAAGGGATGGTGGTCATTTGAAAAAAGCAACTTCGGTACTGTTGGCGTTCTCATTGGCACTCAACTTTCTCATCGGCGGTTTTTTGATGTACCAATACCTCGGCCTGCCGCAGGCAAAGGCCAGCAACATAATAGCCGACCCCGGCACTTACGGCCCGCCGGCCATGGAAATAATCGATGACAATACCACCATCATTACTTCCGGCGTCACCCTGCAAAACACCCTGGTCACCGGCGACCTCATCCTCAGCGAGGAGATCGGCCAGGGGACAGTTACCCTGGACCGGGTGGAAGTCCAGGGAGACCTGATTATCCGCGGCGGCAGTTACAAACTCTTACTGGTCGACTGCACCGCGGGCAGGATTTTGGTTCAACAACATGACGGCGCCCTCACCATTGTCGCCCGGGGGCGAACCGGCATCGGCCTGACCCTGCTGGAAGGACAAGCCCAGCTCCAGGAAGACGGCCTTGACCCCGGCGCGCCCGGCTTTAAAGATGTCCGCATCAAAACCGAAAAGCGGGTGTTGCTGCTGGGCGACTTCGACGCCGTTGACATCGAAGCCAAAGCAGACGTCAAGGTCACCCGGGGCCACATCCAGGCCGTCAGCATCGCCGTTCCCGGCGCCGTGCTGGACCTGGCCCAGGAAGCAGGCGTCGAAACCCTGACCGCCAATGCCAAGTTTCAACTGACGGGCGCCGGCAGCGTGCACGCCCTGGACCTCAATTGCCCCGGCCTGTTCCCCCTCCAGGGCCAGCTGGGGGACGTGACCTGCCGCTCCGACGGTATTTTCCTGGAACTGCACGCCGGCAGCATCGCCCGGCTGCTGATTCCCCCGCTGGAGACTGCCGTCAGCGTCGCCCTGGCTGATGGCGCCTCTGTGGAATACGCGGAAATCAACGCCCGGGCAGGCTTCACCGGCCTGGGCCAGATTGACAAGGCGGTCATCAACCACGACGGCGTCACCATGGACAGGCGTCCCGCCGACATCGTCATCAAGGAAGGCCTGACAGTCACCATTGCCGGCGAGGAGTACACCAGGGAGCCCGACCCGGTTCCCCTGCTCCAGGTGGGCCTGAACAGCCTGACCAACATCAGCCTGTTGCCGGGCGAAGCGGGTTCCAAGACCCTCCGGCCCGAGCCCGACGACGCCAAACTCACCGCCTGGTCCGGCAACACCGACGTAGCCACGGTTTCGCTGTCGGGCAACCAGCTGACGGTGACGGCCAAGAAACCGGGCAAAGCCGTCATTACCGTGGAAGCCCGCAAGGAGGGCTATGCCACGCGGACCAGGACCTTCACCGTTACGGTGCATGCCTTGAGTGAGGTCAAGACGTGTCAGGTTAAGAATCCCCCGGGCGGGGAACCAGGATATAAACTGGTCATTGTCGGCCTGTTTGATCCGAACCCCAGCCAGTACATTGTCAAAATCGGGGACATAGAACTTAAGTACCTTCCCAACCTCAAAGTTTTCCGGGGTTTAGTCCCTGAAAACCTGGCCAAAAAGAGCAATGTCAAGGTCAGCAAAAAGTAAGCCTTTCGCGGCAAGTCGCACACAGGGGGTGGTTGCCATCGGAAAACCTAAACTTACAAAAGTTCTTTGCGCGGCCCTCGCGGCCATGCTCATCCTGGCCCTGCCTGGCCAGGCCGAGGCCAAAATAATCGGTTATGTCACCTCCGACGGCCGGGATATGTACGAATTTGACTACGAACTTCTCCTGGACGCCTATGTTGAAAAAATCCTGGTCGGTAAATCCGTCCTCTTTGACGAGTACATGAAACATCCGGTCAAGTTATATTTGGACGATAATAACGGCTACGTTGACTACGAAGCCGCTCTGGACGCTTATGTCGAAGCCCTTTTTACGGGCAAAAAGTTCGACATCCACGAATACACCGCCGGTCCCAAGGCGGTGGTGGTGGACGTGGAAAGGGTGCGGGTGGTGACGGTGGAAAAGGGCAAGCTCAAGTTCACCGATAAAATCATCGGCGATCCGGTGGAGATTGCCCTGTCCGAAGTCAACGCCGCCCTCAGCGCCGCCGCCCTGCGCGCCATCCTCGAGGAACGGGCCGCAACGCTGGGCCTGGATTTGGACAAGTATAACGGCCTCAGCGAATACGGCAAAACCCTGGCCGCCGCCATGGTCCTGGAACGCCGGGGCAGCGGCTATACCAGCGTCGACTACCTGCGCGCCGCCTTTGCCGAGGAAGTGCAATACCTGGCAGACAACCCCCACGTGGCGGTGCTCCACGAGGCCAACTCCGTTGCTACTGCGGCGGCCCTGCGCCAGGTGCTGGAAAGCAATGCGCACCTGCTCAACCTGGATACCAGCCAGTACGACGAGCTGGGCAACAACAGCAAGTCCGCCATCGTCCAGGCCGTCTTTGCCCGGCGGGGCGACGGCTTTGCCGGCGTCGAGGTCCTGCAGGACATATTTGCTGAAGAAGTGGCCAATTACCTGGCCGTCACCGAGCAGGTCCTGCGGGAAATCAACGACGCCGCCGATCCCCAGGCGCTGGAGGCCGTCCTGGTGGAGTACGGCCAAGCCGCGGGGCTGGAAATGGACGCCTACAACCTGCTCATCAGGAGCCGGCAACAGCTCCTGCTGGAACAGGTATTTGCCGCCCTGCCCTGCTCCTCCCTGGACCAGTTGCTGGACACCTTTAACAACGCCGTCGGCGCCATGCTGATGTCTTACAGCGTCATTACCTTCTCCCACTATGAACTGACGCTGAAACAAATGGTGGACGCTCAGATGAAGGTGTTTCCGGTGTGGGACGGCGCCGGCGGGGGCTGGACGCCCGCCCCGCGGTCCGAGGTGGAAAAGCGGGTGGATCCCTCCAACTACGTGCCCGATGAACTGGCGCTGGAGGTTTTTGAAATTACGGCTGCCTTCACCCTCAACGTGCGGGAACAGCCCACTACCAAGAGCACCAGTCTTGGATTGATTGACCGGGGCGACACCTATGCCGTCCTGGACCGGCAGAAAGGTCTTGAGGGCACCGCGCCGGGCACCGAAGGCTACTGGTTTAAGATCACCTACGGGGAGCAAACCGGCTGGGTGTGCGGCAAGTACGCCGACTGGGCCTTCAACATGCAGCCCAACTGGTTTGAACAGGACGACTGCCGCTACCTGCTCCAGTTCCTGGCCCTGTCCGGGCCTTCGGGGGTAACCGTCAACGACCTCCGGGCCGTTCTCCAGGGCAAAGGCATCCTGGACGGCACCGAAACTGCCTTCTACCAGGCCAGTCAGGAACACGGCATCAACGAGATTTTCCTCACCTCCCTGGCCCTGCACGAAACCGGCAACGGGACCAGCCTGCTGGCCAACGGCATCCTCTTTGATCCCGAAGACGGCCGGGAACCCCGGGTGGTGTACAACATGTTCGGCATTGGCGCCAAGGACAGCAACCCCATTTACCTGGGCGCCCAGTACGCCTACAACCAGGGCTGGTTTACCCCCGAGGCAGCCATCATCGGCGGCGCCAAGTTTGCCGGCGAAAAATACGTCAACCACCCCACTTACCGGCAGGACACCCTGTACAAGATGCGCTGGAATCCCCAGACGCCCGGCACCCACCAGTACGCCACCGACATCGGCTGGGCCATCAAGCAGACCAAGTTTATCCGCAACATCTACCTCCTGGTGGAGATGTATCACCTGAAGTTCGACGTTCCCGTCTACGAAGAATAAAACAAGCCCCTGCGGCGGCAGGGGCCGGCAAAGCAAAAAGCGGGGCATGCCCACAGGGCATCCCCGCTTTTGCGTGCCCGAAAAGACCTACCTCGGTATTACCCGGGCGTAGTAATCGGTTTCCAGAATTTTGGCCGAGGCATAGAACTTGGCGGCCACGACGGCACACATCTCTTCAACATAGCCGGGCTCTACGGTTTGGCCGGGAGCGCCGTAGAATTTGCCGGTGTTGACATCATACCTGCCCTTGTCGGTGATGAAGCTGCCGTCGGCAAAGATGACCAGAGGCGGCGCATCGGAGTGGATGTCCCTGCCCATGAGGAGGCGGGAATCGAACTCCAGCCCCAGCAGGTTGGACAGGGTGGGAATGATGTCCAGGCTGGAACAGGGTTCGTCGATGGTGATGGGCTCCATGCCCTTGGTCCAAAGGATAAAGGCGTTGCGGTACAGGTCGAAGTTGTTGTCTATGGGGTGACCGGCCAGTTCCTCGATGGCCGACTTTTCCAGCCCGTAGGGGTAGTGGTCGGAACTGATGGCGATGAGGGTGCGGTCGGCCACGCCGGCAGCTTCCAGCTGTTCCAGCAAGTATTCCAGGGCACGGTCCAGTTCAATCTGGGTGGCCAGGTAGGCCTTGGCTGCCGTGGAATAGGGCAGGTGTTCCACCAGCTTCCTGTTCTTCATGGCCATTTGGTTGCCAAAAAAGTTGTAGTGCAGGTGCCCGCTGACGGTCATGTAATAGGCGTGGAACTGGTGGTCGCCGATGTACTCGGGAACGGTCTTCTGCATCATTTCCAGGTCAGAACGGGGCCAGGCATCGGCCATTTTCAGGCCGTTGCCGATGCCCTTGTACTCGTAGCCCATGTTGGGGTGGGACAGGTGCCTGCGGTAATAGGTATAGGTATGGTTGTGGTACGCCACCGTCTGGTAACCCAGGCGGCGCAACTGGTTGCCCATGACCAGGGGCATGTAATTTTTGGCCGACTCTTTAAAGCTCCACACCCCCGACTTGGGGATGAGGCCCGTGCAGGCGACGTATTCGCCGTCGGAAGTGCTGACCTCCCACAGCGGCGTATAGAAGTTGGTAAACTTGTATCCTTCCTGGACCATCCTGTACAGCGTCGGAGTGATGTCCTCGCGTACGGCCAGGTGGGAAAAACCCTCGGCAGTGATGAGGATGAGGTTGTAGCCCTGGTATTTGCCGGTGTAGGCGTTTTTGGCGCTGGGCTTGAGGCTGGCAAAATAGCGGTGCAGTATGCGGATTTCTTCGTCCTCTTCGCTCTCGGCCAGGGCGGCGAAGTCGATGTTCAGGGTGTTGTACTCCACCGGCTTATCCTCTTCTTCGGGAACCGGCACCCAGGCAGGCGCATCGTCGGGGGGCGGCTGTATGGAAGCGTTCCACCCGAAGAGCAGGCGCTGGACATCCAGGCGCATGGTGGTAATAAGGCCCAGCCTCTCCACCGATTGCCGGGGCACGGTGCGCTGGTAGTACAGGGCGTAAGCCGAAGCCGGCCCTTTGTCGCCGGCATGCACAGCAGCCACACCGCCGCCGTAAAACATCAGGACGGCGACGACCAGGATGCCCCGCCACGCCCAGGTCGTGGGCGCAAAGTTAAGCCGCCGGCGGAGGACAATGGCCGCAATCACCGGCAAGAAAAGCAACAAGAGAATAACCGGCCGGGACACGATGCCCAGCAAAGCCTCCCGCCAGAACTGGAAGACCTGAGAGGCGTTGGCGGCAGAATAAACGGTGTAAAACGTGGTAAAGATTTGGTAGTAAACCAATTGCGAAGCAAAGAGGGTGCTCATGAGGACCAGCACCGCCACCGCCAGCACCCGGTTAACCCGGGGCGAAAAGGCGGTACACAGGAGAAAGAAAACCACCGCCAGCATGGAGGCAAAGAAGGCGGCGATGAAAAAATCGCCGGCAAAAATATAACCGCCCACGGTGGCGAAGCGAAAGACCAGCTCCAGGTAAATGAGGGAAAGGGCAAAGTACAGGAGCAAAGTCCAGTTTTTGAGTTTGTTCATTAGATCATCACCTTCTTCAACGCTGGAATAGCCGGGCCGACATCATAATCTCTTCTGATATATGCCCTAAGGCCTCACGTCGTTACTGCTTTATTCGAGAAAAAACGGCGTTTTTCCTGCCTGGCTTCCAGGATGTTTTTGCCGCTTCCGGCAGGCACATACACATCCCGGAGCAACGCCGGGGCGGCGAAAACGCCCTGGTAAAACCGACAGACAGCCGGTGTTTCAGCTTAGAGGACATTGCTCAAAAATTCCCGGGTCGCCGGGTGCCTGGGGTGCTTGAGGATTTCCCCGGGCACGCCTTCTTCAACGATTATACCATCATGCATGAAGATTATCCTGTCCCCCGCTTCCCGGGCAAAAGCCATCTCATGGGTGACGACAATCATGG
>Ga0116180_1000731_pt1 | contig 29502 bp, 27 predicted proteins | sample AD_UKC073_MetaG_FD_89804 | JGI IMG/M metagenome (GOLD analysis project Ga0116180, IMG submission 89804) | Active sludge microbial communities of municipal wastewater-treating anaerobic digesters from USA - AD_UKC073_MetaG | ecosystem: Engineered > Bioreactor > Anaerobic > Digestate | place: USA... | reverse complement strand
TTCCTGTACGACGGCAAAAGGCTGACAGGAAACGGTCATAAGAACACCGGGTATCTGACTGTGGCCGGTGAAGGCGCCTATATGCGCGAGCAGCTGGATCTCGGTGTCGGCGAATACATATATGGCCTGGGTGAGCGCTTTACACCATTCGTTAAGAACGGCCAGGTAGTGGATATCTGGAATGAAGACGGCGGCACCAGCAGCGAACTGTCTTACAAGAATATTCCGTTCTACATTTCCAGCAAGGGCTACGGAGTTTTTGTCAACAATACGGGCAAGGTCTCATATGAAATAGGCTCTGAAAATGTTTCAAAGGTACAGTTCAGTGTGCCGGGCGAATGTCTGGAGTATTATTTGATTGGCGGCGAGTCGCCCAAAGAAGTACTTTCCAATTACACGCTGCTTACAGGCAGACCAGCTCTCCCGCCCGCATGGTCTTTCGGTCTGTGGCTGACCACATCCTTCACCACCAGTTACGATGAGGAGACTGTGACCAGTTTTATCGACGGCATGGCACAGCGCGACCTGCCGCTGCATGTATTCCATTTCGACTGTTTCTGGATGAAAGAAAGCCAGTGGTGTGACTTCACATGGGACAAGGATGTGTTCCCGGAGCCTGAGGCGATGTTGAGAAGACTGAAAGAAAGAGGACTGAAGATATGTGTCTGGATCAACCCGTATATAGCCCAGAAATCACATCTGTTCGATGAGGGCATGGAAAAGGGATACCTGATCAGGAGGCCTGACGGAAGTGTCTGGCAGTGGGACAGATGGCAGGCTGGCATGGGCATAGTCGATTTCACTAATCCTGATGCTGTCGAATGGTACAAGAATGAGCTCAGAAGACTGCTGGATATGGGTGTAGACTGCTTCAAAACGGATTTTGGCGAGAGGATCCCTGTGGATGTGGTTTATCATGACGGTTCTGATCCGGTTCTTATGCACAATTACTATACTTTGCTGTTCAACAAGGCTGTGTTTGAAGTCCTGACAGAAAAACGCGGTCCGAATGAGGCTGTGCTCTTTGCACGGTCTGCAACTGCCGGCGGTCAGAAGTTCCCGGTACACTGGGGCGGTGACTGCTCGGCCAATTACGATTCCATGGCTGAAAGCCTTCGCGGCGGGCTGTCACTGTGTGCATCCGGATTCGGCTTCTGGAGCCATGACATAGGTGGATTCGAAAGGACTGCGCCGCCGGACATCTACAAGCGCTGGACTGCCTTCGGGCTGCTCTCGTCCCATAGCAGACTGCACGGCAATGAATCCTACAGGGTGCCCTGGCTGTTTGATGAGGAAGCTGTGGATGTGCTGAGATTTTTCACGAAGCTCAAATGCAGGCTGATGCCCTACATTTACAGTGCTGCATGTGAAGCGGCTTACGACGGCATTCCGACGATGAGGGCAATGTTCCTCGAATTCCCTGAGGATCCGGGCTGTCTGCAGCTCGACAGGCAGTACATGCTGGGCAGCTCGCTGCTGGTGGCTCCGATATTCAATGATGCAGGCATGGCACAGTATTATTTGCCGGCAGGAAAATGGACCAATCTTATTAGCGGAGAGAAAATAGACGGTGGATGCTGGAGAAATGAGAAGCACGATTACATGAGCCTTCCGCTACTTGTAAGAGAGAACTCCGTTATAGCCATCGGAGAAACAGACGACAGACCGGACTACGATTATGCAGACGGCGTGGAGTTCCACATCTTCGAGCTTTCCGACGGAGCCAGTGCGGATTCAGTGGTTTACGGTACGGACGGACGCAAGCATCTGACATTCAGGGTATCGAAGAGCGGCAATGTGGTAGACATGGAGACTGTTTCTGATCCGGTTGCTTCCGGCAAGCAATGGTATGCGGTGCTGAGAGGTACGGAAAAGGTATCTTCAGTTGAAGGCGGCCGCGCGGAGACAGTCGAAACCGGTGTAAAGATAATACCTGACAAGGGTATCGGGACTGTCAGAGTGGTGCTATGATATAATCCGGCATTATTGCTCAAAACAGGTGATAAAGACCGAAAAACAGCGAAAAACTTGATATGTCCATTTCCAGGTAATATAATGAAGATAGCGGTCGGCAGGTACTTTCCTGCCGACCGGCAAATAATGACACATATACTGCGTCAGCAGAACTACAAAGAGAGGGGACCAGGATGTTCGAAGACAAAATGTTGGTATGCAGGGATTGTGGGCAGGAATTCGTATTTACTGTGGGAGAACAGGAATTTTTTGCGGCAAGGGGTTTTCAGAATGAGCCCGGAAGGTGCAAGGAATGCAGAGCGGCGAGAAAAGCCCTTTATGGAAATGGCGCCAAAAGAGAAATGTTTGACGCAGTATGTGCCCAGTGCGGAAAAGAGGCAAAAATACCTTTCAAGCCGAGATTGGGGAAACCCGTCTATTGCAGTGAGTGTTTTTCAAATCGTGATCAGGAATAAAACCGGATCCAGCATGTAAAAGTGAAAAGATTGTATTTTGTCGGAAGCCCTGTGGATAACATCAACAGGGCTATGACTGTATGCGAACAGCAAGGTCTGTTTTTTCGGCTTTGCAGGTATCCCCGGCCAATGATGACAAAATTTGCACCACAGTGTTATCCACAGCTTAGGAAAGCCTGAAATATAGTTATACACATGGTTATCCACATTATCCACAAGAAATTATTCACAAAACACCTGTTTTGTGAATAATTGTCCGACACTTCAATAACCCCTGAAATGACAGTATTTGAGGCTACATGGTGAAAAATGTATATATACAGTCAAATATAGCAATACTTTTGGAAGGAATTATGCTGTCTGTTGTTGAATACAAATATATGTCTTTTTGTAATCCCGGAGTCCGGAATGGGATCACGGGATACCGTAAAATCGGTACTTAGTGTGCATGTCAATACTGATTATGAAAGGGGCAGTGACTATGAATCTGAAAATCACAGGAAAGAACTTCGATGTAACAGATGCTCTAAAGGAGAGAGTAAATAAAAAGCTGGGCAAGCTGGAGAAATTCTTCAAACCTGGAGCCGAGGCCCAGATCACGATGAGTGTGGAGAGAAACAGGCATATACTTGAGGTCACGATACTTACCGGCGGGATCAAGTTGCGTGCCGAAGTGACCGGGGATGATATGTATTCATGTATCGACAAGGCACAGGACATCCTGGAAAGGCAGATAAGGAAGCATAAGACCAGGCTTTCAAAGAGGCTGCAGGAAGGGGTATTGAAGCAGCCCGATGCATTCCGCCCTGAAGTCGATGTGGAGGAAGAGAAGGAATTCAACGTGGTGCGCACGAAAAGGTTCGCGGTAAAGCCGATGCCTGTGGAGGAGGCCATACTGCAGATGAACCTGCTGGGGCATGAATTCTACATGTTCTCCAATGCTGAAACGAATCAGGTCAATGTGGTATATAAGCGCAAGGACGGCAACTACGGCCTGATCGAGCCGGAATTCTGATGTATGCCGGTGTATTCAGATATAAAAACGAAGCAGTTGTGAAATAAATAGTGACGCTGAAAGCGTCACTATTAGTTTGGAGAGTGTTTGAATTGATCTATGATCTGATCATTGCAGGAGGGGGCCCTGCAGGCTATCATGCTGCGGAACTGGCGGGCAGATCAGGGCTGAGGACACTGCTGGCTGAGAAAAGACATATCGGCGGTGTTTGCCTGAATGAGGGCTGTATACCTTCAAAGACTTTGCTTTACAGCGCAAAGCTCTTTTATGGAGCTGTCCACGGTGAGAAATTCGGCATAACTGTTGAAAATGCCGCCCTGGACCATAAAAAGGTCATCAACAGAAAAAACAAGGTGGTAAGGACGCTGGCCGCAGGAGTGAAGGCAAGGCTCAGAGACAGCGATGTGACAGTAGTCGAAGGTACTGCTGAGATAACCGGGATGAAGCCCGGCGGCAATGGGGATACGGCCGTATTCGAGGTGAAGATCGGGGATGTGGTGTATGCCGGACGCCGTATCCTGGTTGCGACAGGTTCGGAACCGGTGATACCTGCATTGCCCGGCGTAAGGGAGGGGCTTGACTCCGGCCGTGTGCTGACAAACAGGGAGATCTTCGATCTGAAAGAAGTACCTGAGTCCCTTGCTGTAATCGGCGGGGGCATAGTCGGGCTTGAGATGGCCTCATATTTCAGTGCTGCAGGCAGCTGTGTAACAGTGCTGGAATTGCTGGATCATGTGGCAGGCCCGGTCGACAGGGAGATTTCCGGCATCCTGCAGAAAAACCTTGCGAAAAGGGGTGTTGAGTTCCTGCTGAATTGCAGGGTCACTGAAATCAGTGACCGCGGGGTAGTCTATACACACGTATCGGATGGCAGCGGAGACCTGAAATGTGTGGATGCTGATAAAGTGCTTGTGAGCATTGGAAGAAAGCCGGCGACGGAGGGCCTGGGGCTCGAGAACATAGGCGTTGCCATGGAAAAAGGCCGGGTCATGACCGATCTGCACGGCAGGACCAATGTCCCGGGCGTATACGCCGCAGGCGATGTAAATGGTATATCTATGCTGGCGCATACGGCATACCGGGAAGCTGAGGTCTGCATCAACGATATGCTGGGGATAGTGGATGAGATCAGGTATAATGCAATACCTTCAGTAATCTATACCGATCCCGAGGCAGCCGGAGTGGGTGAGACGGAGGAATCAGCGGCTGAAAAGGGGATCGATTTTGAAACGGCAAAGCTCCCGATGACATACAGCGGAAGATATGCCGCCGAAAATGAGAGAGGGGACGGTATTTGCAAGGTTCTGATCGATAAGCGCCTCAGGACTGTCATTGGTGTACACATGATCGGCAGCTATTCGTCGGAGATCATATACGGAGCAGCGATGGCGATAGAAAAAGGGATGCGGGTCGACGACCTGAAAAAGGTAGTGTTCCCGCACCCGACAGTATCAGAGATCATCAGGGAAGTGATAACCGGGTTTTGATCGGCTACGGGCCTTGGGGACGGTGATACCCGCCCCCAGGGCCCGGAATTTTACAGGAAGTCTGCCGGTCCGGTCAGTATCGGCAGATTTCATTGCTGCGCGAGGTTGAAGCTGATCGTTACTTTGAACAGGTCACCGTCGATATCTACCCTGAACCTGCCGCCGCACAGCCTGGTAAAGCTTCCCGCTATGGAAAGGCCAAGGCCGCTCCCTTCCGAAGTACGCGATTCGTCGCCGCGCGTGAACCGCTGCAGTATTTCCTCCGCCGTGAAATCCATCTCGTAGCCGGCGGTGTTCTTCACCGTTGCGACAGCCATGCCTTCTGTCTCCTCAAGGGTGATGTATACCCTGGTACCCTGGAGCGAGTACTTAAGCGCATTGTCGATCACGTTCCGGAACACCCTGTAGAGTTTTTGCCATCAGTATAAATTTGCATCGGTTTTTCTGACAGCTTAACCCTGAAGGCAAGTCCTGATTTTTCGATCCTGTCACTCATGTCGGCCAGCGTCTGCTCGATCAGCTTCCTGAGATCGAGTTTTTCGATATCCACCGGCATGTTGCCGCTGGTGCTCTTGGCCAGGTCAAAAAGGTCCGAAACCATATTGCTGAGTCTGCCGGTCTTTTCGCCCAGTATCCTGACGTAGTCCCTTGCCGTTTCTGACAGGTCTTCTTCTTTAGTAAGCAGATCGATATAGCTTACGATGGAGGTCAATGGCGTTTTGAGGTCGTGGGATACATTCGTTATGAGCGCCACCTTCATCCTCTCGGATTTCATCTGCTCTTCAAGGCTTTCGTTGAAACCCCGGTTGATATCCATGTATGTCCTGTTGTTTCCTTTTACATACCAGTAAATCATTATTACTTCAAGCACAGGAGGAATGAGAGCAGCATAGGTTTCCAGCGCGACGGACAGAAAAGTGAGGAATACGTATACGAAGCTCATGATTATGAAAATGAGCTGCCTGTAAAACAGCGATTTTGTCAGCGGGTACCTGGAAAACCTCCTGCCGTCGAACAGGCTGACTGCAAAATCATAAATCCAGTAGAGGAATTTGTAAATAAGGCTGTGTTTTATCAGGCTTCCCGCCTTTATCTTGCGTATGATCGCAAGCACGATCATCTCACATAAGGCGGTTACTGATAATGTTATGATCCCAAATATGACCAGTGTCCCTTTCTGGTATGCGGTCAGAACCCCTGTGTCATACGGCCCCGTTTCAAACGCTGCTATAGCCAGCAGGTACCATAACACTACCAGGAAGCATAATACTGCGGTCAATATATCCGAGTAAACGGAATCGATCTTCCCCGGGTGAAGTTCTCTGTCATCGGGCTTTCTGCCTGTCACTGCCACCAGGTATATGGTATTGTAGGGTATGATTCTTACAACCGACCTGATGAAATTCTTAAAAATATCTTAACTTTGCGGCCGTTCCGGCTAAGGCCGCCGTCATGGGCAGTTTCGATAAGTTCCTGACCATCTGCCTGCCGGCGTGATTAAGTTATCGGCGTATCTCAAGAGTATTATAATACACATCCCGGGATTTTTGGACCTGAGTGCAGATAGGGACTTTGAGTGTGTCTGAAGCTGAAGCGTTATTTTACTGGTGTTGCGGGGAAAATATTACGGGTATTTTGAAAAAGAAAAGCATTCCTGATAAAGTGGGGATTCCTGCTGAAAACTGTTCAAACGGATGCGGGCATGGGGTATAATGGTTGCATAAGGGCAGGTTTTCCAGGCTGACTGCAGGAAATGTATCTGAAACTGTAACCGATGGAGGAATCACAGGGAACGATGGCAGCAGACGAAGGATCACGTATTTACGAAAAACTGGACGCAGACCGGATGGATGTAATAGGCGACATACACGGATGTTTCAGTGAGCTGGCCGGATTGCTGGAAAAGCTGGGGTACGAAGTCGGTGAAGACGGACTGGTCAGGGGATGGCCGGAAGGCCGCACCCTGGTATTCCTGGGAGACTTCACGGACAGGGGCCCGGAACCCGTAAAGGTGCTCAGGCTGGCGATGGATGCGGTGAAAAGTGGACGGGCGCGGTCTGTCAGGGGAAACCATGAGGAGAAGATACTGCAGAAGCTCATAAAAGGAACAAAGGCAAAGGAAGAGGTCATGGAGACTCTTCGTGCTATCAAAGCTGAAGGCCCGGAATTTATACGACAGGTCATCGACTTCATAGACGGGCTTCCATACGTGATGCTGTGCAGAAACGATATCCTGATAGTCCACGGAGGTCTGAAGGAAGAACTGCAGGACCTCGATACGACGGATCGGAAGCTCCGGGGCAGGATAAAGAGGATGGCGATATACGGTGACATAACAGGCCGGCAACTGGAGGACGGAAGGCCCGAGCGGATCGACTGGGCAGCGGATTATAAAGGGAAAATGACCGTCATATATGGCCATACCATAGTCGACAGGGTCGAGTGGAGGAACAACACTGTCAACATAGATACGGGATGCTTCAGGACGGGCATACTGACCGCCGTCAGGATGCCGGAAAGGGAATTCGTCCAAAGCCGGAGGATGTGATTTACCGCAACGGAAGTTTGATGCAGTGGAAAACGGAACAAGGAGGATCCGGGAGAATGAAATACAGAAAGATGGGAAAAACGGGGGATGAAGTGTCGATACTGGGTTTCGGCTGCATGCGCTTCCCTCATAAAAACGGAAGGATCGACCTGTCCAGGACCGAAAGGCAGATCCTGATGGCAATAGACCGTGGTGTGAACTATTTCGATACCGCATACATATATCACGGCGGGAGGAGCGAATCCATACTGGGTGACATACTGGCAAAGGGTTACAGGGACAAGGTCAGGATAGCCACGAAGCTCCCGCCCTTTATGGTGCGGTCCGAAAAAGATATGGACAATATACTCAACAGCCAGCTTAACAAGCTCCGGACAGATTATGTCGACTATTATCTGCTCCATGCCGTCAATGATCTCGGTGGATGGGAGAAACTCAAGAGACTCGGTATACGGGAGTTTGCTGAAAAGGCGAAAAAAGACGGCAGGATCCGCTGGTTCGGTTTTTCATATCATGGAGACAAGGAAGATTTCAAGGCGATCATCGATGACTATCCGTGGGATATGTGCCAGATACAGTACAACTACATAGATGAGTATTTCCAGGCAGGCCGGGAAGGCCTTGAGTATGCGGCGTCAAAAGGGACAGGTGTCGTGATAATGGAGCCCTTGCGCGGAGGTACACTGGTGAGGCGGATGCATCCTGAAATACAGAAGATATGGGACTCGTCAGGCTTCAACAGGACGCCGGCGGACTGGGCTTTCCGCTGGTTATGGGATCAGCCGGGTATTACAACTGTGCTGTCGGGTATGAATGAGGAAGCGCAGATAGAAGAAAACACGTTGCTGGCAGATTCGGCGGAGCCGGGGATGCTGACGGAACAGGAACTGCAGGTCTACAACAGGGTCAGGGAAGAGTATTACAGGCTGATGAAAGTGGGATGCACGGGGTGCGGATATTGCATGCCGTGTCCTGCCGGGGTGGATATCCCATTCTGCTTCAGCTATTATAATGCGAAACACTTTTTCGGAGCGAAGCGGGCCGGGTGGCAATATATCGCATTCACCAGCGGCCTGATGAGCGGCAGGCCTTCATATGCGTCATTATGCAGGGATTGTGGAAAATGTGAAAAGGTCTGTCCGCAGCACATCCCCATAAGGGAAAAGCTCAGAGAGGTGGCAGCCGACATGGAGCCGGTAATAGTAAGGCCTTTCGTAAAACTGGCGCGGAAATATTTCTCGCTCAGAAACAGGCGGAAAGCCTGACAGAGTGCCGGCCGCGCCAGCAAGTCAGCAAATGCCCGTCAGTGTGTCAGACAGCAATGGTTAACTGACGCGCCCGCAATCATATAGTATAATTAATTTGTCTATATCATCTTTCTTCGTGAGGCAGGGAAAAGACCGGCTTATCTTCTTCCGTTTACCGCAATGCAGCGGCAGAAATAAACGAGGGAGGTATACCTATGGACGACCGGACGGGACAGACACATCCGTGTCCTGATGAGATGCTTACGATAGCTGCTGACAAGAGGGAGTTGCTTGTCAGGGTGATCGAGTTTTTTCCATACCCGGTCCAGGTTTTTTCAAAGGACGGCACTGTAATTATAGCCAATAAGGCGGCATTCGATGTGATCGGCATAAAAAGCCCGGAGTCTCACATCGGGAAGTACAATGTTTTCAGGGATCCTGTCGTAAAAGCGCTTGGCGCCGGGGAAAAGGTCAGGGAAGTGCTGCGGGGCAGGACCGTTTATCTGAATGACTTCAACGCGCCGTACAAGGACCTTGTCAGGTATTTTAACGTGAGAGACAGGGATATACAGACCATAAGCACCGACATCACGTGTTTCCCTGTCATGGAGTCTGACGGGGAAGTCGAGTACTTCGCAGCCATGTTTTTCATTAAGAAGATATACAGAGGAAAAGAAGAGATAGAATGGGGAAAGCAGTACATAGAATCCCACTGTCTGGAACCGTTCGACGCCGATGCCGTCGCAAAGGCGGCATGCCTCAGCAAGACGCATTTTACGAAACTTTTCAGGAAACACACCGGCATGACGCAGTATGAGTATTATACCAACTGCAAAATAAGCAGGCTAAAGGAGAAGCTGCTCGATACCAACCTGACCGTCAGGCAGGCTTTTGACCAGTGCAACATGGACTACAACGGCCATTCCGCGCGCCTGTTCAGGCAGAAAGTGGGCCTGTCCCCTTCGGCTTACCGCAGGATGGCGTGGGGTAGCGAACAATAGCGATGGTATCCCGCCTTTCTGCATGCAGAAAAATAAAAGGTGCCGGCCGGCACCTTTTTATTTACAGCAGCCCTGCTGCCCAAAGAGCGCTTCTGCGAATCAGGTTTCTGTACATAGGGTTTTTGAAAGAGTCTGCCTGATGCCCGGGAGAGAGGTATACCACTCTGCCGAGGCCATAACTGTGGGCCCATGCCGCCGGCCATTTTTTGCCCTCTGATTCGTACTCCAGGAGCAGTGTCGTTTCCAGCAGATTATCCAGATCGAACTGATAAGGCTCCTCCATAATATCGAAGCTTTCTATGCCTTCCATGATAATGTGGTCTGTTTCCGTCGGTTCATATGTGAGCACCTTCTGGTCAGGATGGTATCTGAATCTGCCACCCGCCAGATGCGCAGCCTCATGGCGCGCCTCCACCACTATACCGTTATGTATGGCCAGGAGTCCTCCGCCGTTGAGAACGTATGTCAGAAGTCCGGCAACCTGTTCGTCTGTGAGTCTGTCCTCTGTGTACGAAACACAAAGATCATACTGACAGATGATTTCATTTTTGAACCTGTCATAATCCTCGGTGAACTCAACTTCAAAATCCCGGAGGATATCTGCCAGCTCTTTGTCCGGCCCTTTCAGCGGGTGCCATGCTACATTTGTATAATTGCCTATTACGATTGCCTTTTTACTGCCCAAAATATCTCTCCTTTCCAGCCGGTCCTGATCAGAACTCCCATTTGTTTCCCTCATAGTCGATAAATGCAGGCCTTTCACCCTTGTACTGCTCCGGATCCCTGATGATTTCGATGAGCTTTCCGGCCGGGATATCAGGAGTCAGTGGCGCCTCGTCATGATATTCGCCTGTAAGCCAGCTCTTCATCCATCCGGGATGTATGAGGATGACCTGACCTCCAAGTTCCCTGATATTGTTATGTACTATGGCGGACTGCATATTGAGGGCTGCTTTCGATGTGCAGTAGGCGAACCAGCCCTTCCTGTAGCAGGTGCCTATGCTGCCGGCTTCAGAAGATATGTTCATGATCAGCTTTTTGTCACTGTTTACTATGAGCTGTATAAGAGCATTTGTTACTCTTGTCGCTCCCAGGCAGTTGACATTGAAGACCCTGATCATTTCATCGAAATCCAGCTGATCGAAAATCGTGGGCTCGTGGTTGCCGGATATGGCACTGTTGTTGATCAGAACATCGATCCTGTCGGTTTTTGACCGGATGAACTCTGCTGCTGTTTTTACGCTTTCATCATTGGACACATCGAGTTCCACTATATGAAGGCGGTCCGGATATTCTGTGCTTAGCTCATCCAGCAGCCTCCATTCTTTGTTGTATTGCCCTGCAAATACAATGTACCCGTCCTCCAGCAAAACCTTTACCAACTCATAACCCAGTCCTCTGTCGGCCCCTGTTACACATGCATATGATTTCATATGATCACCTCTTGCTTGATTATACCACACAGATGCGGACACGACACATAAATACACGCTTTTCAGGTCCAAAATCGACTTTTCGCTGGGGCTGCCTGCAAAAAGTTTTTTAAAACTTCCAGATACGGGTATATATTGGCAAAGTCTCTGATGCTTTGTAATTTATCAATGACAGGGGAGGTCAGTCATGGAAAAAAGAAAGCTTGGTTTTGACACATTACAGGTGCATGCCGGGCAAAAGCCCGATCCTGCCACCGGCTCCAGAGCAGTCCCCATATACCAGACTACATCCTATGTTTTCAGGGATACGGAACATGGCGCGAATCTGTTTGGGCTCAAGGAGTCGGGAAACATCTACACCAGGATAATGAATCCGACCACAGATGTGCTGGAGCAGAGGATGGCTGCTCTGGAGGGCGGAGTGGCTGCATTGGCCGTAGCTTCGGGGTCAGCAGCGATCACATATGCTGTTTTGAATATAGCAGGCACAGGAGAAGAAATCGTAGCTGCAAGCACACTTTATGGGGGCACGTACAACCTGTTTTCGGTGACGCTGCCCAGGCTCGGGATCAAAACTGTATTCGTCGATCCGGACGATCCGGAAAACTTCAGGAAAGCTATAAATGAAAAGACCAGGGCGATCTTTATTGAAACACTGGGGAATCCCGGCATCAACATCACGGATATAGAAGCGGTTGCCTCCATTGCTCATGAGAATGGGCTCCCGCTGATAGTGGACAATACCTTCGGGACGCCTTATCTCGTACGCCCGATCGAGTTTGGTGCCGATGTGGTGGTGCATTCGGCCACCAAGTTCATAGGCGGGCATGGCACATCACTGGGGGGAGTGATAGTTGACGGCGGCAGATTCGACTGGATTGGCAGCGGGCGGTTTCCTGGCCTGACCGAGCCGGACCCGAGCTATAATGGGATCGTTTATGCAAGGGATACAGGTCCGGCGGCGTATGTGACGAAGATAAGGGTGCAGCTGCTCAGGGACACCGGTGCGGCCATCAGCCCGTTCAACTCATTCCTGCTGCTGCAGGGGCTGGAAACATTGTCGTTAAGAGTGGCAAAGCATGTGGACAATGCGATGAAGATAGCAAAATATCTTGAAAACCACCCGCAGGTTGCATGGGTGAACTACCCCGGGCTGGAAAGCAATAAGTATCACGGGCTTGCCAGTAAATATATGCCCAGGGGTGCAGGTTCCATCTTTACATTTGGCATCAGGGGCGGACTTGAAGCTGCGGTGAAGTTTATTGACAGCCTTGAGATATTCTCAAACCTGGCCAATGTGGCAGACGCAAAATCTCTTGTCATACATCCGGCAACCACCACCCATGCACAGCTGTCTCCCGAAGAACAGCTGGCAGCGGGAGTGACACCCGATCAGGTAAGGCTTTCTATAGGGATAGAAGATCCCGGCGATCTTATCCATGATCTGGAGCAGGCACTGAGGAAAGCTGCAGAGCAGGATACGGCAGGACGGGAATACGACAGGAAGTGATTTGACAGTTCACTGCGGGAAGCAGATGGTTTCGTCCATGCTTCGGCATGAAGTAGCGAGCAAGGCACCGGGAGATCAGTTTCCGGTGCTTTTTTAATGCCTGACGCTGATCCTCCACACCAGAGTGGAGAACGCCAGGAATGCTGCTCCTGCAGGCAATGCAAGGAAGCCTATACGGTAGTTATCGCCCCAGCCGCATATTGCGCAAGCTGGATAGCAGTTATCACCGGCATCGGCATGAAGAACGTGTAATTTTTACTGTTAAATATAAGTTTCTTATATTCTGTAACCGACTGTACCTGAAAGAGCCGTTTTTATTACACATCATGATTTCCCGTTATTCGGCCCCGGTTGCAATCAAAGTGTAATTCCACAGGTTTTGGACACGTGGATGCAAATTATGCCAATATCAATACTGATAGCTGTGATTACGGTGTACTTGAAAATAAACCATTTCTGATAAAATTTCATAACGATTTGATGTTATATGTGGAAAATATTGAGGCATTGTGCTATTATCTTTTTTGACGGTACATAAGAAGAATCGTGGTATGGCAGTACAGAGGCCAAATCGGTCATATGGATCAACAGCTCCGGGAGGTCGTATTTTGGGGACAGAGGCTGTTTACAAAAATACATATGTCATCGGATACAGCGATGTGGATTTCCTGAAATGCCTGAAGTGCAGCAAACTGTTCGAATATTTCCAGGATACGGCCGGTGAGGCTGCAGACAGGCTTGGTGCAGGAGTCGGTACGCTGGCGGAGAAATATTCCGTGGCATGGATCCTGACCCGTATCAGGGTGGAGTTCACGAGGATCCCTGGACTGAATGAGAGCATAACTGTTGCGACCTGGCCCCATCCGCCGGGAAAGCTGGAGTTCGAGAGGGATTTCAGAGTTTGCGGCGAAAACGGGGACGCGATTATAAAAGCTGCTTCTACCTGGGTATTGATAGATACGAAAACGAGGGAACTGAGAAGAAGTAATCATATCCACATGGAACATCCGGATTTCATCGAGGAACATGCGCTGGACACAAGACCGGGGAAGCTCAAGCCTTACGGGAAACCCGAGCCGGTCTACAGAAAAGTGGTCGGATACAGTGATGTCGACTTCAACGGCCATATAAACAACTCGAGATATATAGACTACATAATGGACTGTTTCCCTGTTGAAGGCCACAGGCAGTACATGTTGAAGGCCATTGAAGTGAATTATATAAAGGAAGCATTCCCGGGCGACACATTGCTGCTCTGCAGTGAGATCCCGAACGACGGCGATGGCACGGTCTATATAGAGGGCCTGAACGACGAGGACGGCAAACCGTGCTTCAAGGCAAGGTTATGGATAGTGCCCAGGCAGGGAGCTGCCTGAAGTGACAGGCCGCTGCGTGGATCCGGCTGTGACGACCTGGCCGCGCTATTGGCTATCTGGTCTGGAAGGGTTTTTACCCCGAAGGGCAGGATGTGTTTGTACCGATAAAAATTTATGTTGCCAGGAGGTATATATGAACAACGTCGAACTCTTAACCGTAAACACAATAAGGATCTTGTCCGCCGAAGCGGTACAGAAAGCGAACTCAGGGCATCCCGGTCTTCCGATGGGAGCCGCACCGATGGCATATACGCTTTGGGCAAAAAACATGAAGCACAATCCCGCCAATCCCGACTGGGATGACCGGGACAGGTTCATACTGTCTGCCGGACACGGATCGATGCTCATTTATTCTTTGCTCCATCTGTTCGGGTATGGTCTGACCATGGAGGATATTAAAAACTTCAGACAGTTGGACAGTCTGACACCGGGACATCCCGAATACGGGCATACCAAAGGTGTCGAGATAACTACCGGACCTCTGGGCCAGGGTCTTGCAAATGCTGTCGGGATGGCTATGGCAGAGGCTTATCTGGCTGAGAAATTCAACCGTCCCGGATTCCCTGTGGTTGATCACTACACCTATGTACTTGCAGGCGACGGCTGCATGATGGAGGGCGTGGCATCAGAGGCGGCATCACTGGCAGGCACCCTCGGTCTGGGAAAGCTGATAGTGCTGTATGATTCCAACAACATCACCATCGAAGGCTCTACTGATCTGGCCTTCCGTGAGGATGTAAGGAAACGCTTTGAGGCATACGGCTGGCACACTCTGAAAGTAGAGGACGGCACGAATATCGAAGATATCGATGCAGCAATCAGAGCAGCCAGAGAGGTTAAGGACAAACCTTCTCTTATCGAGATCAAGACCCAGATAGGATACGGCAGCCCGAAACAGGGTACGGCATCTGCCCACGGAGAACCCCTGGGCGTTGAGAATCTGGCGGAAACCAGGAAAACCCTTGGATGGCATTACGATGAAGAATTCTACGTTCCGGATGAAGTAAAGGAGCATATGGAGCAGATCCGCGCCAAAGGGAGCAAGGCAGAAGATGAATGGAATGAAATGTTGAAGGCGTACAAGAAGGAATATCCGGAGCTTGCCGCAGAATGGGAGGCGTGGAAGCAGATGGATTATTCGGAAGCTCTCATCAATGATGAAGACTTCTGGACCTATGACAGCAAAGCCACGGCAACGAGGAACTCTTCGGGCGAGGCACTGAACAGGCTTGCCGACCGGATCCCGAACCTTATAGGAGGCTCGGCTGACCTGGCACCCTCAAACAAATCCTACATGAAAAACAGAAGCGATTTTTCCGGCAAAGATCGTTCCGGATCCAACCTGCGCTTTGGTGTGCGCGAGCATGCGATGGCAGCAATAGCAAACGGCATGGCCGCCCATGGAAGACTTATGCCGTATGTTGCCACATTCTTCGTGTTCTGTGATTATATGAAGCCGGCAATGAGACTGTCTGCGCTGATGAAGCTGCCTGTGACATACATACTGACGCATGACAGCATCGGTGTAGGAGAGGACGGACCTACGCATCAGCCGGTGGAGCATCTGGCAGCACTCAGGAGCATCCCCAATTTCGTAGTATTTCGTCCATGCGATTCAAAGGAGACGGCTGCAGGTTGGTACACGGCAATGTCAAGGAAGGACTCGCCCACAGCGCTGGTACTCACAAGACAGAATCTCCCGCAGCTTGACATGACGGGCAGGGATGCACTCAAAGGGGCTTATGTCATATTGGATTCAGGCAAAAAACCTGAGATTATACTAATGGCTTCCGGATCTGAAGTGCACCTGGTATATGAGGCAGGAAAGCAACTGCTGGAACGCGGCATAGCAGCACGTGTCGTCAGTATGCCCTCATGGGAGCTGTTTGAAGAGCAGGATGACGCATATAAGGAATCGGTGCTGCCATCGGACGTGGTGAAGAGACTGGCGGTGGAAGCGGCATCCTCCTTCGGTTGGCACAAATATACGGGTCTGCAGGGTGAGATCATTTCCATTGACCGCTTTGGAGAATCAGCGCCTGCAGGACTTCTGTTCGAACGCTTCGGATTCACTGTAGAGAATGTGACGGGCAAAGCACTGGAGTTGTTGAGCAGATAAAGACAATAAAAGGACGGTTCTTTTACGATGTTTCCCGGGATGTTGCCCGGGGAAGTCAGAAGGACCGTCCTTATTATACCCTTACGTCTATATTTCCGCCTTTGTGGGGAGTGACCGAGTTTTCCATTATACGGGCATTTGTATTCCGGAAATCCTGAAGCAGTACATTCATTGTCTGGGCATCCTGCCCCAGATTTTTTCTGAGCGCAGCAACTGTAAGAGCACTGCGGATGCTGCTGATATGCTGGACCATCACCCTGTTCACCATATGGACACCTCCTGTCCCAACAGGCGGGTTGCTGATACTGTAATAATATTATATCATTGACGGCTCTGAATGTATATGGTACCGGAGGCCCATTTGGCTCAGGACTGCTGCTTTCGGCGGGAATAATATTGTTTGATGTTGGAATTACATATGATAGAATACAGGCATACAGAGTATCTGGAGGGAAAGATGTACAGAAAGCTGATTAAAACCATGGCAGCGTTATTGACTGCAGTACTGTTTCTTACAGGCTGCATAGCCGGAGGAAAGGACAGAAGCGGGGAAAAGGGTACCAGAGACGGTCATGACGGACTGCACATAGTAACATCATTTTTTCCTGTATATGTGGCTGTGATCAATGTGACAGACGATGTGCCGGGTGTCACCGTGACCAATATGACCGAACCACAGACCGGTTGTCTGCACGACTATTCGTTGAAGCCATCTGATCTCAAGCTGCTTGAAAAGGCTGATGTGTTCATTATAAACGGTGCGGGCATGGAGTCATTCCTTGAAGATGTGCTGAGCCAGACGAGCGATCTGCAAATAATCGAAGCAGCGGCCGGGATACCGACGATCATGGAGGAGAGTGGCGAAGCAAATCCGCATGTCTGGATCAGCCTGACCAATATGGAGACGTATGTGCAAAACATAGCGGAGGGGTTGGCCGATCTGGACGAAGAAAATGCGGAATTGTACAGAAAGAACGCTGCTTTGTACTCAGATAAAATCGAAGCCCTCAGACAGGAGATGCACAGTGAGCTGGAAGGACTGCAAAACAAGGACATAATCACCTTCCACGAGGCATTTCCGTATTTTGCCCGGGAATTTGACCTGAACATTGCCGCCGTCGTCGAAAGGGAGCCAGGTTCAGAGCCGACACCAAAGGAACTTGCTGATATCATATATGTGGTCAGACAAACCGGCATCCGGGCGCTGTTTGCTGAGCCTCAGTATTCATCGGGTGCCATGGAGACGATAGCTGACGAAACAGGAGCAGTTGTCTACACGCTGGATCCTGTAGTCACGGGCGAATCAGTACCTGAAGCACGGGATGCTTATCTGGATGCCATGCGGCGAAATATGGAAACGTTGAAGGAAGCTTTAGGATAAACGCGGTGAGGTGGACCATGGATAAAAGCCTGAACCATGCAAAATGCAGCGGGAGCTGCTGCAATCTTTGCTGTACCAGGATAGAAAATCTTGGAGTGACAATAGGAAATGTCACCATACTCGAAAATGTGAATATCCACATACACTGCGGCGATCTTACAGCCATCATAGGACCCAATGGCGGCGGCAAAAGCACATTGCTCAAAGCACTGCTGGGCGAAGTCCCATATACTGGTGAATTCAGATTTCTCGATGCCAGAGGCGACCGGAGCATTGAGCCGGTAATCGGATATGTGCCGCAGCATCTGGATTTTGACACAGGCATTCCGGCAAGTGTGTCCGACCTGTTTACCGCCTGTCTTTCAAAAAGGCCTGCCTGGCTGATGAGACCGGGCAGTATCAGGAAGAGGGCAAAAGAAGGGTTGAAAAAGGTCAATGCGGAGTATTTACTGGACCGCAGGCTGGGAGCGTTGTCCGGCGGCGAACTCCAGAGGGTGCTGCTGGCGCTGGCTCTCGATCCTGTACCCAATCTGCTGCTCCTCGATGAACCGGTTTCGGGAATGGACCAGGGCGGGCTTGAGCTGTTTTATAACACTGTTGCGGAACTCAGGCACAATTACGATCTTTCGATCATACTTGTTTCTCATGATTTCGATCAGGTCAGCCGGCATGCAGACCGGGTGGTCCTTCTCAACAGGACTGTAGTCACCAGTGGCCCTCCACAGCAGGTATTCGGTGACGAAAGTACACTGAGATGCTTCGGGATCACAGGTTTTTTTGCAGACGGGCGTATGAACGGCAGGATGGAAGGAGAGAACGGGTGATGCTTCAGATATGGTATGATATTGCAGAATTCCTGCTGCCTTTCGAATGGATAGAACACAACTTCATGAAAAATGCACTGCTGGCAGTCCTATTGATCACTCCGCTGTTCGGTTTGCTGGGGACTATGGTCGTAAGCAACAAAATGGCATTTTTTTCAGATTCCATCGGACACGGAGCTTTTACGGGTATCGCCATAGGAGCGCTGTTCGGCGGATTGCAGCCTCTGCTTGGGGCTGTTCTTTTCTCTGTGGTTTTTGCAATAGTGATAACGGTCATCAAGGATAAAAGCAGGACATCAACCGATACCATCATAGGAGTGTTTTCATCGACAGCAGTAGCTGTGGGACTGATACTGCTTTCATCGGGAGGTTTCAACAAATACTCTTCCTACCTGGTGGGCGATCTTCTCAGCATCAGGCCGCGTGAACTGCTGCTGCTCCTGATCTCATTCGTGGCGGTGATCGCGCTTTGGGTGCTTATTTTCAACAAGGTGCTGATGATAAGCATCAACCAGTCACTGGCTGCAAGCCGCGGCATCAACACACTCCTGGTGGACATACTTTTCACCGTTTCCATTGCCGTAGTGGTGACCATTACGATCCAGTGGGTCGGACTCCTTATTATAAACTCGCTGATCGTGCTGCCGGCGGCAGCTTCCCGCAATATCACCACAAACATGCGTCAGTATCATTTCGTGTCTGTTTTGATATCGATGTTTTCCGGCATTTCAGGTCTAATAGTATCATATTATCTGGACACTCCGACAGGTGCTACCATCGTGCTTATTGCCGCTTTCGTCTTTTTTGCGTTTTTCTTCCTGCGCAAGAGGTTTTCGCAATAAGCAAAGGCCCCTTCCAAACCGGCTTTCACATGACTGCTTGTATGTGCATTGCTGATGGCGTATACTTATTGAGGATGATGTTTCGGAGGTAATACCATGAGCAGAGAGCCCGGCAAATCCAAAGATGACATCCTGAAGCGCTTCAAACGCATTGAAGGTCAGATAAAGGGAATACAGAGGATGATCGAGGGAGACAAGGACTGCATGGAAATACTCACACAGGTCGCAGCCGTCCGGGCTGCCATCAACAATGCAGGCAGTCTGATACTTGAGAATTACTCAATGAAATGCATCGAAAATGCAGTCAGCTCCGAAAACAATGACCAGGCCATAGAAGACCTGGTCAGGGCAATGAAAAGCTTCATCAAATTTACTGAGCGCGGCTGAACAGGCCGGATACAGAGGGGTCATACCTACCCTGCCGTTATGCTGCGGATTAGATAATAAGCCTTTGCTGAACCGGTCTGATACGGAGTATCATACATAGCCTGCGCATATTCGGATGCTTTGCAGATTGCCGGTATTACCGGCAGCCGAGGTACAACGCCAGCCTTTTAAGACGACTCACCGGAGAGGTTCATTGTTCCTCGCCATGTCCACTACTTTGCGCATCAGATCTATGCCGGCCCTTCCCGGGATGTACGCATACAGTGATCCATCATCGTTTATGATATACGTATTCGGGAAGCTGACTACTCCGTAAAGTCCGGCTGAAACAGATCCGTCTTCATCCAGCAATACCTCAAGGTCGATGCCATTCTCGGTGACAAACCTGCTGACAGTGTTATAAGGCTCATCAGCGTTGACAGCGAGGACAACGGCATCTCCGGCATCCCTCAGCTCTCTGTCGAGTATGTTCAGGTCCTGGATTTCTTCAGCGCAATAAATGCACCAGGTGGCCCAGAAATTGAGGACGACGATTTTGCCGCTGTAATCTGACAGACTCACATCATTGCCGTCAAGATCCTTCAGAGTGAAATCGGGCACAATTATCCTGTATTCATCAGATGCTTCAGTATCCCGGCTTTCTGTGTCATTCGCGTCAACCGGCACTGTACTGTCACCATCTGTACCTTCAGACTCGTTTTCTCCAATCGCTTCGTCGCCGGTGTCATTTGCAGCATTATTTGCATCATTCTCAGGGCTGCTGGTGCTGTCAGAAGTGCCTGTCTCCGGAACACTGTCTTCAACAGCCGGCTGTTCAGATGCGGGTGAAACCGGCGCCGGAGGGCTGACAGCCAACTGACCGCCGTACTTGTCATAAAAAGTATATGCTGCTGCGAATATTGCAGCAAATGTAGCTACCAATACTATTAGCACCGTATATTTTCTCAAAATAAAACCTCCTATGCTAAAATCAGTTTCAATCCATCCACGAAAAACCATATTCCGGCAGCCATCAGCAATATGCCGGAGATGATGCTGATGATCCTGCTGTTCCTGCTGAACCATGCAAACAGGGTCCTCACATTCTCGAATATGGCTGCTGAAACGATGAACGGAATGGCCAGTCCGGCGGAGTAAACCAAAAGCAGAAGCATACCCTCCGGGATCGTTTCAGAATTCCCGGCCAGTGCAAGGGCGGACCCGAGGAAGGTACCCAGGCATGGAGACCAGCCGAATCCGAAGATGATGCCGAACAGTACCGAACTGAAAAACTTAAGATTATCTACTTTCGGCCGGAATCTTCTTTCAGTGTTCAGAAAACCGATCCTGAACACACCAGCGAAATTTAGCCCGAAGATGATCATCAGGGAGCCGCTGATCATCATAAGCAGTGCTCTGTTTCTCTGCATCAGGACCCCTGCGGCCGCAGCAACTGCACCGAGGGCCACAAACACTATCGTGAACCCTGTGACGAATCCCAGCGAATTGACGATCAGCCGGTTTTTGCCTGACTGATCCGGTGTACCGGATCCGGGTGCGGGTGTCCCGGCAAGATAAAGCAGATAAATTGGCAGCATGGGCAGTATGCATGGTGATATAAATGTTAGTATGCCCTCTGCAAATGTAAGCGCATATGACATCAGATCACTACCTTCCTTCTGCTTGTATTCCACAGACAGCTTCTATCCGACATATCGCACAGTACGGGCAGGTCGTATACCGCAGTGTTCCGGACCGATAACAGCTGATGCATTTGAACATCCAGACCCAGCAGTTTTCGTATATCGCAGTGTTCCGGACAGTACCTGTCAGCACGCATTAATTGCCGTGCTTAGATATATACCCGCAAGGGGTATACATTAACAATATTTTTCAGGTCATAACGCATTGGTTGCAATGGATACTAAGAAAAATATCACTGTTGGTCAGAAATGCCTTGCTTTTTAAACAAACTATTTCCAGCAAGCCTGAAAATTCCTGTTTGAATATACCTATGGGGGGTATATTAATTGTACCCGGATAAACCGGCGCGAACGCAAAAGCCTGAACTCGTGCTAGTCCGGGAAACACCGGATCACGCGGCGATAAATCATATGGAGATACGACGACTGCAGTGATCAGATAAAGAATCGGTAATCAATTTCAAAGATGATAAGGAGAGTGAGCGTATGTCAGTAAAGGTTTATTCAACACCCACATGTCCATGGTGCACGGTCGCAAAAAACTATCTGAAATCACGAAACGTTGAGTTTGAGGATGTAGACGTTTCAAGAAACAGGGAGGCTGCTGTTGAAATGATACAAAAATCCGGTCAGAGAGGTGTGCCCGTCATAGATATCAATGGCAATATCATCGTAGGCTTCGACCAGGCCGCCATCGACAGTCTGATCAGATAAATCAGCCAATGCACTTTCAGGCAGCGGAGAGCGGGTTTCTAAAGGGCATAGAATGGGCAGGTGATTCTATGCCTAACTTATGCTCAAAAACTGGTATTCGCTGATCCGGCTGCAGACCTGCGTCAGGGACATCCTGTTAAGATATGAACTGCGAATGTGAGGAACCGGGGATGTGACACGGTTGGTCGGACGCGGGAATTATGACAGGTGAACTTTTGACTGAAGGAGATATTGGCAGCGTTTATCATGGCGATAAGACATACCCTGGTCAGCCATACCGGGTGGATAAAGAGACAGGGGAAGGACATTTCAGATCGGACTGGATAGCGATCAGGAGTTATGAAGCAAGACTGACATTGGATGTCAGGAACCCCAAGGACGGACAGAGAGTCGGGTAATGGACTGTATATTTTGAAGGAATCGGAGAGTGGTGCCGGACCGGTCCATGATTGCGGAATTGGGTTGATATTTTACTGATATGAGCAGGGTGGAATGAAAGGAATGAACAGCAAAAAACGCTTTACATATTTATGGTAATGGTGTTGATATTGTCGATGTTTCCTGTGACAGTATCAGTGGCCGATGTGAACTATGGCGAGGGCGAATACGGAGGTTCGTCGGGCACGGGGACCAGCCAGTGGAAATATACCACCGCTGGCAGGGGTGTCAGGATAAGCATATATTTTGTGGAGGGCGGGAAAGAAAACTTCCATGTCAGCAAGAAGTCCTCTCATGACTACAGGTTTGTGAGCAACAGATAATATGTTGGAACGAATTTGTTGCATTATATCCCGAAAATCATGCATTATGTCAGATGTTATTACATTTACAGAGAGTATATTATATAATAAGGAAAGAATGACAGGGATTAGTTTCGACGAGAATTTTCTTAATGATATCTATAACATGGCAAATCCCTATTCATGCGTAACTGTATTTGGCAAACCATAATAATCATTTGAAAGAAGGTTGATTAGAGATGAAAAAGATTGTGATGTCGGTAATAGTTCTTTTGATTATTTTGTTGCCGGTCAGTGTTTTTGCCGATTTTGGTCCAAAGCCGACCCTCTCGATCCTAATAAAGAATAGCAAGGACGAAGCATGTTTTGTTACATTAGCTTGTGATCCAGACACTGAAAACCCTGATCCGGACAAAATGTATTTATATACTGATGGGAATATTTATGCGTACTTATACAAAGATCCTTCATATATAGCGACTTCATATGTAAAAAGTAATGATTACTTTGACATGAAAATAGATTCAATTGGCTACTACAATATTACTGGCCTTGGTATCCCATACGCCTTCAATCTGGTTCTTCAATATGAATCAGGCGAGGTGGTCGTATCCGACCTGGGTACGAATGATAAATTCTATGGTTTGGTTTTGTTCGATGCTGAAAGCGGCAGTGTTAAAAACATTACGGCGCTTGATAAAGAATATTATATGTTCTACTACAAAACTATCATTGATATATTGTTGTGTGTTGTTGTAACGCTTGTAGTTGAGATTCTCATATCATTGCCATTCAGGATAAAGCCATTAAAGGTGCTTGTGCTGGCCAATATTGCTACCCAGATTCTTTTGCATACGGTTATTTTTGCAACATATCACATTTTCTCATTCCTCTTTATTTTCGTTTTTCTAATATGCGAAATTATGATATGGGTCATTGAATATTTAATCTATAAGAAATTTGCAAAATCTTTATCGGGGAAATCAATTGGGCTGTATGTTTTTATCGCAAATCTGGTTTCAATGCTTTTAAGCTTTCTGTCAGTTCTCATTGTGTAAAGAAAGATCCAGAGAGGATGTTTAACGTGAGGAAACCGGTGTATACTTTGTGATCATTGTTGTAATGGCATCAATGCTAATGCCCGCATATGGAGCGAATGATACGGTGGTATCCTTCAGTGACGTGAAGCCGGGGCAGTGGTTTTAAGAAGATGTGATGACACTGACGGGCAAAGGGCTCATAGCAGGGAATGAGGTCAATTAGAAAGAGCCTGTTAATGCTTCTGGCGATATCCATGGTGCTGTCATCAATATTTCCACTGATGACAGTATCGGCAGATGTAAGTGAAGGGGAGTCGAACTCGATAATGAAAGGTTGCAAGGAATAGAGCGATCAGGTTCAGCCTTATTGATAACAGGTAAAAAGTATTATATAATATTCCTGAATTAGGAACCGCGCTCAAGCGGGGCTTAATATCCCATAAATGTCATGGAGGGGACTATTATGTTTTGTGAGAATTGTGGAAACCAGCTGCCTGACGGTGCAAAGTTTTGCTTGAATTGCGGCTCAAAGGTCGAACTTTCGGAAGCTGCAGATGCGGCACAGGGTGAAGCTGCAGCGGCAGCAGAAGCGGTTGAGACCGAAGCGGTAAAGGAAACTGATATGGAGGCCGCCAGCGGATCTGCGCCGGACCAGCCGACAGCGCCTGCTGACACACCACAGCCGATGCCCGAACCATCTGCACCGGAGCAGCCGAAACCGCAGTCTGTACCGATACAGCCGACAGCACAGTCCCAGGATCAAAAGCCTTCTGTTACACAGATAGAGGCGTCGACAGTAGTCACAAAGCCCGAAAAAGTTGATCCGCTGCCTGTCTGGAAGTTCATAGGCATATTGATACTGCAGTCTATTCCCATCATCGGACTCGTCATGATACTGGTATGGAGCTTCAGCGGTTCGTTCAACAGGAACACCAGGAACTATGCAAGAGCAGTGTTTATACTGGGTTTGATAGGCTTTATTCTTAGCGTTGTATTTATTGTCCTCAATCTGACTGTTATCATGCAGATCATGGAGAACTTCAACTCTGATTATGTAATCGAATTGTGGTGACGATTGCATTTAACCAGATCGCATATCCGCCGGGTGCGCTTTGACGGGCAGGAAGCTGTACGGTCGCTTCCTGTTGCAGCCGCAGCATATCAGGCGGGATGGAATATTACGACATTAGGAAACAACAGGGAATAAGCGGAACAAAAAGAGACAATGCCCGTAAAAGGGGTTGTCTCTTTTTGCTATTCCGGACCATATCCCTGATTGCCGGCATCCAATATTATCAGAATGCGGGTCAGTATTTCCCAAACGCCTATGCTGCCAGGCAGGTGAAATGTCAGGCTTTGCGAACGTGTGTTTGATTTTGTATTGCACAGAGACGGCTCGTTGGTTATAATGTGGTAGACGACAAAATGAAAACAAGGTGCTGATCTGATGATGACGGAAAAAAACAGGCAGGAATTCATAAGACTGAGAAAAGAATTGCTTGAGAAAGAATACGAAAGGCTCAATCCACAGCAAAGGCAGGCTGTATTCCAGATAAAAGGCCCGCTGCTGGTCCTCGCCGGTGCAGGGTCAGGAAAGACTTCGGTGTTGGTGAACAGGATAGCATATATGATAAAGTACGGGAACGCATATCATTCGGAACGTATCCCTGAAAGCCTGACTGAAGCTGATCTCGGACTCATGCGCGAAGCTGCAGCAGGTAGCAGCATATCGGCTGAAGCGCAGGACAGGCTCTGCAGCATCATGAGGGTCAATCCAGTCCACCCCGCATCGATATTGGCCATTACCTTCACCAATAAGGCTGCCAGAGAGATGAAGGAAAGACTGGAGAGGATGCTTGGCGAAAATATTGAAGGCATATGGGTCAGTACGTTCCATGCGGCCTGCGCAAGGATACTGAGAAGATATATCGACAAGCTGGGATACAGCAGGAGCTTCGTCATATTCGATACTGCGGACCAGCAGACATTGATAAAGGACTGTCTGAAGGAACTGAACCTCAACGATAAAAACTTCCCGCCAAAAGAAGTGCTGTCGAAGATAAGCAGGGCAAAGGATGAGCTGAAGGAGCCATCGGTATATACCAGGGAAGCGGCCTCAGATTACCGACTGAGCAAAATCGCCAGTATCTATGAGCTTTATCAGAAGAAATTGAAAAACAACAATGCACTGGATTTCGATGACATAATAATGCTGACGATAAAGCTGTTTTTGGACTATCCGGAGGTTATGGCAGAATACCAGATAAAATTCAGATATATCCTGGTCGATGAGTATCAGGATACGAACTATGCCCAGTACATGCTCGTCAGCCTGCTTTCAAGAAATTTCAGAAATCTCTGTGTGGTGGGTGATGATGACCAGTCCATCTACAGCTTCAGGGGCGCGGATATCCGGAACATACTGGAATTTGAAAAAGACTTCAGCGATGCAAAGGTGATCAAGCTGGAGCAGAATTACCGCTCCACAGGGACGATCCTCGATGCCGCCAACAATGTGATAAAGAAGAATTCCGGCAGAAAGAGCAAGAAACTCTGGACCAGCAATGAAAGGGGCGAAGTTATCCGATACTGTGAGGCTGCAGACGAGAGAGAAGAGGCGTCTTTCATCACCCGGGAGATAGAGAGGCTTGTTGATGAAGAGGGCAGAAAATACAGCGATTTTGCGCTTTTGTACAGGATAAATGCCCAGTCCCGTGCACTTGAGGAAGGGTTCATGAGGGCAGGTATACCCTATCGGGTATTCGGCGGACTCAAGTTCTATGACAGGAAGGAAATAAAGGACATCATTGCGTACCTCAGGCTGATACAGAACCCCTCAGATGATGTCGCTCTCAAAAGGATAATAAATGTACCCAGGAGAGGTATCGGCAGTACCACTCTGGGCAATGCTGAGAATCTGGCAGCCGAAAGGAACTGCAGCATATTTTCCATCGTATCATCTGCTGCAGAGATACCGGAGCTTAAACGAGCGGCAGAAAAGCTTGTGGGATTTGCAGACATGATCGCCGGTTTCAAGGCACTGTCAGATAGCATGAGCGTATCTGAGCTTATCGATGTGGTGATAAACAAATCAGGCATACTGGAGGAACTGGAGACGGAGAATACTGAGGAAAGCATGACCCGCATCGAAAACATAAAGGAACTGATATCAGGTGCCATCGATTTTGAAATGCAGAGCGAGGAGAAGGGACTCGAGGCTTACCTGGCCAATATCTCACTGGTGACGGACATTGACAATATGGAGGAGGACAAGGACTATGTGGCCCTGATGACGCTGCACAGCGCAAAAGGGCTGGAGTTCCCTGTCGTGTTCATCCCCGGATTCGAGGAAGGTGTCTTCCCGGGCATGCGGGCCATTGAAAGCGATGTCGGTCTGGAGGAGGAGAGAAGGCTCTGCTATGTGGGCATAACACGTGCCATGGAAAAGCTCTACTTCACCAGCACATATACAAGGACGCTTTTCGGCAGCACTTCATACAACAGATGCTCCAGATTCCTGGAGGACATACCGGATGACCTCATCGAGATCAAAAGCAGCAGAAGGGGCAGAACCGGCAGTTTCACGGGTCAACGGAGCTTCGCCGGTAGTATGGGCCACAAGCCTGCATTCAGAGCAGGTGCTGCTGACAGCTTCAAGCCTGTATTTGGCCTGAGTGCAGCCAATACTGCCTCAAAACCAGGCAAGACCGCAACTGTGGACTACAAGACCGGTGACCAGGTGGTACACAAGAAGTTCGGTATTGGCAGGATTTCTGCTGTCCTGGTCGACAAAGGGGATCAGGTGCTGGAGATCGACTTTAAAAACCACGGAATGAAGCGCCTTCTGGCCGAGTTCGCCAATCTGGTCAAGCTTTGATGCGGCCTGCTTATAGCTGATTGCGCCGGCCTGTGTTTTTCTGAGAATAAGCAAAGCTGTCAAACTGTGATCTTCCGCAAATAAACAGAGCTGTTGAACGGTAATTTTCCTGAAATAAGCAGGGCTGCCAAACGCGAATTTTCCGAGAGTGATCAGCGCTGTCAAATGGTCGGTATAGCAGCCGGATAAAATGCAAATAATACAGCGTACATCACATGCCGGGCTTCCCGGCTGCATCTTATCCGGAGGTATTGAATGGATATCTATGATTACAATGAGGACAGCCTTGCTACGATCGCTCGGTCCTGCAGACACCTGAGCTACCGGCATCAGTCGGGTGTCCTGAATCATTCGGACAGTGTGTCCTGCAGTGACTGTGTCCACTGGAACGGAAGCGGATGCTCCAGGAATCATCTCGACAGCATCGCCTCAGAACTGAATCTCGACTGACCACGTTGCCAGTGCGCCCCGCCTGAATCTCGACTGCCCCACGTTGCCAGTGCACCCTGTCCGGCATTTCCACAGCATCGCCTCAGAAATGAATTTCGACTGCCCCACGCCACCTGCGTACCCTGCCTGGCATTTCCACAGCATCGCCTCAGAACTGAATCTCGACTGACCCCGGCTGTACCGTTTTTGGACTTCTGGGCGAATGGTTCTGAGGATTTTCAACTTTTCTGCGTTTGACTGTACCATTTTTGGATTTCTGGGGACTGGACTGTACCATTTTTCAACTTCTGGGCACATAATTTAACGAAAATCTGACTTATGTAAACCATTTCTCGGTAAAAAACTTGATTTTGGCTCTTTTTTTATCCCAGAAGTCCAAAAACGGTACAAAAAAACTCAATTTTCTGAAAATCAGCCATTTTTCAAATCCCACACCTGGCCCAGCGGCAGAGTTGCATTTGGTTCGATATCAGAACTTTACCTGGTCCAGTATCGAACCCCACACCTGGCCCAGTATCAGGCTCATGTCTGGCTCAGTATCAGACCCCATGCCTGATCCAGCATCAAAACACGCCTGGTCCAGCATAAGAGCGTGCACCTGATCCAGTTTCAATGCTTGTGGCTTGTGGCTTGATTCAGCATTCAGGCCGCCTGGTCCGGTATTCAAGCTTCTGCCTGGTACAATATCAAAGCTTTCGCCTGCCCGATATAAGAGTTTATACCTGGTCCAGCATCAAAGCTGACACAAAATATGGGGGCGCTTGAAAAGGCTTATACTACTATATAGAATCAGCACATGCCTGGCTGAACATCCAGGCTTGCGCATCGTCAAAAGTTGATTGAAAAGGTGATCTGCTTTGCAAAACTAACTTCCACCTTCAGAATTTCACCCAATTTGCAAAACTTAATTCCACTGCAGGCTATTCTGGGGTGGGAATAACTTTTTCAATTGAGCTGCGTATTCTGTCAACACAGAATAAACACAGGTTTTTCAAAAAAATATTGACAAAACGATTTCTATATTTTATAATTATTTCAATTCATTCATTTATCAGTTTAGCATGATAAAGCAATGAAGCGGAACGCGAATTCATCCGGGCGTCTGGCAAAAGGGACTGTGTCTTTGGAACGAATTTTGCCTGGGCATTTGGCAAAAGGGTCGGTGTCGGTGGAAAGAACTCAGCCGGCAGACTTCTTAAAAGGGTCGGTGTATTCGGGTTACCGGGGGAATATAGTCAAAGGGATGCCGGAGAAATATTAGTCATGGGAATGTCGGTCGAGTTTTAGCCCATAGATTACCAGGAAAGTGATGGCCCACAAGATGATAGCGATAAATTTGTGTCAAGATAATCCTGGGGGAATATGGTCAAGGAAATGTCAGGGGGAATATAGTCAAAGGT
>Ga0116180_1000730_pt1 | contig 29527 bp, 24 predicted proteins | sample AD_UKC073_MetaG_FD_89804 | JGI IMG/M metagenome (GOLD analysis project Ga0116180, IMG submission 89804) | Active sludge microbial communities of municipal wastewater-treating anaerobic digesters from USA - AD_UKC073_MetaG | ecosystem: Engineered > Bioreactor > Anaerobic > Digestate | place: USA... | reverse complement strand
GGTGAATATGGGGCCATGGCATATTTGCCTGTTTCTGTAATTACGATTTTGCTTGCCTTTGTTCCCTGCCTGTCCGTCTTAATTGAACTGATACTCTACAAAAATAAACCTTCCGGATTGGTGGTGGCGGGTGTTCTCGTCTCGGTTATCGGCGTTTCCATGGTAATCGGTGCGGATTTTCAAGAATTCTTTCAGGGAAAATATCTGGGTTATATTTTGGCGTTTTCTGCAGTTATCAGTTGGAATGTATACAATTATTTAACAAAGGGCTTATCGAAGAAGTATAAACCTCTGGATCTTACCATACTGCAGCAGATATGTGCCATATTGCTGGTTTTGCCCTATACAGTTTTCAATTTGCCCGATATAAATGTTATTGATTCACAGGTCGTCATGGGGGTCTTATACCTTGGCGTTGTAAGCTCTTTCATAGGTTTTCTCATATATGTCAAGGCAATCGTCGTTATCGGACCTACGCCCTGCGCTTTGTATTCCAACTTTCTCCCGGTGACAACGACTTTCTTTGGGTGGGTAATATTGCATGAATATGTTTCTTTCATGCAAATTCTCGGCGGCGTGGTTGTAATTGCTTCCGGCGCAGTTGTAATCTGGCAAAAAGGAAAAGAGGACGGAGAGCATGACGTACAGACAAATTTAAGTGTGAAAAACGACGGGGAAGGAAATTGAGCAAAAAACCGAGTTTTGTGTGAATAATACAGGAGATAACCTTAAGATTCCACACACAACTCAAAATTTTGCACATAAGGGACCGTTTTAGAACTTTCGATTCACACATAACTCCATATTTTGCACAAGATCTCAATCTCTTAGCGTTTCCAAGAATTGATATGGGATCTTTGCCTCGGATAAAGCGGCAGGGGCTCACACTCTGTGAAAGATTTAGGGGCGGAATCTGCTAGTATGATTTTTCTAGTTGCCAAGCATGATTTTGCTTATTGGATCTAAATTTGATATAATTAATCAGGTTAATGACAGAAGAAATACAGATGGGACTTTCATCAAAATAACAAGAAGATAATAGGAACGTGTAAATATGCTGCGACTTTCAGAAAGGCTTGCCGCAATAGCTGATTATGTGCGTGAAGGGGAGACGATAGCCGATATAGGCACAGACCATGGTCTGCTGCCTATTTTTCTGCTTCAACAGAAGCGAAGCCCAAAAGTCATCCTCAGCGATATTCGCGAGGGGCCTTTACGAAAAGCTGAAGAAAACCTGGTAATCTATGCGCCAGGCATAGAAGCGGATTTACGACTGGGGAGCGGATTGGAAACATTGAAAAACAGCGAAGTTGACGTAGTAATCATTGCCGGCATGGGAGGGCATATGATCTGCGATATCATGGCTGCCAACCCTGAGAAAACAAGAAGCTTCCCCAAATTTATCCTGCAGCCCCGTACCGCTCAGGATAAACTTCGCATGTGGTTATATGAGAATGGGTATGCGATAACCCATGAACTTCTCGTGCGAGAAAGAAACAAAATCTGTGAAATCATCGTTGTAGATACAACTTTGCGCCGGGAGCGAATACAAAATGAAAACCAGTTGAAGACAAAGCTTTTCGATTTGGAATTTGAGATCAGTCCGTTGCTCTTTTCTAATGGAGATCCCTTGCTTAAAGAATGGATCGAGTATAAAATAAAAACCGAGGAAGAAATCATTGAATCTATTCGTACCAAGGGATCGAAAGCCAGTCTTAGCAAACTTAATAACCATGAACAGAGGCTGAAAAAATTAAAGGAACTGCACAAACGGTGTCTATTCAGTTAGCGCGTATATAGTAGTATAGGAGGTAAGAGATGGCGATCAGGATCGATGAACTGATTGATCAGTTGAGGGTCATTGCTCCCCGCGAGTTGGAAGAGGATTGGGATAACGGCGGCTTTCAGATCAATATGGGAAAAGAGAAGATAGAGCGTGTTTTGGTTTGTCTGGAGATAACCAACGCGGTCATTGCTGAAGCGGTAAAACGCAGGGCGGATTTTCTGGTAACCCACCACCCCCTCCTAATGGAGAAGATCGATGTGGTTGATGCGGGGACATTGACAGGAAATTATATCATTCAGTTGGTTCGTCACGGGATAAGCGTATATACGGCTCACACGTCATTTGATTCTGTCTTTGGAGGAAACAACGATTATTTGGCTGATCTCCTGGATCTAAAAAAAGTTAGAAGATTGAAGCTGTGGACTCCTTTGGGAGATAAGGAAATCATAGGTCGAATGGGAAGCTTTGAAAAACCAATGTCTCTCAAGGCAGCAGCGGACTTGGTGGAGTCGGTACTCAATTTGACAAAACCTCCAAAAATTGTCGGAAATCCAGATGCAACTATCGCCGAAGTAGCCATCTCTACCGGATCAGCGGGAGATTCCATTGATGCGGCAATACGCAATTGTTGTGACTTGCTCATAACCGGAGACGTGAGACACCACCAGGCACAAAAAGCAAGAGAAATGGGGCTGAATATAATCGATGCAGGACACTATGGAACAGAATACATTTTTGTAAAAAATTTTGCGGAGAAATTAAGAAAATCCGTTCAGAATCAAGTGGAAATACTGGAATCTAATGTCATTGTTGACCCATTTGATTTTATGTTATAATTAATATCGTGAGTAAGACGGACGGTCGCGTGAGCAGGAAATATCCTGTTCATGAGGAAAGTCCGGGCTCCATAGGGCAGGGTGCCAGATAACGTCTGGCGAAGGTGACTTCAGGGAAAGTGCAACAGAAACACACCGCCGATCGGCGCTATCGCCGAGGTAAGGGTGAAATGGTGAGGTAAGAGCTCACCGGCGGTATGGTAACATACCGGCCGTGCAAACCCCACCCGGAGCAAGACCAAGATAGGGAGGAAACTGCCGAAAGGCAAGTTCCTGAAAGGCGGCGGCCCGTCGCTTCCCGAGAGGTAGGTCGCTTGAGCCTGTTGGTGACAGCAGGCCTAGATAGATGATCGTCTGATACAGAACCCGGCTTACAGTCTTACTCACATTAAGCTATGGGGTCATGGAGACCCCATAGATGTTTTTTGAATAGAAGAAAGGAAATTTGATAGATGAAGCTTATAACCTGGAATGTTAACGGACTTAGGGCTTGCATGGGAAAAGGATTTTTGGATTTTGTGAGAAATGAAGCACCTGATATTATGTGCGTCCAGGAAACGAAAATGCAAGAAGGTCAAGCAGATGTTCCCCTGGAAGGTTACATACAGTTTTGGAACAGCGCAGAGAAAAAGGGCTACTCGGGAACAGCCACCTTCACCCTTAAAGAACCCTTGTCCGTTCAAAATGACATCGACTCTCCGGGTCACGACAGGGAAGGAAGAACCATCACCCTTGAATACGATAATTTCTACATAATCAATGTTTATACTCCCAATGCCCAGGAGGGGCTTGCGCGGATCGATTACAGGATGGAATGGGAGGATGCTTTTCGCAGTTATGTGAACAAACTGGACGAGAAGAAACCGGTTATAATATGTGGAGACCTTAACGTAGCGCACCAGGAAATCGACTTGAAAAATCCGAAATCAAATCGTGGAAATGCGGGGTTTTCCGATGAGGAGAGAGCAAAATTTTCTGAGCTTCTTGAAGCAGGTTTTACCGATACTTTCCGTCACCTCTATCCTGACCTGGAAGGAGCTTATACGTGGTGGACGTATCGTTTCAATGCCCGAGCCAACAATGCAGGGTGGCGAATCGATTACTTTTTAGTTTCCGACCGTATTAAAAATAAAGTTAAAGACGTAATAATACGCAATGATGTTTACGGCAGCGACCATTGTCCGGTTGTCATGTACATTGAACTGTAATAAATAATGGAACTTTTTCTCTCTATTCCCGTCTTACTTTTTGCCAACTGGTTCTGTTGATGTTCTGAGATAAAGAACTGTGAAAGGGGAGAAAGAGATGAAAAAGCGTATATGTCTCGCGCTGATTTTATGCCTCATTGTCTCAATGGCCATTCCGGTCTATGCAGGCGATGGTTACGGAAAAGAGCTGGAACAGGCAATTCTTACCGTAAAAACCATCGTTGAAATACCCGAAGAATACAAGGAGTTTTCATATTATACGTACGAGAATGAGACCGAGTGGGGCGCAGGTACTGTTTGGAACCTCAATTGGACAGGTGAGGAAGCCAAGGCGACGATACATGCTTCAGTGGACTGGAAGGGCAACCTGCTCTATTTCGAGCATTATCAGGTAACGGATGACTCAGGCCTGGCCAAGGTAACCAGGGAACAGGCAGCCGTCATATCAAAAGAATTTTTGCAAAAAGCCGTACCGGATCTCGCGCCAAATATGAAAGAAGTCAATCTGCAGTCCAATCTTCAGAACAACTATCGACATGTTTTCCAATACCGGTATCATGTCAACGACATACCCGTATCATTCATAAACGTTTCAGTACACGTGAATAAATATACCGGCAGCGTGGAGTTGTATGGCGGACTTGACGCGGGATTTGATCTGCCGGATTTTCCTGCAGCAGAAGGAATAATCACCCTGGATGAAGCGAAAGGCGCATTCCTGGAAGATATAGGAATCGAATTGATTTATAAATCTTATTATGACTACAAAAGCAAATTATTGCACGTTTTTCCGGCATACAGAATTGCGAACAGCACCAAAGCAATCGATGCACATACCGGTGAGGTGGTAGACCTTTACTATGGGTACAGCAGATTAGTCGCCGTGACGGGTGATGCCATGGACGCAGGCGGTATGGGAAGTTCGGAATCAGAGAACTTAAGCAGAGAAGAATTGGAAGCCATCGAAAAACTCGGTAAGCTTCTTACCAAGGAAGACGCTATTTCAAAGCTCGCTGAACAAATACCCTTGCGTATGAGAAATACAGACATGGGCCGTGCCTCCTTGAGGAAAGATACCATTGACCAGGAAAAATACATTTGGGAAATCTATTTCGATAATATGTACGGATCCGTTGACGCCCAAACAGGCGAACTTTTGAGCTATGGGTATTATGGCGACGATGCAGGTGGAAAACTTAACCTTACGAAAGATGCGGCCAGAAAGATCGCTGAAAACTTTCTTCAAAAGGTTGTCCCTCAAAAGTTTTCGGAGAGCAAATACATTCCCGATTATAACGAAGATATAATTATCTTCAGGGAAGAAGAGAAGCCTGAGGCGTACACGTTCCGCTACAACCGGGTTGTCGACGGAGTGGTGTTTATTGATAACGGACTCAATGTGGCCGTAAACAGGACTACGGGCAATATCACTAGTTATAGCTGCAATTGGTTTGACAGCGCAACTTTCCCGTCTGTGAAAGGTGTACTTACGGACTCAGAGATGATGGAAGAGATGATGAAGGAATACGCTTTTGATGTTGCTTATGAAAAAACAGGCAAAGACAGGCAATCTGACTTGGTATACGTCTTCGATCAGGCAGTAAGAGCGGCACTTTTTGAACCGTTTACCGGAAATAGGATTATGTCAAACGGAAAACCTTATGAAAGCGAAGTGAGGCCGGAATATCAGGATATCAAGGATCATTGGAGTGAAAAGATTGTACTGGAATTGATGGAAAACGGCTATTATTTGAAATCAGAACTTTTCAATTCCGACAATACCATTACACAAATTGATTTCTTCCGCTATTTGTTTACGCCAGAAATAAGATATTATGATGATGCAGATCTCTATGAAATGCTTGAAATGAGAGGTATTATCGAAGAAGGGGAAAAAGCACCAGAATCGCTGCTTAAGAGACAGGATGCGGCAAAATTCCTGATCCGATACCTGGGTCTGGGACTTGCCGGAGAGCGATCTGAAATATATACCAACAAGTACAGAGATAAAATTGATGACAATTATAAAGGGTATGCCATGCTTTGCTATGGACTGGGCATTATGCGCGGAGATGACAAGGGACGGTTTAATGGTACAAAGCCCATGACAAGGGCAGAAACAGCGGTGGCAATTTATAATACGCTCAAAGTGGAATAAAGAGCATAAGAAAACAAATTACATGGCATATATTAAGGTTTGTATGACGAAGGGACCTCTGCGAGGTCCTTTCAATATTTCATTGCAAATATATTGCTTTTTATTACAAAATCCCATTAAGCCTTTTCTTTTTAAAAGCATACATACGTGGCCTCGATTACGGATCGATTTCTAGTTGCACATATATATATGTAGAAATTTGTTTACAGGAGGGAATTTGTCATGCTATAATTAGTTGCAACAGACTGGGAGGCTGACAAAATAATGAAATTAGGGATCGATATTGGATCGACTACTATAAAATTGATTCTCCTCAGCACGGAGAATCATATTTTGTATAAAAAATATGAGAGGCATATGTCCAACGTTTTCGATAAATTTTCGGAAATGATTGGAGATCTGGTTTCGTTATATCCCGATATCCGATGCACCGTTGCCATAACCGGTTCGGGAGGCATGGCTATTTCTAATTTATTGGGAATCGATTTTGAGCAGGAGGTTATTGCCTGCAGCACCGCCGTGGAACGGTATATACCCGAGACCGATGTGGCTATTGAGCTTGGCGGCGAAGACGCTAAAATTACTTTTTTCGGCCCCTCTGTCGAGCAGCGAATGAACGGCACCTGTGCAGGGGGCACGGGAGCCTTTATCGATCAGATGGCGGTACTTCTTTCTACTGATGCAGAAGGGCTCAATGAGAGCGCCAAAAACCACAAATTAATCTATCCCATTGCAGCTCGCTGCGGTGTCTTTGCGAAAACAGATATACAGCCCCTTATCAATGAGGGGGCGGACATTTCGGATCTGGCCGCATCCATTTTCCAGGCTGTAGTCAATCAGACTATCAGCGGTCTGGCTTGCGGTCGTACCATCAAGGGGAATGTCGCTTTCCTCGGAGGACCCTTGGCCTTTCTTTCAGAATTGCGTAAACGCTTTATCGAAACTTTAGAATTGACCCCGGAACAGGTGATCTTCCCCGAGGACCCGGAATATTTCGTGGCCTTGGGAGCCGCATTACTATCAGAGAAAAAAGAATCCATTAAACTGGAAGAAATTTTATATCGTTTAAAGGATGCTGACGAGACTCAATTGAACGTTAGCAAGCTTTTGCCTCCATTATTTAATAACGAGGCTGAATATGAGGAATTTTTAACGAGACATAGGAAAAATTCCGTTAAACGTAAAGCATTGTCGGAAGCAAAAGGCTGCCTCTTTCTGGGTATAGATGCAGGGTCCACAACGACGAAAGCTGCTCTCATCGACGAAGAAAAATATTTGCTGTATTCTTTCTATAAAAGCAACGAGGGAAGACCGCTGGATGTTGTGTTGGAAATGCTCCGGGAGCTATACGACCTGATGCCCGAGGATGCATATATAGGAAAAGCTACTGTGACGGGATATGGAGAGGGCTTGATCAAAGCTGCGTTTCAAGTAGACTTGGGCGAGATTGAAACCATTGCCCATTATAAAGCTGCGGCGGAATTCCTGCCGGGCGTGGATTTTATTCTGGATATCGGCGGCCAGGATATGAAGTGCATGAGGATTAAAGACAATGCGATCTATAATATCATGCTCAACGAAGCCTGCTCTTCCGGTTGCGGGTCATTTCTTGAAACCTACGCAAAATCGGTGAACATGGATGTGGCCGATTTTGCCAAGGAAGCCTTGTTCGCAGAAAATCCTGTTGATCTTGGAACAAGATGTACGGTTTTTATGAATTCCAAGGTAAAGCAAGCACAGAAAGAAGGGGCGACCATCGGGGATATTTCTGCGGGTTTGTCCTATTCCATAATAAGGAATGCCTTGTATAAAGTCATTAAACTCAGAAATCCCGATGAGGCGGGAGAAAGAGTAGTCGTTCAGGGAGGCACATTCTTAAATGATGCTGTGCTGAGGAGCATAGAAAAAATTGTAGACAAAGAAGTTGTCCGTCCGGATATTGCGGGCATTATGGGTGCCTACGGAGCAGCTCTGGTCGCTCTTGAGAATTATAAGGAGGGAGAGCACTCGACTATTCTTTCATCTGATCGTTTGGGAGATTTCAGCGTAGATAATTCCCATAGAAGATGCAAGGGATGCGAGAACAATTGCCTGCTCACAATCAATATATTTAATGACGGCAACCGGTTCATAACTGGCAACCGTTGCGAGAAGGGTGAAGGAAAATCGACTTCGGAAAACAAACTGCCCAATCTCTTTGAATATAAACTGAACAGGCTTTTCCAATACATACCTCTGGAGAAAGACCATGCTCCTCGGGGAGAAATCGGAATCCCCAGAGTATTGAATATGTATGAAAACTATCCCTTCTGGTTTACTTTTTTCACGGAACTGGGATTTCGCGTAGTGCTTTCTCCCGTTTCTTCCAGAAGGCTTTATGAATTGGGCATGGAGACCATCGCTTCGGACACCATATGCTACCCTGCCAAGCTGGTGCACGGTCATATTAAATGGCTGGCAAAACAAGGCGTTAAGAAAATCTTTTATCCATGCATCAATCATGAGGTAGTTGAGGACGATGGAGCGCCAAACCATTACAACTGCCCCATTGTAGCCACATATCCGGAGGCAATTGTCGGAAATATGAAGGATGTGCTTCAGGAATACGGAGCTCAGCTACTGCATCCTTTCCTGCCTTACGATAATGATTTGCGATTGATAAAACGGCTCCATGAACTCTTTTCTGATCTTAGGATCAGCAAAAGAGAAATAAGAGCTGCAGTAAAAAAAGCGAGAGAAGAAGACATGGCTTTTAAAAGGGATATTCGTCGTCAAGGCGAAGATGCCCTTAAGCTGATCAAGAAGGAGAACCTGCAAGGAATCATCCTGGCCGGCAGGCCGTATCACTTGGATCCGGAAATAAACCACGGCATCGACAAGATGATCAATTCTTACGGAATGGTAGTGCTTACTGAAGATTCCGTTTGCCATCTTGCCGATTTATTGAGACCTATACGGGTCTTGGACCAATGGATGTATCATTCCAGACTTTATAAGGCGGCGGAAGTTGCGGGGGATCATGAAGAGCTTGAGCTGGTACAGCTGAACTCCTTTGGATGCGGCTTGGATGCGGTTACGACGGAACAAGTAGAAGAACTGTTGCAGAATCGTAACAAACTATATACAGTTCTGAAAATCGATGAGGTTTACAACCTTGGAGCAGCAAGGATCAGAATACGGTCCCTCCGGGCGGCCATGACAGAACGGGCAAAAAATAACATTAAACCAAAACCCTTTGGGAAACCGTTTAAAAGAAAACTGTTTACAGAAGAGATGAAGGAAGACTATACTCTGCTGATTCCGCAGATGTCGCCGATTCACTTTCAATTTGTAGAGGCTGCCATGCATGAGGAAGGGTATCGTGCGGTCCTATTGCCTTCCGTTGATGAAGAAGCCGTAGAGGAAGGGCTTCGTTATATAAATAACGATGCATGTTATCCCACCATCGTGTCATTGGGACAGATCATTCATGAACTGAAATCCGGCAAGTACGACTTGGACCGAACTGCAGTAGTATTTTCACAAACCGGAGGGCAGTGTCGTGCCAGCAATTATATTTCTCTATTGAGAAAAGCGCTGGTTGATCTTGGTATGGAGCAAGTGCCTGTAATCTCGTTTAGCTTGGTAGGTTTGGAAAGCAACCCCGGGTTTGTTATAACGCGGAGGCTTATCAAGAGGGGGTTAATCGCCCTGCTTTACGGCGATGTGCTTATGCGCATCCTATATGCAACGAGACCCTATGAGGCACAGAAAGGTTCTGCCAATGCCTTGGCTGAAAAATGGTCAAAGATTGCCCTTGAGAATGTCAGAGACGGAAACCTTAAAATCATGCGAAAGAATATAAGGCAGATGATAAAGGAATTCGATGAACTACCTCTCCGGGACATTCGGAAACCGAAAGTAGGAGTAGTAGGAGAAATCCTTGTCAAATATCATCCTATGGCGAACAACGATATCGTCAGGATAATAGAAGATGAGGGCGGAGAGGCGGTAGTTCTGGATTTAATGGATTTCTTTCTCTACGGCATGCACAGCAAAGAGTATAATCTCCGTTATCTGTCCGGAAGTTTTGCTACTATGCTGAAGAACAAGATGGCTCTTAATTTTATTGAATGGTTCCGCTCTGACGCACGTAAAGCTTTAAACGAAAGCAAACGCTTTCATGGCCCTGCTCATATCAAGGAAACTGCGGAGAAAGCAACGAAAATCGCTTCTCTTGGCAATCAATGCGGTGAAGGATGGCTTCTCACCGGAGAGATGGTGGAGCTGATTGACAACGGTGTAACAAACATCGTCTGTTTACAACCTTTTGCGTGCCTGCCCAATCATGTGACGGGTAAAGGCATGATCAAGGCGTTGAGAAATTATAACCCCAAAGCGAATATTGCTGCCATCGACTATGATCCCGGCGCCAGCGACGTCAATCAACTGAACCGGATCAAGTTGATGATGGCTACTGCCTTCAAGCACATGGAAGAGGAGGACCCGCCGCCTGCCGCGTAATGCGCAATATTGACTGATTAGAGGAGTAAGAACTCGTCTGTCTCCTCTATCATGATTTTTGATTCGGAAATGTAATTTATTTTGATGCGCATTGCACAGGAGGTTTAATAAAATGGGAAGACATGGAACTATAGCGGGCAGAAAAGCCGCTCAGGATGCAAAACGAGGGAAGCTATTCACAAAGTACGCGAGAGCTATTACCGTCGCTGCCAAAGCCGGCGGAGACCCTGAATATAATGTTGCACTAAAGCATGCTATCGAAAAAGCAAAAGCTATCAACATGCCCAGTGAGAACATTAACCGGGCCATTAAAAAAGGAACCGGCGAATTGGCGGGAGAATCATACGAAGCCGGTGTTTTCGAAGGATATGGTCCCGGCGGAGTTGCTCTTATAGTAGAGGTGCTGACGGACAACAAAAATCGAACCACGTCAACAATTAAGCATGCATTTGATAAAAACGGAGGAAATCTCGGCGTTCCCGGATGTGTGTCTTATATGTTCGATAGAAAAGGGATCATCATCATTGAAAAAACCGATGCCATTGACGAGGATGTCTTGATGGAAACAGCTCTGGAGGCGGGCGCCGAGGATATCGTTTCACATGAAGACAGCTTTGAAGTACAAACACTACCTGAAAACTTCAATGCGGTATCCGACGCATTAAAGCAAGGCGGCTATGATTTTGTCGATGCGGATGTTGAGTTGGTCGCTTCCATGGAAGCAACTCCGGGTGAGAATGAGCTAAAAGATCTCAAAAAATTGATCGATATGTTGGAAGAAAATGATGACGTGCAAAACGTTTACCACAACTGTGCAGTACCTTTGTATGATGAATAGTCTTCATACAATGAACAAGCAATAAACAAGTTTTGCTAAGTTTAAATTTCTTCTAAAACTTGATTCCCGTATGCCTGAATGTTATAATCATCTTGAAAGATGATGCACAAAAGCGAGCAAATGCTAATGGCGATTTATGAAAACATTGTCAGCATAGGGACAAGGAAAGAAAACATACTAATAAATAAGATCCTGAAGTGTTCGTTTAGGTTTTATAATCAAACCTACATTTAGTTCACGGGATTTCGGGTTTCCGTCGCCTATGTCAAGCCTCCTCGAGAGGAAGACAGAAGCAGGAATAGAAAACCCACCTATCTGAGGATAGGTTGTGAATTAAAAAACCTGACGACACATTCGGGATTTTTTATTTTTTCTGTTTGGCAGATCTAAATTAGTAAGTAGATATTTCATTTCAGGTCTATCCTTTCAGGTCTATAAAGTGAATTGTCTTGCATGCAAATACCCTTTTGCCTATAATGTGGATATGAAACGTATTTCCATTATCACAGGACATTACGGCAGCGGAAAAACAGAATTTTCCTTAAACTACGCCCTTAAGTGTTCCAGTGAAGGCAAAAGAACGGCTTTAGTAGACCTGGATATAGCAAATGTTTACTTCCGCAGCAGAGAACTTCAAGATATGCTGCAAAGCAAGGGCATTCAGGTCTATGGCAATGCATTTCGTCATGAAATAACCGCAGATTTACCTGCATTAGCACCGGAAATTCGAAAGCCGTTGGAGGACGAAAGCTGTTATACAGTGGTTGATGTAGGAGGAGATGAAAGCGGCGCCAAAATTCTCAATCAATTTAACAAATATTTTTTATCCAACAATTCTGAAATGCTTTGTATCATAAATGCTAATCGACCGGAGACCAGCTCCGTAAAAGGGGCTCTGCGGCATATAAGGCGGATTGAAGAAGTGACGAAGCTTCCCGTTACCGGGCTTGTAAACAATACACATATGCTGAGAGAAACTTCCATGGAGGATATAGAGAAAGGATTTGAACTTTGTAGCGAACTTTCAAAGCGACTGAATATTCAAGTAGTTTACAATTGTTACCCAGAAAGTTTATTTGACAACAGGGAAAGGGAAATCCGGGCGTTATCATTAAGCAGTGTACCTTTTCCGATGAAGCTTTATAGAATAATTTTTTTATAAAACAATTTTAACAAAAATCAGCAAATAGTAGTAAGAACGGAATAGAATTAAATTTATGACAAAGAGAATTCACAGGCGATCAGGAGGCTTGAAATGGGAAGAGGTATAATAAAATTGGAGGCGGATAGATGTAAGGGCTGTGAACTTTGTATAAGTGTCTGCCCAAAAAAGATACTCGAGATACATGACAAAAAAGTAAATGCCATGGGATATCATTCCGTCTGGGTTTCGGATATGGAGAGGTGCACCGGGTGCGCAAACTGCGCCTTGATTTGCCCCGATGGCGTAATTAGCGTGTATGTGGAAGAAAGGGTAGGTAAGTGAGCCGAAAAATATTAATGAAAGGGAATGAGGCCTTTGCAGAAGCTGCAATACGGGCAGGAGCAAGATACTATTTTGGTTATCCATCACGCCTCAAAACGAGATCCCTGAATACATGTCAAGAGAAATGCCGAAAGTAGGCGGCGCCTTCGTCCAGGCGGAGAGCGAACTCGCGGCTATTAATATGGCATACGGAGGAGCTGTTGCGGGAAAATCTGTATTTATTTCTTCCTCCTCTCCGGGGATTGCTTTGATGCAGGAGGGGATTTCTTTTATCTGCTCTACAGAAATCCCATTAGTCATATTGAACGTATCGCGGGGAGGACCGGGTGTGGGAGGAGTTCAGCCTGGGAGAAAAATGTCAAGGCAGTGTTGTCCGAAGTCTGGGGAAAAGGCAGTAAAGGAGGCATAGAACTGGCAAAAGAAGTAATGCGGGTTGCGGATAAGGAAGAAAAGGATTTCCGATTTGCGTATGACGAAAAGAAATCGATTACAGAAAAAATCCATATTCTTGCAACCCGGGTCTATGGTGCAGAAGGCGTGGATTATGTGGGTAGCGCAGCCAAACAGGTGGATGAATTGGAGGCATTAGGTTTCGGCCAACTTCACAGGGGATATCATGACAATGCCGGGACTGCCGAAAGTGCCTGCTGCCGAGTCCATCGACGTGGATAACACGGGCAGAATTTCCGGTCTATTTTAGATTTAAAACAATAAATATAAGAGATGCGGGAGGGAAGAGGAAATGGCAAAGATAACCACATTGAAAATTCAGGAAATGAAGGATCGCGGAGAGAAGATTTCCATGGTTACCGCTTACGATTATCCTACAGCTTGTATGGTAGAAAAAGCCGGCATTGAAATCATCTTGGTGGGAGATTCACTGATGATGGCGGTTCTCGGAGATGACTCCACTGTATCCTGTACGATGGATCAGATGATTCACCACATTAAACCGGTTGTGAAGGGTGCACCCAGCTGTTTGATTGTCGGAGATATGCCCTTTGGATCTTACAATGAATCGAAGAAGCAAGCAGTTCATAATGCCGCCCGTCTGCTGAAGGAAGGACGATGTGATGTGGTTAAACTGGAAGGCGGAAAAGAAGTGGCTGACACGGTAAAGGCCATCGTTGATGCAGGAGTTCCGGTTATGGCACATATCGGGCTTACACCTCAGACCGTATCAAAGTTAGGCGGATTTAAAGTTCAGGGCAAAGGAGAGGCTGCAAAGGACGTCCTGGAAGATGCGCTGGCATTGCAGGAAGCGGGTGCCTTCAGCATCGTCCTGGAGTGCATACCCGAACAGCTTGGCAAACTGATCACGGAAAAACTTGATATACCCACCATCGGTATAGGTGCCGGCAGGTATACGGACGGCCAGGTTATGGTGTTCCACGATATGATGGGTTTGTTTGAAAAATTCGTTCCCAAATTTGTTAAACAGTACAGGAATCTGGGCTCTGAGATAACCAAGGCTTTGGAAGAATACAAAGAGGATGTGAAATCCGGCGCTTTCCCGGAAGAGAAACACACCTTTGGAGGAGTGTCGGAGGAAGAGCTAAAGAGGTTGTATTGATATGAAAATTGCCATCATTGGTGCCGGCGCCATGGGATGCCTCTATGGAGCCAAATTGTCGGAGTCGGACAGAAACCAGGTTCTTCTGGTGGATGTGTGGGAAGAGCATGTTAAGGCGATCAATGATCATGGCCTTTTTATGGAAGAGGACGGCAAACTGATAAACTATAAGAAGGTCAGGGCGGTGTCCAAAGCCGAGGACGTCGGCCCTTGTGATTTGGCTATAGTTTTCGTAAAATCCACCATGACCGGAGAAGCGGTTCGGTCCAACAGGAGTATTTTCGGTGCGCATACAATCGTGCTCACCCTTCAGAACGGCCTTGGTAACGTTGAGCTGATCGAGGCCGAATTGGGTGATAAAAATATTATTGCCGGAACCACTGCCCATGGAGCAACCATGTTGGGACCGGGAAGAATACGCCATGCGGGTGCAGGAAAGACGGTTATCGGAGAACTGACAGGAGATATAACGGACCGCCTGGTCCGACTCGCCGATATGATGTCCTCTGTCGGGCTCGAAACGGAAGTCTCAGATAATGTAATGGGACTTATCTGGGACAAATTGTTAGTCAACGTAGGCATCAATGCGCTCACTGCTATTACGGGGCTTCACAATGGCCAACTGTTGGATTATCCGGAACTGGAAGCATTGTTGGAAGCGGCGGTGGAGGAAGCTCATCAGGTGGCCCTTGCAAAAGGAATCTGCTTGCAATACGAGGATCCCGTCTCACATACAAAGGATGTATGCAAGGCTACTGCAGCCAATAAGTCATCTATGTTGCAGGATATTCTCAATCGCAAAAAGACTGAAATTGAAATGATCAACGGAGCGGTTTGCAGGGAGGGGCGCAGTCTCGGGATTACGACGCCGGTAAACTCGGTACTGACGAACCTGATCCTTTATAAGCAAAGATATATAAAAACTGATTAAAAGGAGGGAAGTAAGCTATGGCAGAAGAACAGAAAACTGTAAAGTATGCTTCGTCATTCAGCGAGCAATTTACAGTACGCAGCATGATTATCGGCGCAATCGGGGCCATCATTCTTACGATGAGCTCTATGTTCGTAGCGTTGAAGCTTGGCGCTTTGCCCTGGCCCATCATGTTCGTTGCATTGGTTTCCATGTTCTCATTGAAAGCACTGGGGAATACAAATATCAACGAAATCAATGTGACCCATACCGCCATGTCTGCAGGTGCCATGGTTGCAGGAGGCTTAGCTTTTACGTTACCCGGCATCTGGATGCTGAAGCCTGATGCGGAAGTCAGTATCCTGGCGTTGTTCGTTATCACTCTCGGCGGCGTACTTTTAGGCTTGATTTTTACTGCACTGATACGAAAATATTTTATTGAATTCAAAGAGCTTCCATATCCCATGGGGCAGGCCGCTGCCGACACGTTAATCGTCGGGGACGAAGGCGGAAAAAAGGCAGGAACCCTGTTTGCATCCCTGGGTGTAGCTGCTGTATTCACGGTTCTGCGAGACTGGTTTGGAACCTTTGGAGCCGGCGTTGTATGGTTTAAGAGGATGATGCCTTATGGCTCCTTAGGTGGCATGTGGCTTTCGTTAATGCTGATTGCCGTAGGATATATCATCGGCCCGGTATTTATCGGCGTATGGTTCCTCGGCGCTATCATCGGTGATTTCGGTATTCTCATCGGAGGACAGGTAGCAGGGATTTGGGATGCTGCCACCGCTGCAAGCATTAAATCTTCACTAGGAATCGGTCTCATGGTGGGAACCGGTATCGGTATCGTTGTCAAGGGAATTTTGCCCAAGGCGAAAGAGATCTTTGGCCCCATGTTCAGCAAGGGCAGCGTTGGGGGAGGCGTGATCCCGCTCCGCTGGGCTCCCATCGCAATGGTAATTTTGGCCTTTATCTTCACAGTTCTGGCTGACATGGGCATAGTGGCGTCCATTTGCACAATTATCGGTGTATGGCTTGCCACTGCCATGTCTTCTCAATGCGTAGGCCAGACGGGCATCAATCCTATGGAGATATTCGGAATCATAGTGCTCATTGCCACCAAGGCTGTATCCAGCATCGGACAGACTGAGGCCTTCTTTGTTGCTGCTATCGTAGCCGTTGCCTGCGGACTTGTCGGAGACGTAATGAACGACTTTAAGGCAGGGTACATACTTAAATCCGATCCGAAAGCCCAATGGCTGGGTGAAGTAATCGGCGGCATTATAGGAGGTTTTGTTTCTGTAATCGTTCTTTTAGTCATAATGAAGGCTTATGGACCGTCTGCCTTCGGTAACCCGGATATGTTCCCGGCACCTCAGGCCAGCGCTGTAGCTGCAATGGTAGGCGGAATTTCCCATATGCCCGCATTTCTCATCGGATTGATAGCGGCTATAATACTCTATATCGTCAATTTCCCTGTAATGACTTTAGGGCTTGGCGTTTACCTGCCTTTCTATCTTTCCATGACAGCTTTTATAGGAGGTGCTTTGCGGTTCATCGTTATGAAAGCTGCACCTAATTATGAAAAGGTCGGAAACGGCCAGATTATTGCAGCAGGCCTTTTGGGCGGTGAAGCAGTGGTCGGCGTCATTATTGCTTTAATTCAAGCCATCCGAATCATGCAAGCGCTTTAAGATATTTAAACGACAAGGACAGACCCGGTGAGTGAATTCTCATTCAAAGGGTCTGTCCTTATCGGTACTCCGGGAGGTGCGCAATGAAAGAAGTCAGTATAACGGATATTAAAGGGATAAAAGTAGGTCACGCCCAGGATGTGGAAGGCGGTACAGGTTGTACGGTAATACTCTGTGAGGAAGGCGCATATGCAGGTGTGGATGTAAGGGGAGGCGGACCCGCTTCCAGGGAGACGGAATTGCTGAAACCCGTCAATTTGGTGGAGCAGATCCATGCCGTCATGCTGTCGGGAGGAAGCGCCTATGGATTGGATGCGGCTTCAGGCGCCATGCAGTATCTTGAGGAGAACGGTAAAGGCTTTGATGTGGGCATCGGAGTTGTTCCCATTGTCTGCGGCGCTTCATTGTTCGACCTGGTTGTAGGCGATCCGAAATGCAGGCCGGACAAAGCCATGGGATACCAAGCTTGTTTAAACGCATCTTCCCAAAAGCCGGCTGAAGGTAATGTAGGCGCAGGCACAGGCGCTACAGTTGGCAAGTTCCTGGGAATGGAATACATGATGAAGAGCGGCCTGGGCACCTATGCGGTGCAGATGGGAGAATGGATCATCGGAGCCATCGTAGCCGTCAACGCGTTAGGAGATGTTATAGATGTGGATACGGGAAAGCGCATCGCCGGCATTCTGAACAAAGATAAGACGGCAATATACAACACGGAGGCCTGCATGTACGAGGAGTATGACAAAAACAGAAACGTTTTTAGCGGAAACACCACCATCGGATGCGTGGTTACAAATGCAAAACTGACAAAAACTCAGGCTAACAAGGTTGCATCCATAGCGCACAATGGTTTCGCAAGAGCTATACGTCCCGTACATACCATGGCGGACGGGGATACTATTTTCGTTCTTGCAACGGGAGAAGAAGAAGTTATGCCGGATGCGGTAGGAGCCCTGGCCGCAGAGGTGATGGCCAGAGCCATTAACCGGGCGGTTTACATGGCAGAACCGGCTTACGGTCTTAAGGCCGCAAAGGATTTTCTATAAATTACAGGGGTCGCAATCACAGCTTAATAAAAGAAGGCTTGCGTTGGCAGAAGGTAGTTAGGTACCGGAAGCCAACGCTTCTCAATTTATCGTAGGCCCACTGCATGCCAAAACCTACGTCCCGAACGGCATGGGCGTCTGAGCCTACGGTTACAATCTCGCCTCCCAGTTCGTGGTAAAGTTGCAAAATGCCCTGGGAAGGGACGGTATGACCCCCCATGCCATAGCGGAATGACGAGGTGTTTATTTCAATTCCTTTTCCGTCTTCTATTATCCGTTTCAACACTTCCCTTATTATATCCATCAGCTCATCACCATAAAAAGGGATGTATGACCCGTAGCGGTCGATAACGTTTATGTGACCTAACACATCGTAGTCTTTGTAATCGCGAAGACAGTCGTAGACATATTTATAAAAGGCGGCTGTGGCATCTTCCACAGATCGATCCTTAAAAAAGGATCCACAGGACAATTCAAAACCTTCCGCGCAATGAAATGACCCGATGATAAAATCATAGTCATATCCTCTCACAACTTGACTGCACTTATCCATGGTGCCGCCGTGCTGGATACCGACCTCAAGTCCCTTTATGAGCGTAATACGGTCTTTGAATTCTTCTTTAACGATTTCCATTTCGTTTTGATATTCGGCCAGAGAAAACCCTTCACCCCAGGCATCCAACGGATAATCCGGATCGTAATGATCTGTTACGGCAATCTGAGATATTCCCAAGGCGGCAGCAGTTGCCACCATGTCTTTCATTGAAGAATATCCGTCTGTTGAATAAGTGGTATGGGTGTGATAATCCACCAGCGGGGTAGTATACATAATTGCCTCCGTTTATTTACTGTGCTATAATCGTTTCCTAGTATAACACATTTTTCTCTGTGAAAAAGGATAATCCAGATGGCGGATGTTTATAACGAGGCGATTTTAATCGAAAAAGCCAAATCCGGTGACGAGGCCAGTTTTGAGTTGTTGATTCAAAACTGCAAAACAAAAGCTTACAACACGGCGCTCCGTTATTTGCGTGACGAAGAGGATGCTATGGATGTTCTTCAGGAAAGTATGATCAAAGTGTTTCGTCACCTGGATAAATTCAAAGGAGATTGCAAATTTGACACCTGGGTCTACCGCATCGTTGTAAATACCTGCCACGACTTTCTCAGAAAGAACAAGCACCAGAGGAATAATATCAGCATCTATCGTGCAGACGAGGACGGTGAGACAATAATCGATCTCCCCGACACATCACCTACACCTCCGGAAGCATTCGATGCAAAACTTACCGCTACATATGTATTGAGTTGTCTTGATAAGATCCCCAAAGATCAAAAAGAAATCATAATATTACGAGACATTCAAGGCTTTTCCTATGAAGAAATCAGTCAGATTCTCGAATGTTCAATGGGTACGGTAAAATCCAGAATCAATCGGGCAAGGCAGAAATTGAAACACATGATCTTGGAACAATACGATGAATCATGCGTCTAACAGAATGAGAGGGGGAAGAGCGCCCGATGGAAAGGAACATGGAACTGGACAACGAAAAAATAATTGATAATGATTTAGAAAAACTGTTGGCAATTCTTCATAATATACCGGAAGAGAAGATACCGGACAAATTTGAACGGCGCTTAAGCGAGGCACTCAAAGAAGAAGGAAAAAGAATCCGACAGGAAAAACTTCTTATCACAGCCAGGAAAAAACGCAATCGTTACCTAAAGGCGGCGGCGGTCATTGCTGCATGCTTTGTTGTTGTTTTTGCATCCCTCTCCGTATATAATGATGATATCGGATTGTTTTCATGGCATAACGTATCAGAAGAGGCTCCGGTTGGAGATATAATGCTTGCCGCAGAGGATTCAGACTCGACGGCGGAAGAAAGGGCATCTTATGGAGCTGCTCCCGGTGCGGGAGCCGAAAAAGCTGCTGAAAGTGAAGATATGGAACTTGCTGCCGATCTACGTGTAATGGCGGAAAGGTCCGCTCCGGCTCCTTCGTCCAGAGAATTGCCCCAAGAATCCGACGGCAATAGTGATAATGTGGATAATGCTGAGCTTTATTTTGGAATGCAGGCTACAGAGCCGGATATCTTATGCAGGGAAGGCAGCCAATATAAAAAAACGACAGAAGAATATCGGAACTATTTAAAACTTTTAGATGAGTATCTGTCCGGCTATGAATATGAATTGACAGACTGTGAGAGAGACAGTGACACCGGAGCATATATGTTTACAGTTTTGATACTTTCGGATCCGGAGGGGCAGATTGTAAATGTACCTTTGACCCTCAGGGGAGAGCAAGGAGTAATATATGAGCAACCAGAACAGCAATCAACGGAAGGAGAACCAATCGAAGAACAGCTCGAAGGAAATGATGCCGAGGAAGAAGAACCGCAAACTGGTAGTGATTGATGGCAACAGCCTGATCAATCGGGCCTATTATGCCATTCAGCGGCCAATGATGACAAAAGAAGGACTGTACACCCATGCGGTGTACGGTTTTCTTAATATATTGCAGAAAATACGAAAAGACTACGAACCGGGTTATCTGGCAGTAGCCTTCGACAGGAAAGCACCTACCTTCCGTCACCTTGAATTTGCAGATTATAAAGCCGGGAGAAAGAAAATGCCCCCCGAGCTTGCAATGCAGGTACCTGTGCTAAAAGAAGTACTGGAAGCCATGAGAGTACGGATTCTGGAAATCGACGGCTTTGAGGCGGATGATATCATCGGCACGGTAGCCAGAAGAGCCGAGGAAGAGGGATTTGAGCCGCTGATTATCACCGGTGATAAGGACGCCCTTCAACTTGCCAGCCGCATTACTAAAGTAATCATTACCAAAAAGGGCATTTCGGAGTTCGAAGAGTACGATTACGATGCCATAGTAGAAAAATACGGCTTTTCTCCGGAACTATTTGTGGATTTCAAGGGACTGATGGGAGATCCCTCAGATAATATACCAGGCGTTCCGGAAGTTGGGGAGAAAACGGCTCAGAAGCTGATACTCGAATATGGAAGCATTCAAAATCTGATCAACAATACGGAGCACATTGCCAATCCAAAACTCCGGGAAAAGATAGAGGAAAATGTTCAGCTGGCGTTAATGAGCAGGCGTTTGGCAGAAATCAATAAAGAAGTTCCCATCGACATACAGCTGGAAGATTATATAGAAGAAGAACCGGATTACAGCAAGCTTATTGAACTATATAAAAAGTTGGAATTCAACAGTTTTTTAAAGAAGCTCCAAATACCGGAGCAGGACAGGGATGAAGGGCACGGTAGCCTGGAAAAAGAAAAACTGCCTCTCATAACTATTATAAATAGCAGAGCAGACTTTAAAACCATCGAGAACTATTTCAAGACGGTAGATACGGCTGCCCTTAAAGTGTTTAGCGACAATAACCATAAAGACATCCCTACTTTAACGGGAGTAACACTTTCCACGGAGGAAAAGTGCTTCTACATTGACCTGTCTGCGGAAGGCCTTCTTGAAGACCTTAAATCGCTGATTTCCGCAACGAAATTGCGCTTTGTAGGGCATTACATCCAAGAAGACTATTATGCCCTTATAAGCAACGGTTTGAATAATTGGGAACCGAAAACCGCTTTTGACACCGCCGTCGCACAGTATTTACTTCAACCCGGCAGAAGCAGCTATGATTTAAATGCGCTGACTCTGGAGTACTTTCACCGGGAATTGGAGGGACCCGAAACCGGTGCCGGCGGAGAACAGCTGGATTTTTTAGAACAGAAACAAGTGGATTATTCCGAATACGGGGCGAGATGGTGTGCTGCAGTGCTCTTGATTCGACCTTTACAATATGAAAGACTGGAAAAAGAAGGTCTACTTCCTGTATTTGAAGAGATAGAGCTGCCTCTGATCAGCGTGTTAGCCCACATGGAAGCCCAGGGTTTTGCGGTGGATCGAGAGGAATTGTTAAATGCAGGAGAACGGCTGCGAGAGCAAATTTCCGCCGTCACGTCCAGAATTTATAGCTTGGCTGGTCAGGAGTTCAATATCAACTCTCCAAAACAGCTCGGAGAAATCCTCTTTGATAAACTGCGCCTTCCCGCAGGAAAGAAGACTAAGACAGGTTATTCAACCAATGCGGAAACTCTTGAACGTTTGAAGGACGAGCACGAAATCGTGGCGCAAATCCTTGAATACAGGATGCTGTCAAAGCTGAACGGCACTTATGTAGAAGGTATGCTTCCCATGGTTCATGCAGACGGGAAGATTCATGCACATTTTCAGCAAACAGTGGCCGCAACGGGACGCATAAGCTGTACCGAGCCAAACCTGCAGAACATTCCCATAAAACAGGAACTGGGGAGGCAGCTCAGGAAGGCATTCGTTCCTGAGAGCGATGATTGGATATTGGTGGGAGCGGATTATTCGCAGATCGAGTTACGGGTATTGGCTCACTTGTCGGAAGATCCTACACTGATTGATTCCTTCCGGAAGGGAACTGATATCCATAAGACAACAGCAGCCAAAGTATTCGGAGTACCTGAATCTGAAGTTACTCCTCTTCAGCGAACCAATGCCAAAGCTGTGAATTTCGGTGTTATATACGGGATGAGCAGTTTCGGACTTGCTTCCGAACTCAATATTTCCCGGAAAATGGCAGAAAAGTATATTGATGAGTATTTCAATAAATACTCGAAGGTAAAAGCCTTTATGGATCGACAGATAGATGAGTGCAAGAAAAACGGCTATGTTACCACCATCATGAACCGTAAGAGGCCGATTCCGGAAATACATGCCAGGAATTATATTCAAAGGCAAGCTGGGGAAAGGTTGGCCATGAACAGTCCCATCCAGGGCTCGGCGGCAGATATTATTAAAATTGCAATGATAAAGTGCCATAAACAGCTCTTGGCCGAAGGGCTTAAATCCAGGTTGATACTACAGGTTCATGACGAGCTGATTATTCAAACTCATCGCGATGAATTGGAAAGGGTAAAGACCATATTAAAAGAAAATATGGAGAATGCCATACAACTGAAGGTACCGCTTTCGGTGGAGCTGAATACGGGGGAAAATTGGTACGAGTTAAAATAGAGTGATACAGAAATCTTCGAACCTGCAATTTTAAACAAACATGTCTGGAAAGAGTAAAAGATGATGATTATAGGTCTTACCGGCGGAATAGGTGCGGGAAAAACTACCGTTTCCGATTATCTGAAGAAAAAAGGATATCCGGTGCTTGACGCCGATGAAGTAGCGAGGGAAATAGTAGAGCCTGGAAGCGAGACCCTCGGAGAGCTTACCCGTGCTTTTGGAAAAGATATTCTCAATCCTGACGGAAACCTGAACCGGCGTTTCCTTGCCGGGATTGTATTTTCCGATCCCGAAAAAAAGAAGATTATCGATGGGATAATGCACGGGAAGATCATCGACACCTTGCTTAAGCGGGCAAGATCCATGGAAGAGGAGCCTTTCGTCTTTATCGATGTGCCACTGTTATTCGAAACCGGCATGGATCGATACGTTGATCAGGTTTGGATGGTAGATGCGGAGGAAGAAATAAGGATTAAAAGGGTAATGGAACGAGACGATAGCAGCAGGGAGGACGTGCTTAGACGAATACGATTTCAGGCGGGTCGGGATGAAAAGATTAAAAAAGCGCACATCATCTTGAACAACAGCGGGGTTAAAGAAATACTTTATAGACAAATTGACGAAGCACTAAACAAACTGCGGGAGAATGAGCTCTATGAATAGAAAGCCGTTTATCGCATTGATGTTCTTTATCTTGATAATCTCGATAATAATGTTTGGCACAGGATGCGCCGAGGATGCGGTTTTCCCCGGCAATGAATCAGAAAAACAGCCGGAACGCATTACTTCTAATGTTGTTTCCATTCCTATTGAACGAGTGCGGACGTTAAATCCTTTGCTGTCGCTGGACGAGGACACTTACTTTCTTAACAAGCTGATTTTGGAAGGGCTTTTCACACTCAATGATAATCTGGAATCGGTAGGTGTTCTTGCGGACAGTTATGAATACGAAGCAGACGGCAGGAGCATGCAGGTACGATTGAAAGAGGGAATAACATGGCAGGACGGCACAGCTTTCACAGCTGAGGACGTGAAGTTTACCATTGATGCTTATAAAAGCGTTTCTTCCGCTCAGCAGGGTTCCTACGGACCGTTTATTGAATTGATAAGGTCTGCCAAAGTGATTGATCCGTTAACTGTTCAAATTCAATTCACAGATGCGGAAAACGCCACCGTTGAAAACCTGGTATTCCCTATTCTTCCTTCTCATAAATACAGCAGACCCAGCGATCTCGCCAGGGATACGAGTAATTATATTCCCATGGGTACGGGGCCATATATCATAAGCGATATGGAGGAAGGAAAGCAAATCACCCTATCCGGAAACCTCAATTATCGCGGAACTGTACCCAAAAATATTTTGTTATTTAAATTTATGCCGAATAAAGAGGAAGCTGTAAATCTCTTTGATGTGGGCGAAATAAATCTTGCATTCCTCAGAGCCATAAACAGAAATACCCTGGTAGAAGATAAAGTTGTCAAAATGGTGTCCTTTCCGTCTAATGAGGTGGAGGTGCTCGGATTCAATTTCAGCCACGGGGCATTGCAGAATCGCGGTCTTCGTCAGGCCATCGCTCACGCCGTAGACAATCAGATGATTCTGGAAACTTGTTATTATAACAACGGGATATTAAACCAGACCATCTTTTATCCGGGTTATAGAGGCATTGAAAGTGAAGGCGCACTTTATGGATACGATCTGGACAAGGCTGCATCCCTTTTGAAAGCATCAGGATACGAAGGCTTGTCCCTCAGTTTGGTCTTTAATGCTGAAAACCATGCGCGCAATCTGGCGGCGCAGATCATAAAATCCGGGTTGGAGAAGGTGGGAATTTCCGTTACATTAGTACCTTTGGAAAATGAAGATTATTATACAGCTCTTACAAGGGGCGATTTTGATTTATATCTGGGCGGCTTCCGGTTCAGCGAGAACTATGACTTGCGCCCGGTTCTTCAGTCTGACGGCGAATACAATTACACCCGATATTCCGATGCCCGGATGGATGGGTTGCTGGATGAACTGCAACGCGGTATATCAGCAGAACAGAAGAGGAAAACTTTTCAATCTATTCATGAACTCTATGTTAAGGAAATACCCTACTATTGTATCCTGTATAAAACTTACGGAATTGCCGCATCCGTCGATTTGACAGGTGAAATAGAACCCTATTTCTATCATATTTATCACGGGAGCGAAGACTGGCGTGTCACTTATGTAAAGCCCGAGGAATAAGCGGCTAAAGAAAAGCGTAATGCCTGCAACGTGAGATGCAGGATTGTAGTTAGAATTGAGTAAAAGGGGAGAGGATCTTGATTTAAAGTATGATTTATATCTTGACAAAGAGTCTCCGGGAGGTTAGTATAATATTCGCGGCAAAATGAAATACAGGCGGTTGTGGCGGAATAGGCAGACGCGCACGGTTGAGGGCCGTGTCCGAGAGGGTAAGGGTTCAAGTCCCTTCAACCGCACCATAAAAAGTCTTGAAATTTCAACGAATTTGGAATTTCAAGTTTTTTATTCTATATATGATTCGGGTATTTCCCTGATATCGTAAACCCGGTAATAATCCTTTGTTTCGGGATCCTTCTCAACTTCACATCGATTGCGGGAAAGAAGTCTCATGAGCTGATAGACGTCAATCCAGATTTCGTTTGGGCTGTCTTTTTGAGATTCATGGAAAATAAGCTGGAGTCCGATATGCAGGTGTGCCTGCCGGATATTGTTGACATTTTCAGTCCTGCTGTAACCCGTGCGTCCCAGATAGCCGATTACATCGCCGGGTTTGACTACGGAACCCACACTGAGTGATTTATGAAAGGGAAAGTCTTTGCGTAGATGAGCATAATAGTAATATCTTTTCCTGTCATAGCTTCTTATACCGATTCGCCACCCTCCGTACTGGTTCCAGCCCATAGCTTCTATTATGCCGCCTTCCACGGCAACGACAGGTGTGCCTACGGACCCTATCATATCGTGTCCTAAATGGCGACGGAAAAAACCGTAGGACCGGCCGGCGCCGAAATCATAATAATGACTATAATAATAATTTTTTGCAATGGGACAAAATGCTTTGAGCCCGTATTTTCGTTCCCAGCGCTTGCCGGTAGGTGATGTTTCGTCTGGTACTTCGATTTCATAGTCACCCACCAGTCCTGACAGAATGGCTGTATAAGCTTCATGGTAATAATCGTAATACTTCATGTCCTGGGCCAACATTTCCATGGTTTTTCCATCGCGAAGCTTATCAACCACTGAATCGATCTGACCGGTTTTAAAGTTCCTGAAATTATTGCCGTTTTCTGCAGCCAGATATGCGAGAAGTTCAATCCAATCAAGAGGGATTTCACTATTGCGTGATTCGATATGCAGCTTCAGCGAATAATCCAGAGCTTCGTATGGCACATTGAAATCCACCCATTTAATATAATCCGCATCCTTCGACTCCGCAGTTTTTGCAGGGGCAAAGGAGAAGTACCAGCCGCTGCCAATAAATAATACCGTTATAAGGCCTGCAATCAAGAAAAGGCTCAATTTGCGTTGAAGCAAATACCGCATGGAAATAGGCAAATCCTTTCATAGTTTCATAGGTAGATTCACTTTTTATATCTCATATCTATGATGTGAGTACAGGATTCATCACGAAAAAAAGAATAATACTTTTCGCGATTAGAACACGTCGTTTTTCTCTATAATGAGTTTTGCCGGTGGGCGAAGGGTAAAGCGTAATAAAAAAGGATTGACAGGGGAAAAATTACTGATATAATTAGATAGACTAACTAAATAATTGCAAGAAGCGAGCTGCAGAAGAAGAACCTAGTATTAAAAGAAAGGAGGGCCTGTATGGATACATTTGAAAGAGAGCTCAACGAGCTTCTCATTCAAACTTTCCGAGATATCCTGAAGGTGGAAGAGCTGATTCTTGACAGAAGCGCTCCCAAACTTTCCGTATCGGAAGTACATTTGATTGAAGCGGTACGGAAGAGCAAGGACAGGGCCCTGACAGTCTCAGAGATTGCTTCTGAATTAGATATTGCGGTGCCATCAGCTACAATAGCGGTTAACAAACTGGTCAAAAAAGGTTTTATTACGAAAGAAAAGAGCAAAGAAGACGGCCGCGCTGTGATTGTCCGGCTCACTCGGGAAGGAGAGAAAATATACCGGCTTCAACGGTATATTCATTATAAGCTTGTAAGGGCTGCAGCTCAGGATCTGACAGAAGAAGAGAAGGAAACATTGTTGATCGGAGTTCGCCACCTTGACGAGTTCTTCAAGAAAAAAATGGCAAAATATGGAGGAGCGAATGAGTTTTCAAATCGTAGGAACAGGTAGAGCGCACCCGGAATTCGTGCTGAACAACGACATGTTGTCCCAGATTGTGGACACCAGCGATGAATGGATCGTTGCAAGGACGGGCATCAATACCAGATACGTAAGCACTCATGAAACAATTACGGAACTTTCTGTAAAAGCTGCTGATAATGCGTTAAGCAAAGCGGGGATAGGGGCTAAAGATCTGGATCTGATTCTCTGTGCCACAATGAAAGGCGATTATGCCTGTCCTTCACTTGCATGTCTGGTGCAGAAGGAAATTGGGGCAGATTGTCCTGCAGTAGATCTTAACGCAGCATGTTCCGGGTTTCTTTATGCCTTGGATCAGGCGGATGCTTATATAGCATCGGGAAAAGTAGAAACAGTATTGATTATCGGGGCAGAGCTGATGACCCGTCATCTCGACTGGACTGACAGGAGCACCTGCGTGCTCTTCGGAGACGGAGCCGGTGCAGTTGTTGTAAGAAAAGGCCACGGACTGAAATCCATTAAAATAACGGCAAAAGGTGATGACGAACTGTTGGTCATTGGCAATACTTTTTGTCCCAGTCCATACGGAAAACAACCAAAGCTTGACCCGCATTTCCGCATGAAAGGCGGGGAAGTTTTCAAGTTTGCCGTAACGTCGGTTCTGCGCGATGTTAAAGATGTGATGAAAATGGCCGGCGTGGAAGTGAAAGACGTGAAAATGTTGATTCCGCACCAGGCCAACCAGAGAGTGTTTCAGGTAGCAAAAGAAAAACTGGGTTTCTCTGACGAGCAGTTGGCAATGGGAATCGATCATTATGGTAATACCTCATCTGCAAGTATTCCCTTGTTGCTGGATGAGCTGATAGAGGAAGGAAAACTGAAACCTGGAGACATTATAGTGATGTCTGCCTTTGGAGGCGGCTTGACCACAGGGGCCTGCGTTATAGAGTTATAAAGAAATTGAACTTTCTATAAAAGAATATAAAATCAAAGTGTATGGAGGAATGAATTATGACATTTGAAAAAATAGCTGAGCTTATCGCTGAAAACAAGGATATGGATCTATCCAATATCACTATGGAAACGTCCTTTGACGACATGGAACTGGATTCGTTGGACGTGATTGAAGTAGTCATGGCAATCGAGGAAGCTTTCGGAATAACGTTGGAAATTGATGAAAACATAAAGACGGTTGGAGATCTGGTGGATCTTGTAGATAGCCTGATAGAGAATTAATCACTATTAAAGAAATGGAGCAGGTACCAGAATGAAAACGATTATTACGGAAATGCTTGGAATCGAATATCCGATCCTACAGGGAGGTATGGCTTGGGTGGCCAATGCGTCTCTGGCAGGTGCCGTTTCCAATGCGGGAGGTTTGGGTATTATCGCGGCTGCAAACGCTCCTGCAGAGATAGTTCGTGAGGAGATTAAAAAGACCCGGGAGATTACGGACAAACCCTTCGGTGTAAATATCATGCTCATGAGTCCTTTTGTGGACGATATAGCAAAGCTTGTGGTTGAAGAAAACATCAAGGTGGTAACCACCGGTGCCGGCCTGCCGACTAAATACATGAAAGACTGGATTGCAGCCGGAATCAAGGTTATCCCGGTGGTAGCCTCCTGCGGCATGGCAAAAATGGTTCAACGAGCCGGCGCTTCCGCTGTAATCGCGGAAGGCGGAGAAGCCGGAGGACATGTAGGCGAACTGAATACCATGCCTCTTATTCCTCAGGTCTGCGATGCGGTGGATATTCCCGTCATAGCGGCAGGAGGTATTGCCGATGGCAGAGGAATTGCTGCGGTTCTTATGCTGGGAGCGTCGGGTGTTCAGCTTGGAACGAGATTCCTGGTTGCCCGGGAATGCACGATACATCCCAATTACAAGAATAAAATCTTAAAGGCGAAAGATATCGATACCATGACCACGGGAAAGAGGCTTGGACATCCGGTGCGCGCGTTAAAAACGCCCTTTACCAGGGCTTTCTTAAAAAACGAGAAGGACAGTACAAAATCAATCGAAGAACTGGAAGCTTTCGGAGCCGGAGCTTTGCGAAGAGCAGTGCAGGAAGGCGATGAACAAAACGGTTGCTTTATGGCAGGTCAAAGCAGCGGCTTAGT
>Ga0116180_1000718_pt1 | contig 29947 bp, 16 predicted proteins | sample AD_UKC073_MetaG_FD_89804 | JGI IMG/M metagenome (GOLD analysis project Ga0116180, IMG submission 89804) | Active sludge microbial communities of municipal wastewater-treating anaerobic digesters from USA - AD_UKC073_MetaG | ecosystem: Engineered > Bioreactor > Anaerobic > Digestate | place: USA... | reverse complement strand
GAAGGTCCAGCTCCACGCCGCCGTTGCCTCGCGCGTTTGCGGCGCAGTTGACTTCGAGTTCCGAGAGCCTCTGTTGGAGTGACTGGGACAGCATCTGCGCGGTGGGCCTGGTGGGGTCCGCTGCCGTGTGTGTTGCCGCCCAGGTCCCGCTGCGGGTCGGCACGTCGCTGGCGTTCGCTGCTGTGGTGAACAGCCCTCGGCGGGTGTGGACGGTCACAACCTCGGCCTTGGTCCGAGTGGCGCGTACGACGCCGGCCGCGTAGGACGCGCAGATCGCCGGTACCGGTTCGCTGGTGTCCTCGGGTCCGTGGATCCACAGCTGGGCCTCGATGCGCCGCACCCCGTCGACGAACCAGACCACGGAGGGGGGCTCCACCCCGCTGGGTCGGACTGGACGCCACTCGGGTGGACTCTGCTCGACGGTTGCGTCAACTCGTGCCGTTGACTGGGCGGACTCGTCGGTGTCGGTCTGGACACTCGTGCCGTAGCTCGGGTCCCATCCGTCGACGCTGAACCGCATGAGGACTCAGCCCTCCCGCACCACGGTGGACGAGCGCGAGTTGCGGGACACCAGGTAGCGGGTTGGGATGCGCTCGGCGAGGCTCGTCACGTGGGTGACGACCCCGACCATGCGGTCGCTCTGCGCGAGTCGCTCCAGTGTCTGCGCGACCACCTCGAGGCTGTCGGCGTCCAGGCTGCCGAAGCCCTCGTCGAGAAAGATCGAGTCCAGCCTGGACGCGGCCGACGAGAGTCCGGAGAACTCTCCCGACAAGGCCAGCGCGAGGGCGAGACTGGCCTGGAAGGTCTCTCCACCGGAGAGCGTCCTGACCGACCGCTGGGCTTCGGCGTCGGTGTGGTCGATCACGGCGAACTCCTTGTCGTCGTGGGTGAGGCTGAACTGGCCGCCTGACAGCTCCGTCAGGGACTCGGATGCGGAGTTCACCAGGATGTCGAGGGCTGCACCGGCGAGCCAGCGCGGGAAACGTTGCGACCTCAGATGGGTGTTGAGCAGTTCAGCGACCTGGCGCTTGCGGAGCGCGGCCCGCCGCTGCACAACGATCTCCTCGCGACGCGCCAGTCGCTCCTCCAACGATTCGAGCGTCGAGCGGACGCGTCCGAGTTCGGCGGCCACGTCGGCGACCGTTTGGTCAGCAGCCGAGCACACGACACCACCTGCGGCCACGGCCGCCAGTAGCTGCCCCTCGGAGTCCGCTGCGGTCGCTTCGGCGGATTCCCAGGTCGCCTGTGCGCCGGTCACAGCCTGCTGGGCGGCCACGATCGCGGTCCCAGCCCACTCGGTGAGGCTCTGCCAGGCCGCTGCGAGGTCAGACTCGTCCGTCGTGGGCGCGCCGAGCGGCACGAACCGATCGCGGACGGAGCGGAAGGCCTTGACGGCGTCCTGCCGTTCGTTTTCGAACGCCGCGCGGCGCGCTCTGGCGGAGTCCACGGCGGCGTGGGCGATCTGCCGCTCCTTGTACGCCGACCGTTCCAGACCTGTGAGCCGATCCAACTCCGCGAGCTGGTCCGTGACCACAGCCAGCGGCGGCGCCTCGCTCAGGAGCTCCGCAAGCGCGCGTTCGGCGTCTTGCGCCTGTTCGAGCTTGCTGTCGGCACGGGCTGACGCCTCCCGCGCCGCCCGGGAATCTGCCTGGGCTGCTGTGTGCGCGTCGGCCTTCTCGGTCAGGTGCTGGCGGGCCGCGGCGGCGGCTGCCTCCGCCGACGTCACGGCGGCCTCGGCAGTCGCGAGCGCGGTCGACTGCAGCTCGGTGAGCTGGGTGTGAGCCCACTCGACGAGAGTCGTCCAGCCGTCCGACAGGTTCGTCTCGTCCACCTCGGGTGCGCCGAACGTAAGCACCTCCTCGCGGACGTTGCGCAACAAGGCCCGTGCGCTGCCTGCCTCCTCCAACAGACTGTGCTCCGCCTGTACCGCCGCCTGGCGCTGCGCCCGCGCCTGGGACACAGCGGCTGCAGTGGCCCCGCATCGCACCTGGGCCGCCCTGACGCCGGCGAGCCGGTCGGCGAGATCGGAGCGCAGCGCTTTCTCGTCGAACGTGCCCTCGGCTACGCCGAGCTGTGCGTTCAGATCCGACGACTCAGCGATCAGCTGCCGGAGCGTGGACGCGGTCGCGGCGGCATCGGCTTCACTCTTCGCGAACGAGGTGCGGGCACCATCGAGTGAGGTATTCGCTGCGGCCAGGTTCGACTCGAGCTGCTCGACTCCCCCGGTATCGAGCGCAGGCGGCAGAGTCAGGATCTGCTGGGCGCACACCGGGCAATCCTCGCCAACGGCGAGATGGCTGCGCAGTGCGGCGGCTGTGTCCCGATCCCGCGCGGACTGCAGCACCAACCCGGCCGCGGCAACCTCGGACTCGGCAAGGTCTCGCGCAGCGCGCAGCTCCTCCAACTCATCCGCCGCGGTGTCGATCGAGCTGCGGATACGACTGATCTCGCCCTGCTGTCGAGACCAGCGCTCCAGAAGGTCGTGTTGCTTGAGCAAGGGCGCCTCGGCGCCGAGAGCGGCGGCATCGCGTCTGGCCTGTTCGTCGTCGTCCTCGGCGCGGCTCAGGGCGTTGTCGGCCTCATCGAGAATGCGCTTCGCGTCTGCGACGCGAGCAGCGAGGCCATCGACCCCTGGCGGCCTGCTGATCCCGGCGAGTGCGTCGTGGCGCGCCCTCGCTTGTTCGAGGGTGGCCGCCGCGACCTCGACCGCGCGTTCTGCGTCGGTGAGTTCGTCCCGTGCCTCTTGCCAAGACCCCTGGGCTTCCCCCGCGATCCGGTCGGCATCTTCCCCGGCGGCTGCGGCAGCGCCTGCGGCCTCCGTGAGCGACGGCAACTCCCGTTCACGAGCGCTGCGCTGGGTCCACTGGTCTTGCAGACGCTGGAGCTGGGCCCGATCGCCCCCACCGTCCAGCGCCGTCCTGGCTGCATCGTAGGAAGTGTCGGCACTCTCCTGTTCAGCGTTGGCGATCGTGAGAGCCTCGTGGACAGCACCAGCTCGCTCGGCGAACCCGGCGACATCCTCCGGAACTTCGACCTTGGCGAGCAGGTCCGAACGGTGTCGGCACGCGTCCAGTTCTCGCTGGGCTGCGCCTGCCTGTTCACGAGCATGGCCCAGCTCGGCCACGCGTTCCTTCACTTCCGCCGAGAGCAGAGTGAGTTCGTCACGCCGGATGCGGGCCACGGAAACGGCGTCGTCGGTGGCGTCGGCGAGTAGGGACAACTGCGCCTCGTGTGCCACCACGACCTCGTTGGCCGCCTGCTGGCGTTCGCCGGCCGCAAGTCGGACCTGCTCGTAGATCTGTGAGCCGAGCAGCTTGAGCAGGATTTCCTGCCTTGCCCCGGGCGTGGCAGAGAGGAACTCGGCGAACTGCCCCTGCGGGAGCACAACAGCCTTGCAGAACTCTTCAAGCGAGATCCCCAGCAGCTTCTGGACGGCCCACTTCACGCTCTCTGCGTCCGAGGCCAGCACCTCGACCTCGGACTCGTCCGGGTCGAGAATCCGCTCAAGGGAGGCGCTCTTCTGGGTGAGCTGTTGGCCGGTTCGACGGACCTCCCTGGCCACCTGGTAGCGCTGCGGTCCGATGTCGAAGACCAGCCTCACGGTGGCGCGATTGACCGTCGGCGCGAGCGCATACCGGATCACGTTGTTGCCGCCCCAGCGCGGCGCGGTGCCGTACAGGGCGAACACGATTCCGTCGATCACGGTCGACTTCCCCGAGCCTGTCGGGCCGGTGAGGGCGAAGTAGTCGGCACCCTCGAAGTCGACGACCGTGCGGCTGCGGTAGGAGGCGAAGCCTTCCATCTCCAAGCGGACTGGTCGCATGATTATCGGCTCACAATCTCGTCGAGCAACTCATCGAACAGGGCGATCACATCGGCGTCGTCCACCTGCGTCTCGCTGCAGTACTCCGTGAACAGGTCGTGCGGTGAGGACTTGGTGTCGCGCGGTCTCCGACGTTCTGCGGTTTCGAGGAAGTCGGAATGGATCCTCACCTCAAGCGCGTTCGGCAGCGCCTCTACGACTTGTTCCCGGAGTCCGGCCCGCGCCTTCTCCCTGACGTAGACCCGCAAGTAGTCCTCGCCGTAGTCCGCTGCCGAGGCCGTCAGTTCGGCCGCGGTGCCAATCACGGTCCGCAGGCGCCTGGCGGACCTGATCGGGATGTCCCTGATCACTGCTGGCGTGTTCACGCCCACTTCGACCAGGCAGACAACCGGTGTGTTCTCCTGCTCGCCGAAGTCCACCGCGAGGGGCGCACCGCTGTAGTGCACCGGGCAGGGCGCCGGAATGCACTGCCTCCGGTGGAGGTGGCCCAGTGCGACGTAGTGGGCGTCGGGCGGAAAGGCCTGCGCCGACACGTGGTACTCGAAGATGCTCTGCGCCTCTCGTTCACCACCCCCCATCACGCCGCCGGTGCAGGTGAGGTGGCCCATCACGATGTTCACGGTGGACGCCGAGAATTCGGCAGCCAGCGCGTTGAGGATCTGCCGGATCGACTCCTCGTACAGACCTGCGTTCTCCGACGGCGTGTTGGTGACGATCTCCTCTGCCCGGACGACGTAGCGCCTGCTCAGGAACGGCAGCAGGGCGACCACGACCTCCTCGCCGGTCGACGTCGCCGTGAACCGGTGGACGCCGCCGTCGGCGGGCAAGCGGGGTTCGCCGATGTATTCGATCCCGACGACGTCCATCAGTGGGCGCAACGCCTCGAAGCTTCCAGCACGGTCGTGGTTGCCGGCGATCACGACCACATGGATGCCCGCCTGTTGGAGCCTCAACAGTGCCCCATTGACGAGCTTCTGGGCCTCCGGGCTCGGCGCGGCGGTGTCGTACAGATCGCCCGCGATGAGCACCGCGTCGACCCGCTCGGCGATGGCGATCTCGATGATCTCGCCGAGGACCGCACGCTGCTCGTCGAGTCGGCTGCGGGACTTGAGTGTCTTGCCGACGTGCCAGTCGGCGGTGTGCAGGAACTTCACAGATGCTCGCTAGAAGGGTGCAGGGTCGTTGTTGGCGGCAATCCGCGACAACACATTCGATGGCGGAGCGGAGGTGTCCGGGGCGCACTCCGACAGCCGGGTCGCCCAGGCCGGGAAGGGGAACTCGACCGCGAGGGGTACCGGGATCTCGGGTTGGGAGACGAACATGGCGCCCGGCTTGGCGAGGGTCGCACGCTGGCGTTGGGAGGACGGCAGGAATCCGTACTCCGGGCGGGCGGCTTCGGCCGGATCCAGCCGACCGACGATGCGGACGGACGAGTTCGAGACGATCCGGCGCTCCACCTCGGAGGCGGTCTGCTGGGCGCCGACCAGGATGATCCCCAGGGAGCGGCCGCGTTCGGCGATGTCGAGGAGCAGGTCCTTGATCGGTGAGTTCCCCTCCCGGGGCGCGTGCTTGTTCAGCTCGTCCAGCATCGTGAACAACAGGTTCCCCGTGCCGGCGCGCTCCTTGGCTGCGGTTTCGGCGGCGAGCACCACACCCACGACGAAGCGCTGCGCCCGCTCAGGCAGCGTGTGCAGATCCACCACGGTCACGCGGCTGTTGGCCGTCGTGATCCGCCGGTTCGCCTCGGCCGCGGTGAGATCCCCGCGGATGATCGGTCCGATCGCCCGCAGCGAGGAGCGCAGCCTGCGGATGAAGGCGTTGATCGATCCGGCCGTCGTCGCTGCCCCAGCCCAGTCGGCGCGGGTGGTGTCGTCCTGGAGCCGCTCGGCGACGTACTCCACCAGATCCTCGTAGGTGCGGATCTGGGTGCCGGCGATAGTCACACCGCCCGAGCCTCCGAGGCTCTGGGCGCAGGCGCGCAGCCGGGCCGCGACCTGGTGCACCACGATCGTGTACTGGTTCCGGTCGTCCTCGGCGTCGGCGAACACGTACGGCAGGAGTTCCTCGGTGCAGAACTCGCTGATGCTCCACCAGAAGGCGTCCACTCCGCTCGTCCGCCCGGCCACGTTCGGACGTCCGGTCTGGTCTCCTGGCGTCGGCGGAGCGAAGAAGCGGACGGACTCGAAGGGCCCGGCAGGAAGCCCGAGCCGGGCGTACTCGGCAACCAGGTCGTCATCGAGGCGCACGTTGGGCTTGTCCAGGAAGAGGAGGTCCTCCCCTTTCACCGCGAAGATCAGGGCCTTCGCGTTCAGGCTTCGCCGACCCAGTACGCCGGATGAGAACAGGGAGTGCAATAGGAACAACGCGAAGCTGGTCTTGGTCGCAACACCGGAGATGCCGGAGATGGACACATGAGCCCCGCGCGTGCCGTCGAGGAACTCCAGGTTGACGTACACCGGCTGGCCGTCGCGACCCAGTCCGACCGCGACTCTGTGCTCCATGGTGTCGAAGTAGAGGGCCTCGTCCCGTTCGGCTCCGGTCGCCCGCACAGCCACCGTGCCCGGAGACGGCGGTACGTAGCATTCCGGGATGACCCGAGTCGTGGTGATCTCGGCGATCTCCTGGACGTGTGCGGGCAGGACCCCTTCGGCGATCAGGAAGGTGTCCGAGCCGTAGCTCGCACCTTCGTGTCGGGCAGCGACCTGGGTGACGATGCCCGACGTGCGGACGATCCCGACGCCGGCCACGTCGCGGGTCGTGGTGACCACGTCATCCAGCTGGAGGTAGGCGTCCGAACCGACGGCCACGCCGAATCGGAGAGGGGTCGAGTCGGTGGTTCCGGCGATAAGCCCAACGGGATCAACCTCGCTCATCACGCTCCTTCACGATGCCTGGACGTCACGGTACCGGTTGCCACCGACAGTGGACGGCCAACCGGGGATTCGCCGCAGCCTATCCGCCCGCGCGCGGCCGACCGCACGGCGGAAGACCCTCTAGTCCATCGGCTCCCAGACCTTCGGGCCGACCTCGCCCACCAGGGCGGTGAGCTCAGCCATGGCGGACTCGTCGTAAACGGCCAGGGCCTCGATGATGTCGTCGCCCTCCCAGGCGATCACATGGTGAGGGCCCGGTGGCAGCGCGACGCTGACGATGGTGTTCTCGTTGTCGGTGCCGTGGACGGCGTTGCAGAAGCTCAGGCTGCCGTGGTTCTCGATCGTGCCGCAGTGCACGGGGGTCGAGCAGTCGACGAGGCTGTCGGGCGAGAAGGGCCGACCGGCGCCGATCGTGACCATTCCGATGTCGAAGACGGCGAGCGCGCCGTGTGGATCCCCATCGCGATCACTCAGCCTGTAGACCGGGTAGTAGCCGTCACCGGCGCCCGCGCCAGTCGTGACGAAGGTCCCGGCGGGGCGCCCGCATCCCTCACATTCGGTGCTGGTCGTCAGGATCGCGTCAGACCAGCAGCTGCACTGGGCGAAGCTCGTGCTGTTGGTCACCACGGCGAAGCCGGACTCCACGTTGAACACGTCCTCCGCGGTCCAGACGGACTGGACCTCGGCCCAACGCCGGGTTCGGTCCAGACCCACCAGGCGCCGGTCGAGCTCCCGGGCGAGCACCTCCTTGTCGGGAGGCCAGATGGGATCGGGATCATTCAGCGGGTCCTCGAGCGCCTCCGGGTACCACTGGGCGATCCAGGGATGCTCGCGCAGGACGGCGTCGAGATCGTCGGACGCAGCCAGCAGCAGGTGCGACTCCGAGGCCGCCCAGTAGTACAGGTGTGCCGCCTGCAGCGTCTGGCGATAGAAGTGGCCATGGTCGTCGGCCGCCCTGGAGAATCTCACCGCCGCTTGAGGGGAGGCGGCGAACTCCCCGAGCTTGACGCCCCGTGCGCGCGCCGCAAGCTCGTAGGCGCTGTCGCAGAATGAGACGTCGAACGTCGATGACTGCCATGGGTCCGGGTTGTCAGGATCGAACTCATGGGTCTCGCTGGTCCATACCAGCCAGGGCTCGTAGGCCCAGTCCCGGAAGTGCTCGCGTTCGTCGTCCGAGATGCCCGGACGCAGGGCCCTGATCTCGTAGGCCAATCGGAACCACAACGTCCCCTTCTGGCCGTTGAACCAGTAGCTCGCCGGCGGCGGCTCGTCGGCGAGCGCCTCCTCGCTGAAGAACTCGTCCGGGCTCACCGCAGAGCACACCGCGGGCAGCACCCACAGGTGGGGTGGTACGCCTCGAACGTGGTCCCACGTAGCGCACTCGATGCCCTGGGACATGATCGAGGTCGCAACCAGCACGTCGCGGGCGAGCCCCGCCGCAGCCAGGCGTGCGGCGGCGACGGCTTCGGCCGCGCCGAGCGAGAACCCTCGCGTCGTGCCCTCCTGTGCGGTGGGCATCTGCGAGCCGACTCGCGGCCGAAGGATCTCGACGGCGAGGCCCTGCAGCATCTCCAGCGCGTCCTCCTCCTCGGCGAGGTCAGGGTGGAGGGCGCACAGCCGCGCGTACAGGCCGGCGCACGACCGCATGAAGGCGATCTCGGCCTCGACGGGACCCGGCGCTGTCGGAGGAGCCAGCCAGTCATCGATTCCGGCCGTCAACGCTTCCCGCACCGTCAACAGTTCAGCCACCACCTGCCCCCTCCGAGCTCAGATTCCCCGCCGCGGCTGGCCCGCAACCCAACGCGCCGCCAACGAAATCACCGTATCGGCCAGGACTGACAGTCGGCAGGAAGCCCGGCAGTCCACGCGATCCCTGCACTGCAGCCGCTCCGCCAGGCGTGGCCCCATCGGGAGGTGCGCGAATCAACCGTGGAGCTCGCCGCGGCGCAGCTGCTCGATGACCTCTTGCCCGCCGACGCGCGCGATCATGTCCGGATCACCGACCACGACCAGCCGATCGGTCGCCCGGGACATGCCGACATAGAGGCGTTCTCGGCTGCGGTCGCGCGTGCCGTCCTCGTTCACGCACAGGACGACGGCGCGCCGTTCCATGCCCTTGAAGCCGAGGACGTGTCCGTAGAACACGTCATCGTTGGACCAGAACTCGTCCCAGTAGGCGGGGAAGCCGAGCGACTCCTGACGCTCCTTCTGGACGGGGTGACGTGCCCCCATCGTGAGCAGGACGATGTCCCTCGGCTCCCAGCCCTCGTCGAGCAGACGCTCAACCTGGTCGTCGGCGGCTTCGATCGCGTCCGCCTTGCCCACTGGGACGAACTCCACCTGCGGGCCGTCTCCGCCGCGCAGCACCATCGAGGTAGGGGCGAGCGGGACGAAGCTCTGGGCGATCTGCCGGGTGTTGCGCAGGTTGTGATCGAGAACCAGCGGCACCATCGCCAACGGCGGCCGCCCGAACCGGGCGAAGACCCGCTGCCGCTCGTCGCTGTAGGCGAAGATTCCGCCGGTCGCCTCGTCGCGCAGTGCGCCGACCAGGGGCGTCCACCAGTCATCGGCGAAGTCCTGCGCCTCGTCGACGATCACGGAGTCGAAGCGGGCCTCCGGGGGAAGGTCGGCGGCGCGCGCGGCCATCAGTCCGGGGAGCTCGACCTCCCAGAAGTCGGAGTCGTCGCGAGAGCCCGTGATCGCGATCCCCCACTCGCGGGCCAGGTCCTCGAAGGTTCCGACGAAGGCAGGCCGCCTGGCGCTCGACCCGGTCAGCAGTGATCGGCGCAGGTGATTAGCCAAGCCGTAGCTGTAGCAGACGACCGCCACCCGCTGGCGCTCACCGGTGAGTCGGCCGCTGGCCAGGTCGGACGCCTGCCGGATGGCGAGGACGGTCTTGCCGCTGCCGGCGCCACCGCGGATCTCGACCCGATTCAGCAGCCGGGTGACGCCGAGGAGTTGGGCCTGCTCCATCGTCAGCCGGTCCGCGAGCGACGCACGGTCTTCGGCGATCGCGACCACGTCCCGGGCAGGCAGGTTGCGACCGATCAGGATCTCGCGGATCAGGTCTATGTCCTCGCGGGTCGGCGGCCTGGCGTCAGAGCGGTGCAACGAGGTGGTGTCCCAGACCCGGCGGCCCACGTCGCCGAGATCGTCCCTTCCCGAGACCTGCCACCGCGGGCAGTCAGGGGTGGCGAAGTCCTCGGCGAGACTGGTGCGAGCAAGGACGACGTGGTGGCTCCAGCGCACCCTCGTCCGCGTCCATCGTGGATCGGCCTCAACGAAGTTGCGCAGGGCGTACGTGGCGTCCCGCGCCTGGTCGACCGGGTGGATCTGCGCGTCACCGTCCTGCCGGGCGATCATCCAGCGGCCGTCCGGCTCGACCCAGACGTGGCTGCCCTTCACCTCAACGACAACGATGCCAGAGTCGGGCATGAGGGCGACCAGGTCCGCCTCGTGGTCCTTGTGCCGATCAGACAGCCGGTAGTTGGCCAAGAGGACGCAGTCGTCACCCAGCTGGCGCTGCAGCCGCTGCCACACCTCCCTCTCGGACGGCGTGACGAACGACGGATGGTCAGGCAGGGCAACGGCCACGTTGACTCCAGAGCAAGAAGAGGACGCCCCACGATGGCACTCGGCGACCCAGTCCCGCCGCTCAACGCGCGGCCTGTCCGTCGGAAACGCTCCGGCTTCCCGATTCGCTGGGTTCGCTAGCGGTCGGTCGCGATACATTGCGGCTCATGGCCGAGAGTTCCGACACCCACTTCGTTCTGAACCTCGGCCACGTCCTGAACGCCGCCGGAATCGATCCGGCCGACGTGCTCCTGATCCGACACACCTTCAAGCCCGACGGGCTCGGTTCGCGAGCAGAATCCACGCCAGACCGGGTCCTCGCCTACACGCGCGAACAGCACCTCAGGCCGGGCAAGATCCCGGCCGTACCACCTCGGTGGTGGTTGATCTTCTTTGCGGAGTCCGGGCGACGCTGCCGGCTGTTCACGGTCTACGACAACCAGGGCGAGGCCGAGGAGGAGCGGACTGAAAGCCGCCGGTACTTCAGGCTCCAGGACGCGGACGTTCTGGAGACGATGAACGGCCGTCTGCTCATCGAGTGGTCGAACGATCCAGTGAACTGGGCCAAGCGCGGCCCGGTCGGCGCTCATTTCCCGGTCATCGAGATCGCCGATCCCCAAGTGGTCGAGTTTCCCGGCTACGACAACGTCCTGCTCTCGTACGGCCAGCTCCAGGAGATGGTGGGCGACTCTCGCTACAGCAGATGGCAGGCCGCGCTGGGCGCGGTCCAAGGGATCTATCTGATCGCTGACACCACGACCGGGAAGCTCTACGTCGGGAAGGCGGATGGCTCAGAACGCATCCTCGGACGCTGGACCACTTACGCGCGCGACGGGCACGGCGGAAACGTCGCGATGCGCGAGCTGGTCGGGGACGACGCGACGCAGCCAAGCCGCTATCTCTTCAGTCTGCTACGAGTCTTCGGGCCCCAAGTTCCCCAATCCGAGGTCGACGCAGCGGAGGGGCATTTCAAGGACGCACTCCTCACTCGCCGGCACGGGCTTAACCGCAACTGAGATGTCGGCCTCAGGATCTACAGTGACGCGCGGCGCCAGCCAACAGGTGCCGCTAGATGCCAACCACCGATCGGGGCCGACGTGTGACCGAGCTTGACGAGACGCGCGAGGAAGCGCGGCGGAACACTCGTGGCCGATTCGAGCAATGGGCGAAGAACCCGACGTGCCACGCCAACACCCTGTCCGCTGTCCACAACGTGCGGCTAGACGCTGCCGCGAAAGCCGCCGGCCTGCAGCCCAGCTTTGGCCAATCTCCCTTCGCTATCGCTCGGGGAAACTGGTTCGAAGCCGGTCTGTTCTTCGACGATGCGGCGAAGCTCCGGCAGGCTCTCGAACGCAAGAGCTGTCTGCCTGCCGGATCGACGGGATTCCTCGACCTCCGGCTCAAGATGAACGGCGGCACCGAGGTGACGACCGTCGACCAAGCGCTCGAACGCACATCCGCCTGGCTCCAGCGTCTCTCTGCGGGGCCGACCGGCACAGAGTCGATCGTTGCCGGCCCGATGATCAAGATCCCGAAGGGCGTGATCCTGCCGGAGGCACTGCTCATCATCGACGCAGCGACCGTGACTGCAGACCCCTCGGGGCGCGCGAAGGTGACGGTGGGCGAGGTGAAGGTGTTCCCCGACCGCGGCGGCTACACCGACGCCAGCCAGCTCGCGTCGGCCCGTGCACAGGCAGGGATCTACCGTCACGCACTCGACCTGGCCGTGAAGGCGACGGGGATAGCCGAAGATGTGGTGATCGCCCGTGACGGCTTCCTCGTGTTCACCTGGCCGGGATCCAACTCGCCCTCGGTACGGCCGCACGAGGATCTCACCTACCAGGCCATCCGCGCCGAACGAGGCTTCGAACGGCTCGAGAGGGTCGCCTCTGAACTCGTCCGAGACGAAGACTTCTCTGCCGACAATCCGACGCTCGTTGAGCGCGTTCTGCACTCCGAGACAGACTACCGGGAGGCGTGTCTTTCCTTCTGTGATCTCGCGCCACGCTGTCACCGACGTGCGATGGAGCGAGATGATGCGATCCTCCTTGGCGACGAGATCAAGCGTGTCCTCGGCGACACCACGCTCACTCGCGCCATCGAGCTCCTCAACGGTGTGGACCCAGACGACGACCGCGAGCAGGACCTTCAGCGCCAGCTGGGGCTGGCATGAGCAGGCGCGAGATCACCAAGAAGCTCCGGGCTTGGGAGGCGGAACGCCCGATCCCGCGCTACGACACGCTCCACCACGCGATCGTGTCGCCAGATGATGCCCTCGTCGTCACGTTCGTCCGTATGGCGGGTGAATCCCGTCCGTGGGGTATCGCGTGGGGAACGGCGGCATCCGGCCCCCGCATTGTGTCGGTCCCCGACGGTCGCGTCCGGGACGACGTCTCCAGTCTCTGCGCAGAGTTCGCCGAGGATCTGCTCGATCACCTCCGCGTGCACAACTGGACATATGACCCCGCCGGCCAGAAAGAGGACACCAGCCGGCTGCGCCAGGTCTGGCTTCCCAACGGAGCGCACATCGAGATGCTGCATCAGCTGAGCTACACCTATTCCCAGACGAAGTTCGGCGGTGCGAATCAGGACATCCTCCGAGCACTCGGCCGGGTCGCTGGATGGATGTTTCGGGAGACCGCCAGGAAGGGCTCACAGCACGTTGTGAGTGCGAGCGGAGCCCTCAACGACGCTTACGTGTTTCCAGCCCAAGACGTCCGAACCGCCCACCTCGGCTTCCAACTCGCCTGGCTGGAGACCGTCGGCGACCGCACCCACCGCATGGCGGCCGCCGCGGACGCCGAAACCATGACGGTCTCGCCAACGCTGGACCCCGACCTGGATCGACGAGTCCTCAGCGACTTGGTGGAGAGGTGGCAGTTGGTTCGTCGCGACGGCGGGGAAGCGAGCTCGACGGCCGCCTCGATCGCCGCGATCCTCGAGCCCGAACTGGTCCGCCGCTGGGAGCTCACCCGCCGGGCCTATTCGCTGCTCGCCGCCAACGATCGGCCCGTCAACCCGGGCGTCAGATGGCTCATCGAGGAGTCACAAGCCGAGTTCTGGGGACAGCACCAGAGGATCGAGTTGAGGTTGAACGATCCGAGTCTCGGCCCGGCATTCGTGGCTCACCCCGAGACCGACTTCCACGGCTCGGCGGCCGCCTCCCGGTACCTCACCTACGAGGCAGCTGACGAGGCTTTCGTCGGCAGGCTGATCCACTCCGATCCCGAACTCTTCGCGGAGGCCGTCGACGCCGGCGACGCCGTCCGGGGCGAGGTCGTGCGCGTGACCGACCTCGGGACCGGGCGAGCGACACGGCCGGTCTGGGTTCTTCGACTCCCTCCCGGCGTGACGCACCGACTCCGCGAGAACGTCAGGCTTACTCCGTACGGATCATCTGGGCACGAGGTGATCGTTCTCGACCTGGACGTCACCGAGGACGCGCTCGACGTCACGTTGGAATGGACGGGACTCAAGACCCGTCCTCTCTCGGTCGGCCTTGGCGCGAAGCCGGACGCCTCCATCTGGGTCGGCCAACAGGTCGCATTCGTCACCTCGGACGCTGCCGACCTCACTCGTCGTCGCAGCTCCCGTGTCTGGAGCGCGGCCAAGGGTCCCGGCGCGTGGCTGACCCATGGCAAGTTCCCCACCCAGATAGAGATCCTCGACGACGACGGCCGATCGGACCTGCTCGTCGACGACGTCCGCCAGATCGTGGCAGGGGAGCCTGCGTGAGCAACACCACACTGGACGACCAGTACACCCAACTCAGCGAGGACCTCCTCGACTTTCTCATCGACGGCGGCAAGCTTGCCGTGATCAAGGCGCCTCCGGGTTCGGGAAAGACCTTCACGCTCGTCGAAGTGCTCAGTGCACTGGCGCGTGAGGGCTCACGCATCGCGCTTGGCTGCCAGACCAACAGCCAGGTCGACGACGTCTGCAACCGCCTCGTGAAGAAGGGCGCTCTGACCGTCCGGTTCAGCAGCTCCACGTACCCCACGCCGGACGACCTCGATCCGCACGTCCTCGTGATCCGCGACAAGAAGCAACTTCCCGCCGGCCCGTCGGTCGTCGTCGGAACGATCGCCAAGTGGGCCCTCACCGACATCCTCGACCCGTTCGACCTCTTCGCAGTCGATGAAGCGTGGCAGATGAGCTGGGCCGACCTGATGCAGTGCGCGCTCCTCAGCGAGCGCTTCCTCCTCATCGGCGATCCGGGCCAGATCCCGCCGGTCGTCACGGTCGATGCCCGACGCTGGGACACGTCGCCGCGAGCACCCCATCTTGCAGCACCGACCGTGGTCGTCGACGAGCCTGGGCTGGCCAGTGTCCGCTTCCTCGGCGAGCTCCCCGCTTGCCGTCGACTCCCACACGAAGCCGTCGAGTTCATCAAACCGTTCTACGACTTCGACTTCGCCGCGTACGCGGATCTCGGAGCTCGCGGGATCGACGTCCCGGGCGCTCATCGGTTCGCCCAGCTCGGGGACGGGCGCCCGCTCGCGGTCACCCTGCCGACCCCGTCAAACGGGCCGCCAATCGAGGTCGATCATGAGCTCGCGGCCAGCGCAGGCACGATCGTCAGCGCCATCCTGGACGCCGGCGCCATGCTGCGTGTCGATGGCAAGACGCGGCCACTCGTCGCGTCTGACATCGGAGTCTCGAGCACGCATCGAGTGATGAATGCGACCCTCGCGTCCGCACTGGCCCCGTGGAGCCCCGCGCTCCGCGTCGACACCCCGGAGCGCTGGCAGGGACTGGAACGTCCTCTGATGATCGCGATCCATCCGCTCTCTGGAGTCACAGACCCATCCGCCTTCGACCTCGAGACTGGCCGACTGTGCGTCATGGCGTCGCGTCAGCAGGCGGGCTTGATCCTCCTCACCCGCGACCACGTCGGCGAAACCTTGGCGAACTATGTGCCCAGCGCAGAACAGGCTCCCGGGCGGCCTGACGTCGTCGGCCGCGGGCATGACGCCCACCTCAGGTTCTGGGGCGCCCTCGTCGACAAGGGTCGGGTTCGAACGCTCACTTGAGCTTTGCCGAGCGACACACCTGACGCACGTCACACATCCGGCACTTGCTCACCTCTGGCTTCGGGGTGAAGTCCCGCTGCCGCAGCGCGTCGGCGGTGACCGTCACCCGAAGCTCGGCGCTGTCGATGTATGCGACATCGACAGGCACGTCGTGCCGCGTCGTCGTGCTGAGATCGTGGATGAACGCCGCCCCAACGGTAAGTCCCTCCCGTCGGCCGGCGTCTGCGTATACCTGCAGCTGGAGCGGCTCCACCTCGGGTCCGGTCGCCGTCTTGTAGTCGACGATCGCAAGGTTCTCCGGGACGCCGTCGTGCTCGTCGTAGATCACGTCGGCCCGACCGCTGATCACGACGCCGGGCAGATAGAGCTCGAACGGACGCTCGGTCGCCCAGGTCCGGAGTAGGTCCTCCTTGTGTTCGTTCACGTACTTGAACACCATCGCGCGGGCCTTCTCGCGCATCTCCTTGTGGGCTGGCTTGCTCGCGAACGGCAGGTAGAAGTCGGACGTCAGCAGGTCGTTGATCTGGCGAGGAGTGGGCAGCTTCCCCGTCTTCTGAGTCTGCTCAGCGAGCACCCGCATGATGTGATGGACGGCGTTGCCGTACCCGATCTCCTGCTGGAGCGCGGGCATGAAGCCGAGCTCGTTCCGCAGCAGATAGCCCTGCGGGCAACTCTCGTACGCCGCGAGCTCGCTGTAGGTCACCGCGAGGTCGGCCGGTCCCACTGACTTCGCGACGGCTCCCGTGGGACAGCCCCCTCCTTCCACGAAGCGGGACGCTTCGAGAAGGTACGGAGAGGGCAGCACCGCGTTCTTCGTGACCTTTGCGTGTGAGGACAGCGAGACCCAGTCACGGGCCCGCGTCACGGCGACGTAGAAGAGCCGGCGCTCGTCAGCGTCCGTTCCTTCGTAGCGCGCCACGTCGAACATCTCACGCGGAACGAGCCACTCCTGCTTCGTTCCGTTGCGGCTGGACGGAAAACGCCCCTTCGTCAACGAGGGCAGGAACACGACCGGCCACTCCAGACCCTTTGCGCCGTGCACCGTGCCGAGGGCGACTGCGTCGGCTCAGAGGTCGTCCTCTCCGTCGAAGTCGTCATAACTGCCATTGGCGTAGTTGGTGAGCAGAATGCCAAGGTTCTTGTAGTACCAAACGCCGACGCTGCCGCCCACCTGCTCCCCCGGATTCGCCGGGTCACGGCGCGAGCGGCGCGTGACGGTCTCGTAGTCGGCCAGGACGGTAGTGAAGCGGGCGACAGTCCCGAGCCGGTTGCGGACGTGGGTGTCTGTTGTGTCCCACTCGGAGACGCCGATGAGTCCGAGCAGGGTGTAGAAGTCGCCCACCAGGCTCACGTTGTACTCGGGGTTTCGGCTCTTCTGCTGCCACCCGATCAGGAAGCCCTGGAGCCCCTCGATCTGCGGGTCGTCCAGGCCGAACGCCTTGCGGTAGTCGTCAAGAAGGTCGTTCAGCCTGATCCTGGTGCGCTGGATGAACCGGCCGGGCGCCCACTCGACATCGGCCAGCCAGGCGTAGGTTGCCCCGAACACGGCAGCTTCGGGCTGCTGGAACAACCCAGTCCGGCCGCCCGGCTGAACGGGGATTCCCCACGCCTCGAGGGCATCGAGGAGGCGGGGATACGCCGCACGTGACCGTACGAGAATCGCTACCGACTGGTACGGGACGCCCCGGTCGTGTAGTTCGGCGATGTCGTTCGCAACGGCCTCAGCCTCGGTCTGCTCATCGTCGAACCCGATCGCCATCGACACCGCTGGCCCTTCCGCGGGTCGGAAGGTCTTCATCTCCTTGGGGAGCCGTTCGGGGATAGTGTGCGCGAACTTGTCGGCCAGCTGGATGATGTCTGGACGCGAGCGCCGGTTCTGCAGCAGGTGGAACTGTGCGGATCCCGGGTAGCGGTCCGCGAAGGTGACGATGTTCGATACCGTCGAGCCCCGCCACTGATAGATGGCCTGGTCGTCGTCCCCAACCACCACAAGGTCCGCGTTTCCGTTCGGCCTCGCCAGCAGCGAGACGAGGCGCTCTTGGGCCGGGTTAACGTCCTGGTACTCGTCCACGATCAGGTGGCGAGCATCCGCGGTCACTCTCGCGTGGATGTTCGCGTCTTCGAGTGCCTGCACTGCGCGGACGATCTGGGTCCCGAACGACATCACGCGGTAGCGATCGAGCATGGCGTAGTAGTCCTGGACGGCAGCGAAGAAGGCGTCAAACGGGAGGCTGGTTGGGTCGATCAGCTCGTTCTCGATCACGTCCACACTGCGACGGAACGCCGCGATGCCCCGGAAGAGACCTCCGCCGGCGTCGAACTGCCGCAGATTGAGTTGGCTGGCCTCCCGGTACAGGAGGTTCACGATCTGATTCTCGTCCAGCGGGGTGTAGCTCTCGTACTCCGGCACGTAGGTCTGCAGGAGTCGGAAGCAGTAGGCGTGGATCGTCCCGACGAAGAGCTGCCCGAGGGTGTCCGTCGCCGACTCGCCGACGATCGCGGTGACCCGCTGCCGGATCCTTTCCTTGAGTTCGGCAGCCGCCTTCTCGGTGAACGTGAACGCGACAATCGACCTCGGATCGGCACCCTCGGCCACGAGCGACGCCACTCGCTGCGACACCACCTCGGTCTTGCCCGAGCCGGCAGCCGCGATGATCTGGACGTGGCCCTCTCGATGAGCGACTGCGTCAGCAGCCTCGCCCTCGAGCTCGGGGATGCCTGTCTCAGACGGTGGGTAAGTCACGCCTCTGAAGATACCGAGCGACACCCACCGAAGTCGCCATGACTGTCAGAAGGAACCGATAGCCTCGGGCCAACCCCAGTTGGACAAGGAGATGTAGCCCGCATGACGCAAGAGCCGGCCAAGGTCGACCTCGAATCCCCCGATATCGCGGCCGAGAAGCTCGCCGTCCTGAAGGATCTATTCCCAGATCTCATGGCCGATGGTGTCCTCAACGCAGAGCGTCTCGGCGAGCTGCTCGACGTGCCAGTCGCTCAAGCGCCAGGCGGTCGCGAGCGATTCGGACTTCAGTGGGCAGGCAAGCAGGAGGCGGTTCACTCCCTTCTCACGCCGAGCCGGGCCACCCTCCTCCCCGATCTCGACGATTCGGTTGGCTTCGACACCGCACAGCATGCGTTCATCGAAGGCGACAACCTCGAGGTCCTCAAGCTGCTCCAGAAGGCCTACAACGACCGGGTCAAGCTGATCTACATTGACCCGCCGTACAACACGGGGAGCAACGACTTCATCTATCCAGACAACTTCTCTGATCCCCTTAAGGCCTACCTGGAGTACACGGGCCAGCTCGATGCCGATGGGAACAGGATCTCGTCATCGGCGGACACATCGGGCCGCAGGCACAGTCGCTGGCTTTCGATGATGTATCCGCGACTCGCCCTCGCGCGGAACCTCCTCACACAGGACGGCGTGATTCTTGTCTCGATCGATGACAACGAGTTCGCCAACTTGCACAGCCTAATGGATGAGGTTTTCGGCAACGAGAACTTCGTCACGACCTTCATTTGGGAAAAGCGGACAACTCGTGAGAACAGAAGGGCTTTCTCGATATCGCACGACTATCTCCTTTGTTACGCTCGAAACAAGGAGTTGTTTGAGGTGGTCCGCGGTTTGCTTCCCCTTACGGAGGAAGTCGAGACCAGATACTCCAATCCGGATGGAGATCCGCGAGGCGTCTGGCAGTCCGTGTCACTCAATGCGCAAGCTGGACACGCCACCAAGGCACAGTTTTATGAGATCACAACTCCGAGCGGCAGGAAGCTGTGGCCGCCAACGGGACGTTGCTGGACGGTTACGGCTCCTCGCTTAGAAGAACTGATCGCGGACGGGCGGGTTTGGTTCGGCGCAGCGGGGAACAACGTGCCGCGCCTTAAGCACTTCCTTGCCGAGTCTCGCGCTGGCCTCACTCCCCATACTCTGTGGCGTGCAGACGAGGTTGGGACCAATGACATTGCCAAGAAGGAACTCCTGGCCCGGGTGAAGTTCGGCAGCTCCGAAAGCGTCTTCAGCACCCCTAAGCCGACCAAGTTGATACGGCATCTCCTTTCCCTTGCCACAAAGCCCGGCAGTCAAGATGTCGTTTTGGACTTCTTCGCAGGCTCGGGCGCAACGGGTGATGCTGTGCTGCAGCAGAATGCCGCTGACGGCGGTGACCGACGGTTCGTCTTGGTCCAACTTCCGGAACCAACTGGCTACGACGACTTCAGGCTTGTTTCGGACATTACGCGCGCACGCCTTTCGTCCGCGTTCGCCGAGGTCGGAAGTGCGGACGGCTTGCGCATGCTTCGTCTAGGTGAGAGCAACTTCTATCAGGCGGCCGACCCGACGGACGGAGCGCTCTTCGCTCTGAACGAGAGCACGCTGGCTGGCGAGGCTGCGGACTGGAGCGCGATCGCGACGGAAGTGCTGCTGAAGGAGGGCGTGCCGCTGGACACTCCATGGAGTCGGCACGCGGTCGCCGGTGCCGAGATCGTTGTCGCCGATGGCGTCGCTGTCGTTCTCTCGCCCGCCGTCGATATGGCGCTCGTGGAGGCCGCGCTCGCGCTGAAGCCCCGCGTGGTGGTCTTCCTTGAGGATGGTTTCGCGGGCGCGGATGCCGTTAAGGCGAACGCGTTCAACAACGCGAGGAACGCCAACATCGCGATGAAGACGGTCTGATGTCCGTCGAAATCAAGTTCGACGCCAACCAGCCGTTCCAGCGGGATGCGATCGACCGCGTCGTGGACTTGTTCGCTGGCCAGGACGGTGCCGCTCAGGGATTCACAACGGCCGCACTAGATGCCGACGGCACCCTTGAGGGGTTGCGGGAGCTCGTCTTTGGGAACTCCCTCAACCTGACGGCTTCCACGATCGAGAAGAACCTGCGACGCGTCCAGAACACGGTCATCCTGGAGCCAGATGGCTCCGAAGTGGTGGCCGTCCCTGAGGAGCTGCGTCAGGACTTCTGGGACGACGCTCTGGACTTCAGCGTCGAGATGGAGACTGGCACCGGCAAGACCTACGTCTACCTCAGGACCATCGCGGAGCTACACAGGCGGTATGGGTTCGCCAAGTTCGTGGTGGTCGTACCCAGTATCGCGATCCGCGAGGGCGTCCTCTCGAGTCTTCGGCTGCTGAATTCACACATCCGCGAGCTCTACGACGGACTTCAGTTTGACTCGTATGTCTGGGACTCACGGTTCCCGAACCGCGTCCGGCAGTTCGCGACGACCTCGCACCTCCAGATCATGGTGATCAACATCGACTCCTTCACCAAGGAGACGAACATCATGAAGAAGGTCGACCCGGACCGCCTCAACGGCTTCGCCCCGATCGACTACCTGCGTGCCTGCCGCCCGGTCGTGATCATGGACGAGCCGCAGAACATGGAGACGCCTGTCCGACGGTCGGCGATCGCGGACCTCTCCCCCTTGTTCCGGCTTCGGTACTCGGCAACGCACCGCGACCCGAAACACCTGGTCTACCGGCTCACTCCAGTCGATGCCTACGACCTCCGGCTGGTCAAGCGCATCGGTGTTCTCTCGGTCACGAAGGACGACGACCTCAACGACGCCTATGTCGAAGTCCTGAAGATCAACGCGACCCCAAGCGGGGTCACCGCCACGGCAAGGATCCACAAGTCGACCCACCAGGGAACGAAGCTGACTCAGGTCACGCTCCACAAGGACGATGACGTCTGCGAACTCAGCGGCGGCAGATCGGTGTACCAGGGCTGGGCGGTCGAAGACATCCATGTGGGCCAGAACGGTGCCCCGGGCTTCGTTGAGTTTAACAACCTGACGAAGGTGCACGAAGGCATTCCCGCCGGCGACGACTCCGAACAGCAACAACGCCTAATGATCCACCAGGCGGTGTTGAGCCACTTCAACAAGGAGCTGCAGCTGACGTTGCAGCGGCGGCGAGGAACGGTGCCCTCCGCGATCAAGCCCCTGACGCTGTTCTTCATCGACAAGGTCGCCAACTACCACCCCGCAGGCAGCAAGTTCCGGCGCTGGTTCGAGGACTCGTACGAACTGATTCGCAGCGACGGCCGCTTCCGTGCGCTGAAGCTGCCTGACGTCGCCGCGGTCCACGACGGCTACTTCGCTGTCACGGCCAAGGGTGAGCCGAAGGACCTCGCATTCGGAAGAGACACCAAGGACGCCGAGAGCGCCTTCGAGCGCATCATGCAGAAGAAGGAGGAACTCCTCAGCTTCGACGAGCCACTCCGATTCATCTTCAGTCACTCAGCGCTGGTCGAGGGCTGGGACAACCCAAATGTCTTCACGATCTGCAACCTCCAGGACGGCAAGTCCGAAATGCGCAAGCGGCAACAGATCGGGCGCGGTCTCCGGCTGCCCGTGATGGAGAACGGCGAACGGTGTCGTGTCGACGAAGTCAACATGGTGACCGTCATCGCTCACGAAGGATTCGCGAAGTTCGCCGGCGACCTCCAGAAGGAGATCGAGGACGAGACCGGGATCAGCTTCCAGGGACGGGTCACCGACCTCAAGAAGGACAAGATCAAGCTCCGGCTGAAGGAGGAGGTTCTCGAGGATCCGCTCTTCCAGGAGCTGTGGGACCACATCTCGCGGCAGACGACCTACCACCTCTCGTTCGAGAGCGATGACGTCATCGCGGAGGCGGTGAAGCGGATCAACGCGATGGAGCCGCTGGAGCCGATCAAGTTCCGCATCTCCAAGACCGAGGTCGAGATGGCCTCCCAAGGAGTCATCGCCGGCGGCACTACCGATGGCGGCGCGGTGGAGGTCGAGGGAGCTCGGCGGCTCCCCGACGTAGTCGGCGAGCTCACGCGACGAGTGCCGCTGTCGCGGGCAACCATCGTCCGGACACTGAAGTTGATTGACAACGTCGATCAGGTCTTGGTCAACCCTTCGGTGTTCATCGACCAGGTCGAGTCCGCGATGAACCAGGCGCTCTACTCCCAGGTCGCGAAGGGAATCGTCTACTCCCCCGACCCGGAGAAACGCTGGCGCGCCGAACTGCTCAAGAAGTCGCATCAGGACGAGACAATCGCAAAGGCCGACTTCGTGGTGCCGGTCACCAAGAGCGTCGTGGACAAGATCGTGTGCGACTCGAAGGTCGAGGTTCAGTTTGCTCGCGACCTGGAGGAGCATCCAGAAGTGCCGCTATTCCTCAAGCTGCCCGAGTGGTTCAAGGTGCCCACTCCCCTGGGCAACTACAACCCCGACTGGGCCATCGTGCGGGAGGAATCGGACGGCAGGTACCTGTATCTGGTCCGGGAGACCAAAGGCACCGACCAGATCGAGAAGCTGCAGTGGGAGTCGGAAGGCTGGAAGATCAAGTTCGGGGAGGCGCACTTCCGAGCGATCAAGGTTGACTATGCGTTCGGCGAGAAGCTGGCCGTTCTGATCGAGCCTTCGGCGTATAGGTAGGCCGCGAGAGTAGGAACACCGATGTCTGAAGAGACCGCCGCCGAACTCGTCGAGAGACTGACGCGAGAGGGGTTGGAGTCACTTCGTGACGATGTCGCACACGGACGCCGCGATACCGGTCTGAAGTCGCTCGACGAACGTGGTGCGATGTCCGAGATCGTTCGTGACCAATACACCGGCCGCTACCCGCTGGAGCTGATCCAGAACGCCAACGATGCGGAAGCGAGCGAAGGCTCGACTGGCGGGCAGGTGAAGTTCGTGGTGACCGACACCGCCCTCCTCGTCGCCGACCAGGGCGCGGGCTTTGGCATCGACCAGGTGAACGCAATCTGTGGCCTCGCCCGCTCATCCAAAGACCCTCGCAAGAACATCGGCTACAAGGGCCTCGGATTCAAGTCGGTGCGGGAGATCACCGATCGTCCACAGATCATCTCGGATGGGGTCAGGTTCGGCTTCGACGCCGAACGGCTGCGGCGATCGGTGGAGGAGATCGCCGGCCAGCTCCCCAAGAGCCAGAGGCTTCCCGACTACGCCTTTCCATTCCCCCTAGCCGACTCGGATCTAGGCGATGATCTCCAGGCTGTCGAGGGTCTGCTCTCTGAGGGCTTCCGCACGGTGATGCGACTTCCGTTCCGCGAGCCCGACCTTCGGCAGAAGGTCGCAGAGCACGTTAGCGCAGTGGCCACCTCCCGGCTGTTGGTGTTTCTTGACGCCGCCGAATCGCTCGAGATCCAAGGGGCTTCTATCGACTCCGAGGCTCGAGCGATCCGTGAGGAGAGGGGCGATCACGAGTACCTCGTCCTGGAGGAAGCCGGCGGCATCAAGGAGTACCTGATCTTCCGACGCCAGTTCGACGTGCCCGACAGAACGCTGATCGAAGGGCTGGGCCGAGCATGGCAGGACGTCGAGTCCGTTCGAGCGGTTGCTGCTGTACCTCTTGGACCGGACGGACTCCCCCGCGGGGGACAGCCAGAGCCCATCTATGTGTACTTCCCCACCGAGGAGGACACGGGCTTTTCGGTGGCCCTTCACGCTGACTTCCAAATGGACCTGGACCGGCGCCGTATCGGCAAGTCGATGCATGCCGCTCCGTACAACGATTGGCTTCGCGGCCGATTGGTCGAGTTCGTTGCGGAGGAGGTCGTGCCGTGGCTGGCTCAGCGCTTTGGCGGAACCGCGGTTCTCAACGCGCTGGCCGCCCACCGGACGCCGACTGGGGAAGGCGCGATTCTGCGGCGTGACGTGTTGACGCGCTTGCGTGACACCGACTTCGTGCCCTGCCGCGACGGACTGCGCAGCCCTGCGGAAGCCAGGGTCTTGCCATCGGCGGTTCCAGACCTCGATGCGGTACATTCCTGGCTTCCGGCCGAGCGGCCGTACGTGGTCCCAGCGGCAGAACACGACCTGAATGTCAGGGCGCTGCTGACGACGGAGTTGGGCGTTGCTGCAGTATCAACGCCGAGCTTGCTGGCTGACCTCCTTCCACCATCAGATGAGCAGGAGGTGCGGGACTTCTACGGGGTTCTCGTCGATTGGCGCAAACGCGACGGTTGGTTCGCCCGCTACCTGAGTCTGGCAAGATGTGTTCGCCTCCGGGGCGGCGAATGGATCTCCCCGAATCAGCCAGCATTCCTTCCCAGACAGCGCAACGAGTCCGACTTCCCGGCCGAGCTCCAGATTCCGATCGTTGAAGTGCCCGACGTAGAAGGGCTCGAGGAGCTTCTCCAAGAGGCCGGGGTCAAGCCGCTCGCCTGGAGGACTTTGGTCCTGGACTTCCTCATGCCCATCCTTAGCGAAGCCCGAGGAGCGTCAGTAACGCGGGGAGCCGCGATGACAGCACTTCGCATCTACTACGACTCGATGCGGACGGAGTCTGGCGACCAAGACATCCGTGACGCCGTTCGCAAGGCTCTGCTCCCCGCGCGTTCCAACGTCACACCTGATGACCAGCAACACTTCCAGGAGGCTGGTGACCTCTATTTCGGCACGGATTGGTTGGGGGAATCCCGACTTGAGGTCGTCTACGGCCCGTTCCGGCGACCGGAGTTCCTAGACATCCGCGTCCCTCTCGATCCCGACAATGCGCGGGCAGATCGTGCCTTCTACACCTGGCTAGGTGTTGCGGACCGGCCTCGGCTAAGGATCTCGAGGGACCCAAACGCAGCTCCGGTGCAATGGCGGTCCACGGTCGAGTTCGCCGACGCGGCGCGCGATCCTCAGAGGCATCCGGACAGCCAGGACCTGTTCGATCCCGGGGTTGACCGACTGCACACACTCGTCCGGATTGCGGATCGGACGAGGCTCATCGCCCTGTGGAACGAAATCGCGCAGCACTGGGCCGAGTACGCGACGCAGATCGCGGAAGCGACTTGGCACTGTAAAGCGGGGGCGCACAAGGGTGACCGCGACAGGCGGCTGGCTTCCTCGGCAGCGTTCGCGCTTCGCCAGATGCCCTGCATACCCTCAGTCAAGAACGAGCAGCCGACCCTCGCGTCCGCAAGGGACATCTGGAGGCCGGCTCCAGACACGCCGGCCCGAGTGCGCCGCCTTCTGCAGATCACCGACCCAGCGCTCGGCTCAGTGTCCGCGGGGATGGCGGAGTGGTTGGGGTTCGTCGACGGCTCCGCCGCGAGTGCTGGCGACCTTGCCGATCTCCTCCGGCACCTTGCGCGCGCGACTGATCCGGATCGTGGAATGGAGGTCCCAGATGTCGAGGCAGCCCTTTGGCTGTTGCGGCGGCTGAACACGGCATGGGGTACAGGCGACGCTGATCAGAATTCTGATGTGCCGATCCTTGCCGTCCAAGGCGGTGTCCTGCAGCTCGCGGCGCGACCTCACCTCGTGGTCGACCCAGTCCTCGCCGAGGTGTGGAGTGATGTGGTGCCGCTCTATAGGGGCGATCGCGATCTTCACTCGCTCTTTGAGGGACTCGATCTGCCGGTTCTGGACCGTGAGGTTGAGATCACGCCCGTCGCGGGACTTCTTCAGCCCGACGAAGCCGACAAAGTGCGGAACCAACTCGCGGAGATAGGGGCCGAGATCGTCGCGCTCGCCGGACGCGACGTCCCGTCACGAGTTGCCGAGATCTCTGCTCGTCTCCACAGCCTCTCCGTGATCTGCACGTCGGACCTCGCGCTCGAGTACCGATTCGGGTCGCACGCGCCGCGCATGAACTCGGGTGCGAAGGTGCACTTCTCCACGACAGGGGTGGTCTATCTGAGGGTGGACGATGACGGGCCGGATTGGTCCACACTCGGGCTTCGACTCGCCGACTACCTTGAGGTGGAGATTGGTTCAGCCCTGGCCGCGCTTCTCATCACACCCGATCGTGAGATCAGGACGCGGTTCTTGGAGGCGCACGGGATCGGCGGGGAGGACATCCTCCGCGCCGAACAGGCTTTCCTTGACGTCGGCGAAGCGTCTGCCACCGACTCCGAACCTCAGCCTGTCGATGAGGCAGGAGATTCGTGCGATAGCGCCCAAGTCGACGATCTAGCGTCGGACCACTTGGAGGCAATGCTGCCGAATGCGTCTGCCGAGCCATCGACTGAACTCGGTGCGGGATCGGACAGGTCGAGTCACGAGAACGAGGTCGCTGCAGGGCGGGACACAAGTCTGACTCCGTCGTTCAAGACCGATCCAAGCGCTCGCCGGGAAGCCCGAGCAGCATCAATCTCAGACCAGTCGGCGGAGAGTCTCGAAGCAGACCCCCTGCCACCTCGAGCAGCCACATTCAGCGTGGGTGATGCTGTCCGGGCGGGTCGTCGTCAGCCTGACCATAGCGCCGCTCCCGACGATTCCCGCTTCTATTCCTACGTTGTCGCGGCCGGCACACACGAGTCCCGTATGGCCACGAGGGCCGAGGCGGAGGCGATGAGAATTGGGGTGCTCGGCGTTGATCGAGTTGTGGAGTTCGAGGGCGCCGCCGGTCGACTGGCGGTTCCCCAGAGCCACAGCAACAAGGGGTTCGACGTGGTTTCGGCGTTACCAGACGGCCAGGACCGCCGTATCATCGAGGTTAAGGCGACGACCGACGCGTGGCCTCAGCGGGGCATCCCCGTCTCGCGGAGTCAGATGGAGAAGAACCGAGAGATGGGGCAGGAGTTCTGGCTTTACGTGGTCGAGTACGCGGGTAGCCCCGATCGTGCGCGAGTGCTCCCCATCCAAGATCCCGGTTCGGCGGTTGACTACTTCGTGTTCGACCCTGGTTGGCGCAACTTGGCGACGGGAGATCAAACCTAGCTGCCGGTGTCAGCACCGCCGCCGGGGATGGAGCGCCGAGATCTTCAGTTGAGTCTCGGACTCAGATCGGAAGCGCCGAAATGACACTCGGCCGCTGGGCGGGGCCGACAATGAGCAGTCTCGCCGATCTTGGCCGACCGATGGGATTGGAGCCCAGCGGGAATGTCCGCCACCGTTTCGGCATCGTGTTCGACGCCGACGGCTGCCAGCGGCGGGTCGAGCGCATCGTGCGCGGCCTCGGCTGCAGACAGGAGTGGGCGCCCTCTGCGGACCAGCGAGGCTCTCGAATCCAGCCACGCTCGTACGGGATGTTCCGGGGGAGGACTGGCGCGTGGATCCACGGATTGCCGGGCCGGCGAAGCGGCCGCAGAAGGGCAATGTGACCACACGCTGAGGTGCGGCCCTGACTATCGGCCGATCGACGGTGCTGGTCCCGAAGACCCCGGCCCGCCCGTCCCCATGCCGAACGGAGGCTCCTGCGTCAGCCGCTGGGCCGATGCGCTCGGGGTCGTGGTTCTGAGGGCCACGATGCGTCCCTGGGTGAAGTCGACGGCGGTCGGTGGCGACGACATCGAAGGTGCGACGGCTGTCCTGGCAGTCGCCACGGAGAGCAGGCGGGCCGCGGTGGTGGCGGTGGCGGCGTTGAGGGCGGCCCGATAAACCTCGACGCCGGTGGGTTCGTAGCGGGGCATGGGGATCCAGGTACCACGTCGGCGAGCGGTGAAGACCGCCTTGTTCATGTAGGTCGCGCCTTCCAGCGACCGGGAGGCCATCATGACCCGGTCCTTGCCGAAGAACAGGTTCGTGACAGCGGCCTGCTGGAGCTGCGCGGCTTCGGCTGCGATGTGCATGGCCCGCCGAGCGACCGAGGCCAGCTCCTGGCCGTTCATGCGCGTGGCGATCACCGCAGGATCGGCCCACGACTTGCCGTCCCGCAGGGTGTCGATGACGGTCTGGCGAAGGTGGATGGACGCGTCGGCCAGTCCGGTGTCGCGGACCCCGCCGAGGTAGATGGTCTGCGGCCAGCGGGATGCCTCGCGCCACTTGGCGTTGGCCTCGCTGATGGCCTCGACGACCGGCCGTCCGCGGTCTTCGGCGAGCTGGCCGAGGGCGATCGCGGCGTTGGTGGTGGCTGCTGCCGCTCCGCAGAGGACGCTGAGGTCGGCGGCGATGGTCTGCAGGGTGAGGCCCGAGAGTCCCTTCCGGGTGGCAAGTGCCTCCTTGGTGGCGTCCAGCCAGTTGTGCATCGCGGCGTCCAGGCTGTTCTCGCTGTGTGGCACCGCGGCGATGTCGTCATACTGGCCGGGGCGCAGCCCGACCGGGATGAATGCGAACGCGGCCCCGATGCCGGAGACCAGCTGCAGGTGGCGACGGGGAGTCAGGTTCCGGGCGACCTCGGGGGCGGTCGCCAGGCTCCAGTTGGCGGCCACCATCACCGGGGCGAGCAGGTTCGACCGCAACCCGAGGATTGCGGTCGAGTCGCTGACGATGTCCTTCAGTCCGATGCTGAGCAAGTCGGCGATGCCGCCCAGGACGCGGGTCATGTCGACCAGACGCTTGTCCGGCGGGACGTTCGCGGCAGGAGTGTCCGAGATCCTCGGGATCCACTCGCTGCGGGCGATGGGCTGCAGGATCGAGTCCAGCAGCACCAACTCGGGATCGATGGCCGTACCGGCTGGGACGTTGTTCAGCGCCCGCATCGTGGCCAGCGCCAATCGCGGCCACACGACGGCGTGGGCACGCCACCTGTCCTCCGAGGGCCGGGTGGCGAGATTGGAGATTGCGAACGCCTGGGCGTGGAGCCGGTCGAGCATTCCGGCGACCGTGGCGGTCATCGCAACCCCGCCCGCACGGCCAACTCGACGAGCGCATCGCGCAGCGCCGGCACAAGCGGACCATTGCCTTCCTCGAGGGACGCCAGCGCCGCCTTGATCGCGGCTTCGGCCGAGCCCTCGTCCTGGACGAGTTCGGGGATGACCTCGGCCTTCTCGAAGGCGTCCTCGACGTCCAGGCAGGCCGCGCCGAGGAGCACGCCCTCTCCCCCGTCGTCGTCGATCGACAGGTAGTGCCAGGCGGCGTTGCGCAGGTGTCCGTAGGCCTCGCTCGTGGACAGGCTCATCTCGAACTCCCTTCTCGTGGGTCTGACCATGAAGAAGGGACGAACAAGGCCTTGTCGGCCACTGCGAGGCCGACCGGGTTGTCGCAGGGCGTGGAAGGAGCCCGGCGCGGCCAACCCACCCCCAGGTGCCAGCGCCGGGCTCTACGGCGAGTATGGCCCCAGCCCATGCGACGCATGCGGCTGCCCAGAATCAAGGACTCGGCTCTGGCGACCTCGGTTAGCTAGGGCGTCCGTGGCATGGAACGGCAGATCTGAGTGTCGCTGGTCGCCGCCGTCGTCGTCTGCGGCCCGGCAATCTAGCTCGATGGCGTGCCGAACACACCACCCCGCCCACTCAGCGCCGCCTTCACCAGACAGCCGAAGCCCATGTAGAGGTGGGAGAACGCGCAAATGATGTCGAGCAGGTCGCTCATGGCCATTACTTCGGTCGCGGCCGAGTCCTGAAGCCGTGAGCGTTCGCGGCCTTCTTGCCGTAGTGCAGGAAGTCGCCGTACATGAACGTCTCCAGAATCGCCTCGGGCGTGTCAGAAGCCGGAAGCCCCACCGGCTCGCGGCCGCGATGCGTGTGACGGGCGAGGACCACGGTCTCAACAATCCGGGGCAACGGAGCTTCGAACAGACCCCTCTGAGCCTTCGCCCAGGCCCTGGTCTGCGCGATCGCGCCTGCGTCGCCGCATTTCGAGGCGCGCGCGCTCACGATGTTCTTCACGACACGGAAGCACGCTGTCTCGCTGCTTGTGTGCGCCTGCCTGAACGCCGCGAGCACACCGCGCATTGCCTCATCGTCTGGACGGTCAATCGTGCTGGCGTCGTCCTCAGGGCCACGCAACACCAACTTCCAGCTGACCGGGTAGTTGATGAGCCGAGAGGT
>Ga0116180_1000711_pt1 | contig 30240 bp, 22 predicted proteins | sample AD_UKC073_MetaG_FD_89804 | JGI IMG/M metagenome (GOLD analysis project Ga0116180, IMG submission 89804) | Active sludge microbial communities of municipal wastewater-treating anaerobic digesters from USA - AD_UKC073_MetaG | ecosystem: Engineered > Bioreactor > Anaerobic > Digestate | place: USA... | reverse complement strand
GTCACAAGAGCGCGGTTGACTTCACTTCGGCGCGTGACAGCCAGATCCGCAGGAACATGAAGGAAGCCAACGCAGGCAGACGGGGTGCCCTGCGCTCGATCGCCCGACTTGATGCGTTGGAACAACCGGACGGCGACCGCATTGCCTAGCATGACTGCTGCGGTCCGACGGACTTCCACAGCTGACAGCAGCTGCCACGGATATGTCCCCACCCGCACGACTGTGTTCGTGCTGCCCTGGGGGACTCATCGTGACGCTCATCCGAACCACCGCTGAACGTGTTTGTGAAATGGCGCCGGAATCATTGGTGGAGCAGTTGTTGGAGCAGATGCTCTATCGAACTGGGCGCCGCGCTGCTCCTGCTGAGAAGACCTCTTGGAAGCGCAGCGTTCCCATCTTGGCGGCGGATCTCGTCGAGGCCGGCCTCGGCCAAGTCGAGATGCTCATCGAGTATCACTTACCGCTGACATCGCAGCGGGCCGACGTTGTTCTGGCTGGTGTACATCCGAGAACCGGGGAGGCCTCCTATGTGGTGGTGGAGTTGAAGCAGTGGTCTGCGGCGTACGCATTCGAGGGAGATCCGGAAATCCTTGATGTGCCAGGGGTTCCGGGTGGGCCGCGGTTGCATCCGGTGATTCAAGTGCGTGGCTACTGCGAATACCTGTGCGACTTCGCGCGCGTGCTGGCGGATCAGCCTGATGCGTTGGCTGGTATGGCGTACTTGCATAACGCGACCGATCCTGCCCTCGTCAAGGACTTGCTCGCAGTACCAGTGTCGACGACAGGTCGTATGTTCACCGCCGCCGACAAGGGGTCAATGTTTGAGTTCCTGCGTTCTCGGCTCGCGCCCGGACCGGGGCGGCAAGCGGCTGATCTTTTGATCAATTCGCCTGTGGCGCCGTCGAAACAGTTGCTCAAACTTGCCGCCGCTGAGATTCGCGACCGCCCTCAGTTCCGGCTGATCGGCAACCAGCAACTGGCAGTGGATCTGGTGATGCACACGGTTGAGCATGCTCGAGCAGGAAACACCAAGCGGGTCATCGCGGTCACTGGTGGTCCGGGCAGCGGCAAGAGCGTCATCGCACTGTCTTTGGTCGGCGAGTTGGCTCGCCGCGGCCGCACTGTCATCCACGCCACGGGGTCTCGGTCGTTCACTCAGACGCTGCGGAAAGTGGCAGCTGTTCGGGCCCCGAAGGTCAAGGCGCTGTTCAAGTATTTCAATCAGTTCATGACCGCCGACCCCAACGGGCTGGACGTTCTCATCATGGACGAAGCCCATCGCATCAGGCGCACCTCCGCGAATAGATTCACGCGGGCCGAGCACAGGACGGACCGCCTACAGATCGACGAACTTATCGCCGCGGCTCGAGTTCCGGTGTTCCTCCTCGATGAACATCAGGTGGTGCGTCCTGGAGAAATGGGCACTCTGGCACAAATCGAGCACCACGCTCAACATCTCGGGCTCGGTTTTGAACACATCGCCTTGGGTGAGCAGTTCCGGTGCGGTGGCAGCGAAGAATACGTGCACTGGGTCATTCGACTGCTGGGCCTCGCCGAAGGCAAGCTACCAGTCGTGTGGTCGGGAGATCCACAGTTCGACGTAGTCGTCGCCGAGAGCCCCGAGGAGATGGAGCACCTTCTGCGCAGCCAGATGCAGGAGGGATATACCGCTCGGGTGACCGCTGGGTATTGCTGGCCGTGGAGCGATGCACGCAAAGACGGGACGCTTGTGCCCGACGTTCAAATCGGGATGTGGTCGCGACCGTGGAATAGCAAGAGCGAACGCCGTATCGGAGATGCACCACCGAGCGCTCTGTGGGCCACCGACGAAGGTGGCTTCAGTCAAGTTGGTTGCGTTTATACGGCTCAGGGGTTTGAGTACGACTGGAATGGGGTGATCATCGGGCCGGATCTGGTGTGGCGAGGAGGGCGGTTCGTCAGTGTCCGGGGGGCCAACAAAGACCCTGACTTCCGCAATTCGAACAAGGTGCCGGACGGTAGATTCGACGTCCTCGTTCGTCATGTGTACAAAGTGCTGCTGACCCGCGGGATGATCGGCACGGTGATCTATTCCACTGACGGTGAGACGCGTGAGGCTCTGCAATCCTTGGTCGTTTCCGGCCGGAGGAACGACCGGTCATCGCCGGATGGTCATACGCGAAGACCGGACGCTGCTACTGAGGGCGACCGGGTCAACGCCGACCGGTGAGGCGGTCGCGATCTCCAATGCCGTTTCTTTACAAGAGGGGTGTTGTTTTGCCCGCTGGAATGTGGTGGGCAAATACAGGGGGCATTGGGCTTTAACGCCTTCGCGACGATGCTTGGACAAGATTGGAGCGGGTCGGCGAAGCCGTCTCCCGAGCCGTCAACGGCTGAGTCCGCGGCTACGCCACGGCCTGAAGAAAAGAAACCCGGCTGAGCCACATCAGCCGTTGTGTACCAGGATATTTGGCGTGCGCGTAGAAACAAGCCAGACGATGCCGACGCCCGGATCGAAAGCTGCACGTCACGGGGGAGTGCCTTCCCTGCCGGCGCGGCCCGACCACATCGGCCGGGTGAGTGCGGTGGCCATTGCGCTCGGCATCGGCGCGGCGATGTGGTCAGCGCCGGCTGCGGCGGCCGCCGACACGGACACAGCCGAAGCGAGTTCCGGTGCGAGCAGCCCCGCACGTGGCGCCTCGCGGACGTCGGAACAAGCGACCCCGGCCGTCGGGCGCACGGCCGGTCGACATACGGCCGCGGGACACGGGCCGGTGGCAGTCGCCAACCGCCCGAACACATCACGACCGTCACCGGCGGTCCGTGGCGGTGTCCCCAGGGCAGCGCAGAACCTTGCTCTGCCGAGGACTTCGCCCACGGCCGCGGCGATCCCGACTCCGGTGACCCACTCGAGCCTGTCCATCGTCGGCCTGCTCATCGGCAACGGCACCGCAGCCCATCCCAACGGCGGGATCCTGGTCGGGAACGGGTATTCCTGGACCGCCGCGACTTGCACCGGCACAACTGCCTGCAACGGCGGTGACGGCGGGATCATCGGTAACGGCGGTGACGGCTACAACGGTGGCGACGGCGGGTCGGCGGGGTGGTTCGGCAAGGGCGGTAACGGCGGCAATGGCGTCGCGGGCGGTGCCGGTGGAGCCGGTGGCACCGGCGGTGTGGTGATGGGTAGTGGCGGCAACGGCGGCAACGGGTCCGACGCGATCAGTGCCGGCGTCACCGGCGGCGCGGGGGGTGCCGGCGGGCATGTCGGACTCTTCTCGATCTTGGGCAACGGCGGCCGGGGCGGTGCTGGTGGTGCGGGCGCACCCGGAGCCAGTGGCGGCATCCGCCGCCCGGAGGGCGCCGGAACTGCAGGAACTCCCGGTTCGGCCGGGGGCGATGGTGGGCCCGGCGGCATCGGCAGCTGGATTGCCGGTCGCGGTGGTGACGGTGGCATCGGCGGGGCAGGCGGGGCTGGTGGGGACGGCGGTTCCAGCGCAACCATGGGCGGTGACGGCGGCACCGGCGGTGCCGGGGGTGCCGGGGGCAGTGCGGGTGACGGGCGATTCCTGATCATCGTGACCCTCACCGGCACCGAGGGCGATTCCGGTCTTGGCGGTCGCGGCGGTGACGGTGGAGTCGGCCGCCTGGACGGACCGATGACCGGAGTCGGTGGCAACGGCGGCGCCGGGGGCGCCGGCTCCGTCGGCGGGGACGGCGGCAATGGAGGTTCGGGCACGGTTGGCGGGGCCGGGGGAGTTGGCGGTAGCGGTCTCACCACGGGTGACGGACCTGTCCGTGGCGGCACCGGTGGCAACGGCGGGACCAGCACCACCGGGGTCGGTGGCACCGGCGGGAACGGCGGCTCAGCGACCAACACCACCACCGACTCGAGGGCGACCGCAGTCGGCGGCGACGGCGGCACCGGTGGCGACGGCACGACCGGCGGGCCGGGCGGCGCCGGCGGGGTGGCATCTGCTCTCGGAGCCGGAATCGCGATCAACGGCTCACCCGGCGCGGACGGCACCACGCTGAGTTCCAGGGTTCCCGTCCTGATCGTGCCCCGCTTCAACGGGGGTTCGATCCCGGTTGCCGGTCAGGAGGGGAACTTCCTGATCCATCGGGGCTTCGACCCGACTCTCCTTCAACTCGGCGATTCCTACACCCCCCTGCTGAACACCCTGGAAGACGACGCGTACGTCATCGGTGGCACGCTGTTCGCCTCCGCCTACGACTGGCGGATGCCCGGCGCGCCCGAGCAGGTCGGAACACCCGATGGCATCGTCACCGGTCTGCTCGCGCATTGGAACGATCCCGCGGCCGCCGGCACCTTCGAGTACGCCGTTGACTACCTGAGGTACTGGATGATCCAGGCCGTCCAGCAGAACCCCGGGGCGACCACCATCGACATCGTCGCCCACAGCACCGGCACCGCGTTGGTGCGCGCCTACGTGCAGAGCGACGCCTACGGCCAGACCGTGCTCGACGCATCGGGCCAGCCGGTCCGGCTTCCCACGATCCAGGACCTTGTTCTGGCCGCGCCGCCGTCGAAAGGCGCCCCGTTCGTCTGGAACCTCTGGAACAACAACTTCCTGAGCTACGTCGGAGCCCCCGTCGGGCCGAGCCTGATCGGCGGTTACGCCGAGGCCTACCAGTACGTTCTCGACGGGGGAACGATCACCGGTCCGGCCAGCGACATCACGTTGGCCTCGATTTCCAGCCCGGACCCGTCGACCCAGCAGCTCAACTTCCTGCACGCCTACAACCCGCTGTTCAGGGTGGTCCTGCCGACCTACGACTTCCTCTACCTGCCCGGGGCGACGGAACCGACCAACCTCGATGACGACCCGGCCGATAACAACAACCTGCTCATCGACCTCAACGCCACCTCGACACCCGGCAACAACCCCTGGGCGGACCTGGTCGACCGCCTGTACGTCACCTACCCGGCCAACGTGCTCGTCGGCGGCGCGCCCAGCCAGACCGCCATCTACGACCTGACCAAGGTGGGAACCGGCGGCGAGGTGGCGTCGTTCACCGCCTTCGCCTCGCCTGACCCGGTGGCCAGACCTACTGTGCCAGGCGAGATCTGGTACGAGGAGATCCTCGAACCGCAGGCCGGCGATGGCGCCTTCCCGCTGATCTCCATGCAGGGCACTCTGTTCGGCCCCGCAGGCTACCCGGATCCGGCTGTCACCGTGCAGCAGTGGGGTAACCAACCAGCCCCGGTCGGTACCCCGCCGATCGGGACCTGGCGGCAAACCCCCGATGACATCAGCCACAACTACTTCATCGCGGCACCCGCGGTGGATCGCTGGATCGCAGCGCAGTTGTGACATGCATCCTATTCAGTATGGATGGGGGAAACTGGACGTGACGGTTCTCCGTTGCCGCAGAAGGCGGACTCCGCAAGGGGACTGCCGTAACAAAGGATGACGAGATGGTCGAGCCTGCACCGCCGACGCCGAAGGCGTCCTACCAGGGCTGGGTTCCCCGGCTGACCAGCCGCGTGTTTCTCGATCTGCAGATCCTGATGATGGGGTTCGGGCTCACCATCGGAGTCGTCTTCCCGTTTGCGGTCGTCCTTCTGGGCGTCCCGTCGGAGGACGTCCTGCGTCCGGCTTTCTTCGCGGCGACCATTCTCGCCGGCCTGCTCGTCGGTGTCATCAACACCACCCTCGTCCAGCTGGTCGTGGGCGTGCGGCTACAGGCACTCGCCGCCGGCATGAGACGCGTGGAGACGTCGATGCGCGAGGCTACCGAGACGGGCAACTGGGCTTCGTGTGACCCGGCATCATGCCGCGTCCCGGTCGACTCCACCGACGAGCTCGGTGAGGCCGCTGACTCCTTCAACCACCTGGTGGACAGCTTGGCAGCCAGCCACCGGGTGACCGATGGAATATCGGCCCTCGGCGAGGCTCTCGCGGCGCACCTGGAACTGGCACCACTGGCAGATGCGGCCCTGAACGAGCTGACGATGCGTACGGGTATCGACGGGGCTGCGCTGCTGGTGGTCAATTCCGGCCGTGTCGAGCTCATCGGCTCACTGGGCATCCGCGACGCATCGGCACTCGCGGACTCCGACACCGTTCAGAACGTGATCACGTCGCAGGAGCCCAGGGTCCTGCACCTGCCGCCCGGGATCACGATGACCGGAACGGTCGTCGACTTCGTCCCCGCCGAGGTGCGGGTTCTCCCGGCCCGGTACGGAGTCGCCGTCGTCGGCGTCCTGGTGATCGCCGCCGCCCGCCCGATCGGTCGGGAGTCGATCGCGGTCGTCGAGTCGGCCCTCTCCGGCCTGGCAGTAGCCCTCACCAATGCGCTGAGTCACCAGGATCTGCAGCGCGTGGCGGCTCTGGATCCATTGACATCGGTCTACAACCGCCGGTTCGGCATCGAACGACTCAACGACGAGATCGCTCGTTCCCAGCGGTCCGGGGACTCCCTCGGGTTGCTCATGCTCGATCTCGATCACTTCAAGTCGGTCAACGACACCTACGGACATCTCGTCGGTGACCGGGTGCTCCAAGCCGCCGTCGGCGCCACCCGCCAGGTGCTGCGCGACGGCGACGTCCTGGTCCGCTACGGCGGCGAGGAGTTCCTGGTCATCCTGCCCGGCGCGGGCCGCCGGGACCTGATGGACATGGCCGAGCGGATCCGGCGCAGCATCTCGGACACGGAGATCGCCACCGGCGGGCATCGACTGTCGATCACCGTGAGCATCGGCGGTGCCGGCCTGCCCGACCAATCCGTCCGCGACTCGATGGGACTCATCGGCATCGCGGACCAGGCGCTCTACACCGCCAAGGCAACCGGGCGCGACCGCAGCGTCATCGCCTAGCGCCGTTCCCCGAGAACGGCGTGTCCCGGTAGTCGCCGGGCAGCGGCGGTTCCAGCTTCGGCTTGCCGTAGCGATACCCCTGCGCCAGGTCGTATCCGAGGGAGAGCAGGGTGGCCTCCTGGGCGGGGGTTTCGACTCCCTCGGCGAGGATCTCCATGCCGAGGTCTGATACCAGCTGGATCGCCCAGCGGGCGACCACGTCATCGCCGGGGTTGCCGTGCAACTGGTCGATGAACGACTTGTCCAGCTTGATGACGTCGGCCGGCAGGTTCTGCAGGTAGGCCAGCGAGGAGTAGCCGGTCCCGAAGTCGTCGATGGCCACCTTCACCCCCAGTGACCGAAGTGCGGTCAACAACTGCTTGAGACGGGTGGATTCGCCGACCATCACCGACTCGGTCAACTCGATGGTCAATCTCTCGGGTGGTATCGCGTAGCGCTTGATCAGTCCGGCGAGGTAGTCGATGTACTCCGCGTCGAACGTCTTCGCGCTGACGTTGAACGCCAGGGTGAACTCCCGCAGAGGGTCTCGCAGCAACGCGACGCTGCGCGCGATGGCGCGGTCGGCGATCTGCCGATCGAGCTGGCGGATCTGACCCGTCTCCTCGGCGAGCTGGATGAACTCGACAGGCGCGCGCATGACCCCGTTCGGCTCCTGCCAGCGGGCGAGCGCCTCAGCTCCGACCATCTGCCCGGTCCGTAGCGAGACGACGGGCTGGAAGGCCGGGATGAGCTGACCGCTCTCCAGCGCCTGGTACAGCTCCTGTTCGAGCTTCAACCGGTGGACGGCCCGGCTTGAGAAGCTGTCCTCGTAGAACGCGACACGAGACCCGCCAGCGCGTTTGGCCGAGTACATGGCCAGATCGCCGCGCCGGACCAGCTCCTCGGCGTCGACGGGACCATCGCCGTAACTGACCACAGCGCCGACGCTGACGTTCAACACATGCGCGGAGCCGCTCAACATCAACGGACTCTGGAACGCCGTGACGATTCCCTCGGCGAGCTGCCCGACCTGATCGGGCATGACATCGCGGAGGAGCACGACGAACTCGTCGCCGCCGAGGCGGAACACCCTGCCGGACCGACCCACCAGATCCGACGTCACCCGCTCGAGCCGCGCGGAGGTCCGCCGCAGCCCCATGTCTCCCGTGGCGTGTCCGAATGCGTCGTTGAGCTGCTTGAAGCGATCGAGATCGATGAACAGCAGGCTGAAGCGGGGTGCGTCGGCACCCGATCGCGTCTCCCTCCCGATCGTCATCGCCAGCGCGCGGCGGTTACCCAGGCCGGTGAGGGGGTCGACGGTCGCTTCGAAGGCGAGCTGCCGATACGCGGAGTCGATCATGCCGGACTGCACGGCCCGGTAGACCGTGTCCGCCGCGCTCCGATCGGAGTCGGACCATGGTTGGCTGCGGGCGTGGACGTTCTCGGTGGAATCCTCGCCGATGGTCGCCAGTGGTCGGCGGAACCATGCGAGGTAGGCGTCCTGGGTGCCGGGCAGCCGGGCCACGATCGCGCCCGCGCACCGATCCGGGGTGGCGAGTTCAGGCATATCGGCGGCGAGGCAGTCGGTCGCCTGCATGAGGGTCTTCGCGGACGACCCCATCTCCAGCACCTGCCGGTCGATGGCGTCCTGGTCGGGTGCGTCGCCGAGGCGGAACATCTCGCCGCCGATCCGGGCCACCAGCCCGTCGGCCTGCACTGCGGTGAGGGCATCGGGGCCGATTGTCCGGATGCATTGGATGGGATTGTCGCCGGCCGAGAGGTTTCGCCGCAGCTCCTCGGTCAGCGCCGACAGTCGACCAGCACTCTTGTAGGCCGTGATGTCGTGCGCGAGGACCGTCAGCCAGGTTTCGTCCACTGCCCACGGTCCTTCGTGCCGCAGCACCGTGAGGTTCACTTCGCGCTGGTGTCCGTCGATTCCCGCCAGTGTCGATTCACCAGACCAGATTCCGTCCCGCAGCGCGGCGGGCACGGCCACGTCCCGCAGCTGACGGAGAGCGACTGCGTCGAACAGCGCCTCGAGACTGCCAGGAAGGGGATCGTGATCGGCCAGACCCAGGTGGGAACGCCACGCTCTGTTCAGGTGCTGCAGGCCCCCGCCCACGTCGAAGATCGCGATGTAGTCCGGAGTGGTTTCGACGATCTGCATGAACCCCTTCAGCGACTTATTGCTGGTACGCAGATCGGCGGTCATCTTGAGGGCGATTGCTTCTGCGCGCTGTCGATTCCATGCCAGCGAAGCAACGACGATGAAGAGCAGAACGTCGATGACCGACCCGGCGCCGGCGACGATCCATGGCTCAAGCGACGTTGTGGTGGTTGTTTCATCTGAGGTGAACCGAGTAGTCCAGATGCGATTGCCGATGGCAATGGAATTCTGGGCCGACCGCCCCGGTTCGAAGTCATCGGCGCGGGGGCTTTCGTACAACAGGTTTTCAGCCGCTGTGCTCTCGCCGTAATAGATTTCAGTGAAAAATTTGCGCGCCTGCGGTGGGAGAACCCCTCCCATGAGATCCCCGGTTCTGAATGGCGCGTAGACCCATCCGACCAACGCATCCAACCGCTGCTCGACAGTGTCGATCGGGGCGCCGGTCCGGTAGTGGGGGACGTACATCAGAAACCCACGTTGCACATCCTCGTCGATTTCTTGAACGAGTGTCACCGGTCCGGAAACGGTGGCCAACCCGGTGCGGGCAGCGCTCGCCATCGCTTCTCGGCGGGTCGGTTCCGAATACATGTCGAACCCGAATGCCCGCTGATTCCTGGAGTCGAACGGCTCGAGGTAAAGGATCGCGGAGTAGGAATCCCGATCGCCGGGGGGTCGAATGGCGAAACCCGGAAAGCCCTCGGCGCGAACTTCGTTCTCAAACTCCAGTTTCTGGTCCGGTCGTACGACAACGGCATATCCCAGACCCTGGATTCCGGCAAACTGCGTCCGTAGTTTCAGGCTGTCGGCGAACTCCTTCCACTCGGTCCTGCTGACCGACATCTCGCTGGCCCGCAGGAGTCCCAGGCCGCTGTCCAAGGCGATCGTGTAGTCCACCATGCGCTGTGAAATCGCCTCGTTGGCCTCGCCGACCATATCGAGAAACTCTTGCTCTGCCTTGCTGTCGACGGAGCTCTTGGTGACGTGCCATGTGAGGAACGTCATCGCAACCGTCGCGAAGAGCGCCACCCAGGCGAGCACTGAATTTCGTATGAGCCTGGCGGCCGAACCGCCCGCCGAGCGTGGGCCTAGCCGCATATCTGAACGGCGTGGCGAGGACTCCGATCGCGTAGAGACCGCGGCAGGCATCGGTGATTCACGGGTGGGTTTCTTCCGTGCAGTCCATGAGTCATGGTGGCGTCTCGACGTTAACCGGGCAGGTGCTCGACAGTGATGACAATAGCGCTCCACCGGGTGCGGGTCCTGTTATTCGATGCGGCTCTCGGCTCGTTCTATAGCCTCATGCTCGATGATCCAGCCTCCCCATCGCCACATCTCGCGCCGGAGGCTCGGCGCGATCCTCTACGTCGCTCTGCTCTGCTGGGCCGCCGCCATTCTGTGGCTGTCCTCGCTGACGCCCCGGGAGCTGCCGGAAAGCGCGTTCCTGCTGTGGGACAAGCTCAATCACGTCCTGGCCTTCGCGGTGGGCGGCTGGTTGGCCGCGACGGCCCTGCGGGTGTCGCGGCCGACGATGTCCGTCGCCGGCGCACTGGTTGCCGCGGTCGTTCTGATCGCGGTGTTCGGTGCGGTCGACGAGACGGTTCAGACGCTGACCCCGGGACGCAGCGGCGGAAACCTCGGCGATTGGATCGCCGATGTGATCGGTGCTGTCCTGGGCGCGTTGGTCAGTGGACCGACCTACCGCCGCATTTGCCGTGACGGCCGAAGGCTGGTGTGATGTCGCAGTCATGAAGATCCCCACGCTGCCCGTTCGCGATATCGGCCGACTGTTGCTGCGCTGCGCAGACCGCCCCGGGCTGGTTGCCGCCGTCACCTCGTTCCTGGCCGACGCCGGCGCGAATATCGTCTCGCTGGACCAGCACTCCACCCAGCAGACCGGTGGAATCTTCATGCAGCGCACCATCTTCCACCTGCCCGGCCTGGCCGCCGCCCGGGCCGACCTGGAGAAGGCATTCGCCGAGCGGGTGGCCGGCCCGTTCGAGATGGACTTCCGGCTGACCGAAGCGGCCAAGCCCAAGCGGGTGGCGTTGATGGCCTCCACCGAGGGCCACTGCCTGCTGGATCTGCTCTGGCGCAACCAGCGCGGCGAATTGGACATGTCGGTGGTCATGGTGATCGCCAACCACCCGGACCTGGCCGATCAGGTGCGCCCGTTCGGGGTGCCGTTCCTGCACGTCCCGGCCACCAAGGACATCCGCGACGAGGCCGAGCAGCGCCAACTGGACCTGCTGCGCGGCAACGTCGACCTGGTGGTGCTGGCCCGCTACATGCAGATCCTCACCGGCCGGTTCCTCACCGAGGTGGGGTGCCCGCTGATCAATATCCACCACTCGTTCCTGCCCGCGTTCATCGGCGCCGCGCCGTACCGCCGGGCCAAGGAACGCGGTGTCAAACTCGTCGGCGCCACCGCGCACTACGTCACCGAGGATCTCGACGAGGGCCCGATCATCGAGCAGGACGTGGTGCGCGTCGACCACCGGCACAGCGTCGAGGACCTCGTCCGGTTGGGCGCCGATGTCGAGCGTGCGGTGCTGTCCCGCGCAGTGCTATGGCACTGCGAGGACCGGGTCATCCGCTACGGCAACCAGACCGTCGTCTTCTGAGGCAGCCTCACCGCTCTGAGGCGACCAGCCGCCGGCGCACCTCGGCCGCGAGGTCCTCGGCCGGCAGATCCTCCGGCGAGGCGCGGAGTTCGATCGGCCGTCCCACCTCGGCGGGCTCGAGGTAGGACGCCGCTACCAGCGCCTCGATCGGTGGGCGGTCGAAGACCCGCGCCACCACGATCACCGTCTCGGCCTTCGGCCGGGTCTTACCGTGCAGCCAGTTGCACACCGACAGCCGCCCGATCCCGAACCGCTCGGCGATCTGCGCCTGAGTCTGGCCCCCACTGATGCGGCGCAGGTATTCCGGCCACGTTTCTGTTCTCATGTTCCCCTCCCCGCGACGACAATAGGGGAGCGCTACGACAAGTCACGCGGGATTCAGCAGCACCCCGGGGCAGGCTTCGTCGCGAGGTGAGCGTGCGGCGCGCCGTCGGTGCCGCCGACAGCCCCCAGGAAGCGGTCCAGATCGACCCGCTCACCGGCCAGCCATGTTCCGGTCACCGTGGCGGTGTCGGCCAGGCGCTCCGGGTCGACGGACCAGGGATCGGCGGCCAGCTCGGTGAAGTCGGCCAGCTTTCCCACCGTGATCGACCCGACCAGGTCCTCACGGTGCAGGGTGCGGGCCGCGTCGATGGTGTGGGCGCGCACCGCCTGGTCCAGCGACATGGTCTGCTCGGGCCCGTGCACCGCGCCCGATCGGGTCCGCCGGGTGATCGCCGTGGCGATGTTGAGGATCGGCGACGGCGGTGAGACCGAGCCGTCGTTGTGGAACGAGACCACCGCTCCGGAGGCCGCCGCATCGCCGAACGCCTGCCACCGGGAGCCGTGCTCGTGGTCGAACATCTGCCCGTCCAGCAGGTCGCCCCAGTAGTAGTACTGGAACGGGGCCATCGAGACGTGGACCCCCATCTTGGCCGCGCGGTCGAAGTGCCGCCTGGTCCCGCCGCCGAGATGTTCGATCCGCCAGCGGTGGTCGCTGCCGGCCAGGCCGTGGCGGGTCAGGGCCTCCTCGTAGGCGTCCAGCGCCAGGTCGATGGCGAGGTCACCGTTGGAATGGAACGCGATCTGCCAGCCGGCCGGAACAGCCTTGTCGAGGACCGCGTCGAGTTCCGCACGGGTGTAGTTCATCGACTGCGGGCCGCCGGCCGTCGCCGGGTCGATACCGGCCCGCCGGGTCGTCTCGGTGTCCAGGTAGGGGAAGGAGATCCCGATGTTGCCCACCCACGGCGAACCGTCGGTCCACAGTTTGACGCCCTGTTTGACCAGCCACTCGTCGCCCGCGGCGAACATCACCGGCTCGGTGTAGGTGTCGCTGGTGGACACCTCGAACATGCTGACCCGCAGCGGACAGGAGGGGGCGGCGGCCAGCGCCTCGTAACCCGCCTTCAGGGCGAGGTCGAAGGTCATGTCGGAGGTGGAGGTGTACCCGGCGCGCGCCATCTCCGCGTAGTACTTCGCCCCTGCGACCAGGGGATTGCCGAGCGTGGCCATGATCTCGCCGACGACGGCGAACAGCACCGGCAGTTCGAACCCCTGGCCGTCGAGGCTGCCGTCGGGATTACGCCCGAACCGGCCGCCCACCGGATCCGGTGGCGCGGTGACGTCCCACCCCTTGGACTTCATCAACGCGGTGGTGAAGTACACCCCGTGGCCGGAGTTGTCGACGACGGCGACGACGCGGTCACCGAAGATGCGGTCCAGTTCGTCGGCCTTCGGGGCCGGCCGCTGATGCAGCAGGGCGTCGAAGCCGGAGAACAGCAGTGGCGTGCCCGGCGGGGTGGCGGCCATCGTGGCGGCGAACACCTCCTGCACCGCCGACCAGTCCGGATCCTTGAACGGGGTGATGTTCACCGCGGGTTGCTGCAGCGCAACGCCGCTCATCAACGGGTGGCTGTGGGGTTCGACCAGACCGGGAAGCAGGGCGGCCGCACCGCTGTCGACGATCTCGGCGCCGGGAAGCACCGCGTGGCACTGCGCCAGCGTGCCGACCGCGGCGATGCGGCCGGCGGACACCGCGACCGCCTCCGCTCGGGGCAGTGCCGGATCCATGGTGATCACGGTTCCGGCCTTGATGATCCGATCCGACATTCGAGCCCGCTTTCCTGACGATTCGCACATTTACGGTGGTTGGGGGCAGTACACCACGTATGAGACGCTGCCGTGGTGAAGGTGTGGCAGGCCGCCGGGATTCTGGCCGGCTACCTGGCCGATGCGATCGTCGGAGATCCCCGCCGCGGCCACCCGGTGGCCGGTTTCGGCAGAGTCGCCGGAGCGCTGGAACCGCTCACCTACCGGGACAACCGGGCCGCCGGTGCGGTGCACACCGGACTCCTGGTCGCCGGGGTGACGGTGGCCGCGTCGGTGGCCCGGCGCCGGGTCGGGGCCGGTCCGGGTGTGGCCGCGCTGACCGCGTTCGCCACCTGGGTGGCCCTGGGCGGAACGACGTTGCTGCGCACCGGTTCCGAGTTGGCCGACGCTCTCGAAGCCGGGGGCGTCGATGCTGCCCGAGACGCCGGGGGCGTCGATGCTGCCCGAGATGCCGGGGGCGTCGATGCCGCCCGGGCGCTACTGCCGTCACTGTGCGGGCGGGATCCCGCCGTCCTGGACGCCGCCGGCCTGTGCCGTGCCGCCCTGGAGTCGGTGGCCGAGAACACCTCCGACGCCACCGTCGCCCCGCTGCTGTGGGCGGCCGCCGCGGGGGCTCCCGGGGTGCTGGCCTACCGCGCCGTCAACACCCTCGACGCCATGATCGGCCACCGCTCGCCGCACTACGCCCGATTCGGCTGGGCCGCAGCGCGACTCGATGACGCCGCCAACCTCATCCCGGCCCGGGTGACCGGCGTGCTCACCGCGCTGTGCGCGCCGGTGGTCGGCGGGTCGTCCGGCGCGGCGTTGCGGGCGTGGCGCTCCGACGCGGCCCGTCATCCCAGCCCCAACGCCGGGGTGGCCGAAGCCGCGTTCGCCGGCGCGCTGGGCGTCCGGCTGGGGGGTCCGACTCAGTACCGCCACCAGTTGGAGATCCGGCCCACCTTGGGCGCCGGCCGGGAACCGGACGTGGCGGACCTGCGCCGGGCGATCCGGCTGGCGCGGTGGGTCCAGAACAGTGCCGTGGTGATCGCGGTGGTTGTCAGTGCCGCCGGCCGTACCGGTCGGCGAGTTTCTCCTCGACGGTGAGTGGCGCCGGGACGGATTCGGTGTCCGAGTCGGTGGCCGAGCGAGCGGCCTGTTCGGCCTCGCGGGCCGACTCCTGGCGGCGGGCCCGGACCTCGGCGTACACGAAGTAACCCAACCCGATCGGCGACAGAATGCCGAAGGCGATCCACTGAATGCCGTAGGACAGGAACGGACCGGCGTCGAGGTGGGGCAGCGACAGCACGCCCAGGCCGCCCGGCTGGTCGGCGACCAGTTGCAGATAGGTGCCCGTCAGTGGGGTCCGGGTCAGCGCCGAAATCTGGCCGGTGTCAATGGCATAGACCTGCAGTGATCCCGCCTCCCGGAACGGCTGCTTGTCGCCGCCGGGGGCGGTCTCGGAATCGCGAAGCCGGCCGTTGATGGTCACCTCACCGGTCGGTGGGTCGGGCACCGGTGGGGTGTCGGTGCCCTGCTCCGGACGCACGTAGCCGCGGTTGACCAAGACCGTGGGGCCGCCCGCGATCGCGAACGGGGTGAGCACCTCGTAGGCGGGCGATCCGTCGATCACCCGCAGCCGGGCCAACACCTGGGCCTCGGGCAGGTACCGGCCGGTCGCGTAGACCCGACGCCACTGGGCATCCGGTGCCGACGAGTCCTGCCGTGGCAGCAGCGTCGTCAGCGCGACCGGATCGGCGGCCAGCGACGCCTCGATCTGGTGATTCTCCCGCGATGTCTCGGTGTTCTTACCCAACTGCCACGGCGCCAGGATGGTGAAGCACAGGTAGGCGAAACCCAGCGCCACCAGTGCCAACGCGATCCAGCCCGGCTTGAGGAAGGACAGTAGCCGCCGCATCATCGAACCCGGCATCATCGAACTCGACCGTTCCCGTCGGCAAGCTGCTCGTCAACCCAGGCGTGCAGCCCGGGCAACGCCGCCTCGATGACGGCGAACGCGGTCTCGAAATCGGCGTCGTCGCCGTAATAGGGGTCTTCCACATCCGGCGGATGCACCCCGGCGCCGGGTTCGAAGGACCGCAGCAACCGCAACCGCTCGGCCGGCACCCCCAGTTCGGCGAGGATCCGGTGGTGGTTGCGGCCCAAGGCGACCACCAGGTCGGCCGACAGGTGGTCCTCGTTCACCTGTGCGGCGGTGTGCCCGCCGGGATAGCCGCGGTCGCGCAGCACCCGCACCGCCCGCTCGTCGGCGCCCGCGCCCTCATGCCAGCCGCCGGTTCCGGCGCTGGTCACCCGCACCAGACCGGCCAGCCCGCGCTCAGCGATCTGGTGGGCGAACATCTTCTCGGCCATGGGGGAGCGGCAGATGTTGCCGGTGCACACGAAGGTGACGTGCACGCGGGCCCCGGTTTCTTCCGTCATGTCATACACCTCAGAACTCTCAGACACCCAGAACCCTCAGACACCCCAGCACCCTCAGACACCGAGCACCTCCCGCAACTCCGCGACCGTCGCCACCGAGGCGGCCGGGGCCGGGGTGACATCACCGACGAAATCCGATGCGCCGTAACCCCATTCGACGAGGATCGTGTCGATACCGTGCGCGGCGGCGCCTTCGACATCGTGAATCCGGTCGCCCACCATCAGGACATCCCCCGGTAGCGGGTCGAACTGCGCCAGCGCGTGCGCCAGCACGTCGGCCTTGGCGGTGCGGTCCCCGTCGGCGCCGGCGATCACCTCGAAGTGCCCGCCGATCCCGAAGTGGTCGAGGATCCGCCGGGCGGCGGGTTCGGACTTGGACGTGGCCACCGCCAATCGGATGCCGGCCGCCCGCAGGTCGTCGAGAAGTTCGGCGATGCCGTCGTAGAGGTCGTTCATCGCCCAGCCGCGGCGCGTGTAGTCCGCTCGGTAGGCGGCCACCGCCTCCTCGGCCCGATCCCCGAGGCCCAGCGTGACCATGGTCTGCGCCAAAGGCGGACCCACCACGCGGGCGGTCAGGTCACCGGGCGGCGGTTCGGCCCCGATGGCGGCCAGGGCGTGCCGGAAGCTGGCCAGCACGCCGGCCGCGGAATCGGTCAGGGTTCCGTCGAGGTCGAAGATCACCAACTGTGCGCGGTTCTGCGACGCGGAATCGTCGGCCGTATTCCTCACCGTGTCATTGTCGCGCACTACTGTTCACCGGGTGAGGGAGCGCTGCTGTGGCTGAGCGGGACGGCCGGTGCGATCCGCGTCCCGGCGCGCGTTTCCACGGTGACCGGGAGACCGGTCCGGGCATGCTCGACTTCGCCGTCAACGTCCGGGGTGCCGGGCCGCCGGACTGGCTGGTGAACAGGCTGGCCGGCCGGCTGGCGGACCTGGGCGCCTACCCGACGCAGGCGGACGCCGACGCGGCGGTGAGCGCGGTGGCGGCACGGCACGGTGTCGCCCGTGAGCGAGTGCTGCTGCTGGCCGGGGTATCGGAGGGGTTCTCGCTGCTGCCCGCACTGCGGCCGCGGCTCGCGGCGTTGATCGCGCCGTCGTTCACCGAACCTGAGGCGGTGTTGACCGCGGCCGGGGTTCCGGTGCGGCATGTTGTGCTGCCGCCGCCCTTCCGGCTGGGGGCCCCGGGGACAGTCCCTGAATCGGCCGATCTCGTCGTGCTGGGCAATCCCACCAACCCGACCGGGGTGCTGCATCCCCGCGACGAAGTGCTGGCGCTGCGCCGGCCGGGCCGGCTGGTGGTCGTCGACGAGGCCTTCGCCGACGCGGTGCCCGGCGAACCGGAGTCGCTGGCCGGGCTGGACCTCCCCGATGTGCTGGTCCTGCGGAGTCTGACCAAGACCTGGTCGCTGGCGGGACTGCGAGTCGGCTACGCCCTCGGGAGCCCGTCGGTTCTGGCCCGTCTGGCCGCCGGCCGCCCGCACTGGCCGCTGGGAACCCTGCAGGTGGAGGCGATCACCGCCTGCTGCGCGCAGAAAGCGGTGCTCGAGGCGGAGCACGGCGCGCGCCGGTTGCAGGAGATGCGGGCCGAGATGGCCGCTGCACTCACCGCGCTGGGGCTGAGGGTCGTCGACGGGGCCGCGCCCTTCCTTCTGGTGCGGGTGCCCGACCCGACGTTACTGCGCAAGCAGTTGCACGCCGGCAACATCGCGGTGCGGCGCTGCGACACCTTCATCGGGTTGGACGACGGCTATCTGCGGGTCGCGGTGCGCCCCGAATGGCCGACACTGGTGGCGGCGATCGCGGAGGTGCTGGGGTGACGGTACGACTGGCCGAGGTGATGGCCGTTCTGGAGGAGGCCTACCCGGCGGCGCTCGCCCACGACTGGGACTCCGTCGGCCTGGTGTGCGGGGATCCCGACGAACCGGTCGAGTCGGTGACGGTCGCGGTCGACGCCACCGAAGCGGTCGTCGACGCGGTGCCGCCGCGTGGGCTGCTGCTGGCGCATCACCCGTTGCTGTTGCGCGGGGTGGACACGGTGTCCGCCGACACCCCCAAGGGTGCGCTGATCCATCGTCTTGTTCGGGCCGGTTCGGCCCTGTTCACCGCACACACCAACGCCGATGCTGCCAGTCCGGGCGTCTCCGACGCCCTCGCGCAGACCTTGGGCCTGACCGTCGAGGACGTGCTCGACCCCGCTCCCGCCGGTCCGGACCTGGACAAGTGGGTGGTCTTCGTCCCGGCTGAGCATGCCGAGACGATGCGCGCGGCGCTCTTCGCGGCCGGTGCCGGGGCGATCGGCGACTACACGCAGTGCAGTTGGAGCGTCACCGGGACCGGGCAGTTCCAGCCGGGTGCGGGGGCGCAGCCCGCCATCGGCACGGTGGGGGAGGTGCACCGGGTCCTCGAGGACCGGGTGGAGGTCATCGCCCCGGCGCGCCTGCGGGCCCGGTTGCTGGCGGCGATGCGCGCGGCGCACACCTACGAGGAACCGGCGTTCGACGTCGTCAGCCTGGCTCCGCTGCCGGCCGGGGTCGGCATCGGACGCATCGGCGTCCTCGACCGGCCGATGCGATTCGCCGATTTCGTGGCCCGGGTCGGGGCGGCGCTGCCGGCCACGACGTGGGGGGTGCGGGGCGCCGGCGACCCCGACCGCCCGGTATCCCGGGTCGCGGTGTGCGGTGGTGCCGGGGACTCCCTGCTGGGCGCGGCGGCCGCCGCCGGTGTGCAGGCCTACGTCACCGCCGACCTGCGTCACCATCCCGCCGATGAGCAACGGCGCCGCAGCGATCTGGGTCTGGTCGATGTGGCGCACTGGGCCAGCGAATATCCGTGGTGCGGTCAGGCGGCGAGGCTGTTGCAGGCGCACTTCGGTGCGTCGCTTAGTGTCGCGGTATGCCCGCTGCGCACCGATCCGTGGAACGTGGCGTCGACAGCCGCGTCGGCCGCGCCGTCCGATACAGCGTCCGGTAAGTCTGAGGAAATGTCATGAAAAGCGATGTGGCACAGCAACATCTGTTACTCAAGCTGGCCGGTATGGATGCCGAACTGGTGCGGTTGGCGCACCGCATCACGCATCTGCCCGAACAGCAGGCCTACGACAGCGCGCTGGCCGAGCACCGCGCCGCCACCGACCGGGTGGCCGTCCTGGCGGTGGCGTTGGACGATGTCGAGGCAGAGGTCAGCAAGTTGGAGTCCGAGGTGGACGCGGTGCGCCGCCGCGAGGACCGGGACCGGGCGCTGCTGGACTCCGGGGGCGTCAACCCCAAACAGCTTGCGGAACTGCAGCATGAGTTGACCACCCTGGAGCGCCGGCAGGCCGACTTGGAGGACATCCTGCTGGAGGTGATGGAACGCCGCGAGGAGATCGCCGACAACCACGCCGCCCAGCAGGCCGCCGCCGAGGCGCTGGGTCGCGATGCCGACGCGGCACGGCAGGCCCGGGACGAGGCGGTCGCGGGGATCGAGCAGGCCCGCGCCGAGCAGGACGCCCGCCGGGCCGAACTGGCCGCCGAACTCGACGCCGAACTGCTCGCCCTGTACGACGCGCAGCGGTCGTCGGGCGGTATCGGTGCCGGATTGCTGCAGGCAGGACGGTGCGGGGCCTGCCGGATCGAACTCGACCGCGGCGAGATCGGCCGGATCGCCGCGGCGGCCGACGACGAGGTGCTGCGCTGCCCGGAATGCCGCGCGATTCTGGTGCGCCCGATCAAGAGTGGCGCGGCGCAGCCGAACCCCCATGCCGGCGCATGAAGGTCCCGGCATGAAGGTCCCCGCATGAAGGTCCCCGCATGAAGGTAGTAGTCGAGGCCGACGGTGGCTCCCGCGGCAACCCGGGGCCGGCTGGTTTCGGCTGCGTGGTGTGGTCGTCGGACCGCGGCGAGGTGCTCGCCGAGCACAAACAGGCCATCGGGATCACCACCAACAACGTCGCCGAGTACCGGGGACTGATCGCCGGACTGGAACAGGCCCGCCGGTTGGGCGCCGACCGGGTCGAGGTCTCGATGGACTCCAAACTCGTGGTGGAGCAGATGCGGGGCCGCTGGAAGGTCAAGCACCCCGGACTCGCCGAATTGCATCAGCAGGCCCGCGCACTGGCGTCGACCTTCGATTCGGTCAGTTACGACTGGATCCCGCGGGCCCGGAACTCGCACGCCGACCGGCTGGCCAACGAGGCGATGGATGCGCAGGCCGCTGCCGGTGACACCCCGGTCCGGGCTGCCGAACCGCCGGCCGGGGCGGTGGCCGTCCCGCCCGCGGAGTGGACCGGGAACCGGGGCGGACCCACCCGGCTGCTGCTGTTACGCCACGGCCAGACTGAACTGTCGCGGCAGCGCCGCTACTCCGGGCGTGGCAATCCCGAGCTCACCGACACCGGCCGCCGCCAGGCCGCCGACGCGGCCCGCTACCTCGGGCAGAAGGGCGGTATCGCGGCGGTGATCAGCTCGCCGCTGCGCCGGTCCTATGACACGGCGTCGGCCGCGGCGGATGCCCTGGGCCTGCCGGTGCGGGTCGATGACGACCTGATCGAGACCGACTTCGGGGAGTGGGAGGGCCTGACCTTCGCCGAGGCCGCTGATCGGCATCCGGACCTGCACCGCCGCTGGCTCCGCGACACCGGCTTGCGTCCACCCGGCGGGGAGAGCTTCGACGACGTCGCCGAACGGGTGCAGCGGGCGCGGGACCGGATCCTGGCCAAATACCCCTCCGCCACCGTGCTGGTGGTCTCCCACGTCACACCGATCAAGACCCTGTTGCGGCTGGCGCTGGCCGCCGGACCGACGATTCTGCACCGTCTGCACCTCGACCTCGCCTCGCTGAGCATCGCCGAGTTCTACCCGGACAGCGGCGCCTCGGTGCGCCTGGTCAACGACACTTCCTATCTCCGATGACGGGCGAGCCAGCTCCGATGACGGGCGAGCCAGCTCCGATGAAGGGCGTGCCAGCTGCGATGACGGGCGAGCCGAACCGGGAGGACGGGAACCCGGGGGAGACCGCCGAGGCGGTCTGGGAGGAGCACTACACCGCCAAGCCCCGGGTGTGGAGTGGGCGGGTCAACGCCCGACTCGCCGAGGTCGCCGGTCACCTGGGCGCCGGCCGGGCACTGGATCTGGGCTGCGGCGAGGGTGCCGACGCCATCTGGCTGGCCGAGCAGGGCTGGACCGTGGTCGCCGTCGACATCTCGCCGACCGCACTGGACCGGGCCCGGACCGACGCCGAGGCACGTGGAGTGGCCCAGCGCGTGGAATTCGTCCGTCTCGACCTGACCGGTGGTCTGCCGGCCGGCCCCTTCGATCTGGTGTCGGCCCAGTTTCTGCACAGCACCGTGTCGATGGACCGAGGCGCCATCCTGCGCGCCGCAGCCGAGGCCGTCGCCCCGGGTGGCAGCCTGCTGATCGTGGACCACGCCGAAGCGCCGCCGTGGGCGTCCAAGCTGCACCACCACGAGTTCCCCTCGGCGGACTCGGTGCTGGCCGGCCTTGCGCTCGACCCGGAGTGCTGGCAGCCGGTGCGGGTCGAACGGGTCAGCCGACCGGCACGGGGACCGGACGGCACGGAGGCGACCCTGTGGGACAACGTTGTTCTCGTCCGCCGTGCTTCGTGTTCGTCGCCGCCTTCGTCGTGATGGTGGTGCGGCGGTTGGCCCGGAATGACGAAGTCGTGTAGAGAGACTCAGGTTCAGAGAGACCCAAGGTTTCGAGAGATGGAGTGGATCAGACGTGGATTCGGATGAGAACGTGACCCCGGCCGATCCGTCGTACCAGCAGGCGCTGGCTCGTCGGCTGCGCCGCCGATCGCTGGCGAGCGGTCAGTTCACCATCCCCGCCGTGCCAGGGATGCTCGACGAGTGCGTGCAGATGTGCACCGACAGTTTCGCCGCGGTGGGGGTCTATTTCAGCGTCGACGAGGTGGCCCATCTCCGGGCGTCCATCGAGGGTCAGCTGAAAGAGGCCTTCGCGGCCTCACCGCGCTCCAACATCGTCATCAGCTGGGAATCGCCGGTGGCCTCCGCGGGTGCGTCGTACCAGATCAGGCCGCAGTGGTTCAGCCTGGGCGAGTCCTACGACAACTGGGTGGCCACCCGCACACCGCCCTACTTCGGCACCCAGCCCGACGCCCGGGTGTCGACGCTGGCCGCCCAGGCGGCCGAGCCGGCGACGTTCCCGGTGCTCGATATCGGGGCCGGGACCGGCCGCAACGCCCTGGCACTCGCCCGCCTGGGACACCCGGTGGACGCGGTCGAGATGACGCCGAAGTTCGCCGAGATCATCCGCGCCGACGCGGCCCGGGACTCCCTCAACGTCCGGGTGCTGGAGCGCAACGTGTTCACCACGATGGCCGACCTGCGCCGCGACTACCAGCTCATCGTGCTGTCCGAGGTGGTGTCGGACTTCCGGTCGACCGCCCAGCTCACCGCGGTGTTCGAGTTGGCCGCGAACTGCCTGGCCCCGGGTGGCCGGCTGGTGTTCAACGTCTTCCTGCCCCGCGGTGGCTATGTCCCGGACGCGGCTGCCCGCCAACTCGGCGAACAGTGCTACACGTCGATGTTCACCTATCCGGAACTGGCCCAGTCCGCGGCGCTGATGCCGCTGGAACTGGAGGCCGACGACTCGGTGTACGAGTACGAGATGAACAATCTCCCCGACGGGGCGTGGCCGCCCACCGGTTGGTACCCCGAATGGGTCAGCGGACAAGACGTCTTCGAAGTGCCCCGGGAGCAGAGCCCGATCGAGATGCGGTGGCTGGTCTACCGCAAGGCGGACTGGATCATGGCGCGCAGCAGTAGCAGCACGTCGCCGGCGGAATGGTAAATCCGCGCGGGGGTCTGATCGCGCGGCCCGCGCGGGGGTCTGATCGCGCGGCCCGCGCGGGGGGTCTGATCGCGCGGCGCGCGGTGGCGGAATCGGCGCGGGACGCGATACGTTGTCGAAGCGGACGAGTCGGCCGGGCGACCGCGGCACGCACGGTTGATCCGTGCGGGTCGAGGAAAGTCCGGACTTCACAGAGCAGGGTGATTGCTAACGGCAATCCGGGGTGACCCGCGGGACAGTGCCACAGAAAGCAGACCGCCACCGGACCTACGGGTTCGGCGGTAAGGGTGAAACGGTGCGGTAAGAGCGCACCAGCACCCCGGGTGACCGGGGTGGCTCGGTAAACCCCACCCGAAGCAAGGCCAAAAGGTCGTCGGCGACGACTGCGCAGTCGTTTGAGGGTTGCTCGCCCGAGACTGCGGGTAGGCCGCTCGAGGCACCCGGCGACGGTGTGCCCAGATGGATGGTCGCCGCCACACCAACCGGTGTGGAACAGAATCCGGCTTACACGCCGGCTCGTCCGCCCCTATCGCGCCTTACGCACGCTACGGCGCTGCCTATAGCGCCTTACGCACGCTACGGCGCAGTGCCTTCAGGGCCGCCGGGAGTTGCTCCTCGCAGCGCAACGCCAAGTCGGCCTCCCGCTGGTAGAGCACCCCGTAGGTGAAGGTGTCCTCGCCGGCCGCGTGCGCCGCCTCGGACTCGGCCAGCAGGTGCTCACGGCTGACGACGCTGTCCTGGTGCTCCCCGAGCAGAGTCTGGATGAGCTTCGACTGCTTCCCGACCGCGGTGTCGCCGGTCGCCTCGGCGACGTAGCGCAGCCGCTTCGCGGCCTTGCGAATCCGATGCAGGGCATGGTCCCGTTCGATCGCCAGTTCACCGGCGTTGTCGGCATCGGCGGCCCTCGCCGCCACCGCGACCTTGTCGGCTCGGCGTGCGGCCTTGACGGTCTTGCGCACCTTGCGGTAGCTGGAGGCGATCGTGGTGTGCTCGACACCGCTGTCCGGCGGTGGGGGCGGTGTGGCGGAGACCTGTTCCAGTGCATCCAGCAGCCGGAAGTACCGGGCTGAGCGCATCGCGCCCAGCGACCGGCGCAGACCGGCCTGGTAGCGGCGTTGGGTGCCCTCGACCAGACGCTCGGCGACCGGGCCGCGGACCAGGCCGGGTGGCAGCGCCGCCAGGGCTTCGCGGTAACGCTCAGCGAGCACCTCGGCGTCCCGGGCGATCCCCAGCACCGCGGCAAGTTCGCGTAGCTCACCCAGGATCCAGGCGTCCTCGGACAGACCGAAGTCGTCGCCGGACGCCTGCAGCAGACTGCGAATCTGCCGGGTGGTCACCCGCATCTGGTGCACGGAGTCGGGAGCGTCCTCCCGGACGGCGCGGTCACACACCAGCAGCCGCTCGATCTGCTCGGCCACGGCCTGGTGCACCGGATCACTGAGGTCCGCAGCCGGGCTCGGTGCCGTGTCGCCGAGTGTTTTGGCCAGTTTCGAGCCGTGGTCGGAGGGCACCCCACCGGCATCGAGCACCCGGTTGGTCAGCCGGTTGAGCAGCGCGCCGGCGTCCGTCGCCCCGGTGTCGGTGACCTCCAGTTCCCACTCGCGCCAGGTCTGCTCGTCGACCGCGCTCCCGTCGGGGCCGAGCCGGCAGGCACTGACCCGGTCGTCGCAGAACTCGGCGGCGACCGCGTCATCGGTGCCGATGAGGGCAGTCACCTCCCGGGTGTTGTTGATCCGGGCGACGGGAAGAAGCGGCCGGTCCCGGATGATCGCCAAGACGACGTCGCGCAGTTCGTCGGGAACGTCCGGCTGCAGCGGTGACTGAACCTCGGTGCGGGCCTCCGGGTGTACGGCGTTTCCGGGCAGCTTGACGTGCCAGCCGGCATCCGATCCGCCGGTGCGGCGGCGCAGCGTCACCTTGCGCGCGGAGAGGTCGTGTCCGGGGGTGTCGTAGTAGACGGCCTCCAGCGACTGGATCTTCACCGTCTCGACTCGGGCGATTGCCGCCAGCCCGTGGAACGACGGGGTCACGGCGTCGTCGGGAACGTCGAATTTTCGTTCCAGCTCAACATGCGTCGACGACGTGCGTGACTTGCCCATAGCAAAGTTTAGAAGCTGTGTTCGTCCGCCGGGAAGGTGCCCGTCGCAACTTCCTCGGCGTACTGCCGGGCGGCCCGGCCGAGTTCCGCGCCGACCTGCCCGAAACGCTTGACGAACTTGGCGGTCCGCCCGCTGGTGAGTCCGGCCATGTCCTGCCACACCAGCACCTGGGCGTCGCAGTTGGGACCGGCACCGATACCGACCGTCGGGATGGTCAGTTTGCCGGTGATCTGGGTGGCCAGCTCGGCCGGCACCATCTCCATCACCACGGCGAACGCGCCGGCCTCCTGGACGGCGATCGCATCGTGGATCGTCTGCTCGGCGGCGTCCCCGCGGCCCTGGACCCGGAAACCGCCGAGTCCGTTGACGCTCTGCGGGGTGAAGCCGATGTGCGCCATCACCGGGATACCGGCGGTGGTCAGCGCGGCGATCTGATCGGCGACCCGTTCGCCGCCCTCGAGTTTGACCGCGTGCGCCCCGGCCTCTTTCATGAAGCGGGTGGCCGTCGCCAGGGCCTGGCCTGGGCCGCTCTCATACGTGCCGAACGGAAAGTCGGCGATCACCAGGGCATGGTCGGCGCCGCGAACGACACCGCGCACCAGGGGAATCAGTTCGTCGACGGTGATCGGCACGGTGGTGTCGTAGCCGTAGACCACATTGGCCGCCGAGTCGCCGACCAGGAGCACCGGGATGCCGGCCTCATCGAAGATCCGGGCGGAGGAGAAGTCGTAGGCGGTGAGCTTTGCCCACTTGTGGCCCTCGGCCTTCATCCGCTGCAGATGGTGGGTGCGAATCTTGGTCCGGGCCGGTGCGGACCCTGACGCGGGCTCAGGAGTCCCGGAACCGCCGTAGGGAGCCGTCTCGGACGTGCTGGTACAGGTGGGTGTTGACATCGTTGTCCCCAGTGTTCGCCGGATCGAATCCTCGTGGCCTGACACTCAGGTCCCCGGGTTCGCGTGACGACCTCAGTCTGCCACCGCCGAACCGGCGGGGGAATCTGTCCGCAAGTGCGGTTCCTCACAGCCCCCACACGCCTACCATCGCGGCTATGCAGCATCTTCAGCGGCTCAGTGGCCTCGACGCCAGCTTCCTCTACCTGGAAACCTCCACCCAGCCGTTGCACGTGTGCTCGGTTCTCGAACTCGACACCAGCACCATCCCCGGCGGTTACAGCTTCAGCAGGATGCGCGACGAACTCGCGGTCCGGATCCAGGCGATTCCCACCTTCCGGGAGAAGCTGGCCAACAGCTTCCTCAATCTCGACCACCCGGTCTGGGTGGAGGACGAGGAGTTCGACCTCGAACGGCATGTGCACCGCATCGGCCTGCCCGCTCCGGGCGGGCGGGTGGAACTGGCCGAGATCTGCGGGCACCTGGCCTCGCTGCCGCTGGATCGGCGCCGCCCGCTGTGGGAGATGTGGGCCATCGAAGGCCTGGACGGGCAGGATCCCCGCAAGGGCGGCCGGCTCGCGGTGCTGACCAAGGTTCACCACGCCGCCGTCGACGGTGTCACCGGGGCCAACATCATGTCCCAGCTGTGCACCGTCGAACCGGACGCGCCGCCGCCGGTTCCGGTGCCGGCCAGCCAGGGAACCAACCCGCTGCGGATCGCCGTCGGCGGTCTGGGCCGGTTCGCCACCCGGCCGCTGCACCTGGCGACCAACGTGCTGCCGGCCACGGTCAACACCGTGGTGGACACCGTCAAGCGGGTGACCGGCGGTGGCCTGGCGATGGCGGCGCCGTTCGCCGCGCCGCAGACCCCGTTCAACGCCAGCATCAACGCCCAGCGCAACGTCGCGTTCGCGCAGTTGGATCTCGGCGACATCAAGATCGTCAAGGACCATTTCGGGGTGAAGGTCAACGACGTGGTGATGGCCCTGGTGTCGGGTGTCCTGCGTACATACCTGCTCGACCGCGGGGAACTGCCGGAGTCCAGCCTGGTGGCGATGGTCCCTGTGTCGGTTCACGACCGCTCGGACCGTCCGGGCCGCAACCAGGTCTCGGGGATGTTCTCCACTCTGCAGACCCAGATCGCCGACCCGGTGGAGCGGTTGCGGGCGATCGCCGACGCCAACGTCGCCGCCAAGGAGCACAGTTCGGCGATCGGCGCCACCCTGCTGCAGGACTGGAGTCAGTTCGCCGGGCCGGCGGTGTTCGGGATCGCCATGCGGGTGTACGCCCGCAGCTGGCTGACCGAGGCCAGGCCGGTGCACAACCTGGTGATCTCGAATGTCCCCGGTCCGCAGATCCCGCTGTACTTCCTGGGCGCCGAGGTGACGGCTCTCTATCCGCTGGGGCCGATCTTCCACGGGGCGGGGCTCAACATCACCGTGATGTCCCTCAACGGGAAACTCAACGTCGGCCTGATCTCCTGCCCCGACCTGCTCCCGGACCTGTGGGACATGGCGGATGGTTTCGGGACGGGGATCAAGGAACTGGTGGCCGCCTGCGGTTGAGCGAGCGCCGCCCGTCGTTGAGTAGAGCCTTACCAGCCCTGACGGGGGAGCATGGCAGCATGGTCGCCATGAGCCATCGACGATCCGGCGCCGGGCGCGTCGCCCTGGTGATGACCTCCGCGGCTGCGGTGCTGGCAGCCAGCGCGGGCTGCAGCAGCGTGGTGGCGGGCCGGGCGATCCTGGCCGAACCCCAGATCGGGCAGCCCGCGCAGTGGGGCCCGTGCCGGCCCTCCGGCGGCGGTGGGAACGCGCTGCCGATCCCGTCGGGAGCCCAGTGCGGCAAGATCGCGGTGCCGGTGAACTACGACAACCCCGACGCCGGAACCGCGACGCTGGCGTTGATCCGGTTCCCCGCGACCGGTGAGCGGATCGGCTCGCTGATCATCAACCCGGGCGGGCCGGGGGAGTCCGGTATCGAGGCGGCCACCGGGATCGTCGAGGGGATGCCGGCGTCGGTCCGGGAGCGCTTTGACCTGGTCGGCTTCGACCCGCGGGGGGTGGCCGCCTCCACCCCGGCGCTGTGGTGCAACTCCGATGCCGACAACGACCGGATCCGAGCCGAACCGCAGGTGGATTACAGCCCGGCTGGCGTCGAGAAGATCGAGAACGAGACCAAGCAGTTCGTCCAGCGCTGTGTGGACAAGATGGGCACCGAGTTCCTGGCCAATGTCGGCACCGCCAGCGTGGCCAAGGACCTCGACATGCTGCGGGCCGCCGTCGGCGACGACAAGTTGAACTATCTGGGCTACTCCTACGGCACCCGGATCGGTGCGGCCTACGCCGAGGCCTACCCGGACAAAGTGCGCGCGATGATCCTCGACGGCGCCGTCGATCCCAACGCCGACCCGATCCAGGCCGATATCGACCAGGCCAAGGCGTTCCAGGACGCGTTCAACGACTACGCCGCGGACTGCGCCAAGGACGTGGGCTGCCCACTGGGTGCGGATCCGGCCAAGGCCGTCGCCAAGTATCGCGACCTGGTGGACCCGCTGGTGGAGAAGCCGATGCCCACCCGCGACCCCCGCGGGCTGAGCTACAACGACGCCATCGTCGGCACCATCATGGCGCTGTACTCGCCGAACCTGTGGCGGCATCTGACCCAGGGGCTCACCGAGATGACCCGCGGTCGCGGCGACACCATGCTGGCCCTGGCCGACATGTACATGCGCCGGGACGAGCAGGGCCACTACACCAACGCCACCGACGCGCGGATCGCCGTCAACTGCGTCGACCAGCCGCCGATCACCGACCGGGCCAAGGTGGTCGAAGAGGACCGCCGACTGCGCGAGGTGGCCCCGTTCATGAGCTACGGCGAGTTCACCGGTCACGCGCCGATGAGCACCTGCGCGTTCTGGCCGGTGCCGCCGACCAGCACCCCGCACCTCGTTTCCGCCGAGGGCCTGCCCCCGGTCCTGGTGGTGTCCAGTACCGGTGACCCGGCAACGCCGTACCAGGCCGGGGTCGATCTGGCCAAGCAGCTCGGCGGTGCGCTGCTGACCTTCAACGGGACCCAGCACACCGTGGTCTTCCAGGGCGAGAAGTGTGTGGACGACTACGCCGCCGCGTACTTGGTCGATCTGAAACTGCCCGCTCCGGGCGCGACCTGCTGACCCGGATCGGACGGTTCCGGACGCCCGGTTCCGCGCCGGTCACACCTCGGTATCGGATCCGCAGCGGCCGTCGGCAGGACCCCCGCACCGTGCCACGATGGCGGCCATGAATCCCTCGGGTCGGCGTGGCTCGGCGTTGCGTATCGGGATATCGGGATTCCTCTGCACCGTGCTGACTGTCGGGGTGGGGACCGGTCCGGCCGCCGCCACACCGGGCGCCGGGCAGACGTCGGCGTCGGCGCCGCAGTGGGGGAGCTGTGACGAGATGGTCGCCGATGTGTACCTGCCCCGGGCGTTGTGCACGACCGTCGCGGTGCCGATCGACGACGCCGACCCCACCGGCCCGCAGGCCCACCTCGCGGTCATCAAGATCCCGGCCACCGGACGCCGTATCGGCTCGCTGTTGATGAACCCCGGCGGACCCGGAGCCTCAGCGGTCGACGCGGTGGTGAACATCGCCGACGGGCTGTCCGACAACCCGATCACCGAGCACTTCGACCTGGTCGGGTTCGACCCGCGCGGGGTGGGCTACTCCACCCCGCAGTTGCGGTGCCGCACCGACACCGAGTTCGACGCGTGGCGGCGCGAGCCGATGGTGGACTACAGCAAGGCCGGGGTCGCCGAGATCGAACGGCTCTACCGCGATCTCGCCGCGCAGTGCGTCCAGCGGATGGGAAAGGAGTTCCTCGCCGGCGTCGGAACCGCTTCGGCCGCAAAGGATATGGACGTCGTGCGGCAGGCGCTCGGCGACGAGAAGATCAACTACCTCGGGTTCAGCTACGGCACCGAACTGGGTACCGCCTACCTGCAGCGTTTCCCCGACCGGGTGCGGGCCATGGTGCTCGACGGGGCTATCGACCCGGAGGCCGATCCGGTGGCGTCACTGGTGGATCAGATGGCGGGTTTCCAGGTGGCCTTCGAGGATTACGCCGCCGACTGCGCCCAGTATGCGGCCTGTCCGCTGGGCAACAATCCGGCCAAAGCGGTTGAGCGGTTCCATGAACTGGTCAATCCGTTGGTCGCGGAGCCCGGGCCGACCTCGGATCCCCGCGGGCTGAGCTATGCCGACGCGATCACCGGGACCGTCAACGCGCTCTACACCCCGAACTACTGGAAATACCTGACCAGTGGTCTGCTCGGGCTGAAGCGCGGCACCGATGCCGGTGACCTG
>Ga0116180_1000699_pt1 | contig 30475 bp, 25 predicted proteins | sample AD_UKC073_MetaG_FD_89804 | JGI IMG/M metagenome (GOLD analysis project Ga0116180, IMG submission 89804) | Active sludge microbial communities of municipal wastewater-treating anaerobic digesters from USA - AD_UKC073_MetaG | ecosystem: Engineered > Bioreactor > Anaerobic > Digestate | place: USA... | reverse complement strand
GAGCGTCTGCGCGGGGCCGGGAAGGTCGCCGGCGACCTGGCGCTGCTCGGGGTGCGAGGAGAGCGATCGGGCGAACACCGCCTCCGCGATGCCCGAGACGGGCACGCCCAGGCCCAGGGCGTTCTGCACGGTCCACACGCCGGTGCCCTTCGAGCCCGCCTCGTCGAGGATCACGTCGACCAGCGGGGCGCCGGTGCGGGCGTCGACCTGGCGGAGGACCTCCGCGGTGATCTCGATCAGATACGACTCGAGCTCGCCGCGGTTCCACTCGGCGAAGATCTCGGCGATCTGCGCCGGGCCCGCGCCGGTGCCATGGCGGATCAGGTCGTAGGCCTCGGCGATCAGCTGCATGTCGGCGTACTCGATGCCGTTGTGGATCATCTTCACGAAGTGGCCGGCGCCGTCGTGGCCGACGTGCGTGACGCACGGCTCGCCCTCCGCGACCGCGGCGATCGAGCGCAGGATCGGGCCGAGCGTGACCCAGGACTCGTCCGAGCCGCCGGGCATGATCGACGGGCCGGTGAGGGCGCCCTCCTCGCCGCCGGAGATGCCGGCGCCGACGAAGTTGATGCCCGTCGCGCGAATCGCGCGCTCGCGTCGGATGGTGTCGGTGAACAGCGCGTTGCCGCCGTCGACGATGATGTCGCCGGGCTCGAAGACGGCCGCGAGCGCGTCGATGACGGCATCGGTGGCGCGGCCGGCCTGCACCATGATGATGGCCGTGCGCGGCTTCTGCAGCGCGGCGGCGAAGCCGGCGTAGTCGTATGCGGCGACGAAGCCGGCCTCGGGGTGGGCGGCGAGCAGCTGATCGGTGCGCTCGTGGCTTCGGTTGTACACCGCCACGGTGTTGCCCTCGCGGCTCGCGAGGTTTCGAGCCAGGTTGGAGCCCATGACGGCGAGGCCGACGACGCCGATGTTCGCGGCGGCACCCGTGCCGGTGTCGGGGGCGGTCTGTGCGGGCTGCTGTGCTGGCACGACGTTTTCAGACACGATGGCTCCTTGTCTCGCTCAGCCGCGGCGCCGATGCGCTCCATGGCAGTGGCCCAAGGCTAGCGCGGGCGCCGCGCCCGCGGGGAGCGGGCCCGGACAGCACGCCCGGGCCGCGGTCGCGCGCGTCGCCTCGAGCGAGTGGGCGCGCGCCGGCGCGGGCTCAGCCGCGGTAGTTCGCCTGGCGACCCATCGACCACAGCGCGAGGACGCCCGCAACGCCCGAGAGCGCGGCCAGAGCGCCGAGCACGCCAACGATGATCTGTGAAGGGAGGTTCGGATCCATGCCCCCCACGGTAGCAGGTAGACTGGGTCGCGAACTTCGGCGAGGGATGCCACGACCTCCGTATGACGAACGTCACCGGCATCCGTTATCGACGCGGTGATGTGGGCCCGATGGGTCTCCTCACGCGCTTGCGTTCGAGTTGAGCACACCAGCAATCGGGTCGGCACCGCCGCCCGCACGAGCGGCCGCCCGGGCGGCCATCTGAGGAGTACGAAATGTCTGAAGACAACAAGGTTGTCGTCGAGCTGCGCGAGAACTTCGGCAAGGGCTTCGCCCGCCGCCTGCGCGCCGCCGGCAAGATCCCCGCGGTCATCTACGGCCACGGCACCGAGCCGCAGCACGTCGCGCTGCCCGGCCACCAGGTGACGCTGCTCATCCGCCGCGCCAACGCGCTGCTCGACCTCGACATCGCCGGCGCCTCGCAGCTCGTGCTCGTGAAGGACGTGCAGCGTGACCCCGTGCTGCAGATCGTCGAGCACATCGACCTGCTCGTCGTGAAGAAGGGCGAGCGCGTCCACGTCGAGGTGCCCGTGCACGTCATCGGCGAGACCGCGCCCGGCACGATCTTCAACCTCGACGCCGCCAGCCTGCGACTGGACGTCGAGGCGACCCACATCCCCGAGAACGTCGTCGTCGACGTCACGGGCCGCGAGGAGGGCGCGCACATCTACGCCGCCGACATCGCGCTGCCCAAGGGCGCGGCGCTGGTCGACGAGCCCGACCTGCTCATCATCGGCGTCTCGGCCCCCGCCGGCGCGGCAGCCGAAGAGGAAGAGGCGGCCGCCGAAGAGGGCGCCGCAGCAGCAGAGTAAGCGCGTCACACGTGACACCCGTCGGAGCCCGCTTCCCCAGACCTTGGTGGGGGCGGGCTTCGTCGTCGATGAAGGAGGAACCGGTGGGGAACACCTGGCTCGTGGTCGGCCTCGGCAATCCCGGCGCACGCTATGCGGCGACCCGGCACAACGTCGGCCAGTTCGTGGTCGACGAGCTCGCCGCGCGGCACGGCGCCGCCTTCAAGGCGCACAAGGCGAACGCGCGCGTCGCCGAGACATGGCTGCGCCCCGGCGGGCCCAAGCTCATCCTGGCGAAGCCCAACTCGTTCATGAACGTCTCGGGCGGGCCGGTCGCGGGGCTCGTCGCCTATTACGGCATCGGCGCCGACCGGGTCATCGTCGTCCACGACGAGCTCGACATCGACTTCGACACGTTGCGGCTCAAGGTCGGCGGCGGGCACGGCGGGCACAACGGGGTGCGCGACATCGCCAAGGCCCTCGACACCCCGAACTTCACGCGCGTGCGCGTGGGCATCGGTCGCCCGCCCGGGAGGCAGGACCCCGCGAACTGGGTGCTCAGCGAGTTCGGCCCGAGCGAGCGCCCGAACCTGCCGGTGCTCGTCGGGGACGCCGCCGACGCGGTCGAGCGCATCATCGACGAGGGGCTCGTCGCCGCGCAGCAGCGCCATCACGCGCCGAAGCAGTGAGCGCCGCCCCCTGCTCCCGTAGACTTCTTCGGTGAGTGTGTCGGGGATTGTTCACGCGCTGGCGACGGGTGAGACCGTTCGCAGCGCACTGTCGATGGCGCAGGTCGACGCCGATTTCTCGATGGTGGACGGCGCCGATGCGCCGCTGCTGTCGGCGCTGCTCGCCCGCCGGGCCGAGCGCGGGGCGACGGCCGCGCTGCTGGCCATCGCGCCGACCGGCCGCCGCGCCGAATCGCTCGGTCCCGCGCTTGCGGCGATGATGCCCGAAGCCACGGTGCTGCACTTCCCGGCGTGGGAGACCCTGCCGCATGAGCGCCTCAGCCCGAGCCCCGAGATCGTCGGCCGGCGCCTGGCCGTGCTGCGCGCGATGACGAGCTGGGACGGGGCGTCACCGCTGATCGTCACCGCGTCGGTGCGCGGCGCGATCCAGCCGATCGCCCGCGGACTCGGCGATGTCGAGCCGCTCGAGCTGGTGGTCGGCGCGCGGGGCTTCGAGCTCACCGCGCTCGCGGGGCAGCTCGTGCAGCTGGCCTACGCCCGCGTCGACATGGTCTCGCGGCGCGGCGAGTTCGCCGTGCGCGGCGGCATCCTCGACATCTTCCCGCCGACCGCCGAGCATCCGTACCGCGTCGAGTTCTTCGGCGACGAGATCGACCAGATCCGCGCGTTCTCGGTGGCCGACCAGCGCTCGCTCCCCGAGGCGGTCGAGCGCGTCGTGGTGGTGCCCAGCCGTGAGCTGCTGCTGACCGACGAGGTCCGCCAACGGGCCCGCGAGATGCAGGGCGAGTTTCCGAGCCTGGCGGGGATGCTCGAGAAGCTGGCCGAGGGGATCCCGGTGGAGGGCATGGAGTCGCTCACCCCGGCGCTGACCGGCGGGCTCGTGCCGCTCACGCGGTACATGCCGGCGGGCGCCGCCGTCGCCCTGCTCGACCCGGAGCGCGCGGTCGGCCGCGCGATCACCCTGGGCGAGACGAACCGCGAGTTTCTCAGCGCCGCGTGGAGCGCCGCCACGGTCGGCGCGCAGGCCCCGATCGACCTCTCCGGCGGCGACTTTCTCTCGCTCCCGAGCCTGCGCGAGTCGAGCGCGGAGCGCGGCGGCGTGTGGTGGACGCTGAGCACCTTCGACAGCGGCGCGGCGCTCGGCGCGAGCGGGGCCGGCGGCATCGAGTCCAGCGGCGAGGGGGCGGGGGATGCCGCGGCGGCGGCATCCGACGTGCTCACCCGCGAGCTCACCGACGATCCATACGTGCGCATCGCCAGCAGCACGATCCCGTCGTTCCACGGCAACGTCGACGGCGCGACCGGGCACATCGGGCAGCGCGTCGCCGAGGGATGGGCGGTCGTCGTCGCCGCGCCCGGCATCGGCCTGCTGGAGCGCGCCCGCGATGTGCTGGCCGAGCGCGGCATCGGGGCGCGCATCGTCGACGCGCTCGACGCGGCGCCCGAGCCGGGAGTCGTGCACCTGGTCGTGGGTGAGATCGAGGCGGGCTTCGAATCGGCCGAGGCGCGCCTGTCGGTGCTGACCGAATCCGACTTCTACGGTCGCACGATCAGCAACGACTCGCGCGTGGTCAAGAAGCTCGCGAGCCGGCGCAAGAACGTCGTCGACCCGCTGCAGCTCAAGGCCGGCGACTTCGTCGTGCACCAGACCCACGGCATCGGCAGGTTCGTCGAGCTCGTGCAGCGGGAGGTCTCCTCCGGGGGCCGGCACGCGGTGAAGTCGATGCGGGAGTATCTCGTCGTCGAGTACGCGCCGTCGAAGCGCGGATACCCCGGCGACAAGCTGTTCGTCCCCACCGACCAGCTCGACCTGCTCTCGCGCTACGTCGGCGGCGAGGCGCCGGGCCTGTCGAAGATGGGCGGCAGCGACTGGGCGCAGGCCAAGGGCAAGGCGCGCAAGGCGGTGCGCGACATCGCGGTCGAGCTCGTGAAGCTGTACTCGGCGCGCATGTCGGCCAAGGGGCACGCCTTCGGCCCCGACACGCCCTGGCAGCGCGAGCTCGAGGAGGCGTTCCCCTTCGCCGAGACGCACGACCAGCTGCAGACGATCGAAGAGGTCAAGGCCGACATGGAGCGGCCCATCCCGATGGACCGGCTGCTGGCAGGCGACGTCGGCTTCGGCAAGACCGAGGTGGCCGTGCGGGCCGCGTTCAAGGCGATCCAGGACGGCAAGCAGGTGGCGATGCTCGTGCCGACGACCCTGCTCGTCAAGCAGCATCACGCGACCGTGAGCGAGCGGTTCGCCGGCTTCCCGGTGCGGGTGCGCGCGCTCTCGCGCTTCCAGACCGATCGCGAGGCGCGCGAGGTCGTCAAGGGCCTCGCCGACGGCTCGGTCGACATGGTGATCGGGACGCATCGCATCCTCACCGAGAAGGTGCAGTTCAAAGACCTCGGGCTGATGATCATCGACGAGGAGCAGCGCTTCGGGGTCGAGCACAAGGACGCGCTGAAGAAGCTGAAGACCAACGTCGACATCCTGGCCATGAGCGCCACCCCGATCCCGCGCACGCTCGAGATGGCGGTCACCGGCATCCGCGAGATGTCGACCCTGGCGACGCCGCCCGAGGACCGGCACCCGATCCTCTCGTTCGTGGGCCCACGCAACGACAAGCAGATCGCCGCGGCGATCCGCCGCGAGCTGCTGCGCGAGGGGCAGGTGTTCTTCGTGCACAACCGCGTCGCGAGCATCAACCGGGTGGCCAAGCAGATCGCCGAGCTCGTGCCCGAGGCGCGGGTCGCCGTCGCGCACGGCCAGATGGGCGAGCACGCGCTCGAGCAGATCGTCGACGACTTCTGGGAGCGCAAGTCGGACGTGCTCGTGAGCACGACGATCATCGAGACCGGTCTCGACATCTCGAACGCGAACACCATCATCATCGACCGCGCCGACAAGTACGGGCTCTCGCAGCTCCACCAGCTCCGGGGCCGCGTCGGCCGCGGTCGCGACCGCGCGTACGCGTACTTCCTCTACGACGAGGTCAAGCCCATCGGCGAGGTCGCGGCCGACCGGCTGAAGACCATCGCGGTGCATAACGACCTCGGCAGCGGCATCCAGGTGGCGCTCAAGGATCTCGAGATCCGCGGCGCCGGCAACATGCTGGGCGCCGAGCAGGCGGGGCACATCGCGGGCGTCGGCTTCGACCTGTATCTGCGGATGATCGGCGAGGCCGTGGCGACGTTCCGCGGCGATGTCGTCGAGGGCCCGGTCGAGCTGCGCCTGGAGCTGCCGGTGGCGGCGCGAATCCCCGACACCTACATCGACAGCGAGCGCCTGCGGCTGGAGGCGTATCAGAAGCTCTCGAGCGCCTCCGCGGCCAACGCGCCCGACGGCCAGATCGACCTGGTCGTCGAAGAGCTGCGCGATCGGTACGGCGAGCCGAGCGACGACGTGCTGCACCTGATCGAGGTGTCGCGCCTGCGTCAGCGCGCCCAGCGCTCGGGCCTGACCGACGTGATCGCGATGGGCGCGAACCTGCGGGTGGCGCCCGCGCAGCTGCCCGACTCGCTGCGGGTGCGCCTGCAGCGGCTGTACCCCAAGGCGAAGCTGCTCGCGGGCGGTGAGGCCCTCGTGGTGCCGATGCCGCGTCGACCGGTGCCGGGAGCGGGATCCCGCGGCCCGGGCGCACCGGTCGACGAGCCGCTGCCCGATCTCGAGCTGATCGCCTGGGTGGGGCAGTTTCTCGACCAGATCTTCCCGCTGCCGGCGAGCGAGTGAGGCGAGCGCGCCGCTGAACGACAGAGCGACCGTGGCGCGAGGCGCACGGTCGCTCTGTTCGATCAGCGTGTCGGCATCAGCCTGGCGTGGATCAGATCACGCCCTGGGCGAGCATGGCCTGCGCGACGCGCTCGAACGCGACCGCGTTGGCGCCGAGCACGTAGTCGCCGGGGGCGCCGTAGCGCTCCGAGGCCTCGAACGACGCCGTGTGCACGTTGCGCATGATGTCGCGCAGACGCGCTTCCGACGCCTCGAAGGTCCAGCGCTGCCGAGAGTGGTTCTGGCTCATCTCGAGGGCCGAGGTCGCGACCCCGCCCGCGTTGGCGGCCTTGCCGGGGGCGAACAGCGTGCCTGCGGCGTGGAACGCGGCGACCGCGCCCGGGATGCAGGGCATGTTCGCGCCCTCGGCCACGGCGATCACACCGTTGTCGATGAGGGTCTTGGCGTCTGCCTCGCACAGCTCGTTCTGGGTGGCGCTCGGGATGGCGACCTCGACCGGGACGTCCCAGACGCTGCCGCCCTCGACGTAGCGCGCGCTCGGGCGACGCAGTGCGTACTCAGACACGCGCAGGCGCTCGACCTCCTTGATCTGCTTGAGCAGCGCGAGGTCGATGCCGGCGTCGTCGACGATGTAGCCCGACGAGTCGGAGGCGGTGACGGGGATGCCGCCGAGCTGTGCGATCTTCTCGATCGCGTAGATCGCGACGTTGCCCGAGCCCGAGACCGCGACGCGCTTGCCGGCGATGCTGTCGCCGCGGGTGCCGAGCATCTCCTCGGCGAAGAACACGGCGCCGTAGCCGGTCGCCTCGGTGCGCACCTGCGCGCCGCCCCAGCCGATGCCCTTGCCGGTGAACACGCCCGACTCGTGGCGGTTCGTGAGCTTGCGGTACTGGCCGAACATGTAGCCGATCTCGCGGCCGCCCACGCCGATGTCGCCCGCGGGCACATCGGTGTGCTCGCCGATGTGGCGGTACAGCTCGTTCATGAACGACTGGCAGAAGCGCATGATCTCGCCGGCGCTGCGGCCGTGCGGGTCGAAGTCGCTGCCGCCCTTGGCGCCGCCGATGCCCTGACCGGTGAGCGCGTTCTTGAAGATCTGCTCGAAGCCGAGGAACTTCATGATCGACAGGTTCACCGACGAGTGGAAGCGGATACCGCCCTTGTAGGGGCCGAGCGCCGAGTTGAACTGGACGCGGAAGCCGCGGTTGACGCGAAGGCGACCGAGGTCGTCCATCCACGGCACGCGGAACATGATCTGGCGCTCAGGCTCGACGAGGCGCTCCAGGATGCCGGCCTCCGCGAACTCGGGGTGCCGCTCGATGACCGGCGCCACCGACTCGAGGACCTCGTGCAGGGCCTGGTGGAATTCGGGCTCGTGCGGGTTGCGCAGCAGCGCCTGTGCGTAGACATCGCGCACCGCGGAGGGGAGCGTCGGCAGAGTGGAGGTGATGGAGGGACGGGCGTCAGACATGGTGAAGCTTTCTGTGGAGCCGGGAAGGATTTCCACACGAGAGACGATTGTGTCATCTAACCTCGCGCGCGGAATCAATCCTACCGGCGGTGGGGAGCGACACTGTACCGCGCTCCGGCCTCCCGCTCGTCCCGCGCGATGAACATCCAGATCATCCGGTGTTTTGCAGGCCCGCGGCGACGCCGTTCACGGTCAGTAACAACAGCCGCCGCAGCCGCGCGGCGGATGCCTCGGGGCCTTCCTGCGCCGAGACGCCGCGCAGGCCGCGCAGCGCGCGCAGCTGCATCAGCGAGAGCGCGTCGACGTACGGGCTGCGCATCTTCACGGCGCGCTGCAGCACGGGCTTGTCGTCGAGCAGCTCGGTCCCGCCGGTGATGGTCGTCACCCACAGCCGCGTCAGGGCCATCTCGTCCATCACCAGCTGCGCGAGCTCGTCGCGGTCGCCCAGCGCCAGGTAGCGCCGCGCGATGCGTGCGTCGGTCTTCGCCAGGCTCATCGCGACGTTGTCGATCATGGTGCGAAACAGCGGCCACCGCGCATATGCGGTGCGCAGCCGATCGACGTCGCCGATCGCCTCGAGGGCGGCGCCCAACCCGAACCATCCGGTCAGGTTCACCCGCGCCTGCGTCCACGCGAACACCCAGGGGATGGCGCGGAGATCCTCGAGCGACTCGACCGAGAGGCCGCGGCGCGCCGGCCGCGAGCCCAGGGCGAGGAGGCCGATCTCCTCCATCGGCGTGACCGTCGCGAACCATGGGGCGAAGCCCGGGGCGTGCACGAGCTCGAAGAAGCGGGCGCGGGACGCGGCATCCATCGCCTGCGCCATCGGCGCGAACTCGCGGGCCGCGCTCGCGTTGCGCTCCTCGACCCCGGGCGCCGAGGCCAGCAGTGTGGCCGACGCGACCTGCTCGATGTGCCGACGCGCGATCTCGGGGTCGCCGTACCGGGCGAAGATGACCTCGCCCTGCTCGGTGAGCTTGAAGCGGCCGTCGACCGAGTGCGGCGGCTGGGCGAGGATCGCGACGTTCGCGGGGCCGCCGCCGCGGCCGAGCGCGCCGCCGCGACCGTGGAAGAGGGTGAGCTCGATCGCGTTCGCGCGGGCCCATGCCGCGATCTGCTCCTGCGCCTCGTAGAGTGCGAGCGTCGCGGCCACGGGGCCGACGTCCTTCGATGAGTCGCTGTACCCGAGCATCACCTCGAGGCGGCGATCGCCGCGGGCGAGGCGCTGCGCGACCTCGGGAATCTCGAGCATCTCGGCGAGGATCCGCGGCGCGGCCTGCAGGTCGGCGAAGGTCTCGAACAGTGGGATCACCGTGAGCTCGGGGCCGCGTCCGGCGCCCGCGGCCGCGTGCTCGGCGAGTCGGTACACGGCGGCGAGGTCGGCGGCCGACTGCGTGAAGGAGACGATGTAGCGGCCGGCGGCGCGCGGCCCGTGGCGGTGCTGCACGAAGGCGATCGCCCGAAACACCTCCAGCACCTCGCGCGCGAGATCGGTGGAGGCCTCGCCCTGCGCGAGCTCGGCGAGCACCGCGCGGTGCACCTGCGAGTGCTGCCGCACCTCGAGCTCGGTGAGGTGGAACCCGAAGGTCTCGACCTGCCAGATCAGGTGCTGCAGCTCGCCGAACGCGTGCCGGGCGGCGCTGGCGCGATGCAGCGACGCCTGCAGGATCCGCAGCTCGCCGAGTAGCTCGGCGGCATCGCGGTAGGCGAGGTCGGCGTTGCGGGTGCGGGTCGCCTCGATGCGGCGCGCGATCAGCAGGAGCAGCACGCGATGCGGCTCGCCGGGGGAGCGCTGGGCGATCTCGCCCGCCGCGGCCTCGTCGAGCGCGCTCATGCCGCCGAGCAGCGCCGTCGCTTCGGCATCGAGGGGCGTCGTGTCGGCGGCGAGGGTGAGCGTGCGCCCGATGCGGGATGCCGCGCGCTCGAGGCCGCGAAGCACGTGCTCGGCCGCGATCGCCGCGGCCTCGCGGGTCACCTTCGCCGTCACGAACGGGTTGCCGTCGCGGTCGCCGCCGATCCACGAGCCGACGCGGATGAAGGAGCGGGCAAGGGGCGCGGCGCGGCCAGAGTCGCCGCCCTGCAGCTCCTCGTCGAGGCGGCGGTAGACCTGGGGGACCACCGTGAACAGCGTCTCGTCGAACACGGCCATGGCGGTGCGCACCTCGTCGAGCGGCTCCGGCTTCTCGGCGCGCAGGGGCGAGGTGCGCCAGAGCGTGTCGATCTGCTCCAGCAGGCGGCGGCGGTGGCCGACGGCGACGGGGCCGGTGAGGGCGCCGTCGCACTCGTCGAGGATCGCGCTGATCCGACGGATCGTGCTCGAGACGGCTCGGCGGCGGGCCTCGGTCGGATGCGCGGTGAACACGGGGTGGAAGCGCAGCGCCCGGGCGCGCGCCGTGGCCGGCGCTTCGCCGACCTCGCGGGTGAGCGTGGCCATCGCCCTCGCGATCGTGTCCTCCTGGGGTGCGATCTGCGTATCGCGGCGACGCAGCACGCGCACGCGGTGGTGCTCCTCCGCGAGGTTCACGAGGTGGAAGTAGCAGGTGAACGCGCGGGCGACCTCGTCGGCGCGCTCGAGGGTGAACGATTCGACGAGCGCCTCGGCCTCGTCGAACGCCGTGGGGCCGCCGTTGAAGGCGCTGATCGTGAGCGCGCGCAGCCGCTCCACATCGGCCAGCAGCTCGTCGCCGCCCGCCTCGGCCAGCACGCGGCCGAGCAGCTCGCCGAGCAGGCGCACATCGGCCCGGAGCTCGGCGGGCAGCTCGCTGCCGGCCTCGGCGCGGTCTTCGGCGGCCCGGATCGCGCCCGTCGCGAGGCGCTCGGGCTCGCCGTCGGGCGTGCGGTCGGGGTGGATGCCGGGGACGTGCGGCTGCGACGGGGTCGAAGACGAGGACGACATGAGGCCAGGCTAATCCGGAAGCGCGCCGGCCGCGCCGGGGTCGGCGCCTCGCGTGGTCGCCGGAGACGGCGATGGCCCGCCCCCGGCGATCGCTTGCCGTGGGACGGGCCATGTGGAGCGCGGCGCGGACGCCGCGTGCGGCGCCGGTCAGCCGCTCTTGCGGCGGAACTCGCGCTTGTGGCCGGCGGGGCCGTGCGCGCTGTGCACGCCGGACGCGCCGTCGAGGTGCGCCTCGCCCGAGCGCTGGGTGCTGTTCTTCTTCTCCAGCGCTTCGCGGAACTTGCGCTTCATGTCTTCGGAAGCGCCGCTGCTCTCGGTCTTGTCTTCGCTGCTCATGCGCAAAGCCTAGCCCGCCAGGCTCTTTGCGGGCCAGGCTGGTAGGATCGCAGAGATTGCTTCGGCAGTTGCTCGAATTCAACATGAGCTCATGGAGCAGGCCGGCAGGATGCTGGTCTCCTGTGGTGATCTCCCAGCGCGCGCCTCGACCGCGAGCCCTGGTGGACGACTACTGGTGACCAGCGCAGGCACGGCACGGAGGTGCCTCGCTGAAATCTGCCTGTTCCCTGCTCCTTCGCAACGCTCGCGTCCCATACGGGGGCGCGAGCTAAAACAAAGAAGGAGAGACCTCTTGGAAGGTCCTGAAATCACGTTCGCCGAGGCTGTCATCGACAACGGCCGCTTCGGCACCCGCACGATCCGCTTCGAGACCGGCCGCCTTGCACAGCAGGCGCAGGGCGCCGTGGCGGCATACATCGACGAAGAGACGATGATCCTGTCGGCTACCAGCGCCGGCAAGCACCCTCGCGAGGGCTTCGACTTCTTCCCCCTGACCGTCGACGTCGAGGAGCGCTCGTATGCCGCGGGCAAGATCCCCGGCTCGTTCTTCCGCCGCGAGGGTCGCCCCTCGACCGAGGCCATCCTCGTCTGCCGTCTCATCGACCGCCCGCTGCGCCCGTCGTTCGTCGACGGCCTGCGCAACGAGGTCCAGATCGTCGTCACCGTGCTCGCGATCGCCCCCGGCGAGTACTACGACGCGCTGGCGATCAACGCCGCCTCGCTGTCGACCCAGATCTCGGGCCTGCCGTTCTCGGGCCCGATCGCGAGCGTCCGCCTCGTGCTCATGCCCGGCCACGGCGAGCACGCCGACCAGTGGATCGCGTTCCCGACCGCCGCGCAGGTGGAGGAGGCCGTCTTCGATATCATCGTCGCCGGTCGCGTGATCACCGACGCCGACGGAAATGAAGACGTCGCGATCATGATGGTCGAGGCCGAGGCCACCGAGGGCAGCTGGAACCTGATCAAGGCCGGCGCCACGAAGCCCAACGAGCAGGTCGTCGCCGAGGGCCTCGAGGCATCCAAGCCCTTCATCAAGCAGCTCGTCGCCGCGCAGAACGTCGTCGCGAACACCGCCGCCAAGGAGATCAAGGAATTCCCGGTCTTCCTTCCCTACAGCGACGAGACCTACGCCTTCGTCTCGGGCCGTGCCCACGACAAGCTCGTCCCGATCTACCAGATCGCCGAGAAGCTCGAGCGCCAGGACGCCGATGACGCGCTGAAGGATGCCGTCAAGGCGGAGCTGCTCGCCGCCATCGAGGCGGGCGAGCTCCCCGCCGCCGCTGCCGCTGAGTTCTCGGCCGCATACAAGTCGGTCACGAAGCAGATCGTTCGCGGTCGCATCCTCACCGAGGGCGTCCGCATGGACGGCCGCGGCCTCGCCGACATCCGCCCGCTCGACGCAGAGGTGCAGGTCATCCCGCGCGTGCACGGCTCGGCGATCTTCCAGCGCGGCGAGACCCAGATCCTGGGTGTCACCACGCTGAACATGCTGAAGATGGAGCAGCAGATCGACTCGCTGTCGCCGATCACCAGCAAGCGCTACATGCACCACTACAACTTCCCGCCCTACTCGACCGGCGAGACCGGCCGAGTCGGCAGCCCCAAGCGTCGCGAGATCGGGCACGGCTTCCTTGCCGAGCGCGCGCTCGTGCCGGTGCTGCCCACCCGCGAGGAGTTCCCCTACGCGATCCGCCAGGTCTCTGAGGCGCTGGGCTCGAACGGCTCGACGTCGATGGGCTCGGTCTGCGCCTCAACCCTCTCGCTGCTGAACGCGGGCGTGCCGCTGCGCGCACCCGTCGCCGGCATCGCCATGGGCCTCGTCTCGGACGAGGTCGACGGCCAGACGCGCTACGCCGCGCTGACCGACATCCTGGGCGCCGAGGACGCGCTCGGCGACATGGACTTCAAGGTCGCGGGCACCAGCGAGTTCGTCACGGCGATCCAGCTCGACACGAAGCTCGACGGCATCCCGACGTCGGTGCTCATCGCGGCGCTGCAGCAGGCGCGCGACGCCCGCCTTACGATCCTCGGCGTGATCAACGCCGCGATCGACGCGCCCGACGAGATGGCACCGACCGCGCCCCGCGTGATCAGCGTGCAGATCCCGGTCGACAAGATCGGCGAGCTGATCGGCCCCAAGGGCAAGACGATCAACGCGATCCAGGATGAGACCGGCGCGCAGATCTCGATCGAGGAGGACGGCACCGTCTACATCGGCGCGACCGACGGACCGTCGGCCGAGGCCGCCCGCGCGCAGGTCAACGCGATCGCCAACCCGACCAACCCCGAGGTCGGCGAGCAGTTCCTGGGCACGGTCGTGAAGATCGCGACCTTCGGCGCGTTCGTCTCGCTGCTGCCCGGCAAGGACGGCCTGCTGCACGTCAGCGAGGTGCGCAAGCTCGCCGGCGGCAAGCGCGTCGAGAACGTCGAGGACGTGCTGGGCGTCGGACAGAAGATCCTCGTCCGCATCACCAAGATCGACGACCGCGGCAAGCTGTCGCTCGAGCCCGTGGTCGAAGAGGCGCAGGCCGACGCCGCTGAGGCCCCGGCCGAGGCGTAGTCACGCGATCTCGACGCCCCGGTGCCCCCGATGAGGGGGCGCCGGGGCGTTTTCGCGCGCCCGAGATCAAAACGTTATGAAATGTCGCCGCCGCCGTGTCGGTCGCGGGGGTGAACGCTCCTGCCCGTGCTTTACCCTCGGAAGTACGCGCCGGGGGGCGCGCTGCAGAGGATGTGAACTCCCGCCGAGAAGGTTCGGCTGTGGAGCGTAAGGGGGTTGGGATGGGTGCTTCCCGCATTGGTGCTCCCGCCGAGGGCGCGGTGCCGCGAACGCACGCCCAGCCGGCCCAGCCGCATCCCTCGGCCCCCATTCCCGTGCAGGGGCCGGGTGTCGGGGAAGGCGTTCGCACCGTGCTCGGCGAGACCGGGCTGCGGGTGTTCCCCCTCATCCTCGGCGGCTCGGAGTTCGGCTGGAATCTCGGGCAGCCGCGCAGCGGCGCGGTGCTGGATCGCTACGTCGAGCTCGGCGGCAACATGGTGCAGACGGCAGACAGCTTCGCCGGCGGGCGCAGCGAGCACATCATCGGGCAGTGGCTGCGCGGCCGCGGCCTGCGCGACTCGATCGTGCTCGCGACCCGCGTCGGGGGACACGCCGACAACCCCGGTCTCGGCTCGGTGAACCTCGTCCGCGCGGTCGAGGCGTCGCTCACTCGGCTCGGCACCGATCACATCGACGTGCTCTACCTCGATGGGCAGGACACGGCCGCCAACCTCGAAGACACCCTCGCGACGTGCGAGTGGCTGCGCGATTCGGGCAAGGTGCGCTTTCTCGCCGCCTCGCGCTTCAGCGCGGAGCGACTCGTCGAGGCGCGCATCCTGGTCTCGGCGGGCTACCCGCGGATCTCGGTGCTCGAGACGCACTACAGCCTGCTCAATCGTGGGCCGTTCGAGGGCGATCTGCGGCTGGTCACCGGGGCGCAGGGCATGGCCGTGACGCCGACGCACTCGCTCGAGCACGGCTTCCTCTCGGGCCGTCACCGCACCCGCGCCCGCCTCGGCGAGAGCGCCCGGGGCGCGCAGCTGCGCAGCAATCTCAACCGGCGCGGCACCCGCGTGCTGCGGGCGATGGACGCCGTCGCCGCCGAGCACGGGGTCGCCGTCGCCGCGATCGCGCTGGCCTGGGTGCTCACCCAACGCGGCGTCGCCGCGCCGATCGTCAGCGCGTTCCAGCCCGAGCACGTCGACGAGCTGGTCCAGGGGGTCGGCGTGCGGCTGAGCCGGGCCAACCTGGCCGACCTCGCCCGCGCGGGGGAGTAGCCCGGGGAACGCCGGGGGAATCCCGCCCGACGCCGAGGCCCTGACATAGAGTGGAAGAGCCCTCCGGGGGCATGCACTGCCCGACGACGAAGTGAGCATCTTGACCAACTATCTCTACCTGGTGCGCCATGGCGAGCAGCAGGACGCGGAGCACGGCCTCGCCGACGGGCCCCTCTCCCCTCGCGGGCAGCGCCAGGCGGCGCTCATCGCGGATCGCCTCAGCGGGGTGCCGCTCAACCACGTCTGGCACTCGCCGCTGCAGCGGGCCGCCGACACCGCGCGCATCGTCGCCGAGCGGATGCCGGCGATCACGGTCGAGCCGTCGTCGCTGCTGTTCGACTGCGTGCCCACGGGCATGACGCCCGAGACCCCGGCGATCTACGAGCCGTTCTTCGGCTCGATCACCGAGGCCGAGATCGAGGCGGGCACCGCGCAGATGGCCGACGCCGTGAGCGAGTTCCTGGTTCGCAGCGCCGACGAGGCCCATGACCTCGTCATCACCCACAACTTCGTCATCGCGTGGTTCGTCCGCGAGGTGCTCGGCGCGCCGCAGTGGCGCTGGATGACCCTGAACCAGGCGCACTGCGGGCTCACCGTCCTCGCGCAGCGCCCGGGCCGGCCGTGGAGCCTGCTCACGCACAACGACCTGGCGCACCTGCCGTTCGAGCTGCGCACGGGGCTGCCCGAGGTGCTGCCGGTCTAGCGCCCGCGCGCCGGGTGGCGCGAGTTCGCGCGCTCGCTCGGTCAGCCGCGCGGGCCGAGCCCGTCAGCCCTGCTCGGGAGCCAGGCGCTTGCCGTACCAGCGGGTCGCGTTCGAATTGTCGTTGTACGGCTCGATGGTCACGAAGCCGCTGCTTGCATACAGCCCGCCGGCGGCCTCCAGGGTGTGGTGCGTGTCGAGCACGAGCTCCTGCGCACCGAGCTGCCGGGCAAGCTGCTCGAGCGCCTCGAGCATGGCACGGCCCCAGCCGTGCCCGCGCGTCTCGGGGCGCAGATACAGGTGCTTCACCTCGTAGCGGGTACCGTGCGGCCCGTCGGCGATGTGGCGGATGCCGCCGCAGCCCACCGGCCGCACCGCGCCGCCGGCGACCCCGGCGATCGCCGCGTCGGCCATGAGGAAGACGCCGGCTGGGGGCTCGAACGCGGCCGGATCGGGGAACACGGTGCGGTAGACGCCCTGGTCGGCCGGGAAGGTCTGCGCGCGGATCGCGAAGTACTCGGTGAGCAGCTCGTGGGCGTCGGCGGCGTCGGGCGAGGACTGGCGGAATGCGACCATGGAGCGAGCATAGCGAGCGCCGCAGGCGCGGGCGAGCGGACGGGGGAGCATGGCGTGCCCCCAGGGAACGCCCGAAGCCGCCGCATAGACTGGCGGCATGACGACTCGCGTGGCCATCGTCGGCGCCTCAGGAAAACTCGGATCGATCGTTCGTGCCGTCGTCGCGGACGAACCGGGCTTCGAGGTGTGCGCCGAGCTGGGCTCGAAGAGCCCGCTGAGCGAGATCGACGGGGCCGATCTGGTGGTCGACGTGTCGACGCCGGCATCGAGCGTCGACGTGGTGCGGGCGGCCGTGGAGCGGGGCATCCCGATTCTCGTCGGAACCTCGGGCTGGTCGGCGGAGCGGATCGCGCTGGTGCGGCCGCTGGCAGAGGCATCCGGCTCGCCCGCCGTGTTCATCCCCAACTTCTCGCTCGGATCTGTGATCGGCACGGCGCTCGCCGCCGCCGCGGCGCCCTACTTCTCGTCGATCGAGATCGTCGAGACGCACCCGAGCACCAAGATCGACTCGCCCAGCGGCACCGCCGTGCGCACCGCCGAGCTGATGGCCGATGCCCGCGGCGCGGCCGGCCCCGTCGAGGCGCCGCATGTCGACCAGCGCGCCCGAGGGCAGCAGGTCTCGAGCATCCCGATCCACTCGCTGCGCATCCAGGGCGTCGCCGCGCGCCAGCAGGTGGTCTTCGGCGCCGCGGGCGAGACGCTCACGATCGCGCACGACACCACCACGCCCGCCGCCGCCTATGCCCCGGGCATCAGCCTCGCGCTGCGCGAGACGATGCGTGCGAGCGGGGTCGTGGTGGGCCTCGACAGCTTCCTCGACATCGGCCTGCGCGTGGGCGGCGCCGGCGCCGGCGCGGACGTCGACGAGGGGGCCGCCGAGGGACAGGTGGGCGGCGCGTTTCCCGCATGAGCGCCCGCATCGGCGTCGCCGTCATGGCGGCACTGCTCGCCCTGTACATCGTGCTCGTCGGCTGGCGCGCGGTCGCGCTCGTCAGCACCGGCGACCCGGTCGCCGTCACCATGGGCGTCGTGCTCATCGTGCTGCCGCTGGTGGCCGTCTGGGGGCTCGCCCGGGAGCTGCGCTTCGGCGCCTCGGCGGCCCGGCTCGGCCGGCGACTCGAGGCGGAGGACGCGCTGCCGGACGATGCCGTGCACGTGCGGGTGAGCGGGCGGGTGCTGCGCGACGATGCGGATGCCGTCTTTCCCCGCTACCGCGACGATGTGCAGGCGCACCCCGATGACTGGCGCGCCTGGTACCGGCTCGGGATCGCGTACGACGCGGCGGGCGACCGCAAGCGCGCCCGCGCGGCGGTGCGGCAGGCGATCGCGCTGGAGCGCGGCGGGCGGTGACCGGCTCGCCCGTCGGGCGACGGGCGAGGAGCGACGCGGCGGCCGCTATCGCCCCGAGGCGGCGTGCGCGTCGGGTTCGGCGAGGGCGGCGGCGACCGCCTCATCCACCGTGGCGTGGGTGAAGGTGAAACCAGACGCCAGCAGGGCGGCGGGCACCACGTGCGCGTCGGCGAGCAGCAGGCCATCCGCCATGTCTCGCCCCAGTGCGAGGCGCAGCGCGAACGCCGGCGCCCGCAGCACGTAGGGGCGGTGCATCGCGAGGGCCAGCGCGAAGCCGAGGTCGTTCGCGCTCGCGCGCCGCGGCCCGGCGAGGTTGACCGGGCCCTCGAGGTCGCCCGAGAGCAGGTGGCGGATGGCGCGGACCTCGTCGACGAGCGAGATCCACGGCATGGCCTGGGTGCCGCGCCCGAGCGGCCCGGAGAGCCCGAGGCGCGTGAGGCGAAGCAGCGGCGCGAGCACGCCGGCGGGGTGCACGACCGGCGAGGTGCGCAGCAGCACGGTGCGCGCGTGCGGCCCGGCCGTGCGGGCCGCCGATTCCCAGCGCTGCACGAGGTCCGCCAGGAATCCCCGGCCGGGGACCGCCGTCTCGTCGAGGGTCGCGCCGGGCTGCGAGCCGTAGTAGCCGACCGCCGAGGCGCTGAGCAGCGTGGGGGCGTCGGCACCGAGCGCCTTGATCGCGCGAGCGAGCGTCGTGGTGGGGCGCATGCGCGATCGCACGAGCTCCCGCCGATAGGCGGGGGTCCACGGCACGCGGCCGATGCTGGCGCCGCCGAGTGACACGACGGCCGCAGCGCCGCCCAGCACCGCCGGGTCGAGCGGGGTGTCGTCGGCCAGCCACTCGTGCTCGCGAGCGCCGCGAGCCGGTCGACGCACGAGCGTGTGCACCTCCACGCCATCGGCGCGAAGGCTCCGCACGAGCGCGCTCCCGATCAGTCCGGACGCCCCCGCCACCACCACGCGGCCGCTCGCGGCGTGTGCGGGGGCGACGGGGCTCCTCGCGGGGTCAGGCAAGCGTCGCCTCGAGCGTGATCGGCACGCCGGCGAGGGCCTTCGAGACCGGGCAGTTGGTCTTGGCGTCGTTCGCGATGCGGGCGAAGTCGTCGGCCGTGATGCCGGGCACGCTCGCGGCCACGCGCAGATGGCTGCCGGTGATGCCGGTGCCCGGCTTGAAGGTCACGGCGGCGGTCGACTCGACCTTCTCGGGCGGTGTGCCGTTGCTGGTCAGCGCGTTCGACAGCGCCATCGAGAAGCAGGCTGCGTGCGCGCCGGCGAGCAGCTCTTCGGGCGTCGTCGTGGTGGTGGATCCCTCGGAGCGGGCCCTCCAGTTCACGTCGAACGTGCCCGCGCCGGAGGTGTCGAGGCGCACGGTTCCGGATCCCGCGGTCAGCGAGCCCTGCCATACGGTGGTTGCTTCACTCGTCACTGTCATCGTTCCTCCAAGGTGTCGGCTCGCGCGGCGGTGCGCAGAGTCGGGGCCAGCCTACGTCGCGCGCAGGCTGCGCGCAGGGGGTCGCGCGGCGAGCGATCGCCCGGAGCGGGCGCGATCGGCGCGGGCGGATGCGGCGGGGGAGCGGCGCGCGGTCAGCGTCGCGACCGCACGCCGTCGGCGCCGCCGCGCAGCCCGGCGCGCGTGAGCAGCAGCGAGAGCTCGCAGCCCAGGCAGATGCCGAACGCCGCCTTCAGGAGCGCGGCGGCGAAGACGAGCGCGGCGGCGATGAGCAGCGCCCACGGCACGCCGGCCAGCTGCAGGAGCATCCCGAGCACGCCGATGCCGAGCGCGAGGCACGCGGCGAACCGGATGCTGCCGCGCCCATGCACCGCTCGTGCCGGCGAGAGGCGCGGCGCGAGCCACCGCGCGAACAGCACGTGCAGCGGATTGGTGGCCGGCGAGCACGCGTTCCAGAGCGCGAGCGCGGCGATCGCCGCCATCAGTAGGAACGCGGGGTCGAGGGCGCGCGCGGCGACGCTGGCCGTCGCGAGCTGCCACTCGGGCGCGGCGCCGGGCACGAACCACGCGCCAGTGAGGGGCTGGACGGCCGACCAGCCGGCGGAACGCGGCGCCCGGGCGGTGCCGAGGCCCGTCGCTGCGAACCACACGGCGGCGAGCGCAAGCGCGGCCGTCACGCCCGACTGCAGGCGCAGGGAACGATCGTCGATGCAGCGGCCGCGGCGGCTCGGTCGATCGGCTGCGGGCCCGGGCCCGCGCTCAGGCATCGGCGCTGCCGAGCACGCGCTCGAGCTCGAACTCGACGACGGCGCGGCCCGGGATCCCGCCGAACCGGGTCGTGATGACGCCGTCCTGGTCGAGGATCAGCGTGGTCGGCGTCTGCAGCACCTGGAAGCGCCGCGCGAGGTCGGGGCGATGGGTGAGATCGACGTCGAGGTGCCTGACGCCGTCGTGGGCGTTCGCGAGGTCGCCGAGCTCGTCGTGCACCGCGGCGCAGCGGGTGCAGAAATCCGTGCTGAACTGCAGGATCGTGGCGCGCTCGCCGAGCGCGTCGGCGCCCACCAGCTCCGGCCCCACGGCGTCGGCCGGCGCCTCCCGGCGGGTCCTGCGCTGCAGCCCGCGCAGCGTGAGTCCGAGCGCGAGCGTGAGGACCAGCAGCGCGGCGATGCCGAGGAGCGCGCCGGAAACAGTCATAAGCAACGAACCTACCCTGTGAAGGCGCTGAGAGGGCAACCAGTTGTCGCCGGGCCGCGGGCCGCGGCCCGCGGCCGACTAAGGTGGATGCCGTGAGCGACGCAACTGAGGCCCAGGCACCCGAGATCGAGTTTCGCAGCGATGTGACCGTCGAGCTGGTGCGCTCGAGCGCATCCGACGCCGACGTGCTGTTCGCGGCGCGCGTGTCGACGCAGGGCGAGCAGACGCTGGAGGCCGCGCAGGCCGGCACCGAGGCATCCGCCCGCGACCGCGGCCTCATCAACTACCTCATGCGCGACCGCCACGGCTCGCCCTTCGAGCACAACTCGATGACCTTCTACGTGCAGGCGCCGATCTTCGTGTTCCGCGAGTTCATGCGCCACCGGATGGCGTCGTACAACGAGGAGTCGGGCCGCTACCGCGAGCTTCGCCCCGTGTTCTACGTGCCCGGCGCCGACCGGCGGCTGCTGCAGGTGGGCAAGCCCGGCGCCTACGAGTTCCACGAGGGCAGCCCCGAGCAGACCGCGCTGGTCGATCAGGTGACGCGCGAGGCGTCGGTGCGCGCCTTCGAGGCGTACCAGGAGATGCTGCGCGCCGGCGTCGCGCGCGAGGTCGCCCGCATCGTCCTCCCGCTGAACATCTTCTCGTCGATGTACGTGACGGTGAACTCGCGCTCGCTGATGAACTTCCTCTCGCTGCGCACCCGGCACGAGGGCACGCACTTCCCGTCGTTCCCGCAGCGCGAGATCGAGATGTGCGCCGAGAAGATGGAGGCGCAGTGGCGGGAGCTCATGCCGCTGACCTACGCCGCCTTCAACGCCAACGGGCGCGTCGCCCCGTAGCCGCTATGCCCAAGACTGCGCTCATCACCGGCGCGAGCTCCGGGCTCGGCGTGGAGTTCGCGTGGCAGCTGGCGGCGAAGGGCGCCGACCTGGTGCTGGTTGCCCGTGACCGCGACGCGCTCACCGAGCTCGCCCGGGGCATCTCGGCGCGGCACGGGGTCGTCTGCGAGGTGCTCGTCGCCGATCTGCTGAAGCCGCGCCACCTGGCGCGGGTGGTCGCGCGGCTGCAGAACGAAGAGCAGCCGGTCGAGGTGCTGGTGAACAACGCCGGGTTCGGCCTGCCGCTGGACTTCGCCGGCAACGACATCGACGACGAGGTCGACCACCTGCGCCTGCACATCGAGGTGCCGATGCGCCTCACCCACGCCGCGCTGGGCGGCATGCTCGGGCGGGGGAGCGGGCGGATCATCAACACGGCATCCATCGCCGGATTCATCCCGCGCAGCACCTACGGCGCGTGCAAGGGCTGGCTGATCAGCTTCAGTCGCTGGGCCAACGGCGAGTACTCGAGCCGCGGCGTGACGGTCACGGCGGTGTGCCCCGGGTTCGTGCACACGAGTTTTCACGAGCGGCTCGGCCTGCCCAAGGGGCAGGAGGGCATCCCCGCCGCGCTCTGGCTCGAGCCGGGGCCGACCGTGGCCGAGGCGCTGCGCGACGCCGCTCGCGGCCGGGCCGTGTCGATCCCGTCGCTGCGCTACAAGCTCATCGCGGCGCTCACCCGGCTCGTTCCGCCGAACGTTCTCGCCAGCGCGGGAAAGCGCGGGCGCTGAGGATCGCGCCCGGAGCCGATACGCTTGGTGGGTGACTTCTTCGGTAAACCCCTTTGGACAGGTTCTTGTAGCGCTCGTCACGCCGTTCACGGCCGACGGCGAGGTCGATTGGCCGGCCGTCGAGAAGCACATGGACGACGTCATCTCGGCGGGCGCCGACGGCATCGTCGTCACCGGCACCACGGGTGAGACCTCGACGCTGACCGACCCCGAGAAGATCCGCCTCGTCGAGGTCGGCAAAGACGTCTCGGCCGGACGCGCGGCCGTGATCACCGGCGGCGGCTCGAACGAGACCGCGCACGCCATCGAGCTGTACAAGGCGAGCGAGAAGGCCGGCGCCGACGGCATCATGATCGTCACGCCGTACTACAACAAGCCCACGCAGGCCGGCATCCTCACGCACTTCCGCCTGGTCGCCGACGCGACCGAGCTGCCGGTGATCGTCTACGACATCCCCGGACGCACCGGCGTCGAGGTCAAGTACGAGACCATCGTCCGCCTCGCGAACCACCCGAACATCCTGGCCGTGAAAGACGCCAAGGGCGACTTCGCCGAGGTCAGCCGCGTGCTCAACGAGACCGACCTCATGTACTTCTCGGGCGACGACTCGAACGCGCTCCCGCACATGGCGATCGGCGCCACCGGCCTGATCGGCGTGACCGGCAACATCGCCGCCGCCCCGTACCGCACGATGGTGGATGCCGTGAACCGCGGTGACCTCGCATCGGCGACCGCCGCGCACAAGGCGCTCGAGCCCCTCGTCCGCGCGACGATGACGCACATCCCGGCCACCGTCGCGGTGAAGTACATCCTGCACGGCCTGGGCCGCATCGGCAGCCCCAGGGTGCGCCTGCCCCTCGTCGGCCCCGAAGACTGGGAAGCCGCCAAGATCGAGGACGAGCTCGCGCTCGTCAGCGGAATCGAAGGAGTCGACTTCCGCAACTTCCGCCCCGACCGCAACGCGGCCGCGGGCGGCGCCCTGCCCCGAGTGCACGGCACCACACGCTGATCCCGCACGGCGCGCCACCGCGCCCACGACGGGCTGATCCTCCAGGAGGCGCCGCCAATGGCTGAAACGATTTACGACCCGCCCACACTCGCGAAGGGCACCCTGCGCGTCACCCCGCTCGGCGGGCTCGGCGAGGTCGGGCGCAACATGACCGTGTTCGAGTACGAGGGCAAGCTGCTCATCGTCGACTGCGGCGTGCTGTTCCCCGAGGAGCACCAGCCGGGCGTCGACCTCATCCTCCCCGACATGGCGCCGATCAAGGACCGCCTCGACGACATCGTCGGCGTGGTGCTCACGCACGGGCACGAAGACCACATCGGCGGCGTGCCCTACCTGTTGCGCATGAAGGGCGACATCCCGCTGATCGGCTCGGGGCTCACCCTCGCGCTCATCGAGGCGAAGCTCAAAGAGCATCGCATCAAGCCCTACACCCTGACGGTCAAGGAGGGCGATCACGAGCGGATCGGCCCGTTCGACCTCGAGTTCGTCGCGGTGAACCACTCGATTCCCGACGCCCTCGCCGTCGCCATCCGCACGCCCGCGGGCCTCGCGCTGGCCACCGGCGACTTCAAGATGGACCAGCTGCCGCTGGACGGACGCCTCACCGACCTGCGCGCCTTCGCGCGCCTCGGCGAGGAGGGCATCGACCTCTTCCTCGTCGACTCGACCAACGCCGACGTGCCTGGCTTCACCCCGGCCGAGCGCGCGATCGGCCCGGTGCTCGAGCAGGTCATCGCCGCCGCGCCGCGCCGCGTGATCGTCGCGAGCTTCTCGAGCCACGTGCACCGCGTGCAGCAGGTGCTGGATGCCGCGGCCGCCCACGGGCGACGCGTCGCCCTCCTCGGCCGCTCGATGGTGCGCAACATGACCATCGCCGCCGACCTCGGCTACCTGAACGTCCCCGAGGGCGTGCTGATCGACTACAAGAAGGCGCAGCACCTCCCCGACGACAAGATCGTGTTCATGTCGACGGGCTCGCAGGGCGAGCCGATGGCGGTGCTCAGCCGCATGGCCAACCGCGAGCACGCGATCGAGGTCGGCCCCGGCGACACCGTGATCCTGGCCTCCAGCCTGATCCCCGGCAACGAGAACGCCGTCTACCGGGTGATCGACGGCCTCACGAAGCTCGGCGCCAACGTCGTGCACAAGGGCAACGCCAAGGTGCACGTGTCGGGCCACGCGGCCGCCGGCGAGCTGCTGTACTGCTACAACATCCTGCAGCCGCGCAACGTGCTGCCGGTGCACGGCGAGTACCGCCACCTGATGGCCAACGCCAAGCTCGCGCAAGACACCGGGATCGCGCCCGAGCGCACGATCATCGCCGAGAACGGCACCGTCATGGATCTGCGCGACGGCGACGTCGAGGTGGTCGGTCAGCTCGACCTCGGGTTCGTCTACGTGGACGGCAAGACGGTGGGCGAACTCACCGACTCCGACCTCAAGGACCGCCGCATCCTCGCCGAGGAGGGCTTCATCTCGATCATCTGCGTCGTCGACCGGGAGACGGGCAGGCTCATCGCCGGCCCCGAGATCAGCTCGCGCGGCTTCGCGGAGGCCGACCACGTGTTCGAGTCGATCAAGCCCAAGATCGTGGCGGCGCTGGAGGAGGCATCCGGCAACGGCGTGCGCGACACGCACGCGCTCTCGCAGGTGGTGCGCCGCACCGTCGGTCGCTGGGTGAACACCGCGCACCGCCGCCGGCCGATGATCGTGCCGCTCGTCGTCGTCACCTGAGGCGTGCCGCGCCGCACCGGGAGCCGGGGCGGCGGGCGGCCGGCGATGCGCCCGGGAGCCGAGTCGCTGTGGCCGAATGTCGCCGTCGCGACGTAGCGTTGAACCATGGCTAGGACTTCACCCGCGGCCTCGCGAAAGTCCGCGCCCGCGCGCGGCGGCTCTTCGCGGGCATCTGCATCCGCCCCGGCGCCCCGTCGCTACGTCGATGAGGCGGATCGGCCGAGCGTGCTCGTGCGCGCGTGGATGGGCATGGCCCACCTCACCGGCGGCGTCTTCCGCGCCTTCGGTCCGGAGTCGCTCGAGAAGGAGCAGCGCCGCGACGGCTTTCCGTTCTTCCTCGTGCTGCTGGCGATCGCCGGTGCCGTCAACGAATGGTTCTTCATCGGCAACGCGGTCGCCGAGAGCATCAGCGCCTTCACCGTCGGCGGCATGGTCGGGCGGGTCGCGTTCATCATGCCCGTGCTGCTGCTCGTGCTCGCCGGCTGGCTGTTCCGGCATCCCGCATCGGTGCACGACAACGGGCGGCTGGGGATCGGCTTCGGCCTGCTCGTCATCACGATCGCCGGCTTCTGCCACGTCGTCGGCGGGCGCCCCGCCCCGAGCGAGGGGCTGCCCGCGCTGTCGAAGGCCGGCGGCCTGTTCGGGTGGATGCTGGGCGAGCCGCTCGCGTACCTGCTGAGCCCGATCGGCGCCTACGTGGCGCTCGCGCTGCTCACCGCCCTCAGCCTCCTGATCATCACCAAGACGCCGCCGAACCGCATCGGGCGCCGCCTCGGCGACCTCTATGGCTGGATGTTCGGCGCCGAGCGTCCGAGCGACGAGGAGCGCGCCGCGGCGAAGGCCGCCAAGGCCGCGGCGGCCGACGCGAGCGGCGCGGCGGATGGCGACGACGCCGATGCGCCCGTCGGCGGACTGCCCTGGTGGCGACGCAACAGCACCGGCCGTGAGGAGGAATCCGACGGCTCGCTCGGCTCGCAGGACCTCACCGAGCTGCTCGTGCCCACGGCGGAGCCGCCCGCGCCCGGCGCCGGCGCTGCCCAGCCGTTCGATCAGCCCGTCGTGCCCGTCGCGGATGCGGCGCCCGCGCCGGCGCCCCGCTTCGAGCCCCAGCATCCCGACGAGTACCCGACCGAGGTGCTCGGCGGCGCGCTCGGGGGCGCCGAGGCAGTCGCGGCCGGGCTCGGCGGCCTGGGCGCGCTCGGTCTCGGCGCGACCGAGCTGCAGGACGACGGCCCGGGCAGCGACGAGATCCTCCCGGGCCTCAGCGGCCTCGGCACCGACGGGCCAGGCGCCGGCGCGGCGGTGCCGGACGGCCCAGCCCAGCCCTATCGCCTGCCGCCCGCCGCGAGCCTGGTGCCCGGGAAGCCGCACGTGGCTCGCTCGGCGGCGAACGACGACATCGTGCGCGCCATCACCTCCGTCCTCGAGCAGTTCTCCGTCGACGCCCAGGTGACCGGCTTCTCGCGCGGGCCGACCGTGACGCAGTATGAGATCGCGCTCGGCCCCGGCGTGAAGGTGGAGCGGATCACCGCGCTCACCAACAACATCGCCTATGCCGTGGCATCCAATGAGGTGCGCATTCTCGCGCCGATCCCGGGCAAGAGCGCGATCGGCGTCGAGATCCCCAACACCGACCGCGAGATCGTCACGCTCGGCGACGTGCTTCGCTCGCCGGCCGCGACCGGCAGCACGCACCCGATGACGATCGGCGTCGGCAAGGACGTGGGCGGCGGCTACGTCGTCGCGAACCTCGCGAAGATGCCGCACCTGCTCGTCGCCGGCTCCACCGGATCCGGCAAGTCGAGCTTCGTGAACTCGATGATCACGAGCCTGCTGATGCGCGCGAAGCCGTCCGAGGTGCGGATGGTGCTGATCGACCCCAAGCGCGTCGAGCTCACCTCCTACGCGGGCGTGCCGCATCTGATCACGCCCATCATCACGAACCCGAAGAAGGCGGCCGAGGCGCTGCAGTGGGTCGTGAAGGAGATGGACATGCGCTACGACGACCTCGCGTCGTTCGGGTTCCGTCACATCGACGACTTCAACAAGGCCGTGATCGCCGGCGAGATCATCCTGCCGCCCGGCAGCGAGCGCGTGCTCAAGCCCTACCCGTATCTGCTGGTCGTCGTCGACGAGCTCGCCGACCTGATGATGGTCGCGCCGCGCGACGTCGAGGATTCGATCGTGCGCATCACGCAGCTGGCCCGGGCCAGCGGCATCCACCTGGTGCTCGCGACGCAGCGACCCTCGGTCGATGTGGTCACCGGCCTGATCAAGGCCAACGTGCCGTCGCGACTCGCGTTCGCGGTGACCAGCGTCACCGACTCGCGCGTCATCCTCGACCAGCCGGGCGCCGACCGCCTGATCGGCCAGGGCGACGCCCTCTTCCTCCCGATGGGCGCGTCGAAGTCGCTCCGCGTACAGGGCGCGTGGGTCAGCGAGGCCGAGATCGAGAAGGTCGTCAAGCACGTGACCGCCGAGGCCCGGCCCGACTACCGCGCCGACGTCGCGACGGTCGCCGAGAAGAAGCAGGTCGACGCCGACATCGGCGACGACCTCGAGCTGCTGCTGGCGGCCACCGAGCTCGTCGTCTCGACGCAGTTCGGCTCGACCTCGATGCTGCAGCGCAAGCTCCGCGTCGGCTTCGCGAAGGCGGGGCGCCTCATGGATCTGCTCGAGTCGCGCGAGGTCGTCGGCCCCTCCGAGGGCTCGAAGGCCCGCGACGTGCTGGTCGGCGTCGAGCAGCTGCCCGGCGTGCTGGCGCGGATGCGCGGGGAGGACGTGCCGGTCGCACCCGTCGCGCCGTCCGCGGTCGCCGGGGCCGATGCATCGGCCCCCGCAGCGGGCACCGGCGACGACCGCTACGGCGCCGATGTGCTCGAGGCGCAGTACGAGGGCCTCCCGGTCGAGGAGGTCTCCGACGGCGACGAAGACGCCTGGGGATTGACGGGACGCGAGTGATGGCCATCCACCCCCAGCTGCCCAACGCGATCACCATCGTGCGCATCCTGTGCGCGCCGGTGTTCTGCTGGATGCTCCTCGCCGACGGCGGCCACGACGGACCGCTGCGCTGGTGGGCGGCGGTGCTGTTCATCGTCGCGATCGCCACCGACGGCGTCGACGGCTACCTGGCGCGCCGGCACAACATCGTCTCCGACCTCGGCAAGCTGCTCGACCCGATCGCCGACAAGGTGCTCACCGGCGTCGCCTTCGTCTCGCTCTCGATCCTCGCCGAGCTGCCCTGGTGGATCACCATCGTCGTGCTCGTGCGCGAGATCGGCATCACGGTGCACCGGCTCGTCGTCGCGAGCGACCACGTCGTCGCCGCCGCCTGGCTGGGCAAGCTGAAGACCCTCGCGCAGGCGGTCGCGCTCTCGCTCGCGCTGCTGCCGCTGGCCGGCGTGGTCGGCGAGTGGGTCGTGTGGGTGAACGTGGTGACCATGACGATCGCCGTCGTGCTCACGATCCTGAGCGGGCTCGACTACGTGATCACCGAGGTGCGCGGGGCGCGCCGCAAGGGCAGCGAGCGCTCGTGAGCGCCGCGGCCGAGGCGGACGGCCCCGTCGCCGCCGGTCCTTCCGACGACGCCGCCGCCCGCGACGCTCCGGCGCTCGAAGATGCCGCGCTCGACGCTGCGGCGCTCGAGGACGCCGCGACGCTCGTCGGGCTGCTCCGAGCGCGCGGGTGGATGCTGGCGGCCGCCGAGTCGCTCACCGGCGGGCTCGTCGCCTCGGCCATCGTCGACGTGCCGGGCGCGTCCGCGGCGTTCGGCGGCGGCATCGTCGCCTACGCCACCTCGCTGAAGGCCTCGCTGCTCGGGGTGGACCGCGGGCTGCTCGATGTGCACGGCGCGGTGCACCCCGAGGTCGCCCGGCAGATGGCCGAGGGGGTCCGCGTCGCGTGCGCCGTCGACGGCCGTCCCGCCGACGTCGGCGTATCCACCACCGGCATCGCCGGGCCGGATTCTCCCGACGGGCAGCCGGTGGGAACCGTGCACATCGGGATCGCGACGCCCGACGGCGGCAGCATCCACAGCCTGGTGCTTGCCGGCACGCGCTCGCAGATCCGCCGCGCGGCCGTCCGGGCCGCGCTCGGGGCGCTTCGCGAGGCGCTCGGGCCCTCGACGGCGCCGGCGGGGTCGCCGGGCGGCGCGGCCGATCCCGACCGAGCCGAGCGCGAGCGGGGGAATAGCTGACGCCGCGCCGGGGTTGGAACAGGTAATTCTCATACTTTCGACACCACGGGGGATTACTCTTTGGAACATCGGCATTGTAAGGTTGGCCACCCGGTCAACACCGAGACCGAGAGAGAAGGGAGCGACAGATGATTCTTGTACGTCAAGAGATCGGCGATGTCCTTCGAGACTTCCGACTCCAGAAGGGTCGCACTCTTCGCCAGGTCGCGAGCAAGGCCAGCGTCGCGCTGGGTTATCTCAGCGAGGTCGAGCGCGGGCAGAAGGAAGCCTCGAGCGAGATCCTCGCCTCGGTGGCCGACGCGCTCGATGTGCCCATCTCGATCATCATGCGCGAGGTGAGCGATCGCATCTCCGTCCTCGAGGGCATGCGCGGGTTCCCCGACATCCTGCCGGACGACCTCGTGGCATCAATCGACGCAGAGCTCGTCACCCACTGATCCGGCCGCTTCGCGCGGCGTGCGATGCCCCGGCCCTGTGGCCGGGGCATCGTCGTGTTCGGCTCGACCGGCGCCGCGGGGGCGGCTAACGTGTCAGGATGCGACGCAGCGAGTTTCAGCGGGCCGTGAACGACGAGTTCGGCGAGGCCTACGGGGCCGTGCTCGTGAACGACCTGGTGCTGCAGGGCCTCGGCGAGCTGACCGCGCAGATGGCGATGGATGCGGGCCTTCCGGCCGGCGATGTCTGGCTTGCGCTGTGCGAGACCGCGGGCGTTCCGAGCGAGCGCCGCTACGGCGTGGGGCGCCGCGAGCCGCGCCGCTGATCCGGCCTGTGGCCGCCTGGACATTCGGCGGCCGGCTGCGCTCGCGAAGTTCGAAGCGGATGCGGCCCGACACGCCGCACTGTTCGAATATCCGTTCGCTCGAGGGCGTATGCTCGTCCCCAGGGATCGCTCGCGCGAAGTGTCCACCGTCTGCGGGGCCGTCGGCCTCGATGTCGGAGGGTCCGCATACCGTGAACACCAGCACGACGACCCAGCCTTGTCGCAGCACCCGTCGGGGGCGCGACAGCCTATAGGCGCACCGCACGCACACGGAGAAGGAACCCATCATGGCCAGTCCCGCAGATCGCGAGAAGTCACTCAACGCAGCGCTCGCCAACATCGACCGACAGTTCGGAAAGGGCTCGGTCATGCGACTGGGCAGCGACGAGCGCGCGCCTGTCGAGGTCATCCCCACCGGCTCGATCGCGCTCGACGTCGCGCTCGGCATCGGCGGGCTTCCCCGCGGCCGCATCGTCGAGATCTACGGCCCCGAGTCCTCGGGCAAGACGACGCTCACGCTGCACGCGATCGCCAACGCGCAGCGTGCGGGCGGCATCGCCGCGTTCATCGACGCCGAGCACGCGCTCGACCCCGAGTACGCGAAGAAGCTCGGCGTCGACATCGATGCGCTTCTGGTGTCGCAGCCCGACACCGGCGAGCAGGCGCTCGAGATCGCAGACATGCTGATCCGATCCGGCTCGATCGACCTGATCGTGATCGACTCGGTGGCGGCACTCGTGCCCCGGGCCGAGATCGAGGGCGAGATGGGCGACTCCCACGTCGGCCTCCAGGCCCGACTCATGTCGCAGGCGCTGCGCAAGCTCACCGGCGGGCTGAACCAGACCAACACCACGATGATCTTCATCAACCAGCTGCGCGAGAAGATCGGCGTGTTCTTCGGCAGCCCCGAG